>ERZ791802.102-NODE-102-length-106350-cov-4.626238_pt1 | contig 106350 bp, 96 predicted proteins | sample MGYA00510308_ERZ791802 | MGnify/ENA primary metagenome ERZ791802 (study PRJEB30046, sample SAMN00792028) | human gut metagenome | study: EMG produced TPA metagenomics assembly of the A metagenome-wide association study of gut microbiota in type 2...
CCTGACTTCCCGAAGTGCCTAGCTCCTAAAACGGTAAAGCACTTTGGGAGGCAGAGGAACCCCAAGAAGCGCGAGCGTATCGCGCTTCTTTTTTGACATCGTCTTGATAGTAAAGGCGTTCGTTGAACAATGCTTCAATGCAACCAGACCTTTCAATCCCGCCAATAACTTCGGCAAAGACTCATACGGCAACTTCATGAAATCGGCTAATTGAGTGTCTTTCAGTTCTTTCAGGTCCTTTTTTTGTTTCGGAGCTTTGCTTTTGACAGTCTTCTGTATGCGATTGAGCATTACCATTCGCAGGCTTTCTGCGATGATAAATACAAGGATCTTGCCTTTGTAAGTACTTTGCGTAGCATACAATCGATCCCCATCCACCCAGTTTTTGAGTTGATTGAAATTCTGTTCAATGATGTTGCGTTCCCGATAGATTCTCAGCACCTCAAAGGCATCCAATCCACAGTTGCTCCGTATGGCAAAACAGCCCGATAACTCAACAGCTTCCGACAAGGCATTGATGTTTAATGCGTATTGATCCCGATGCTTAAGTACAAACCTCTTGTTGGCTTTGAAGAAGTCAGGGTTAACCGTTTTACCTTAGTTGAGCATCTCAACGAGTTGCATCGCATTTTTCTTCATTCTGCGTGCTTCTTGTACAGCACGCTCCATGTTGCGATACAAATGCAAATCGATTTTCTCTGTCAGTCGTTCCGCAGGCGTGTCATTGGACCAAGTCTCTTTTTCCGTAAACGCATTCATCTCCATGTCCAGATCACTGAACGCGATCAGGTCATTGAGTTGACGGCTTCTGCGTTTAAAGGCCGATTTAACGCAATCTTCAACAGTGGTGATACCTTGAATAAATTTCAGTTCGAGTTTTAACTGCAGCGCCGTGTTGTAAATGCTTTGATAGCCACGGTCAGTCACGAGGATCGTTTCGTTGAGATCATATCCGCAGGCCTGCATACGTGACAAAGCAAAAGGTAGTGCGGCTTTATCGTTAACCGAACCTTCATCAGTGCTAGCAAACAACACATCGCCGGTAGCGTGATCACACAATAAATTGAGATTGATTTGTTTGAGTTCCGGATCTTGTTTGGCTTTACCGAAGGCGGCTTCATGGATTGTTTCAGAGTACGTGCTGATGCTCGTGGAGTCGAAAGACAGAGTCATCCCCAACCGATTTTCTTTGGCTTGTTTCATTGCTCTTTGATGGCGAAGAGCAAAGTATTGCCCCATATTATCATCAGTAATTTCAGCCAAGAGCTCGGAAATGCGCCTGGAGTCAATTGGTCCAGATTCGGGTAACCAGTTGTAGCTCAACCAGTCCTCATACAAAGAAGTTGAACCCGCCTGATCGAGCTTGTAAATAGCCAAACTAAGTAAATCCCTCGCACTCTTTTTCCCGTAAACAGTTTGCAGGTCTTCGAGGATGCCGAGCTGTTCGGCGATCTGAGTACCGGACCAGGTTAAACCGTAGTGGATAACGGGCTCACTCCAAGAGATATCGGGTGTTTGCTCGCGTTGTCGGCATCGCTCTTGAAATTCTTGTCGAGTCAACAATTCGTTGCATCCCCAGTAGAGATCGATACCTTCAAAATCGGAGAATTGAGCTAAGAAGCCGCCGACCACCTTGATGGAGCCGTCATCATTCAAACGCCCGACAGAGATGCGCTGAGCCACACGAGAGCCTTTGCCGGGAATCCATTTGTTGCGATAGGCCTGAATAGTTTGACGTCCGACCTTATCAGTGATCTTGATGAGAGAGCATTTACGGCCTTGTGGATCGATGGGGTTTTGCATGATAGCTCTCTTTTATAAAGTATGGAGCTGTTATAGCAAAACAAAACGTCTATGACTAGATATGAGATTGAAAATAAAAGGATTATTTTGAGAATTAAGAGAGGGCTTAACCTACGTCAAACCCTCATGGAACTAGCGAAACGGGAAGTCAGGTAATATGCTCCCAAAGCAATAGCCCTTGTTTTTTATAGACTGAACCAACGAAGATAGGCGTGAATAATGGCGCCTAACGTAAGCGTCAGGGCGAAAAGTACCTCTAGTTTAACTGTGGCAAATAAAGTGCCATTGAGCTCAAGTCCATCTTTGTTGGCGAGATCTTTCGGTAATTTCAACGCTATCGGCAAGGTTACCCAACTTAATAAATACGGATAGCGGCTGGAGTCCAGTGCTACGATGCATAACATCAATCCATAGGGGACGTATAGCATCATTTTGTAGGCGAGGATGGATAGCTCTTTACCAAGTACAACTGCCATCGTATAACGCTCAATGGACTCGTCATGTTTACGATCGCGGTAGTTATTTACACATAACACAGCCGCTGCCATCAGCCCCAACGCACAACCGACAATAGTCACAGTCATAGAGATGTCGGAGAGCTGTAGATAATAGGTGCCGCAGACCGCTGTTAGTCCAAAGAAGATAAAAACAACAATTTCTCCGTAAGGCGAATATGCGATGGGCTTAGGTCCTCCCATGTAGAGGTAGGCTGCGGCAATGGAAGCAACGGTTATTAAAAGAAACACCCAGTGCGTGATGTAGATGAAATAGCCTGTAATGGCAAGCGCAATAAGTCCCGTAAGTTTAATGGCTAACTCAACCTCAGGAACTGACAACAACCCAAGAGATGTCGCACGTGGTAAGCCTTTTCGATTTCCTCGCTCGGCCTTACGTTTGCTATAGCCAGCATCATTTTCCATGTTGGTGATGGCTTGCATTAATATTGCTAAAAGTGCCGTTAAAACGGCTACAAGCACATTAATTTTGCCGGTATCGGATAAGGTTACAGCCAATGCTGCTATAACAGGCGAGACAGCAACACCAAAAGTTTTTGGACGAATGGCTAATAGCCAAGCTGCAGGCGAGCCGGGTTTGATGTCATCGAGATTCACGATTAGAGCACCACTTTGACCATCGGATGGTGTGTTAAGGCCATATAAATTGAGTCTAGTTGTTCACGGCTAGTCGCATGAACGACCACTTGCAGGGCTTGGTAGTGACCTTGGCGACTATCTCGAACGGTGATGGTCTCAGGGTTAAACGTTGGGTCAAATTCTTTGATAACTTGACCGATAGTTTCAGCGAAAGTGTCCTGTTTAAGTCCCATCACTTTGATCGGAAACTCACAAGGAAAGGTTAATAACTCTTTTTCTTGATTATCGTTCATGGGATTTCTCAATTTAGTGCATGCCGAAAATAGCTTTAATACGTTGCCATTGGCGGCGCCAAAAGTTAGATTGTTGAACATCGTGCAAAGACACAAGCTGGGCCTCTGCCACCGGTTTTTCATTGAAATATACCGTCATGTCGCCGATTTTTTCATCCTTTTTAATCGGAGCGACAAGGGGATCTAATCGCGAAACTTTCACAGAAAAACCTTTTGCGCCCTTTTGTAATATTGCATCTCGCGGCAAGGTCACATAAACGCTTTCCTTAACACCAACTCTGACACGAGCCCCATTAGTTAATTCAACTGGAATACGATCGATTGTATCGTAGGCTTGATAAAGCATGAGAGTTTTGTAGTTATCTGCTCCCCAATTAACAAGCTTCATTGTGTCAGTCGTATTATGTTCAGCTTTATCAAACCCCATTGTTACTGTCAGAAGTTCTCGAGAAAAGCGAGTGTCTCCCTCAAGATAATCACGTGAGAAATACACTACGCTTGTCCAATTTTTCATTTGGAATTCTGATGTGTGTAAACCACGAATAGCATCGGTTCGCCACAAAAATGGGTTACTGTTGGCGTGTTTAAAAAGCCCATTACTAATATCGGGTTGAGTCCAAACATTCAATAATTCAGGGCAATCGTTCAAAAGTGCATCGGCCAAGATAAGTGTGTCACGAGCACTAGAATATTGACCTTTGTTAGAACTGCCGATAACAGATGTGTAGTGAGTATTTTTCATGCCGAGCGATGCTGCATTTTCATTCATCATCTCGACAAAATTTTCAAGCGTACGACCGATTCCCTCTGCCAGTGCGACTGCTGCATCGTTGGCAGCCATGATAGCAACAGCTTTTTGCAATTCTGCGACTGTGACCGGTTTATTGGGCTCAACATAAAAACGTGCAGCATTTAAAGGAGGCACACTGAGCGCATCGTTATTGACTGTAATTTTGGTATTGCGATTAACGATGTTGTCTTCGATAGCTTTTTCAGCAGTGTATAACACCATCAGCAACACACTGTTGCCAGGATTGACACGCTTATCAGCATTCGATGAAGCTAAAACGGTATCCGTCAGACGGTCTACTTGGATCCAAGATTGAGCACGCATAACAGGCGCCTTTTGGGCCATAACGGCATTAGGCAACGCTAGACAGAGCGTGACGTATAAAAGAATAAAAAACTGTTTTATCATTCTGGAGAAACTCTGTCACAAACAGAGCACTTTAGGGTCGCAATTGGAAGTTCATCAATTTTAGAATAACCTGCGAATTCTAAAGAATTTTTTCAAGTTTTGTTACCCATTTTTCACTTGTTGCTCCGGCAATGGAGCATAGCTTTTATTTAACACTTCATGGACATTAATGAGTTAACCAAATTATTAGCCCCGACAGAGTGCAAAGTTCAGTGTGTGGAGCAAACAGGTTCTACCAATACAGATTTATTGATAGCAGCAAGAGCGGGGGATGTGGACCGTCCTATTTTGCGATACGCCCAAGTACAGACTGCCGGACGTGGAACGCGCGGCAGATCTTGGACATCCCACGAGGGCTGCATAACGATGTCGGTTGCTGTACCGATAGGGGATAGTTTGAATGCTTTTGCTGGAGCATCTTTAGCTATTGGAGCTCATATCGTTGAGCGTCTGCGTCACTTCGGTTTTGATGCCTGCATCAAGTGGCCAAACGATATTTTGTTGGGTAATGGGAAACTCGCCGGCATTTTGGTAGAAAGTGCAAAAACACCCGATCATCAATGGGTGTTGGTCATAGGTATTGGTTTTAATTGGAAAACGTCTGATGTTCAAAATCCCTCTTATGGTATTTCGTTTTTAAGTCAACATGGGGATTTAGGGAAAGAGTTAAGTAAAAGGGAGTTTTGGGTAGCTCTTTTAGCCAAAGCTGTGTTGCAAGCCGTAGAAGAAATTCGTTTCCATGGACTTACCCCTACTGTGATGGCGTGGGATAAAATTTCAGCTTATATCGCTGAAACGGTAAATATTATTCAAGAAAATGTCGCCCCCTATCAAGCCAGAATTTTAGGTATTGATACAGAGGGAAGACTGTTGATCGAGCACGATGGACAACGGTGTGCGTTGATTTCCGGCTCGATCAGACAACTGGTGCCTGATAATGACTGTACTGATTGACCTAGGGAATACGGCCTTAAAGTGGTCAACAACCGAAAATCTCGAAGAGCCTCACACTATTGTGCATGGGGGGACTCATTCTTTTGCTGAAAAACTCCTTTCTCAAATGGCCAATATTGCTGGGCAGACCGTGTATGGATGTTCTGTTGCTTCACGAGACCTTCGATTATCGGTGTCTCGTATCATCGGCGCTGCCGGTGCTAGCACTCGATGGCTCGGGGCTCAAGAGCGCTTTGATGGCGATTTTGTATTGGTTAACCGTTACCAAAATCCTTCTCAATTAGGATCTGACCGCTGGCATGCTGCGCTAGGCGCTGTGAGTTTTTTACCGCAAAAGGCACTTTTAGTCGTACATGTCGGTACGGCGACGACGGTTGACTGTGTATTTCCTGAAGATGACAAAATGGTTTTTGCAGGAGGTCGTATTGCCCCTGGCGTTGGATTGATGCGTGACAGTTTAGTGTCGGGTACGGCTACGCTACCGAAAGCCGATGGGGATTACGCTGACTTTCCTACGGATACGATGACAGCGATTGTGACCGGTATTGTGGATTCTCAGCTCGGACTTATTGAACGAGGTATGCGCGTGATGCAGCAACACGGATTTGACCCAACACTAATCATTGCCGGCGGGGCTGCAGGTCGTTTTTTTCCATATCTGCATAAGGAATTTCCTCAGAGCATTCTTAAACACAATTTGGTGTTAAGGGGCTTGTCTCTTCGTGCTCAATCCGGAGAGAATCAGCAATGAGGGTTGTAGCTTGGGTTTTAGTGCTGGCGTGTGTGGCACTGTATAGTTTTGACAGTTTCAGAGCTTGGCTTCAAGAGGATGTCGCTCCTGTTAATGAGGAGCGGGTTGCTGTTACAGTTTTCCCTGAGGCAATGAAAAATATTCGTCCTATTGATAACCCGGACGCTTATATTCACCAACGGCAGGAAGTTGCACGGATTCAGGCTCAGAAGGTAGCAGAAGAAGAAAAAATTAGGCTTGAAAATGAGCGTCAGGCGGCATTAGCAAAAGCTCAAGAAAAACCAACACTAAAACCCTTACCGGAAGCAATACAAGCTCAAGCCCGTGCTCAAAGCGAAACGGACTTTGCTTCCATTTGCTTGCGTACATCTATCCTGTCTCAGAAAGCTCTTCCTGCTATTAATCGTTCATTACAATCCGCGGGACTTTTGGAAGCTTTTCAGATCGAATCAGAACTGTCAGCCGATCGATATGTTGTCTTCATTGTGCCTTCAGCAACACGCAAAGGGGCAGAAATACTTGCTAGACAAATTAAAAAACAAGGATTTGCATCAGCACGTGTAATTACAGAAGGTCCCTTACACAATGCCGTACAACTTGGCAGTTTTAATTCTGAGCAACAGGCTCAAACCTATTTAGAAGAAAGTGCAAAAAAACTTGATATGACCGCATTGCGCGTTTCCAGAATAATCGGTAAAGCAACGGGTCGCGTGTCATTGGTTTTTGCAAACTTAAATGAAAAGCAAGAACAGAGTTTACGCCGCATTGCTCAGCAACACGGCTTTAAACTCGCGAGCTGTTATTAAGTTTTTAAAGTTTTGCTTGCTGAAGCTCTTGACACAGATGTGCTTGCATGACTTCGGCTAATTGAGCACGCTCTAGTAGTGTTTCGGAATTGTTGTCTCGCTGTTTGATTCCCCAGATAGATTCCGGAAAGTGAGAATCATCACGATAACGGGCAATAATGTGCCAATGCAGGTGTGGCACCATATTGCCAAACTGTGCCAAATTAATTTTGTCGGGCTTCATGGTGCTTCGCATGGTCGATTCCACAATAAAAAGCACCTTGCTTAGAAGAGAACGTTCGTTTTCGTCTAAATCGGTCATTTCCGCTACATGAGCTTTCCAAATCACACGAATGTAGCCGGGAAATGCAGCATCATTAACTGCAATAACTCGCAGTTTTTCGTTACTCCAAATGGCCTTCTCATCGGTCATTTGACACAACTCACAATTTGTATGCATCTGAAATCCTCTTATTTAGTGGATAGGGCGGAAATAGGAGCCACTACGAATAGGATCGCCAGCAATAAGTTCAATACCTCCGGCCCCGTCATCGACAATGCTGTAATCCCATTTTTTACGTCCGTTGGAGTCCTCCAACCAAACGGCCACAGGCAGGTCATATTCATCTAAGTTGGCATTGATATATTCACGAGCTTGTAGGGGAGTATCGAATGTTTCGACAAAATCTCCCCAATCAACCACAACCTCCGTGACAACGTCTCTTCTCATTTTCAAGTCCTTATGCGCATCTCGGCAAGACGTAGCAAAGAGATTGCGTGAGTTTGACAACGTAGTCCAAATCGAGAGATTCATTGGGCGCATGAGCGTTTGATTGCGGCCCCAGCACCCCGGTTAGTATCAAAGATGTGCCCGCAAAGAGTCTCTCAAACGTATTGATAATGGAGATTGATCCTCCCTGGCCCATCATAACGGCCTCTTGACCGAACACTTGTTTGGAAGCATCGCTGAAGAGTGTTTCAAATTCTTCCGAGTCTGAGCTGGCGCACCATCCTTCATGATTTTCTTGATAGCGCCATGACACTTTGCATCCATAAGGAGGATCCCGCAGTAATTCGTTTTCTACAGCTTGAGCCGCTTTTTCAAAATCAATCATTGGCGGCACTCTCATGGACAGACGCAATGCAACACTGCCTTGAACCACATTGCCGGCATCCTCAATCTTTGGCATTCCGTCAACGCCAATAACGGTTAGTGCCGGTTTCCAAGTTTGTTGTAAGAAAATTTCGTGATTTGAAATATGTTTGGTTTGAACCCCTTCGACAAGCGGAGCGTGATTCCAGACCAAATCACCAAGCACGTCCGATGCTTTTTTCAATTGCTCAATGCGACGTTTGGGGATATCGGCATGACATTCGCTCACCTTGACAAAACCTGTGATCGGGTCGTGCAATCTTTCAACAAGGGCTTGGGCGATGCTGAAGGGATCGGGAACCATGCCGGAATAGCTACCTGAATGAACTCCGTAGTGCATGCTTTGTACACGTAAAGTACCGCTGATGACACCTCTCAGAGAAGTACTTAACCAAAGTCGCTCGTAGTCGCCACAGTGATTGTCCAAAATAATGAAAGCGGCAGGGTTGCCGATGTCATCTTTAAGAAGTTTTAGATATTCCGGCAAATCCGTGGAACCAGACTCTTCCTGCGTTTCAAAAATCCCAACAATTCTCGGGTGAGGAACTTGCTCGCGTTTTAATGCCACAATAGCTGTAACCATGGCAAACAGACTATATCCGTCGTCGGCTGCGCCGCGACCGTATAGTTTTCCGTTACGAATGACTGGTTCCCATGGTCCTAAACCTTTAGCCCAGCCACCCGCTTCTGGTTGTTTGTCAAGGTGGCCATAGAAGGCAATGGTGTTGTCTCGTGTAGTTCCGTCGGCAGCGATATCTACAAATAAGCACGGTGTACGGTCTTTTTGCGTCAAAATTTCACATCGAGCTTGAGGCAATACCGACTCAATCCAGGCTTTAGATTTTTCACAGGCTTGTAAAAGATAGCCGTGCTCCTGCCAATGACTGTCAAATGCCGTTGATTTAGCAGGAATTCGGATGAAATCCATTAAAGCAGGAAGTGCCTCTTTGTCCCAAAATGTTTGCACGCTTTGTTCAATAGTCACGATGTCACTCCTACGGTTTTTGAATTGGTACAAGTTTTTTACCCAATACCGAGCCGATAGTTTCTGCACGATGAGAAGCCTCTTCTTTGGTCGAGAAATCCCCAATGATCACTCGGTATAAATTGCCATCACGAACAACTGACACAGAGTCGGTTAACGTTGCTCGCAACTCTTTAGCGTAATTATCGGCATTGGTTTGGGAGCTGAACGCGCCGGCTTGGATGCTCCAAGTCAGGTCGCTTATCACGGGGGAGGTCGTTAAATCGACCTCCGTGCTAACCATTCCTTCTTTTGCTGCTTCAGTCAAATTAACAGCGCCAGATAAATCCACAACTTCAGTAATAACGTTTGAAGTCGTAGGCGAGGGATCAAGCGTTACTGCTGCAGTTGAGGTAGTTGTTGTCGGCGGATTTGATGCCTTGACATTGCTTTGTTCATCTTGGCGGCGGTCGTGTACCGCTTTGGCTACACTTGCAACAGTACCAATCACGGAGGCAATGGCGGCGATGTCAGCACTGTTGTCCGTGATTTTGTCAATGTCAAATTGTTTGATCACGGTGCCGGCAGCTTCCGGTACTCGTCCTGCTTTAATATCGGCCATCCGAATACGCTCAACTCGAACTTTGGCAGTTCCTTTGTTGACATAGCCGAGTTTACTAGCTGCGGCATACGAGAGGTCAATAATGCGATTATCAACAAAGGGGCCTCGATCGTTGACCCGAACAATTACGCTACGGCCGTTTTCTAAATTGGTAACTTTTGCATAACTGGGCAGCTCCATTGTTTTATGAGCTGCCGTCATTTCGTACATGTTGTAAATTTCACCGATTGAAGTTTGACGACCGTGGAACTTCTTACCGTACCAAGATCCAATTCCTGTTTCTTTCATGGGCTTATCACCCGTGATCGGCGTATAGCGCTTGCCATTGATGCGATAGGGTTTATTCGCGCCCGAGTGAGGTTTTTCATATCGAGGCACGGCATCGGGGGCTTTGGCGTATTTTGACGCTGAAACAGACGGAGGGCCATCATCTTTGTAGTAGCGACCGCCGCCTGAGCAGGCTGTTAACGCGAGCGCCACTGACAGACTCAGAAGCGTAAGAACACGAGAACAATTCATAGTGGAAATTTTCATCAAGATAAATTCTTAGGACAGTATAAGCATTCAAAACCTTTGTCGAAAATTAGGCGCAAAGTTTTTGTGAAAAAGAATAAATTGGTTATAAGTTAAGATGTTTATCGGATTGCAAACAAAGACGAATAACACAGGTAATCACGGATTTTCTTTCTAATCGGTGGACTGTGACAGACTTTTAGTTTTTAGGCTATGTTAAATAGCCACTTAGGCGTACAATCAGGAGTACTATCAAGCATCGGTGTCGAACTTTTTCGGCACTGATACTAGTTTGAAATTAACGATTTACTTCGCCTTTGTATACGAATTATGGCCGCCAACAAAAAAATCAATATGCTCGAAGGTAGCCTATGGGACAAGATGATTGTCTTTGCCCTGCCGCTAGCTTTTACGGGTATGTTGCAACAACTCTATAACGCTGCCGACGTTGCCGTACTCGGGCGGTTTGTTTCTGACGTTGCTGTAGCGGCCGTGGGCAACAATGTTCCGGTCATTGGTTTGATCATCAGTTTTTGCATGGGCTTGGCCTTGGGTGTCAATGTCGTCGTTGCCCGCGCTTTAGGGATGAAAAATGACCGTAAGGCCAATGAAGCAGTCAGAACTTCATTTCTTACAGCTATTGTTTTTGGTGTAGTGGCTTTAATCATCGGGCAATTATTAGCGGGCCCTGCTATGCAGTGGTTGGATGTGCCAGCTGAAGTCCGCGATGATGCGTTGATGTATTTACGCGTGTATTTGCTGGGCATGCCCTTTATTGCTGTTTATAACTTTCTTGCGGCAGTTTTTCGTAGTCAGGGCGACACGCAAACACCTCTTTGGGCTTTGTTAGCAGCAAGCTTGTTTAATATCGCAGGCAATCTGTTAGCTGTACTTGTGTTTAATTGGGGAATTGCAGGTGTTGCGTTAGCTACTGTTTTGGCTAATTTGTTGTCATCGGTCATATTGTTTGTTCGCTTAACGCATTTGGAAGGCCCTTTACGGTTGGTACCGAGTCAATTGTTTCAAATCGATTCCTCGGCGCTTCGAAGTATCGTTCGTATCGGCTGGCCCGCTGGAATTCAAGGGGCAGTTTTTTCAATCTCTAACTTAGTCATTCAATCGGCCATCAATAGCCTAGGACCTGAGGCTATGGCTGGTTCAGTGGCGGCTTTTACGATTGAAATTAACGTCTATTGTTTTATCAATGCGTTCGCTTTAGCTGCTACCACATTTGTAAGTCAAAATTATGGAGCCCGTAATCTTGAACGTTGCCGTCGAGTGATGTGGACCGCTATGGGGCTTAACATGTTGGCCACCATCTTGATGACAACGTTAGTGCTGATTTTTGGCAGAAATCTATTGGGCATTTTCACCCACAATCCAGAAGTGATTGCTTTGGGCATGATTCGTATTTTTTGGGTCGTACTGCCGCAACCCATCAGTGTGGTAATGGACACGCTTTCCGGTTGTATGCGTGGTTATGGTTACTCAATGCCGCCGGCGATGGTTACGCTCATTGTTATTTGCTCAGTGCGTTTGATTTGGGTCTATACCGCGTTTCCCTTGTCTCCTACCTATGAAACTCTCATGATGGTTTATCCATTAAGTTGGATTATCACGATGATCGGTTTGATTGGTCTTTATATTCGGCATCAGCGTATGCTCAGAAATCGTGGAACAATCGTTGATGACGAGCTCTGATATTTAGGCTCAAAAAAATCTGAAAACCGTTAAAATTCACGGGTTAAGCCCTGCGATTGAGAATAACTTGCAGGGTGGTGCAATTATTTCCGACACTTGAGACGTCGGAGTCTTTTTTGGAATTTTTATGACGCTGGCTATCGAAGATATCCGCCGCATTGCCGATCTCGGTCACTTGGAACTCAGTGATGAAGAGGCCGTGCGCATGCAAGGCGAGTTAAACAATATTTTTCAAATGATCGAACGCATTCAAGCGGTTGATACCGAAGGAGTCGAACCGATGCCGCATCCGCACGACGGTGCACAACGCTTGCGCGAAGACATCGTTCGAGAAATCAATGATCGGGAAAATAATATGAAAAACGCTCCCGAACAAGCTGAAGGTCATTTCTTAGTTCCGCAGGTGATTGAATAATGGCGACAGAACTTTTTCACGCCTCCGTGGCGCAGTTAAGCGGGATGCTCGCCCGCAAAGAGATTTCTTCTGTGGAATTGTCGCAGGTGTTTCTCGACCGTATTGAGCAAAATCGTGATTTAAACGTTTATCTAGATGTTCGCCCCGAAGTGACACTTGATCAGGCGCGCGCAGCCGATGAACGTATCGCCCGCGGTGAGGCGACAGCCTTGACGGGTATCCCTGTCGCACACAAAGACTTGTTTGTGACACGTCAATGGGCAACAACAGCTGCTAGCAAAATGCTTGAGGGCTACATGAGTCCCTTCGATGCAACTGTTGTACAAAACCTCGATCGTGCCGGCATGGTCTGTCTTGGTAAGGTCAATTGTGACGAGTTTGCCATGGGTGGCGGTAATGAAAATTCCGCTTTTGGCAAAGTGTTAAATCCCTGGGACAAAGGTTGTGTACCTGGGGGATCTTCGGGCGGTTCGGCGGCTGCTGTTGCTGCAGGGCTTGCGCCTGTTTCGACAGGTACAGATACGGGTGGTTCCGTACGTGAACCGGCAGTCTTTACCGGTACCACCGGCTTAAAACCCACCTATGGTCGTCCGAGTCGTTGGGGCGTGATTGCTTTTGCTTCCAGTTTGGATACGCCGGGGATTCTTGCTCGTACGGCCGAAGACTGTGCACTCGTCATGAACGAAATGATTGAGTTTGATCCGAAGGACTCTACTTGCGTGGACTTGCCCAAGGAAGATTTCGCTCGTTACCTCAATACCGATATCAAAGGTATGAAGATTGGTATTCCTCGCAGTTGGTTTGCAAAGGGATTGGATGACGAGTTAGCGGCTTCAATCGAAGAAGTAATTCGCACGTACGAACGCATGGGAGCCAAGATTGTCGACATTGAGTTGCCAACAGTGGATTTAGGGGTACCGGTGTATTACGTTGTGGCTTGTGCCGAAGCTAGCTCTAATTTGAGTCGCTATGACGGTGTCCGTTACGGCTACCGTGCAGATCGCTATACCGATATCCAGGACATGATTAAGCGTTCTCGTTCAGAGGCTCTCGGTGCAGAGCCTCAACGCCGGATTATGATCGGCACTTATGTGCTCTCGCATGGTTACTACGACGCCTACTACATCAAGGCTCAACGTGTGCGTCGCTTGATTGCCAATGAGTTAAATGGCGTTTGCAATGAAGTCGACGCTATCATCAGTCCGGCCGCTACTGGTCCCGCCTATCGTTTCGGCGAAAAGAGCGATCCTGTCTCGGCCTATTTAAGCGACTTGTATACCGTGCCAATTTCATTGGCAGGGCTTCCTGGCATTGGTTTACCGTGCGGCATTCATTCCAACGGATTGCCGTTAGGCTTCCAATTGGTAAGCGCACGCTTTACTGAAGCGAAACTGTTGGGTTTGGCTCACCGTTATCAATGTGAAACGGATTGGCACAAACGTTTCCCCGCTGGTTACTAAGCGATAAGAAGGAATAAAGACTATGCAATGGGAAGTAGTTATCGGTTTAGAAACTCACGTGCAGTTGTCCACCTCGACGAAGATTTTTTCGGCTGCCTCGACTGATTTCGGTGCTGAGCCCAATACAAACGCATGCGTTGTGGACTTGGCTTTGCCGGGGACGTTGCCTGTGCTCAACAAAGGAGCTGTGGAACGTGCTATGAAGTTCGGTCTGGCGATTGGCGCCACGGTGGCCGAACGTTCGATTTTTGACCGTAAAAATTATTTTTATCCCGACTTGCCCAAAGGCTATCAAATTAGTCAATTTGAGTGGCCGGTTGTGATTGGTGGCCAAGTTTCCTTTATGGTTACGCCTAAAAAAGGCGAACCCTATCGCAAAACAATTAATTTAACCCGTGCTCACTTGGAAGAGGACGCCGGTAAGAGTGTTCATGGCTTAGAAATGGCCAAAAGCGGTATCGATTTAAACCGTGCCGGCACCCCGTTGCTCGAAATTGTGACGGAGCCTGAGTTGCGTTCAGCCGAAGAAGCTGTTGCCTACGCCCGAGCATTGCATGCACTTGTGGTCTGGCTCGGCATCAGCCACGGGGATATGCAAAACGGAAACTTCCGTTGTGACGCTAACGTCAGTGTGCGTCCGCTAGGCCAAAAAGAGTTCGGTACGCGTTGCGAAATTAAGAACCTCAACTCATTCCGCTTCTTACAAGATGCTATTGAGTACGAAGTGCGTCGCCAAATCGAATTAATTGAAGATGGTGGCAAAGTGGTGCAAGCCACACGTTTGTATGATCCTGATAAGGGTGAAACACGAGTGATGCGCACGAAAGAGGATTCGATGGACTATCGCTATTTCCCGGATCCGGACTTGTTGCCGTTAGAGATTCCTCGTGAGTGGTTGGAACGCGTGCGCAGTGAGATGCCCGAATTGCCGGAACAGATGCGTGAACGCATGATGACGCAGTTTGGTTTGTCCGATTACGATGCTACGATTTTGACGACTTCTAAATCCATGGCAGATTACTACTTAGCCGTGGCCGATCGTGTGCAAGATAAAAAGATTGCAGCCAACTGGGTCATGGGGGAGGTCTCTGCTGCACTGAATCAATCTGATTGGACGATTGATCAGCTGCCGGTCACTCCGGAGAAACTTGCAGCGTTGATCGGTCGTGTTCTTGATAATACGATCAATAACAAGGGCGCCAAAAAAGTCTTCACGGCAATTTTGGAAGGCAGCGATAAGTCCGTAGATGATTTGATCGAGGAGCTCGGTTTGAAGCAAATTTCTGATACCGGAGCCCTTGAAAAGATTGTCGATGAAGTAATTGCCGCCAATCCCAAGAACGTGGAAGAGTTCCGTGCCGGTAAAGAAAAGGCTTTAAACGGTTTGGTGGGACAAGTGATGAAGGCCAGTAAGGGCAAGGCCAATCCTGCCCAGGTCAATCAGTTGCTTCGTCAGAAACTGTCTGCATAAACCTGTACGGCGACAAAAAAGGACTTCTTTGAGCAATCAAGGAAGTCCTTTTGATTGGGGCTAAAAAAACATCAGGCCCCGTAACGATTGCGATAGGCGATTACGGCATCTTTAAAGGGACGAGCTTGCTGAGCCATCGGCGTATCTTCATCCATAAAGGCCAGTAAATCGTTCAAGTTAATGATGCTTACAACGGGCATCTTGAACGTGTCACGCACATCCTGTACGGCAGAGACTTCGGTCATCACTTCGGCATTACCGCCTTTTTCCATGCGATCGAGCGCAATGAGAACGCCGGAAGGCGTGGCTCCGGCAGCTTCAATCAATTTGACGGATTCGCGCACGGAGGTACCGGCGGAGATAACGTCATCGATCACAATAACTTTACCTTTCAGAGGAGCACCCACAATCGTGCCGCCTTCACCGTGATCTTTGGCTTCTTTACGGTTAAAGGCATAGGGGACGTCACAGCCGAGTTCTGCCAATTTGATTGCAACGGCTGCCGCCAAGGGGATGCCTTTGTAGGCGGGGCCGAAAATCATGTCGAATTCAATGAGGCCGCGCTCGCGGGCTTGTAGAAGCGTTTTTGCATAAAACTCACCCAATCGTGCAAGCGTTGCACCGGTATTGAACAAGCCGAGATTAAAGAAGTAAGGCGATAAGCGGCCGGCCTTTGTTTTAAATTCTCCAAAACGAAGAACCTTGGTATCGAGGGCAAATTCGATAAATTGATGTTGTAAAGACATGATGCGGAATCCACAAAATCCAGTGTAATTGGACATAATTAGACAATCAGATAATTCTAACGAGAAAAGACTCATGTTGCGTATTGTTACCTTTAACGCCAACGGGTTGCGCTCCGCGGCAAAAAAAGATTTTTGGACTTGGTTTGATGCTCAAAAGGCCGATATTCTGTGTATCCAAGAGCTCAAAGGTCAGGAAAACGACTTCAATGCAGAAGTACTGCATGCCGAGGGTTATCACGTTTACATGCATACGGCGCAAAAGCGAGGCTATTCAGGCGTCGCACTGTACACTCGTCAAAAACCGCTCAATGTAAGAATCGGTTTTGGCAGTGAAGAATTCGATGCCGAAGGTCGCTATGTTGAAGCGGAGTTTGAAAACTATGTTGTTCTGTCGGTTTACTTTCCTTCGGGGACCAGCTCTGAAGACCGTCAAAGCGCGAAATATCGTTTTTTAGATCAATTCTTGCCGCATCTGCAGTCACTTCGTGCACGCGGCAAAGAAGTAGTTTTTTGTGCTGACGTGAATATCGCTCATAAAGAAATTGACCTAAAAAATTGGAAGGGTAATGTTAAAAATTCGGGCTTTTTACCCGAAGAACGAGCGTGGCTAGATAGTCTATTTGCCCTTGGCTGGGTTGATGTGTTTCGATACTTAGAGCCTGAAAAAGAACAGTACACTTGGTGGAGTCAGCGCGGTCAAGCACGAGCGAAAAACGTAGGTTGGCGTATTGACTATCAAATTGCAACGCCGGGGTTGGCGCAAAAGGCTCGGGCGACTTCGGTGTATGCTGATGAAAAATTTTCCGATCACGCTCCGATGATTGTTGATTACGAGATCTGAGACGATGCGGCTAGAACAAGTTCTTTTTTCACAGGGGTTTGGTACTCGACATGAGTGCCGAGGGCTTGTTGCGCTGGGCCACGTCGAGATTAATGGCATCACACACACAGACCCTGACGAAGATGTTCCTGTCGAAGGTTTGATTTTTTCAGTTGATGGTGTCAAATGGCCCTACTTCGATAAAGTCGTGATAGCGCTGAATAAGCCAGCAGGATTTGAGTGCTCACAAAAGCCCATTCATCATCCTTCGGTGATGACACTTTTGCCAGCTCCTTTGCGAGTGAGGGGGCTGCAGCCTGTGGGGCGTTTAGATGAAGACACGACAGGGCTCTTGATTCTGACAGATGACGGTGCATTACAACATCGTCTCATTCATCCGAAGCGTCATGTGCCTAAAACGTATCGTGTAACGGCTAAACACCCCATGACGCAGGCCATGTTGTCAACACTGACGCAAGGTGTGATGATTGAGGGAGAAAAGACAGCGGTGAAGGCTCAGGCCGTGGAAATGGTGACTGATCGTGTTTTTAACATGACCCTGACTCAGGGGAAGTATCACCAAGTTAAGCGTATGGTGGCAGCTGTCGGCAATCGTGTCGAATCACTTCATCGTTGTCAGTTTGGTTTTTACGCATTGCCGGATGATTTGGCTTCCGGGCAATGGCGTTTTATTTCTAAAGAAGACATTCTTGGGTAAGGCAAATGAACGCGCAACAAACATCCTGGCGAGAAGCGTTGCAGGTTTATGCGAAGCCTGCGGCATTGAGGATGTTCTTTTTAGGGTTTGCGTCGGGTTTGCCGTTACTTTTGGTGTTGGGGACTCTTTCTTTTTGGTTGCGAGAAGCCGGCATTGAGCTTCATGTCATCGGGATGGTGACGTGGGTTGGATTAGCTTATGGGTTTAAGTGGGTTTGGGCACCGCTTGTTGACCGATTGCCGATTCCGATTTTGAGTCGATTAATGGGACGTCGCCGTTCGTGGTTGATTCTTTCTCAGTGCATGGTTGCAGTCAGTCTGTTGGCAATGGCTTTTTGCGATCCCAAGCAAGCATTGCAACCCATGGTGATTTTTACGCTCATTACGGCATTTGCCTCGGCAACGCAGGATATTACGCTGGATGCGTACCGAATCGAGTGTGCACCTGCTCATGAGCAAGCCGCATTGGCCGCAACCTATCAAACGGGCTATCGTTTGGCGATGATTTGGGCCGGTGCCGGTTCTTTGGCGTTAGCGGCTTTCTTTGCCGATGGAAATTTGACCTATGATCAAAGTGCTTGGAAAGCAGCTTACAGCATCATGGCAACGAGCATGTTGGTGGGGATTGTCACAGTATTTCTATCGCCCGAACCGAAGACTGAAGTTTCATTAAAGCGCGGGGCATTGTCTGCCGAACGTTTGTCGCAATATCAACAAAAGTACCCGAATCATTCTCATCGTCGTGCACAATTAAGCGTTTGGTTTTACGAAGCCGCTCTGTTACCTTTCATCGATTTTTTCTCTCGTTATCGCTGGCAGGCCGTGACGATCTTGGCGTTGATTGCCACGTATCGAATCTCAGATGTGGTGATGGGCGTCATGGCCAATCCTTTTTATCAGGATCTTGGATTCACCAAAGAGGAAGTCGCAGCAGTTTCTAAAGTTTTTGGCGTCGTGATGACGCTTTTAGGCGCTTTTATTGGCGGGATTGTCTCGGCAAGAATTGGCGTTTTGAAGACGCTTTTCTTGGGTGGATTTTTATCCGCTCTTACGAATCTTTTATTCTCATGGCTGGCCACGCAGGGCCACCACGTACCTTACTTAGTGCTAACAGTCAGCGCAGATAATTTAGCTGCCGGTATCGCGTCAGTGGCGTTTTTAGCATATTTGTCCGGCTTAACGAATGTGGCGTATACCGCTACGCAATACGCACTTTTCAGCTCGGTAATGCTACTGTTGCCGAAGTTTTTGGCCGGTTTCTCCGGTTTTGTGGTTGAAGCAGTGGGCTACAGCCACTTCTTTATTGGAACCGCTTTGTTAGGAGTGCCTGTGCTACTTTTGGTGCTTTTGGTAGCTCGTGGCAAACAGAAATCCTAACGGTTAAATGCCTTTTTTCCGCTTCGGGTTCGGGGCCGGTTGTCCGTTTTTTTTCGGCTTAAAGCCGCGAGTAATGGCTGCAATTTCAGCTACGCTAGTGGCGATGTCGGTGATAGCATCATCCAAATTTTCCAGTGGAGACTCCGAGAGCAGTGTTTGACGAGTTTCCAAAAAGTCACCGATTTCATCATCGGGTAAATGCCGCCAAATTCCGACAAGAGCGGAGCTGACGGTTGGATCCTCATTGTCGAGTAAGCCGGACCAGGTTTGTGCAGCAGTTAAAAATCCCGAAGCAAAAGGTTGTAGAGCAATGATTTCTTCCTCACCTTCTAGGGGATTGCCGTTTTCATCCTCGGGATCAAAAACAATAGGATCGATGGGTTTACATGTAGCCAATGTGCGGTTGATTTCTCGATAGCGACGATAGGTGAGTTCTTCAAGCCGATCTTGTTGCGCTTGATCAAGAAGTCGAGCGTCAGCGTCGGGACTGGCAAAAATTAAAGGCATCCATTCGCGCGGAGAAACTTCTTCGGGCAACAACAATACCGCCGTCATAAAACCGTCAGCTTGAGAAGCATTCATGGAAAGATTGTCTTCATCGAGCATGCATAGCAATTCATCAAATTCGACAAATTCATTCTCATTGAGCGGTGTATCAAATCGATCGTGCAACATGTTTTTACTCCGAAGCGGGCGCGATTATGGGGAATTATAGCCAGAGCTAAGTGTACAATCGGCTCAAGAAAAAGTTAGGAAGGAGGATTTATGCCTGTTGTTGCGTTTCGTTCAAAAGCGGCTGGTGAAGTCATTATGTTTCCGGATCACGTCAAACCTATTTTTGAGAAAGCCGGTTTGGTGTTTCATGATCGTGGGGCAATTTTAGCCGCGGATCTGCCAAAAGCAATCGTGGCAATTGAACACGTCATTGATGAGTTAGCCAGTTTAGAAGTTCCACCGCAAGACGATGATTACGATAACGAAAGCGATGAGTTCGACAAACCGCCGGCGATGATTGCCCCCGTGGCTATTCGTACGCGTTTTTACCCCTTAATCAGACATCTGAAAAAAGCTGCAGACAAAGGGGTGGACGTTCATTGGGAGCCGTATTAATTGCGCCAGAAGGCCGGAGTGAAGATGGCAAAGACCGTAAATAACTCCAGACGGCCGACAAACATACAGAATGCGCCTACCCAGAGATGTACAGGATTGCAGTCTGCATAGTTGCCACTTGGACCTACAGAACCTAATCCCGGTCCGGTGTTAGCAATACATGCGATGATGGAGCTGACAGCATCAAGAAAGGGAACCCCCGTGAGCATCACAATAAACGAACATGTCAACATGACCATGAGATGTAATGCTAAAAAAGCAAACACGGTAGTGACAATTTTTTCAGAAATGACGTCATCTCCGATACGAAGTGGGAGATAGTCTCGAGGGCGTAAGAGCTTGTTGATGGTCAAGACAATTTGCTTGAGCATCACAAGCATACGAATCATTTTTACGCCACCGCCGGTTGACCCTGAGCAAGAGGCAAAAAGGCTACATACTAGAAGGAAAAATCCTAGCGAGAAAGGCCACACGGAATAATCTTGTGTGGTGAAGCCTGTGGTGCTGAAAATCGAACTGACCGAAAATAATGTGTGACGCAATGTACTTTGCCAATCAGCGTAGTAATGTTGAGAGCTCAAACTGAAGAAAACGACAACGTAACCAAAGAGCAACATCGTCATCCAGCTTCTAGCCTCAACATCCGTGAAATAAGACCACACGGAGCGTTGTCGCCAGGCCGTGAAGTGCAATGAAAAATTAAAGCCGGAAAAGATCATGAAGCCTACACTGACCATTTCAATGGCTTCAGAATTGAAAAAACCGATGCTTTGGTCATAAGGCGCAATACCGCTCAAGCTCATGGTGGTGAAGCTGAACATTACAGCATCATCCCAAGACATGCCGGCCCAGTGGTAAGCCAATACACAGCCGGCACTCATGAGAATGTAAATGCTGTAAAGTGCTTTGGCCGTATCGGCAATTCTCGGTGTTAATTTATCATCTTTAAAGAGGTTGGAATTTTCAGCTTTAAACAATTGTGAGCCGCCAACACCCATCAAGGGTAACACGGCAACAGCCAACACGATGATCCCCATGCCTCCCATCCAAGAAAGCAAGCATCGCCAATAGTTAACCGACAAAGGTAAGTCGTTGAGATTTGTCAGTGCCGTGGCTCCCGTGGTTGTCAAGCACGAGACCGTTTCAAAAAAGAGGCGATAGTAGGGGACTTCTGGCAGTAATAACGTCAGAGGAATCGATCCGAAAAGCGCCACAGATAGCCATGAGATGGTCACAAGCAAAAAGCCGTCTTTGGGTTCAAGTTCTCGGCGAAACCGACGGGTGCTGAAGGAAAAAATGAGACCGGAAATAAGGCACGCTCCTGCAGACCAACAAAATTGAGTCATTGTGGGTTCTGCGTCACGCCAAGCAATCGCAATGGGTACGAGGTGAGCCAAGGCCACAATAAGCAACAGCGGCCCAAGGGCATTAAGAACCGGAAAGATTTGGCGTTGTATGACCCTGAACATGGCAAAAATCCATTAGAAAAAGCCGACGTCCACGGCAAAGAGTTCTTCAATGCGCGGAATCATCTTCTTATTCGGGACAAACAAAATCAAGTGGTCATCATCGACGACTGTCATGTCCGGCTCTGCCATCATAACCACGGCTTGATCTCCTTCGCCGCGAACAATTGCTCCTACGGATACACCACGCGGGAAATCGATTTCTCCCAAAGTTTTTCCGACAACTCGGGAACTCTTTTTCGTGCCGTGGGCAATGATTTCGAGTGCTTCAGCTTTGCCGTGATAAATCTCTTGAGCATTAACAACGTCGCCGTAGCGTATATGACGCAAAATTTCGCCCAAAGAGGCCTGAGTCGGTGAGACGGTGACATCAACATCGGTGTTTCGGAGCAGATCAGCATAGATGCTTTTTTCCAAAATGATGATGCTACGTTTGGCACCAAGTCGTTTGGCCAACAGTGCACTCATAATATTCAACTCATCGTTGTTGGAGAGCACGGCTACGACATCAGCCCCGTCAATACCTTCCTGCTTTAAGGCTACTGAATCATCATGACGCACACGAGAAACCGAGACACGGCTTCCGCCGTAGTGCTTTGAGAGTTCTTTGGCAGTTTCTTCGTCAGACTCAAATATTTTTACTCGGCGCTTGGATCGATTCGGTTCAAGCTCGTCGGTCACGAGCCCTGAGAGTTCGCCTCCGTTAATGAGCACAATATTTTGTGCTTTCTCAAAGGGATGAAGAGCCTCAATAATGCCTTCGGCCAATGTCGAGTCTACAAGTACCGTGACTTCATCACCAGCTTCTAATACCGTATCGGGGCGACAGTCTAAACGACGATTTCGTTGATGAATTGTGATGAAGCGCAATTTAGAGTTTGGAAAGCGCAAAAACGCATTTTCCAATGTTTGACCGCATAAAAGCGCATCACTTGTGACTTTCACGGTTAAAAGAGTCAACAATCCATCTGCGAAATTTAATATCTGTTGGGCAGCCGGAAAACGAATCAGTTTGGCCAGTTGCGTGGCAATGGCTTGTTCAGGCCAAATAATACTGGTGGCTTTAAATCCCTCTTCGCCCAAAATGCGAGGGTAATGCCGCAGCTCGCTTTCGCGAACACGTGCAATACGCATTGGGATGTTAAAAAGTTGAGAGGCAAGCGTACACGCAACGAGATTCGTTTCATCGTTGGCCGTGACGGCAATCAAAAGGTCGGTGTCCATGGCGCCTGCCGTGCTTAGGACAGAAGGAGAACTAGCGTTGCCGACAATGCCCATCAAATCGAAGCGCTCCTGCATCGACTCAATTTGTTCGGCCGACTCGTCAACTAAAGTAATTTCGTTGTCGTTGCCGACCAGGCTTTCTGCGACGGAGCGGCCGACACGACCGGCTCCAAGAATTAATATTTTCATAGGCTTTAAGGCCCGAACTCGGTTTTAGGGTTCGTCTTTAGACCATTCTATGCCGAGTTGGCGCAATTTCCTGTACAAATGGGTGCGCTCAAGTTGTGCCTTGGCGGCAACCCGTGTCATGCTGTAGCGCTCTTGTTCCAAAAGGTGAGTGAAATAGAGGCGTTCAAATTGATCGCGAGCTTCCCGAAGCGGTAGAGAGAAGTCGACAAGATTTTTGATCGAATCAAGTCCACTAGAGGATTCTTTTTTTTCTTGTTCGACTTTGGGCGCTGGCGCAGGTTGAGGGGCTGTCTGTTTTGCATGGATGGCAGAACGTAAAGCCTCTGTGAGAGCTTTCATTGAGGTCGGTTTTTCAAGAAAGCTGTATGCGCCAAACTTCGTGGCCTCAACGGCCATGTCAATGTTTGCGTGTCCGCTCATCATAATGACGGGACACGGCAAAGGTCCTTGGGAAGCCCATTCTTTAAGAAGGCTCATGCCGTCCGTATCAGGCATCCAAATGTCGAGCAACACGACATCGGGCTCGCATCTTGCAATGGCAACACGCGCCTCTGCGCTATTAGCAGCGCAAGTGACCGTATATCCTTCGTCGGAAAGAATTTCGCTGAATAACTCGCGAATACCGACTTCATCGTCAACAACAAGAATGTTTGCCATAAGCTTATAAAAAACCGAGATGATTGAACTATATAGATATCAAGCCAAATTGACAAAGCCTATCGTAATAACTGCTCCTGTCTCTTGCTGATTGACTCCATTGTCAATGTTGGCAATTTTTACCCAGCCGCCGTGCTCTTCAATGATTTTCTTAACCATTGGTAGGCCTAAACCAGTACCGGTTTCCTTCGTTGTAATGTAAGGCTCAAAAGCATGAGCAAGGATTGTCGGCGTGAACCCAGGGCCGTTGTCGGAGATTGTAACGACAACGGTTTTTTCATTATTGTCACGTTCTATGTGGCTGCGGATGGTAATTCGACAATTGTCAGAGTCATGCGCAGCTTCTTTGGCGTTTGACAGAATGTTGTGAAGAACTTGTAGCAGTTGTGCACGGTCCGCAGACAAAAGAGGCAAGTGTTCCTGCAAATTTAGTTCAATATGCCCACCTGCCTGGCGGTAAAGCAGAGCCACGTCATCGAGCAGTGCATTAATGTCCAAAGGAGCCAATGTGGGCTTTGGAAGTTTGGCGTAATCTCTGAAATCATTGACCATTTGTTTAATGCTCGAGACCTGCTCCACGATTGTTTTGGTGTAGCGATTCAATAGCTCGACATCTTCGGCTGGCAAATGTTTCTCCAACTTATATTGCATTCGCTCGGCGGCTAGCTGAATCGGGGTAAGAGGATTTTTAATTTCATGGGCCATACGTCGAGCGACTTCACCCCAAGCAATAACGCGCTGAGCAGCAACTGCTTGCGACATATCGTCAATGACGACAAGATAACCTGGTCCGTCATTAAGCGGCACGGAAGAGCACCGGACTAAGAGAGTTAACGGGTCTTCGTGTTCTTTAAGGGCAAGCGAAGCTCCTTCTTGCTTGACTGTTCGAGAACTTACTTTGAGCATCGGGTAGATGATTTCTGCAAGTTCAGGCATGGCTTCGTGAAGAACAACCCCAACTTGAAGCACGTGATTGCCGAGAATTTTCACTGCCCCCATATTCGCTGAACGGATGCGGCGCATGTTATCGAGCACGATAATACCGGTTGAGAGATTCTCCAGAATGCGTTCACGGAAAATATTGGATTGTTCAAGTCTTTGGTGGCGGCTTTCAAGTTTTTCCATGGCATCGTTGACACGTCTAACCATGATATTGAATGCACGCGTCAGTTCATTGGTTTCGTCAGCACCAGAAAATTCTTTAATCGGCTCATAGTGGCCGCCAGTCACTTGACGCGTACCTTCGGCTAGCTGTCGAATGGGGGCTGTGATGCGGTTGGCAAATGAAAAGGCAGCCAATACGGCACACAAAATGGCCAAAATAACACTTAACACGAGTGACCAGTTGTAGATTGTGTGTAGGCCACCTCTGGTAACGATAATGCGTTGGTAGTCTCGAAGACCCATTGTCACGGCACTGATACTATGGGCTACATCTGCCGGAATAATTTGCCGTAATTGTAGGAAATATTCATTGGCACTCGTACGATTGGTAATGGGTACGATTGTGCGAGTGATAAGTTGAGTATTTGCAGCCTCATTGTCCAGAGGATCTCCGTCTAATGTCATCAAAAAGCCTTGTTGACGAACGGTGAGAATATCCGTTGTGGCAATGTTTAAGTCAACTCCAGAGGCATCGTTGGAACTCTGAGCGATGATTTGACCATTTTTATCGAAAATGGTTAACGTTGCTTGATTGGTGATGTCACTCATGCGATGAAGTTCGGCACTCATTTCGGCTAGGGATGCATTAGCCAAACGATCGGCAATGGCACGAGTAGTCACTAACTGATCACTTTGAAGTCTCGAAAGAGACCTTTGTGCCAGAGTCACGCCACTATCCAAAGCTTGTTCAACGCGAGAGTCCACGCCGCTGTCAAAAGCTTGGCTGATTAGGTGCGTGGAAATGATGTAAACGAGTAATACCGGTAACAGCGTCACAATAGTGATCACCGAAACCATCGAAAGTAGCATTCGTGAGCCAAATTGCTTTTGTCTGTAACGTTTAAACAGTTTGGCAAAAAGTGAAATAACGGTGATGAGAAGTCCAAGAACGACAAGAGCATTGATGCCAAGCAGTAATGGGAAATAAGGCTCAAGAGTACTGGAAGTGCTACCCGCAGAAGTCAGCAAGAACAACAATACAACGATGGTCGCCAAGCCGATGCAAGCTGTGTAGCGAACTCGGTATTTCATGGCGTAGTAGCAGCCGTGTTTTTCACGGTCGCATTTTGCAAATCAACAGGCTGCCAGTCAGAGGACAGATCCCAGTCGTTATCGCCAATGGTGACCTGCATCGGAAGTGGCAATTGCTCGGTATCCAATCTGACACGGACTTCTGCAACGAAGTCTTCCGGGTTTTCAAGGCCTGGCTCCGTAGCCACGCGCCAGCCGTGAAGCGATTTAAGAATCAGAAGGGCGTCTGTGGCCGAATCAAAGGATTGTGACAACCCTCCGCGAGACAAGCGATATTGGCGTGTGAGAGGGCTGTAAGACAAGCGACTGGTTAGTGATGCGTGGGCAAAGTCTTTATCTGCCCAATACCAGCGCTTTTGTTCCAGTGAGAATTCTGTGATGAAGTAAAGCGGGATACCGCGATGCAGAGCATCTTGAACGGATCTGGGTAGGTCAAATTCGACGTTCAGGTTGAGATAGAGCCCGGGTCTGTCTCCTCCACGAGCGGATAGGTGACAGCTCATGATGGAAATGTCATTGGCCCAGGCAGCCAGCGCCATGCCCATGCCCGTGATCAGGGCAAGGCATTGTCGAATGGGCTGAGAGGACCAAACTTTCATTTACGCAGCCTCTTTAGTCAGCAAGGCGTAGAAAAAACCGTCATGCACGCTAGGTATGATACCGCCGTCATACTCGCTTTTTTCTGTGGGCAACAATCTCAGCATACCGGAGTCTAAACCAGGCAAAGTTTTAAGCTTCGCGTTGGGGGTTCGAGCAAGGAAATTTTTGATTTGCTCAGGCCCTTCTTCGGGGAAAATGGAGCAGACAATGTAGAGCAAAGATTTTCCTTCTGGCAATACCCACCAAATGGAGTCCAGTAATTTGGCTTGTTGTTGCGCCAGTTTTTCAATATCCGCAGGGCGACGTAACCAAACGATATCGGGATGACGTCGCACGATACCCGAAGCAGTACAAGGAGCATCGAGCACAATGGCGTCAAAGGGGCCCTGTTGCCTCACCAAGAGAAAGTCTGTGGCATCACCTTGAACAACTTTAGCCTTCAGGCCCAAGCGATCGAGCGTTTCAGTGATGCGAGTCGCACGCTTGGGATCAATTTCCATAGCGGTCAGATCAATGTCTGCAGATTCCAGCATTTGAGCGCTTTTACCGCCCGGTGCTGCACAAGCATCAAGAACGCGTTCGCCTCCTTTTAAGCCCAAAAATTGTGACACCAGCTGACAACCAGCGTCTTGAACGGAACACAATCCTTGATCAAACCCCGGAATTTTGTTTACGGGGCACGCCGGCTCAAGAACAACGGCCCACGGTCCGACCTGCCGAGCGTCAAAACCTTCTTTACGGGCCATCTCGAGATAATTCTCAACAGAAATTTTGGCTTGATTTACTCGCAGGGTTAACGGGGCATGCGTATTTTGTACAGTTAAGATTTCTCGCCATTGATCGGGATAGGCTTTGCGTACTCTAGCAAGCCACCATCCCGGAACTCCGTAGCGCACGCTCAAAATGGCAGAGTAGCTTTTGGTGATGTGGCCCCTGTTGCGCATATAGTTACGCAACAGTGCATTGACAAAGCCTGCAGCACGAGCGGTTTCAGGAGATGCCTTGGCAGCCTTAACGGCTTCATTGACAACCGTATGAGGGTCTTCATTGCTCAGAAGTAAAGCCAGAGCCACCGAAAGAATGCCTTCAACAGCAGACGTTGGAGAGTGTGAAGCGAGTTTTTCAATGATAATTTCTGTCTTGACACGTTGACGAAGCGACGTGTAAAGAATACTCTGAACGGCAGCTCGCATTTCAGAATCAGTGATTTCGGACGGCATTGCCCGTTCAAGCGGAATCGATTGCTTGACGACCTTTTGCAGACTTAACGCACTTAAACGAATGGCCTCAGCTAGATTGGCGCTCATTGAAAAATATCTCCTTTTGTTATTGCATAGCCTTGTAAGAAGTGTTCCACAGGCATTTTCGGTTTGCCTGGTCTTTGCAGTATCGTTGCACAAATAGCATTTTTTTCGCAGGCAATGACAACACCGTTTTTATCGGCGCGAATGACTTCGCCTGGCTGACCTTGTATTTCAACAATGTGGGCTTGCCAGATTTTAATGGTAGTGCCGTTATGCTCAGCGTAAGAAGAAGGGAACGGCGTAAAAGCTCTAATCTTTCGTTCAACAATCGCGGCCGATTGCGTGAAATCGATGTGACCTTCTTCTTTGGTAACTTTATGAGCGTAAGTGACGCCAGCCTCAGGTTGTTCTGTGACAGTGATTGTATCGGGATTTTGCAATAACTTTACAAGCATGCTGGCTCCCAAGGCACTGACTTTTTCGGTGAGTGTCTGTGTCGTCTCAGTCTCTGCAATAGGGAAGCTTTCCTTGGCAAGCATAGGACCGGTGTCGAGCCCTGCATCCATTTTCATGAGTGTGACACCGAAGTCTGCATCCCCGGCTTCAATGGCTCGGGTAATTGGCGCCGCTCCACGCCATCGGGGAAGCAGGCTAGCGTGGATATTGATGCATTTAACACTTGCATCAGGGCCGATGCCTTTAGGAATATCAAGTACAACCTGCGGCAAAATCATGCCGTAGGCGGCCACTACCATTACGTCAGCCTCTTGCGCACGCAATAAGTCATGCATTGCAGCGGCCTCTTCAGGCGCTTTGCGAAGCGACAGTGTTAAAGGGGTTGCCACGGGTATGTCGTGGGAAAGAGCCACAGACTTTACTGCCGAGGGGGTTAATTTCATGCCGCGTCCGCTCGGTCTGTCGGGTTGCGAGAGAACCAAACAAACATCGTGACCTGCTTCAATCAGAGCTTCGAGCGCTTGAGCAGCAAAAGGGGGTGTTCCAGCAAATATAATTTTCATCCCTCTATTTTAGTGTTTTGAGGCGAATCAAGCTTTTTTACGAAGAATTTTTCGTTCAAACTATTAAAAAATGTTGGTTAAGCGATACACTACTCTCAAAGAAAGCAGAGGAATCTATGCAGCAGTTTTTAACCACTAAAGACAATATCCGTATTGCCTACGAAGTTCATGGAGATGAGTCAGCTCCCCCGATTTTATTGGTGATGGGACTGGGCATGCCTTCGGCAGCTTGGCCTCAGTCTTTCATTGAAGGGTTGGTTCGTCAAGGTTTGAGAGTCATTGTTTTTGATAATAGAGATAGTGGATATTCAACGAAGATCAACGAAAATGTCGGCAAATTTAGAATTTTAAGAGCAATTTTCAGAACTTTAAGAAGAAAACACGTTTCCGCGCCTTATTCATTAGAGGATATGGCCGCTGATGCCGAAGCGGTGTTGGATACCTTAGAAATTAAACGAGCCCACGTGTTGGGTGTATCTATGGGCGGAATGATTGCCCAAGTGATGGCGCTTAACTACCCGCAACGCGTAGCCTCTTTGATTTCAGTGATGAGTGCTTCAGGAAATCCATCGACTGGGTTAGGAAGTTTCGGTGCTATCAGAGCTCTTTTGAAAAAACCATCCCGTGAAGATGATGTCGATTGTGTGGTTCGGTACTTTAAGGCAATGTTTAAAGCGATTGGTTCGCCCCAAGGCTCTTATGACGAAGAGCTGATTCGACGTGTCGCCACGTCGGTTGTTGAAAGTGGGTACCAGTTTTCTGCGGCTTCTCGTCAACTGTTGGCGATTTTGGCCTCTGGGGATCGATCCAAAACACTATGTCGCATCATTGCCCCTACTTTGGTGATTCACGGTCGAAAAGATCCATTGTTACCGTTTAAAGCCGGCGAAGAGGTCGCTGGAAATATTCCAAATTCTCGCATGTTGGGCATCGATGGCATGGGACACGATCTTCCCGATCGTGTCACAGAGATCATTGTCAAAGAGGTGGCAAAGCATTGCCACCGTTATAAGGAATGATGAATTAGGCGGATTTAGCAGCCTGAGCTCGGCGTTTTTTAAGTTTGGCGCAGGCTCGGTCATACTTCAGGCGACTTAAGTGATCGATAAAAACTGTGCCTTTCAGATGATCGAGTTCGTGCTGAATGCAAATGGCCAACAGGCCTTCAGCGGGCATGGTTATCTCTTCGCCTTCCAAGTTCATGAAACGCACGGTTACAGCAGTGTGACGTTCGACTTTTTCCCAGATGCCGGGCAGAGACAAGCAACCTTCCTCACCAGTGCAAACTTCTTCGCTAACTTCAATAATTTCAGGGTTGATGAGCGTCATGAGATTATTTTTGTCCTCACTGACGTCCATGACGATCATCCGTAAGCTTCGGCCAACTTGAGGTGCTGCTAAACCGACACCGGGAGCTTTGTACATTGTTTCGGCCATATCGGCAGCTAATTGGCGGATATCGGTCGTAATTTCAGTAACGTCGGCGCACGGTTTTTCTAAGATCGGATTGGGAAATTGCACAATCGGTAAAATAGCCACGGATTCCTCCAAGATAGGAATTTCAAAAAAGTAAATAACTGCGTGATTTTAGCGCAAACGACGTTATGGGGAAGAGCATGTATACCGAGACGATTGCCGAAGGTTGGCTACGCCTGGCGTTAACGCCGGGAATGGATATACAAAGTGCGCACGCTCTTTTGTCTGAGTTTGGCGAGCCTCAGGACATTTTGTCGATGAAAACGACCAAGCTAGGAGCGTTTATATCTGAGTCTCTTGCCTGTCGATTAAAGCATCCCGATGATCAAACAAGACTACAGATTGAGCAAACCCTCGAATGGCTTGCAAGCGTACCGGGAGCTCGGCTAATCACATTGGCAGATTCTGACTACCCGTCTCAGTTTTTGACAGTTGTAGAGCCTCCTTTAGCAGTGTTGGCTTTGGGCAATACAGATTTACTAGTCAACCCCACTCTCTCGCTTACGGGGTCGGAAAATCCTAATCAAGAAGGTATTCAAATCGCCGAATCGTGGGCCCAAGTCTTGGCAAGTAAGCCGCTTAGTCTCGTACAAGGAGACGCAGATGGCATAGAGCGGCATGCGCTTGTTTCTGCGTTAAAAACCCGTCCGGATCATTTGATTTATATCTCGAAAATCCCTTTAACGGATCCTAAAATAGCTCAACAGTCGACATTTGTTGCGAATAACGGATTGGCGTTGAGTCTTGTCTGTTTTGCCCGTGCCGAAGAAGAATTTTGGCAAGCTAGGCATCGGTTGTTGGCGGCTTGTTGCGAAAACTTCGTGTTAATTCAAGCATCACCACGGGCGAAAAGTTTGCGCTTAATGCGAGAGATTGCAGATATGAATAGGACGGTAATGGCAGTTCCCGGATCCATTCATTCCCCTCTGAGCAAGGGGTGTCATCAGTTAATTAAGCAGGGAGCTCGACTAGTTGAGTCTGTTGATGATATCTTATTTGAAATAAATTTGAACAATATTTAAAAATGTTCATTGAAAATTTGCAAATAACCCTCATAAAGTTGCTACTCTAAAAAAAGCATTTTTTGAGAGATTCTCAATTTTGGACAAAAAATGAGTGAAAAAATATTAGTAATTGCAGAAAAGCCGTCAGTGGCAAATGACATTGCAAAAGCCCTGGGTGGCATGACACGTGAAAAGGACTACTACGAAGGCGAGCACTACGTTGTGAGCTCTGCAGTCGGTCACCTTCTGGAGCTTGCTGTACCTGAAAAATATGACGTCAAACGTGGCAAGTGGACCTTTACCCATTTACCAATGTTGCCGCCGTCCTTCGATTTAAAACCTATCAAGAAAACCGAAGACAGACTGAAGACGCTCAAGCGTCTTTTAAAACGCTCGGATATTACCGGAGTGATTAATGCTTGCGATGCCGGACGTGAAGGGGAACTGATTTTCCGCTACATCATTCAAGCCTCAAAGTGTAAAAAGCCGATTGAGCGTCTGTGGTTGCAATCCATGACTCCGTCGGCAATCCGAGACGCCTTTGCACACTTGCGTAGCGATGCGGAAATGCAAAATTTGGCCGATGCTGCTCGCTCTCGTTCTGAAGCAGACTGGCTTGTGGGAATCAACGGAACTCGCGCCATGACCGCCTTTAATAGCAAAGACGGAGGCTTTTTCTTAACGACAGTCGGTCGCGTGCAGACACCGACCTTGGCTATCGTGATGGAGCGCGAGGAAAAGATTAATGCTTTTGTCAGCCGTCCGTATTGGGAAGTGCACGCAAAGGTACAGTGTGAAGCTGGTCAGTATGACGCCGTGTGGTTTGATCCTGTGTTTAAGAAAAATGAGGAAGATCCGCATCAAAAAGCTGAGCGTATTTGGTCAAAAGAGGACGCTCAACGCATCTGCAAACTCATTGAGGGACAGACGGCCTCTGTTAAACAATCAGCCAAGCGAACAACACAACTTTCTCCACTGCTTTTTGACCTGACGAGTCTGCAACGTGAGGCTAATAATCGTTTTGGTTTTTCTGCTAAGACGACATTAGCTTTGGCTCAAGCACTTTACGAAAAACATAAAGCATTGACTTACCCAAGAACAGATGCGCGTGCTTTACCGGAAGACTATCTTGGGACGGTTAATAATACGCTCGATATGTTGAAAGAAAGCTCGAGATACATGAAGAGCGTTGGTGAAATCCAAAAGCACAAATGGGTTAAGCCCAGTAAGCGCATCTTTGATAATTCGAAGATTTCCGATCACTTTGCCATTATCCCGACACTTCAGGCTCCGAAAAAACTCACAGAAGCCGAAGAGAAGATTTACGACTTGGTGGTTAAGCGCTTCTTGGCAGTATTTTTCCCTGCCGCTGAATATGATGTGACAACGCGCATTACAACGGTTGCAGATCAAAATTTGAAGACCGAAGGCAAGGTACTTGTAAAAGCCGGCTGGTTGGAGGTTTACGGCCGAGGAACTGAAGAGGCAGAAACTCTTGTACCAGTGAAGGACAATGAAAAGGTCACGGTGAAAGAATCTCTTGTCGAGGAAAAAGCCACTAAACCTCCAGTTCGCTACACAGAAGCGACTCTTTTGTCTGCCATGGAAGGAGCCGGTAAATTGGTCGAAGAAGGAGAGTTGAGAGAGGCTATGGCCGGGAAGGGCCTAGGCACTCCTGCAACGCGGGCGGCAATCATTGAAGGGCTTTTGCTTCAAAAATATTTACGTCGAGACGGACGCGACCTTTGCCCGACGTACAAAGCTCGTCAACTCTTTGCTCTTTTGAAAGGCTTAGGAATTTCTGAGTTATCTGAACCAGAGTTGACTGGTGAGTGGGAATACAAGCTCGCTCAAATCGAAAAAGGAACGTTATCGCGCGATGTTTTCATGAAGGAAATCCGTTCGATGACCGAAACCATTGTTGAGCAGGCCAAACGCTATGAGGGGGATACGGTGCCGATTGAAAACCCGGCACATCTAAAGAGTCCTTGTCCTAAGTGTGGCGGTGAAATTGTTGAAAACTATCGCCGATTCGCTTGCACGTCTTGTGACTTCAGTTTGCCCAAGCATCCTGGTGGCCGCACTTTTGAAGTGGCCGAAGTTGAAGCACTGTTATCCGATGGCGAAATCGGTCCTTTGGACGGTTTTATCAGTAAATTGGGTCGTCCTTTTGCTTCGAAACTGAAGATCAATGACGAATTCCGGTTGGAATTTGAATTTGAAACCGCGGCGAAGGAAAGCGATGAGCCTATTGATGTGAGTGCTCTCGAGGTTGTGGGTAAGTGCCCGAAATGCGGTAGCGATGTTGTCGATAGTCCTAAAGGTTACGCATGTGTAAAAACGTTTGAGAAGGGATGTGATTTCCGGATCGGAAAAACGATTTTGCAACAAACGATCGATGCAGACCAAGCGCGTAAGTTGCTTGCTGATGGCAAGAGCGATGAGCTTGAGGATTTTGTCAGCAATCGTACCAAGCGAAAGTTTGCCGCCATGCTGGTTTTGGATAAGACCGGTAAGGTGGGATTTGAATTCTCGCAAAAACGAGCAGCAACTCCCCGCAAGAAGACGGCTAAAAAGAAAGCCATCAAAGCAGCCTAAGTCCCTTTAGGTTGATTAAAAACGCTCCCCAAGATAATGTTCTGGGGAGCGTTCGTTTAAAGTATCTGTAAGCGGTTAAAAGACTTTAGGCAGTTTTCCCGTTCTCGGGTTTTAAGACCGAAACTAACACTTGGTCTACTTTATTATTATCAACGTCGATAACTTCAAAGCGATAACCTTCGTAAACCACGCGATCCGTACGTTTCGGGATCTTACGAAGCATATACATCATGAAGCCAGCAACCGTTTCGTAGGTGGAGTCTTCTGGCAGACTGTCAAAGCCCAATAAGCGTTCCAAATCATCCACAGGAGTGGATCCGTCCACCAACCAAGAGCCGTCATCGCGCTCAATGATCAGAGAGTCTTCTTCCGTATTAACCAAGTCTCCCATGACGGTGCTCATGACGTCATTGAGAGTGATAATGCCGACAACGAGAGCATATTCATTGATAATGACGGCCACATCAGAGTATGTACGCTTGAATACATCAAGCATTTCTGACAAGGTCAGTGAGTCAGGAACCATTTGAACTGGTCGAACAAGTCCGTCATCTTTGAGTGAAAACGACTGGTTGTTCATGATGCGACCAAGAAGAGACTTGGAGTCGACAACACCGACAACACTGTCCAGATTTTTGTTACAGACAATGTATTGGTTGTGAGGTGTGTCAATGACTTTACGGCAAATGACCTCTTGACTGTCGTCGAGCAAAAAATACACGATTCCCTCGCGAGGGGTCATGGCGCTCGGGACCAGACGGCTTTCCAACTCAAAAATATTTTCAATAGCGGTTTGTTCTTCGGTAGCGATAATGCCCGCAGCAGTGCCAGCGTCAACAGTCGCAATAATGTCTGCGGACGTAATCTTATCTTTAGTGCGGTCGGGCAGTCCGAGACGACGAATGATGATATTGGCAATGCCATTAAAAAACCAAATAAACGGTTTCAGTAGCTTGATCAAGAACCCCATAGGAGAAATAACGCGCATGGCAATCATTTCAGGGGCTATCAGCGCTAAACGTTTCGGAATTAGGTCGGCCAGCAAGATAAAAGCAGTGGTAGACGATAAGAACCCAAGCCAGAACGCGACGGTGTGAGCCAGTTGCGGATCGCTGATTACTGCGGAAAGGGGCGTAAGGTATGTGGGGGTGAAAAAACGTTCACCAAGAATACCGCCTGCAAGAGACAGTGCATTTTGACAGATCTGAATAACCGTAAAAAAGTGCCCCGGGTGATCTTGTAAATTTAATACCTGAGAAGCTTTTTTATGGCCTTCATCGGCAAGAGCGCGTAAACGGATTTTTTTGGCAGCGGCCAGTGAGATTTCGGAGATAGAAAAAAAACTGCTGGTGAAAATTATGATCAGTAAAAGTAAGAAAAGTGTAGTAAAAGACATAAGCAATATAAAAAGATTTACAGTTTGCTAAGTATAACAAAAATAAAGGTTTTTTGCCCCTTTCATGCTTAAAACCGCGCCATATGGGCATATTGACTATTGTCGTTTGCGATAAATTAAGTAAGAATAAACAAAACTCTCAAAATTTCCCGTCAAGACATTAAGTTAGATGATGTTTTGACGTTAACCCGAGGACAAGAAAGATGAACAATCGATTTACAGCTGTCGCCGTTGCCTGCTTTGGCGCATTGTTGGCCTTTCAAGCTCAAGCTGCTTCCGATACGCTGCAAAAAGTCAAAGCTCGCGGTCAATTAATTTGCGGCGTCAATACGGCTGCCCCCGGTTTCTCTTCCGTTGACAGTAAGGGTCAATGGAGCGGCTTGGATGTGGATATCTGTCGTGCTGTTGCTGCCGCTACGTTGGGCGATGCTTCGAAGGTGAAGTTTGTTCCTTTGAACTCTCCGCAACGCTTTAGCGCTTTGCAAGCCGGTGAAATTGACATTCTTGCCCGAAATACCACGTGGACGATGAACCGTGATACGACAACGGGAGCTCTCTTTACCGCGGTTTCTTACTATGACGGCCAAGGTTTCATGGTTCCGAAGCGTTTGAAGGTAACGAAGGCTTCTCAGCTAAACGGTGCCACTATCTGTGTTCAATCCGGCACTTCCAGTGAAAAGAGTCTTGCAGACTACTTCACGACCAATAACATGAAGTTCCGAACCGTGGTGTTTGATACGACTGAGGCAACGCAAGCAGCGTTTTTCTCTGGTCGTTGTCAAGCATATACGACGGATATGAGCGACTTGGCAGGTGCTCGCACGAATTCTGCCAATCCGGCTGACTACGAGATTTTGCCCGACGTTATCTCTAAGGAACCGTTGGCTCCGGCCGTGCGTCGTGGTGACGAAGAGTGGTTCTCCATTGTCCGTTGGTCGATTTTTGCCATGCTCAATGCTGAAGAGTTGGGCTTGACTAAGGCCAATGTGGATGAAAAACTCAAGACCGACATGCGCCCTGATGTACAACGCTTGCTCGGTGCTTCTGAGGATATGGGTAAAATGTTAGGTTTGGACAAGCAATGGAGTTATCGTATTGTGAAGCAAGTCGGTAACTATGGCGAAAGCTTTGAAGCCAACTTGGGTCCGAACTCCAAAGTCGGCTTGCCGCGTGGTAACAACAATCTGTGGACTAAAGGCGGATTGTTGTACGCTCCGCCCATCCGCTAATCGGACATAACGTCAAAGAAGTAAAAAGCGGTTGGTTAACCAACCGCTTTTCGATTAAGTGATGCAACAGACGAATACGCAAAATCACAGTCAAGTGGCCATGCAGGGGGACGCTGCCTGGCGCGAGCGAGAGTCTCACCGTAAGCGCCGGGAATGGTTCTGGCAGGTCGTTGTCGTCGTGGCTATTGTGGCGCTCTTTTACGCGTTCGCTCAAAATATTTTTGCAAACCTTCAAGCAAGAGATATTCGTTCCGGTTTCGACTTTTTGAACGATCGAGCCAGTTTCGAAATCGGCGAGTCACTGATTGCAGTTTCATCTAATGACAACTTTGGCCGAATGTTTTTGGCCGGAATGCTCAATACCGTTAGAGTGGCTTGCGTATCGATTATTACAGCAACCATTTTGGGTGTTGTTATTGGGTTGATGCGTCTGTCTCAACACCCACTGATTAGACTACTGGGCACGGCTCACGTTGAGGTTTATCGTAACGTTCCGTTGCTGATTCAACTTTTTGCAATTTACCTTGTTATTACAGAGTTTTTGCCAGATTCTTTCTCGCCGATGCAATTCGGCTCATGGGCTCTTTTGTCAAAGGCCGGTCTACAATTCGCCGTCCCGAACGCTCTTTGGATTGCTAATCTTGGCGCAACGCTTGTCGGACTGATTGTTGTTTGGTTGTCTCGTCGTTGGATGATCGCCCGGCTGACCACTTTGATGGCAACCGTGAACGCCATTTTGATAGGGATTGGCGTAGGGTTACTTTTCTGGTTTGCTACAGGGGTTGCCAGTGGTTGGAGCTTGCCACATCAAGAGGGTTTTTTAATCATCGGGGGCGCACAGGCAACCGCTGAATTTATCACGTTGTGGTTAGGACTGACGATGTTTACGTCAGCTTCTATTGCTGAGATTGTTCGAGCCGGTATTTTGGCTGTGCCGGAGGGACAGTGGAAAGCCGCGGAAGCATTGGGGATGACACGCATGCAGTCCGTAAGTTATGTCATTTTGCCACAGTCCTTACGCCTGGTAGTGCCTCCCATGGCTAGCCAGTATATGAACTTGACGAAGAATTCTTCTTTAGCCGTCATCATCGGTTACCCTGATATTGTCAGTGTGGGTAACACGTCAATCGTGATCATGGGCCAAGCGTTGGAAGCCATCATGATCATCATGCTTGTTTATCTGATGTTGAATTTGATCATTGCCTTAGTTATGGGCAGGGTCAATGCCAGTGTTGTGGCTGCGCCGCGATAAGGGAGAAAAGATGGTTATCAATGCTCAATTATCGCGTCAGTTAACTCAGGATTATTTTGGAACTCCTGTCAGATCAATTTTGACAGTGGTCATTGCCGGCGCACTGTTGTGGTTGGCAATCAATTTCTTCGACTGGGGAGTCATTAGTGCTGTAACCGCGCCCGATCTTCAGATGTGTCGAGCAGGAGACGGAGCTTGTTGGGGGTTCGTGGCTGAGAAGTGGCGCCTGATTTTGTTCGGTCGTTACCCCTATGAGTTGCAGTGGCGAGCGGGTTTAGGTACGGCACTGGTCATCTTGATGTTGATTGTCTCTGCGTGTCCTTATTTTTGGACGCGCACGGGCGGCAAAATTCTGACGACCGGCTGGGTGGTTGTATTTGCGGCGTTTTTCGCTTTAATGGCCGGTGGTGTGTTCGGTCTTGAACCGGTTGACTCGGACTCTTGGGGTGGGTTGCCTTTGACTGTCATTTTGACGTTGATCGGCATGACGGCTTCTGCACCGATCGGCATTTTGTTGGCGCTAGGTCGCCGCTCTAAGATGCCGATGTTGCGCCTGCTCTCTACAGCCTATATCGAACTTGTCCGCGGTGTACCGCTCATTACGGTTCTTTTTGTCGCAACTTATATTTTCCCGTTGATCTTGCCTGCTGGTTGGGGGATCGACGGTTTTTGGCGAATTACGATGGGTATCGTGCTTTTCCAAGCCGCATATATGGCTGAGACCGTGCGCGGCGGTCTACAGACAATACCTGCCGGTCAGTTCTACGCAGCGACTTCGCTAGGGTTTAAGCCTTGGCAGATTTATTGCTACGTTATTTTGCCGCAGGCTCTTGTGGCAGTTATCCCGGCATTGGTAAACAGTTTGTTGTCAACCTTCATGGATACTTCCCTTGTGACGGTCGTTTCCATGTATGACTTAACGGGCTCTTTGCGCTTGGCATTGGGCGATCCGCAATGGCGTCAGTTTTTTGTGGAAGGTTACCTTTTTGTGGCAGCTATCTACTTCTTTAGCAGTCTTGTGATGTCGCGATACAGTTTCTGGCTCGAAAAACGAATTAAGCAAGGAAATCAACATGCGTAAAGTGCACGAGTTTACGATCGCACTTGCTGATATTGATAGTGCGGCAGAAAAACTCTCTGAGGCTTTTCTATTTCGCAGTCTTGAGCACTATGCTCATCATCCTCATGAGTATTTTGATCCCATGGAGTCTTCAATCGTACGAGATGACTCTCACGAAGGTCGTCACGTTTTATTTAGAGAGCTTCATTTCGGGAAAACCAAAGTTAACGATCGAGTTTACTTTCCCGACCATCTGACGATGGTCACGGAAGTGGACGGTTGCGATGATTATCCGGCTAGTCGCATGACGATTTTTATTGAATCAGCTTGCGTGCGTTTTTTGTATGAGCAAGACTGTGACAGCGAATTAGACGAAGACATTTATCTCGGTTTACGCCGAAAAGCATACGAACAAAAAGACCGAGAGTTACTTGAGCGTATCGTAGAAAACTCGAAAAAGTCTGAATCATTGGATTAATCGACATTCAGGGACAGGTGATGTTGACTCAACCTGCCCCGTTTCCAACAACTCCCTATTGAAAGACTAAAACCATGGAAATGAACCAAGACGTTCAAAATCGTATTTTTCAAACAATTGCTCGCGAAATTGAAGCTTCTCTTTCTCAAGTCGCCAGCGCCGCTCATTTACTCGATGAAGGGGCGACCGTTCCCTTTATTGCTCGTTACCGTAAAGAAGTAACCGGCGGCCTTGATGATTCGCAGTTGCGCAATCTTCAGGAACGATTGGTGTATTTGCGAGAAATGGAAGATCGCAGAAGTGCAGTGATTGAGTCGATTCGAAGTCAAGGCAAGCTTACCGACGAACTTGAGCAGGCATTGATTGAAGCAGATACGAAGCAAAGAATTGAAGACTTGTATTTACCTTATAAGCCCAAACGTCGCACACGTGCGCAAATTGCCAAAGAGGCCGGACTTGAACCGTTAGCCGATCGACTTTTTGAGAATCCGACTTTGGATCCCGAGGCAGAAGCGCAAGGTTTCATTAATTCAGAAAAAGGGGTGGCAACTACCAAGGATGCTTTAAATGGTGCGAGAGACATATTGTCCGAGCGTTTTAGCGAAAATGCTGAAATGCTCGCTCAGTTGCGTCAGTTTGTCACAAAGCGTGGTTTTATCGTCTCAGAAGTCATCGAGGGTAAAGAAATCGAGGGCGCTAAATTTAAGGATTATTTTGAATTTGACGAATTGATCACTGACATTCCTTCCCATCGCGCTTTGGCACTTTTCCGGGGACGTCAAGAGGGTGTTTTATCCGTGAAACTCAGCTTAAGTGATGAGGAAGAGGCGCAAATTCCTCACCCTTGCCAGCAGTTGATTGCTGAGCATTTCGGTATTAAAAATGTTGGTCGTGCAGCGGATCAATGGTTGATGGATGTTTGTCGCTGGTGTTGGCGTGTCAAGCTTGCCCTCGCTATGGAAAGTGAGCTTTTCCAGATGGTGCGCGAAAAGGCTGAAGAAGAGGCGATTCGCGTATTCGGAATTAACTTAAAGGACTTGCTGTTGGCAGCGCCGGCTGGCCACAAGGCCGTTATTGGTCTTGATCCCGGAATCAGAACAGGTGTGAAAGTCGCCGTTATCTCCTCAACAGGCAGTGTGTTAGAAACGGGCGTAATTTATCCTCATGAGCCTCGTCGTGAGTGGGATAAATCGATTGAAGTGCTAGCCGCTCTTGCCAAGCGTCACTCTGTCCAATTAATCAGTATTGGTAACGGTACGGCCAGTCGAGAAACAGACCGGATGGCTGCGGATTTGATTAAACGGTACCCGGAATTGAAGCTGACCAAAGTGGTGGTCAGTGAAGCCGGGGCAAGTGTTTATTCTGCAAGCGAGCTAGCCGCCAAAGAGTTTCCTGATATGGATGTGAGTTATCGCGGAGCTGTCTCCATCGCTCGTCGACTGCAAGATCCTTTGGCAGAACTTGTCAAAATTGATCCTAAAGCAATCGGAGTCGGTCAGTACCAGCACGATGTCAATCAAGTGAACTTGGCTCACAAGCTCGAAGCGGTGGTTGAAGACTGTGTGAATGCCGTAGGGGTGGACTTAAATACAGCCAGTGCACCGCTTCTGTCACGCGTGTCTGGCTTGTCGAAAACCGTCGCTCAGGCCATTGTGAACTATCGTGATGCAAACGGTGCGTTTAAAAATCGCAAAGCACTGCTCGAAGTGCCGCGTTTAGGGGCAAAAACTTTTGAGCAGGCAGCGGGCTTTTTGCGCATTCCCAATGGAGACAATCCCTTGGATGCATCTGCTGTGCATCCTGAAGCCTATCCTGTGGTCGAGCGTATTGTGGCAAAAACCGGCCGCGCGGTCTCAGAGTTAATTGGCAATCGAGATGTGCTGGGAAAACTCAATGCGAGAGACTTTACCGATGAGCAATTCGGTGTGCCAACCGTAAAAGATATTTTGATTGAGTTGGAAAAGCCAGGACGAGATCCACGTCCAGAATTTAAAACTGCCGAATTCAAAGAAGGCGTTGAAACGATTGCCGATCTTCGTGTCGATATGCAACTCGAAGGCGTTGTCTCAAATGTTGCTGCTTTCGGTGCTTTCGTCGATATTGGGGTGCATCAAGATGGATTAGTGCACGTTTCTGAATTAGCAGACCATTTTGTTAAGGATCCTCGAGACGTTGTTAAGGTGGGTCAGATTGTCCAAGTTCGCGTGACAGATGTAGACGTCGCGCGTAATCGGATTTCGCTTTCGATGAAAAGCAAAGATGCGAAAAAAGCGGCTATTCGCTCTCCTCGTGCAAAACCCGCTCAACAAGAGCGTCCTATGGGAGCCATGGCCAGTGCTTTCATGAAATTAAAGCGATGAGAGTATTAGCGAAATGATAAGGTTCGTCTAAGAAATCTTACTTAGTTTTTGATTACAATTAGCAAGATAACGGTACAGACGGTGCCGAGTTTTTTCCCACTCATAAGGAGTTCAAAATGGACAATCCTGTCAATGCTAAGCCCTTGGAAATGCCGCCCCTTTTGGCGCATGTTCAGGCCGCTGTTGACAAGCTCGTGGCTTGTGAAACGGTGAAGGCTGCTATTGAAGCGGTCAAGCGCGATGATGAATTAACGCTTGCCGATCAAATCGCGATCACGGAAGTGGAAGCCCCTCCGTTTAACGAACAAGTTCGCGCTGAAGACTTTGTTCGTCGTCTGACAGAACTGGGTTTGGAAGCTCGCATCGACGAAGAAGGTAATGTTTTAGCTCGTCGCGCCGGTAAGGGTAATGGTCCCACGTTGGTGTTGGCCGCTCACTTGGATACGGTTTTCCCGGCCGGTACCAACCCCAAGGTTCGCAAAGAAGGCAATCGTTATCTTGCCCCGGGTATCAGTGATGATGCTCGTGGTTTGGCTGCGATTTTGCAAGTCTTGCGTACGTTGCAAGAATTCAAGATTGAAACGGTTGGCGACATTCTTTTTGTTGCCAGCGTTGGCGAAGAAGGTAACGGTGACTTACGTGGTTCCAAGTATCTCTTCAACAAGAGCGGCATTCAAATCGACGGCTTCATTTCCGTTGACGGCGTGAATGTGAATCGTGTGCTTCGCGGTGCTACGGGTTCTAAGCGCTATCGCGTGCACTATGATGGCCCGGGCGGTCACTCTTGGAATGCTTTTGGTACCCCGAGCGCAATCCATGCTATGGGGCGTGCCATTGCCAAGGTTGCTGACGTGCAAACGAAGACTGAGCCTAAGACGACGTTTACGTGCGGTACGATCAAGGGTGGCACAACGGTTAACTCGATTGCCGGCCATGTTGAAATGGAATTGGATATGCGTAGTGCCGGTGCAAGCGAGCTCGATGAATTGGAAGCTCAAATTCTTCCGATTTTCGAACAAGCTGCTAAGGATGAAAATGCTCGCTGGGGTTACTCCGATGAAGACGGTGTCAAGTTGACGCTTGAGCCGATTGGTCATCGTCCGGGTGGCGGTCAAGCCGATGATGTGAGCGTGCTTCAAGCCGCTCGTGGCGCAATGGCTGCTTTGGGTATTCCGCTTTACTCGTATGCTTTTGCTTCCACGGACCACAATGTGGCTGTGAACAAGGGCGTTCCTGCAACGACCTTGGGTGGCGGTGGTAAAGAAGGCTTTAACCACAACGTCAAAGAATGGTACGAGCCGGTCGATGCTTATCTTGGCCCGCAATTGGCTTTGTTGACGAGCTTAGTGCTTGTCGGCATCGATGGAGTTACGGAACCTGTGCTCGAAAAACGTGCTTAATCCATTAGTGCGTTAAAAACTAAATGGCCACCTTTTGAGGTGGCCATTTCATATCCCGAAAGATTTCTATTAGCGTTCAATCAACGGCTCGCCATCGCGACCGCTTCCACGGTTCATAAGAGCGTTGAGCAAAATTGCGCCGAACGTAGCTGTACCGATGCCGCCGAGCGTAAATCCCCAGAATGAAATAGTGAAGTCGCCCGCACCAAGAATTAAGGTCACAGCGGCTACGATCAAATTGCGGTTGTTGCCGAAATCCACGTGGTTAACCACCCAGATACGTGCGCCTGCAACAGCAATCAAACCGAACACCACAATGGAGACGCCTCCCAATAGCGGTTGAGGAATCGTTTGAATGATGGCGCCGAATTTCGGTGAGAAGCCCAGAATAATGGCAATGACCGCCGCCACGGCGAAAATAAGCGTGGAATAGACTTTAGTGGCCGCCATCACACCGATGTTTTCGCCGTAAGTCGTCACACCCGTACCACCGAAGCTTGCCGCAAACATGGTAGCTAAACCGTCGCCTAAGAAGGCGCGTCCCATGTACGGGTCAAGATTGCGACCAGTCATGGCGGTTACCGCTTTGACGTGACCAAGGTTTTCGCCAATTAAGATAATGACAACAGGGGCAATCAGCAATATTGCATTCGCTTCGAAGGTCGGAGAGGCAAAGTGGGGCATCCCGAACCAGGCCGCTTCAGTAATGACACTAAAGTCAATGGCAGGCCCCATTCCCATTACGTTGGCAAGCACGAAGTAAATGATGTAGCTCAGCGCAATGCCCACCAAAATCAAAAGTTTTTGTACAAGACCTCGTGTATAAACAGCAACGGCACCTACGCATACCATCGTGATGATGGCAATGCAGGAATTAAATGTCCCTGTGCCGACACTGCGAACGGCTGTCGGGGCCAGGTTTAACCCGATCACAGCAACGACAGCACCGGTGACCACTGGGGGCATCAATCTTTCAATCCATTTGACGCCTGTGGCCATAACGATAAGGCCCACTAGGGCATAGGTGAGACCGCAGATGATAATACCGCCCAAGGCAAGCCCGATATTTGGGTTAGCACCACTGCCGGCAGCATAACCTGTTGCCGCAATCACCACACCGATGAATGCAAAACTCGAGCCGAGGTAACTCGGTACATGACCGCCTACGATCACAAAGAAAATGAGCGTACCGATACCGCTCATTAAGATGGCCACGTTAGGGTCAAAGCCCATCAATAGCGGAGCTAAGATGGTCGAGCCGAACATGGCAACAACGTGTTGTACACCTAGAGCCAGCGTTTGTCCGGTGGGCAAGCGCTCATCTGGAGCGATAATACCTTCAGTCTTTAGTTTCCATTGAGGAAAGTAACTCATGGGATTCTCCTTTCGACATTTCCGCCATTGTAACGCCCGAATTATTTTCACGCTGAAGAAGTTTAAATCAACAGAGGTTTTTTCCTGATTTTCGGTACAATATCGGCCCAGTTGTCGACATTAAGTACTGAATTGTCAAAAGAAAATTAATATGGCCAATCTTGATCCTCAGTTGGTAAAAGACGTCCAAAAGCGTCGTACTTTTGCCATCATTGCTCACCCTGACGCGGGTAAAACAACATTGACTGAAAAGTTGCTTCTTTTCGGCGGAGCCATTCAAATGGCCGGTGCCGTTAAAGGCCGAAAAGCGGCCCGTCATGCAACCAGTGATTGGATGGAAGTGGAACAGCAACGCGGTATTTCCGTGACAAGTTCCGTGATGCAGTTTGAGTATGACGGCCATGTGATCAATTTGCTTGATACGCCGGGGCACGAAGACTTCTCAGAAGACACCTATCGAGTGCTGACGGCTGTGGACGCAGCGGTGATGGTGATTGATGCCGCCAAAGGTGTTGAGGCACAAACGATCAAACTTTTAGAAGTCTGTCGCCTGCGTAATACCCCGATCATTACCTTTATCAATAAGCTTGACCGCGAGGTAAGGGATCCGATTGACCTGTTGAGCGAAATCGAAGAAATCCTCAAGCTTGAATGTGTACCGGTGACGTGGCCTATCGGGATGGGTAAGACGTTCCGAGGCGTGTACTCATTGCAAAAAGATCGCTTGGTACGGTTCACGGCAGGTGAAGAGCGTCTTTCTGGTAACGAAGAATTAATCGAAGGATTGGATAATCCTCGTTTGGACGAACTTTTCCCCATGGAAATGGGTTATGTGCGTGAAAGCATCGAATTGGTTCGCGGTGTCAGCAATCCCTTTGATATTGAAAAGTTCTTGGCTGGAGAACAAAGTCCCGTATTTTTCGGCTCCGGTGTGAATAATTTTGGTGTCAAAGATGTGCTCGAGGCGCTTGTTCAATGGGCTCCCTCTCCTTTGCCTCGTGACGGCGGCGCCCGCCAAGTCGAACCTACAGAGAAACCTTTTACGGGCTTTGTCTTCAAGATCCAAGCCAACATGGATCCCAAACACCGTGACCGCATTGCCTTTTTCAGAGTGTGCTCGGGTCGATACTCGCCTGGCATGAAAGTGCGTCACTTGCGTGAAGAACGTGAGATGAAGATTCCGAATGCATTGACTTTTATGGCCAATGACCGTGTGACGATGACCGATGCGGTTGCCGGGGACATTATCGGTATTTATAACCACGGCCAACTTCATATTGGGGATACGCTCACCGAGGGGGAAAAGCTAGGTTTTACGGGAATTCCGTATTTTGCACCGGAACTTTTCCGTGCAGCCCGACCGAAAGATCCTTTCAAAGCCAAGCAACTTCAAAAAGGTCTCAAGGAATTGGGCGAAGAGGGAGCTATTCAGGTCTTTGAAAACGATCTCGGTCATCTTTTCCTGGGAGCTGTGGGCTTCTTGCAGTTTGAGATCGTTGCTCAGCGTTTGGCTACTGAATATAAGGTTGATGCTGTGTATGAAAATACCGATGTGTCTACGGCACGTTGGTTGTCATTCCCGGATGATGATACGCAGAAGCGTTTCATGAATGAGCAAGCTTCACGTCTGGCACGTGATGCAGACGGAAATCTCGTGTATTTAGCGACGTCAATCTACAATTTGCAGACAACGCAAAAACACTGGCCAGAGGTGCAATTCCATACCACTCGAGAGAAAAATCAAACTTTCGAGTAATGACAAAAAAGCGGCCATAAAGCCGCTTTTTTGCGTCAATTAAAATTAATCCCAGTAGTAAACGCCTTTGCGTGAATCAAGAATAGTAGCTTTAAAGCTCGGTTCTTCAACTCCATTTTTCTTTTGCAAAAAGTAATCATCTAGAGCTCGATAAGCGTGTTTGGCCAACAGCGCAACAGCCACTAAGTTGGTCAGGGCTAATAGCCCCATGAAGAGATCGGCTAAGTTCCACAACAATGTCATTTCACTTAACGAACCCAAGAACACCATGACGACGACAAGCACGCGGAAAACAGTGAGCGCATAGCGGTTATCGCTAATGAAGTCCATGTTGATTTCGCCGTAATAGTAGTTGCCAACAATGGAGCTGAAGGCGAACATGAAAATCATCACGGGCAATGCAAAAAGCGTCCAGCTACCCAGTTCCGTTACTAAACAGTGTTGCACAAGTTCAATGCCAGTCAAACCCGAGCTTGCCCAATTCGGGCACAGCAAAACGATCATGGCGCTGGCGCTACATACTAAAAGCGTATCAACGAATACTGCCAATGCTTGTACAAGACCTTGTTTGACGGGGTGGGTAACATCGGCCGTTGCGGCTGCGTTTGGCACACTACCCATACCGGCTTCATTCGAGAAAAGTCCGCGTTTGACACCATTCATTAATGCGGCACCAAGTCCGCCACCTAAAGCAGCATCGGCCGTAAAGGCTGTCGAAAAAATCATCGAGAATACGGCCGGTAGAGCCGTCAGATTGGTGATCATGACAAAAAGAGCGATAAGGATATAACCGATCGCCATGACAGGCACGAACCATTGCACAAGGCGTGCGATGCGACTCAATCCGCCAAACACACAAGCCGCCGACAATACAGTGACAACACAAGCCGTGACCATTGGATCCAAAGCAAAAGAGGCCTTCATTGAAAGGGCAATCGTGTTCGCTTGAAGAGAGTTGAAGATGAGACCGAAAGTGACGGCGAGCAAGACGGCAAAAAGGCGTGCCATGGCACTAGAGCCCAAGGCGTTTTTGATGTAGTAAGCCGGGCCTCCTAAAAAGCCTCCGTCACCTTTTGGCACTTTGTAGATTTGTGCCAAGGTGCTTTCCATGAAGCCTGTTGCCGATCCTAAAATGGCAATAACCCACATCCAGAAAATAGCACCGGGGCCGCCTAAAACGACTGCGATGGCAATGCCAGCGATATTGCCGACACCTACGCGACTTGCAGTGCTGACACAAAACGCTTGGAAGCTAGTGATATGGTCTTTACCGGTATTGCTTCCGGCGCCTTCAACAAGGAGTCTCATCATCTCTTTAATGCGCGCCAGCTGCACGAAACGTGTTCGAATGCTGTACCAAATGCCGGAGGCAACCAGGCCGATGATCAAAAGGTACGACCAAATAATGTCGTTCATGCTACCTATCAAATTATTTAGAGTTGTCATGATGAGATTCCTAAAAACAAAAATGCACGGTTCAGATCGGGCTGAATCCGTGCAATAAAAGAAAAATAAAATTAAAAAAGGATAAATGGACTCAGCAACAAACTTTTAAGCCTGTTGCTGCTCCTGGAATTGTTCTTGAGAGGCGAAAAGATGTGCGCCCGTCACTGCAAGAGGCAGTGCGCGGTTTTCTGCAAGCGAGGCGAATCGGGGCGCAAACATGATGAAAATCGTTAGTTCAAAAAATTTTCTACTTATCGTAGGCGATTTTTTTTAATTTTGCTCAAAAGAGTCGCCGCTCTCTAAAATCAATTGCTTAGAACAAAAATAGCTCCTAAATACGCTAAAAGCCCGAATGACGGGCTTTTGAGCGTGAAATAAAAGTTATTTGTTTTCGGTGCGTTTTACCCAATGAACGGAACTGCCTAGTACATTAAGTCCTACATTTCGACCGGTCTGTTCAATACTGTGTTGCAGGTACTTGTTCGTATCACTGGGCTCTTGCTCGATAAAAGGCTTATTCGCGTAGAGCTGGTAGTTTTTTCGAACAACTCTTGGTGTTATGTTAGGCATGATGACATTGCAACCATGCATGATGCCTTTTTCTCGACCGTTGTCTTCCAACGCATGGAGTGCAGTTGCAGCTGCCATGTTGACATCTGGAATGACAAGACGGGTAGTGGCAAGCATATTCAGTGACAGTCGCATGAGAGCGGTTTTGTCCATCATTCCTTCGTCGGCCATATCGGCCCCGTTGCTGGTGATGTAAGGGCCCATTCCGATCATGTCTAAGTCTAGTGCTTGAAACGTGCGGATGTCTTTGCAGAGATGCTCAAGCGTTTGTCCGGGTAGGCCGATCATCACACCGGAGCCGACTTGATAGCCAGCTTGGCGTAGTCTGCCAAGCGCTTCAAATCGACGTTGTAGACCTTTTTCATGCAAACCGGCACCGTCGTGCAGATGATTGAAAAGGGTTTCATCAGAAGTTTCAAATCGCAAAAGATACCGCAGGCCTTTGGGGTTGCCACTGGCTTCTGCCCATTGGCAATACGTTTCAAGTGTTTGTTCTCCCATCGACAGTGTAATGCCCAAACCGTCTGGTAATTCGTCACTGACAGTTCTGGCATGAATGTCTTTGAGAACATCCGTGACAAATTGTATGAACTTGGGATCGCGGCGTTCACCGGATTGCAGACAAATGGACCCGTATTGGTTTTTCGCTGCCCAAACGGCAGCTTCAACAATTTGCTCATGCGAGAGCTCATATCGAGGGACTACGTGGTTGGATTTACGAATGCCGCAATATCGACAGTCAAGCGTGCAAATATTGGAAAACTCAATAAGTCCGCGGTAATAGACGTTGTTACCCAAGTGGCGAGTTGTTGTTTCATAGGCAGCCTGTCGCAAAATTTCGGCCTCTTCAGAGTCCGTAATCGCTAACAGACGCACGATATCGTCATCAGAAAATTCGGTTTGTTTGACGATGTCAGCAATGGTTTTCATAAAATTTAACGTTCCTACTGAGAAATGGCTTTATCAAAAGCGGCCTTAGCCTCAGGATGGCAAGCAAGTACACGAGGTAAGACGCCTTGTAAATACGAAATGGTGATGCCGTAATTGGTCATCGGGACGCCTTGAGCACGAGCTTCGCGCAAACGAGCCAGCATATGACGGCGAGTGACGATACATCCGCCGCATTGAATGATGACCTTATACGGCGTTAAGTCAGTGGGGAAGTCCTTACCAACTGCTACATCGATTTGGACATCACCTACAACACTTTTGAGCCAATTAGGGATTTTTACCCGACCGATGTCGTCTTTTAGCGGATGATGAGAGCAAGTTTCTGCAATGAGCACTTTGTCGCCGGGTTGCAATTTGGTCAGTGCGGCAGCGCCTTCGGCCAGTGCGAACAGGTCACTCTTAGAGTAAGCCATTTGGATCGAAAAGGTCGTCACGGGAATGGGCTCGGGAACCTCTTTAACAACGCGTAAGACTACTTGGCTGTCAGTAACTACCAAATCCGGGGCTTTTTTAAGCTCTGCCAATGTTTCAGTGATGCGGTCCTCTTTAATGACCAAGCATTTAGCCCCGGCATCCAGCAATTCGCGAATTGCTTGGACTTGCGGCAGAATCAAACGGCCTTTAGGGGCTCCTGTATCAATAGGGGTGACTAAAAGGACGGTATCGCCTGCTTTAGCTAATTCCCCCATGAGCGGGCGATCGGGCTCAGTCTGAGAAAGGACAGTCTCAACGATGGCCGTTCGGAGCTCGTCAATGCCTTTGCGTTCGACTGCTGAGGTCAATACGACACGATAGCCTTCTTTACGTAGTTTGGCGACTAACGGCTCATCAACTTGAGCAAGATCCACTTTATTGAAGACGATAATGGTGGGCGTAGCATTGGTTTTGGTTTGACGAAGGATATTTTCTTCGTGCTCGCTCCAGGTTCCTGCAGCACAGACCACAATGGCAATATCCATCCATTGCAACACCGAGAGGCTTTTTTGTACGCGAGCAGCTCCCAAATCGCCCACGTCATCAATACCTGCGGTATCCATGAAAACAACCGGTCCTACAGGAGACAGTTCAAAGGCTTTTTCCACCGGATCGGTCGTTGTGCCGGCAACACTGCTCACAATAGAGATATTTTGGTTGGCCAACGCATTAATGAGGGATGATTTCCCGGCATTGCGTTTGCCGAAAAGACCGAAATGCAAACGGAGACCTTTCGGTGTTTCCAGACGGCTGGCAGGCATAATGAAATTCCTTTCGGATATAAAAAAGGGGACCCGCCAATAATAGCGAATCCCCTGGATTTAGACGTAACTCAGATGAGTACTTTCGTATAAATTATTTTTCCAAATTCGTACGAATAACGTCTTTTTCCAACCACTTCGGAGAGTGGTGTTCGGCAGCTTCGTAAGAGATCGTGCCTTCGCCCGGACCCCAGATGCCCTTGAAGTGTTCCCAGGACAGTAAGGCGAGCGGGATGTGAGCACCGACAACCATCAAAGAAGTGATGATAGAGCCCCAAACATGGAAAATGTACATCCACCAGAAAGCGCCCTTCGGAATCGCCGGAGCGAAGTAAAAGAGCATCCAACCGGTAACGGCCAAGCCGTACATCATGAAGAAGAAAATGAGATAGCTCATCTTTTGGCCGCCGTTGTAACGACCTTGAGGCGGAACTTCTTCAGGACCGAACGGGATCTTGAAGAAACGGCGCGGATAACCGCCGAAGTTGCGGAACCACTTGATCGTGTCCATATCCCAGGTCAACAAGGCATTGAGCGTCGTAGCGAAGCGTTGCGGCGCAAACACCAAGTAACCGATCAAGTTAAAGGTATAGACAACGGCAATCCAGATGTGCCAGATCATCAAATTGTTGGCCGTTTCATCCGACAAATTGCAGAAATACACTGCAGCGCCGGTAAAGAGCAAAGCAAACCACGTCACCGCATTGACACCGTGGAAAATCTTGTCGGCGGGGTGGAATCGTAAGATACGTTCAGCCATTAGTGTTTACCTCCCATTGCCGCCAACTGAGAACGCGGGTAGTAGTGGGTATGTAAGAGATCATGAGCCAAGCCACCGACCGGTTCCGTCTTCATGTCAACATAGAAGCGTTGCACAGACGGATTTTGGTGTGAGTTGGTCAAGCCATTCTTTTGGCAGATCTTGTCATCACGGTACAAACCGGCCTGACGGGCTTTGATCACGTCATGGCGGCGTTGGAGAAGATCAACAACGGCGTAGCCCGTGACACCGAAAGCTAAAGCGGTAACGCCAACGACTTTCAAAAAGCCGCGACGGCCCAACATAGCAACGGTTTGGCGTTCGGTATATTCATACTTGCGCATTTATTGTCTCCATCCAATTAGATTTGCATCGGAATCGGGAAGGTCGGATTCAACCAGGTAGCACTGTCAGTGCGAACCGGTTGACCACCACCGTTGACACAACCGCCCGGGCAGTTCATCACTTCAATGAAGTGGTAGCGATTCTTGTCTTCTTTGATGCGACGCAATACGGTTTCAAGTCCTTGCATAGCGCCGTTGACAACGCACACACGAACTTCAAAGACCTTGCCGCCGAGTTCCTTAATGGGCACCGGAATCGTAGCTTCAACAATTGCGTCGGTGTGACCGCGAACGATCTTGATGTCAGGATTCTTGAGTTCTTCGCCGGAGAGCACGAAGTAAGCCGTACGCAAAGCAGCTTCCATCACACCGCCCGAGGCACCGAAGATCGTGCCGGCACCGGTATAGATTTCCATCGTGGAGCGTTCACGCGTCTTGGGCATTTCAAGCGGATTGATGCCCTTGCGGCGGAAGATTTCAGCAATTTCACGAGCCGTTACAACAGCGTCTACGTCTTGGAAAGAAGGCGTGTTGGCAGGAATCTTGCCCGTTTCAACCAAGTGCTTCCAAGCAGAGTTCATTTCCGGACGAGCCGCTTCGAAAATCTTTGCCGTGCAAGGCGTTACGGCGACGACATAGATATCACGCGGGTCTTTGTTCCAGACAAATTCGGCAGCCCAGGTTTTGGCAATCGGGCCACCCATTTGAATCGGGCTCTTGGCCGTGGACAAATGCGGAAGGATGCCGGGGTGGAACGTTTCAGCGTTGCGAACCCAAGCCGGGCAGCAGCTTGTAAAGTGCGGGAACGGATGTTCGGCCGCTTCTTCCAAGTCAGGGCCGCGCTTACCAAGGACCCAGTATTGGATCTTCTTGACGAATTCCATACCTTCTTCAATGATCGTTTGGTCAGCGGTTTGGTTCACGTCGTACGTGACAAAACCGGCTTTTTCCAAAGCATTGACGAATTGTTCGGTCACGAGTTCGCCGGCCTTGGCACCGAATTCTTCACCGACGGACACACGAACAGCAGGCGAGGGGTGGGCCACGACAAGCTTCGTGGGATCGTCAAGCTGCTTCATGACTTCGTCAACGAAGCTCATTTGTTCAATTGCATTGAAGGGGCAAGCGATCAAGCATTGGCCGCAAGCCAAGCAGGCATCTTCGCGGATCGTATGAACAACACCCAAGCCGCCGGAGATGGCGTGAACCGGGCAGACCTTGCGGCAGGTATCGCAACCGACGCAATTGTCTTTGTTGATCTTGATCACGCCGCGCAATTCACCGCGACGAAGATTGCCAACGTATTCAGGTCCGTCTTCCCCATGCGCATTGGGCGGAGGGGCAAACGTATTGACCAGTATCGTTTTGGACATGTTTAAATCTCTCCCAAGATTCAAATAACAAACAAAACAGCAATCACTGAGAGCATCAAGCGCCCTGTGCACAGACCTCTTGTTCTCAGGGATCGTACGTACAATTCCTGTTAAACGGCTGCCGGTAAGCAAATGTTGCTACCGGCTGCACCCACAATATAAGGGAAAATTAAGCAAATTAGGGGCTCTTTCGGTCGTTTTGTGCTACCTACTAATGGAGGGCAAAAAATGTTACATGTCGATTGCTGAGAGGGGTTTTCTTAGTTCGGCACGAACATTGTCCATGCCCGAATAGAACGCCTTCATCATCACAAGCCCTAAGAATTTACCGGCATCGGTAACGATGAGATTGTCAGGATCGGCGGGATTTTCTTTGATGGCACCGGCTAATTTCAGGCCGAGCATTTCTTTAAATAAGGCTCTGTCAAGCTCCACGCCATGAACTTCTCGGAAGTATTTACGCGACAGTCTGGCCGCGAAAAGCCCAAGAAGCAGTCGATATTGCAAAATGGAATGCTTGTTAAAACGTCTACGACGTTCCACCCCCATCTTGCCTTGTGCAATACGTTCGTTATAGCGGCGAAGACTGAAAGTGTTGACGTAAAGAGAATCGCCTAAGAAGCTGAAGGCTCCGGAGCCCAAGCCTAAATATTCGTCATGATCAACAACGTATTCGTCAAAACCTTCATCGTTGGAACGGCCGAAGGTCCACGAGGTCAACTGATTATAGTTTTTGCCTAATGTATCGAGAATAATGCGGTATTGGGCCGCCAAGTCAGCGCTGGGAGCAGCAATGTTATTGCGAACGCTCGCTTTGGTTTGCGTTGTGACCATCAACGGGTAGGTGGTAATTTGACGCGGATTCAGTTTCATGAGTAAGTCCACGTCACGTTGTAAAACTTTCTCCGTTTGACCGCGGAAGCCAAAGATCATATCCACATTAATAATGGGGAAAAGTTCTTGAGCAGCTTGGATACGCTCAAAGATTTGTGCACCACTGCCGAATTTCTCGAAACGTTCGGTCATGCGCAAAATATTGTCATCAAAACTTTGAACGCCGATCGACATACGGTCAACCAATCCCTTGAGATCTTTAAAAGAAGGATTGGCCAAATGGGCAGGATCGGTCTCGCAAGAGACTTCTTTCATCGATGGAAAGAGCTTACGGGCAAGCTCAATAGTCTTAATGAGCTCGTCTTCGAGCACCGTTGTGGTACCGCCGCCGATATACATCGAAGTGAAATCGTAGCCCATGTCATGCGCCATCTGCATTTCTTTACGAAGTGAGACGAAGTATTCACGAGCTTTATATTCTTTAAATAAGAAACGGTGGAACGTGCAGTAAGAGCAGAGTGTATGACAGAACGGAATGTGTGCATACATCATGTACTCATGACCGGGTTCGGGCAACGGATGACGATCTAAGACAACGGGGTCAAGTGTCAAATCTCGCTCGATATAGTATTTCATGATGCGGTCAGTCAAACCGATCATCCAATCCGGCAATAACTTTTCGTGTTCACTCATTTCTTTTTCATTTTCCTAAAACGATAGCGGGCAATCATACACGTTTAGCGATGTCCGGCATAAAGTGTCTGAATTTGCGGTGCGTATTTTTGAGCTAAGGCTTTGCGTTTGAGCTTCAAAGTCGGTGTCAAAAGTTCGTTGTCGATCGTCCAAGGATCAAGTGTTAACCATGCGTTGCGCGGCAAAGCGTATTGGGGAAAATCTTTGGCCGCTGCCTTAATGCGTTTCAAAACCGCATTACGGGTGACTGTTGCATGCAGACTTTCGGGATCATTGGGGTCAAGATTGAGCGTTGTGGCCAGTTTTTTCCATTCTTCTTTATTGAGCACGATAATCGTAGAGATAAACGGACGGTTTTCCCCAATGACGTAGGATTGCTCAAAAAGAGGATCAATTTCAATGGCTTGCTCCAAGTCAGCCGGCGGTACCTTTTCTCCGGTACTGGTCACAATGATTTCTTTAATGCGGCCAACGATACGCAAATAACCTTCGTCATCGAACTCGCCCACATCACCAGTCTTAAACCAACCGTCTTCAGTAAAGGCGTCTTTGGTGTCTTGGGGACGATTCCAATAGCCTTTCATGATAGAGTCCGACTTCACCTGAATTTCGTTATCCGCGCCCAAACGTACTTGCGTGCCGGGCAAAGGCTTGCCGACAGTGTGGGGATGGTTGTAGGAAGTGGAGTTTCCGGCAATGATAGGACTAGATTCCGTCATCCCATAACCCTGCGTAATCACAAGGCCAAGGCCGCAGAAAACTTTAGCAATTTTGTTACTTAAGGCAGCTCCGCCGCTGATGGCTATTTGCACTTGCCCGCCGAATTGATCCAAAAGCGTTCTAGAGACGAGACGGTCAAGCACGGGCCAAATGACGGGGTCAAGCCAACTTGTCGAAGTTTTCTCTACAGGCATGCCGAAACGTTTACAAAAACGTCGCCAACCGACTTCAACGGCCCAATTAAACATAAAGCGCACGAAAGCCGATTCGCGGGCAAGCTTTGCCTGTACCTTGGCATAAATTCTTTCATAGATGCGCGGAACGGAAATAATGACATTGGGCCGCACAATGCGGAAGTCTTCTGCCAGTTGTTGAATCGAGCGAGTATAGACAATTGTGCATCCCATACCGAGCGCCAAATAGTAACCACATTGACGTTCAAAGGTATGTGAGACGGGCAAAAAGGATAAAAAGACCGAACCCGGAGCCGGTAAAACGGTTTTTAACGTATTGACGACGTTACTGACCACGTTTTTGTGTGACAGCATCACACCCTTGGGACGGCCCGTGGTTCCCGAGGTATAAACAATGGCAGCGAGGTCATCTTCTTGTGGTCCTTCGGGCAATTCCGTGACATCGTGTCCGGTCGCAAGCCAATTTTCTAAATCCCAGTGGCGCACACCGTCATTGCGATGTTCTGGGGCGGATTCTTCCGTGAAAATCACTTCTTTTAGCTTTGGCATAACCGTATGGGCAAGATAGATACTGTCCCAACGATTTTGACGCGTGGTGACCAGAACCTTGGCTTCGGAGTCCGCGATGATGTATGCGCTTGATCCTGCTGTGTCAATGGCGTGAAGCGGAACCGGAACATAACCGTTAGCAAGCACAGCTTGATCACAACAGACGGAATCCACTCCGTTAGGCAATAAAATCGCAACTCGATCACCACGCTCCAGTCCGAGTTTTGCGAATGCGCGACGCCATACCATGATGCGTTCACTGAGGTCACGGTAGGAAATGCGTTCCCAGGTGTTACTGCGACGATCAAATTGACGCAATGCCTCTGTATGCGGAGCTACAGCAGTGCGAGCCGGGATAAATTGATCCAATGTTTTCAGGCGACTTAAGGCTTCAAATCGAGCTTGACTGGTATCGGCCACGGTAAACCTCAAAAATTAAAAACTTAATCCGTTAATTGTAAGGCTAAGAACGACAAAAGGCAGTAACAAAAAAGGCATGTAACGAAGCAAAGTGTTAGTGGCGGATTTTATAGCCACTTTTCAGTAACGCAACTGCTACAGTACTGATCACAAGGACAGCAATCAGGACACAAGTAAGCGCTATCCAAGGCTCTGTTTCAAAGTTGCCGATAAAGCCACCTCTGAATCCATCCGTGAGGTAATAAAAGGGGTTGATACGGGTAATCGTTTGCCAAGTACTCGGTAATGCTTCTACGGTGTAGAAAATGCCCGACAAAAACGTCAGCGGCATAACGATAAAAGTTTGAATGACTCCCATTTGTTCGTATCGATCAGCCCAGATGGCTGCAATGAGTCCAAGTGCTCCCATGAGGGCGGCACCAGCAGTGGCAAAAGCGACAATCCATCCGATGTGCGAGACCGTTGGACTGACCCAAAGGGCTGTGACAATCCAAACGCAAAACCCTACTAAAAGACCTCTTAGCGCCGAGGATAGGATGTAGGCTGTAGCAATGACCGTATCGGGAATGGGTGGCATCAGAATAAAGGCTAAAGTGCCGGAAATTTTGGATTGGATAAAGGAAGATGAACTGTTGGCAAAAGCGTTTTGCAAAACAGCCATCATGACAAGTCCGGGCACTAAAAATTGCGAGTAAGACACCGATGAATCAAATTCGATTTTGCTGTCAAAGGCCGCGCCGAAAACGATCAAATACAAAAGCGAAGACAGCACGGGAGCAGCGATCGTGTGAAAGGCGACTTTTTGAAACCGAACAACTTCTTTTTTCAAAAGAGTCTGAAAGGCTCTGAGGGCATTGAATGGATAGGCTTGCATATTAGTTTTTGTTCAAAAGCTCGGTAAAGACTTCTTCAAGACCTGCGCGTTCGATTGAGAGATTTTCAGGTTCGACTCCCAAGTCATTTAAGCTTTTTAAGATCATCGTTAAATTCTGCAAATCCGTGTAGCGGAGTACATAGCGTCCGGCTTGGTTTTGCAGAACTTGTGACTGCAACACATCGGGTAGCGTGCACGGAAGTCGAAATCTCACGGTATTTTCTTGGGCTTTGGCAAGAAGCGCGTCAGTTTTATCAAGCGCAATAATTTCGCCTGCATTCATGATTGCAATACGCAAACAAAGGTTTTGAGCTTCTTCAAGATAATGCGTTGTCAAAATGATCGTGTGACCTTCACGGTGCAATTGACCGATGAAGGCCCAAAGCTCACGACGAAGCTGAAAGTCGACACCGGCCGTCGGTTCATCAAGCACGATGACCGGAGGTTTGTGAACAAGTGCTTGCGCGATCAAAACTCTTCGTTTCATGCCTCCTGAGAGCATTCGGACAGGTGTACTGATTTTGTCTTCAAGCCCCAGTTTGGAGACGATCGTATCAAGCCACGCTTCATTATTGCGAAGTCCGAAAAAACCGCTTTGAAAAACTAGGGTCTCGGCGACTGTGAGAAATGGATCGCAAACAATTTCCTGAGGAACAATGCCGACCGACATAGCCGCATTTGTGCGGTTGTCTCGAATATCGTTGCCCATGATACGAACATAACCAGAAGTCGGTTTAACCAATCCGGCCAGCGAATTGATTAGTGTGGACTTGCCTGCACCATTTGGGCCTAACAGTCCGAAAAATTCACCTTCTTGAATCTCTAGCGAAAGATCTTTGATGGCACAAAAACCATTTCCATAGGTTTTATTTAATCGAGAAATTTCAACGGCGATAGTTTTTGACATTATTCGATCTCGTATCGTACGGGAATTTCCAAGGTGGCTGCTTCACGAGCAGCAGTTTGGACGCCTTTTAAATGACGCGCAGCATTCATGGTCGCGCGTCGCAAAAGAGCGTTGCCTCCGTCTTTGAGTTTGAATTCCACCACACTGCCTTGGGCGTTAACAGTAACAAGCAGGTGCGTTGTACCTTCAAGTCCGATATCCCGAGCACGCTTGGGGTATTGTTTGTGACGCTCGATGATTTCAACAATTTGGCTCAATGCATTGGACATATTGTTTGTTTGTTGCCCAGAGCCAGTCACTACCGGAGCAATTTTGGCGCTACCGGCGTTCTGTTTAGCTGCTGTACGTGGAGTTTTTGGTTTCTCAACAGGTTTTACAGGTTCTTTAACCGGTTCTTTTTTGACGACAGGGGGTTCTTTTTTCTCAATAGGTTTTGGAGTAGTAATAGGCTCGGGCTCCTCAAAGAGAATTTTCCAAGCCCCTGCCGGGACCGTCATGATAATCCAGTCGCGTTCACGATGAATGGGCTCAACCGTGATGCGTTCAAGGCGTGGAGTGACAATAGACTGCAAAGCCGCTTTTTGCGGTAGTGCTAATGGGTTGGAGAGGGCTAGAAAGCTCACTGCCAAGGCACTGCCAGCTACGACAGAAGTTAATAATTGCGCCGAAAAAGTCGCATTGCGGTCTTCGGGCGTTGTTTGTTGACTATCGTAGACGATATGTTGACGGATCATTTGCGAGCCTGTGTGCTGATAACAAAGCGCCCGTTGTTTTTCTCTTTAGCAAGATCTACCAACGGAACGAAACGGTTAAAAGCAGCAGAGCCGTCCATGTGAATATTTAGCACTGCATTGTTTGACTTCAAAAGCGCAGCCTCTATCTCTGCGATTGTTACCGTCTTATTGTCCATCCAATACGAGCCGTCATTGCGCACATGAACGCTAATTTGGCGATCGGCGCGTTTGACCTCTGCGGTTTCGCTTTCAGGCAATACGATCTCAAGTACCGGTCTGGAAAAGCTCATTGTCATGACGAAAAAGATGATCAGCATGAAAAGGCAGTCAATGAGCGGCGTCAAATCAATTTGCGGCTCTTCGTCCAAAGGAGAGAGCCCTGGTGGCATAAAGACACTCATACAGCGGCCTCAAGATCTCGGTTATCGGGTTGATGAATTCTTTTGCTTCGAATTCGTGTCATGACTTCCAAAGCTCGATAGCTGTGTTCAACGGCTTCAATGTGAAAACCGCGGAATTTAAGCATGAGAGCGTAGTAAACCATTAGAACAGGGATGGCGATGCAAAGGCCCATGACGGTCGTAATCAGGGCTTGCCAAATGCCAGAGGCTAATATTTCCGTTGATGGAACAGTGGTAAACGACAATGATTTAAAGACTTCGACCATTCCGAAAACTGTACCCAGCAATCCTAAGAGAGGGCTGATGACGCTGATTAGCTTGAGCCAACACAGTCGGTTGCTGACGCGCTCGAAGTTCCGGTGAAAAAGATAGGCAACTTCAGCGCGAATATCGTCAGAGTGCGAGCCGTGAGTGGCCACGATGTCATGCACGATTCGAATTAAAGGATTGGCAGTTTTCAGATCTAGATCCTTGAGACAGCGGTCTTTGCCGCTCTCCAAGTCAAGAAAGTCTCGGCGAAAATTTTTCCATACGCGGTTTAAGTACACAATCAGCCAAGTAGCAATGTAAATGGCATAAAGTGCTACGAAGATCAGCGCAACGCCTGCGGGTCCCAAAAGCGCGTACAAGGATTGAAGGTTATCCATGAAGTGTTGCCTCAAAAAAGGATGCGAAAGTTCGAACCGCGTCTTGAAGGTCACGCTCATCGGGGTGTGTAGAAGCGCGTTCACGACGTGCGCGTGTTTCAGGCGTTTCTTTGTAGCCGGGTAGCTGTTTCATTTTTTCAATGAGAGCCGGGTCAATTTTGCCCTGACACAAGAACGTTTCTTTAAGAACGTTATTGCGATCGGCCCCGACAATGACAGAGCACTCACGCTCGAACCATGCTCGGGCACGCTCACTTTCGGGGTCGCCGCCCATGGTGCAAAAAATCCCGAGCGTTTTGTCATGAATGTGAGGCAAAGTTTCCGCTAACGCCGGAGGTAACCCGCCCTTATCACACCAAAAACCGATAAGAATATGTTGAGCAGACTCAATCGCTGAAGGGTGCTTAAGAGCGTCTTCCGTGCTCATGAGCGTGCTGTTCGGATAGGCACTATGAATGGCTTGAGCGACCATTAAGGTGTTGCCCGTGATGGAGCTCACCATGATCAAAGTTTTTTCTGACATGTCCCAACCTTTCTTAATCAGCAAAATTTCTCTTTAGCTTTGAAAAAGCCTTCTTTGACAGACTCAATCAATTGATGGTTTTCGCGCCCCACGTATACGCAGAAGTGAAGTTTTTCATCTTTGCCAAAGAAAGCGACATAGTGCGATTCACGTCCCATAAAGGGCATCGTGATAAAGGCGACATGAGCTAAGGCATCGGCATTTAAATGACCACCGATAACGGCATCTTTTGCAAGAATGTTGTAGTAACCCATGGCACGTTTGCCTGCAGAGAGCTTGGATTGGATTTCAAAAACATGCCCTTCATGAATAATGAAAAGCGTCACTTTTTCCCATTGACTCATCTCAGCCCAAAGTGCATCAAAATCAGCGATGTCACGCATGAATGCACGATTTTCTGTAGGCAACATATGAGCGGCAGCTAAATCCGTACAACCTAATTCACGGGCGATGAGCCCGAGAGTGACGGGTTTATTGCTTTGCATGAGTTGAGTGACTTTTTCATGGGTAGTCATAGTGAAGATTCTCCTGAAGAAAAGTTGGATTGTTTTAACGAATGCATGCGTAATGCTCGTTGGGCACACAAAGCCAAGAGCTCTAAATCATGCGTAATGAGTAAAACGGCTTTACCATCAGCGGCAGCTTGGTTCAAAACACAGGCGACTCGCTTCATGTTTTCTCCATCTAAGCCACTTGTCGGTTCATCAAGAATTAAGATGTCGGGGTCCTTTGCTAATGCACAGGCGATGACAAGACGTTGCTTTTGGCCGCCGGAGAGCGATTGAGGATGACGATCGGCAAGCGGTAGCAGTGAAAATGTGTCCAAGAGTGATTCGATTTGAATTTCATTGGTGGAATCTCGACCTGCTGCAAATAAACATGCTCGAATTTCTTCTCTAACACTTCGCATCTGTAGTTGATGGTCTGCGTTTTGTAGTACTAGGCCTGCATGTTTTAAGAGTTTATCGTTTGGCGTTGGTCTGCCACGAACAAAAAGCTCTCCGGTGCCGTGATTGAGGCCGGTAATAAGACGGGCAAGCGTCGTTTTACCGCTGCCGTTATCGCCGATTAACGCTGTAATGCCAACAGGTAGTGTGAAGTTAATGTTTTCAAGTAAAACGGGTCGATCTGAAGGAGCAGCAGTGGAGGCAAAGAGTTTCTTAAGTTGCGCGAATCCCTTTTTATGATTGTTGTGTTCATAGTCAAAGGTCAGCCCTTTGGCTTCAAGAACACAGTTGTGGCGGTCGGTCTCCGGTAGTGTTTGTCGCACGTCGGCAACTTCAGCTTCGCGCAATCCGTACTCTTTGCGAAGAGCTACGTCATTGAGAATATCGAAAGAACCGCGACGACAAATGCGTCCTTCTTTCATGACAATTACTTCGTCGGCAACATCTCTGAGCCAATGCAAACGATGGTCGACGATCAAGATGGCATATCCTGCTTTTTTCAATGTGTGGAGTTCTTGAGCAAGTCGAGCAGTTGCCTCTGGGTCAAGGTTTGCAGAGGGTTCATCAAGTATTAATGCTCGCGGGAGCGTAACAAGAATTTCCCCTAAAGCAACGCGTTGTTTCTGTCCCTCAGAAAGTGCAGAAATAGAGTTCTTGAGTAGTTCTGTAATTTCTAGTCGAGCGGCAACTTCGTCAATGCGCTTTTCGACTGTCTCAGCTTCTACTCCAGCCGTTTTAAGGGCAAAACCCATTTCGTCTCGGACGTTAAGCGCAAAGAATTGATCTTCAGGGTCCTGGAAAAGAGTCCCCACCATTTCAGAGAGCTCTGAAACGGAACTCGTTTGTGTGTCTTTGTCGAAAATTCGCACGTGCCCGCCAAGACTTCCCTCGTAGTAGTGAGGACATAGTCCGTTGGCAAGCCGCATGAGCGTGGTTTTGCCACAGCCGGAGACTCCTGTGACTAAAACCACACTACCGGGCGAAACGTTAAATGTCAGATCGCTCACTGCATCAGTGTCTTGAAACGGATAACGGTAAGAGACGTGATCAAATGAAATCATGGCAGTGTTCGTTTAGTGCATTCGCATAGAGCTCGAGGAAATGCCGAGTTCTGGTTGTGTTAATTCAAAGAAAAGTGCCACGGCTAAACCAATGGTCGCAAAAATAAAAAGCCAGAGGTCGTTTCGAGAGAAGTTTTGTTTGTTACTGAAAGCGTTTGAAGCCTGTTTGCCTAAGCCCTTATCTAGCCCCTTTAATTCAGCGGCCACCCCGAGAGCTTCACTACTTTTGAGAGCTCGGAAAAGAATCGGTGTAAAGATAAGTCGTGCGGACAGCAGGGGGTGTCGGCACAGCATACCGAAACCCAAGTGCCAACCTCGGATTTTGAGTGTTTCCCATACCTGTACGACGTCGTGCGCAAAGGTCGGGATGAAGCGAATCATGACAGTGGAAGGCAATGTCAGCATGAAAGGTAATTTCAATTGAGACAGTGCCACCATGATGTTTTCAATGCGCGTACTCATAGCGAGCCCTATGACGAGATTCATCATGGTCAGTCCGCGCAAAAAAGGAATGACTAAGTTTTCAACTGTCAGATCCCCAAGGGCGGGGATAAAGAAAATCAGAATAAAAGTACACGCTACGGCCAGACCCATCATGACCGTCATCAAAGCGTAAAGCACAACTAAAAGCGTTGGCCGCTTAATTAAAAGTGCTACAGCAAAACTGAAGGCAAAAAGCGAGAGTTGAGCCCCTAGACTTGAGAAAACAATGGTGCACACGGCTCCGAATAGCGTCAGCAAAAGTTTGGAGCGGGCATCGACTTGAGCGAGAAAACTTTCGTGCATAAGCTAGCTCCGAATGATGCCTGCGTGACGCAGTTCTTGAAGGGCTTTGTAGCCGCTGTAAAGACCGATCAGCGAGCCTAAATAACCGATCAAGATGATTGGAATGACAGAAATGACGAGTGCCGGAGTTTCTCGCATGACAAGAAAGGAGACGCCAAGCGAGAACGCCTTGCCGACGAAGTCATAGACGGCTACGCCAATAAAAGGAGCCCACGGACGACGAAAGCCGCCCGCGAGCAAGATAATGACCTCAGCTGCCAGGGCTCCGGCTAGTTGAGAGGGAAGTAACGTAATGCTGCTCCCCATTAAAAGCACACTCACAATGAGTGATACGGCTGTAAAAAGTAGCAAGGTGCCACTTTTTCGGATTTTGGCCAATAGGACAATGAGTAGTGTCGTAAAAACCAAGTTTTTAAGCAGGAGACTCACAGGGTTCATGCCGCCGCCAGCCAATGCAATCAACAGACTTGAAAGTTTGATGGCGGCCGCAAAGACCCCGACCATCACGAGCTCTTGCGATTTCCAGTAACTGCGCACTGTCGTCATGGCCATTATCCGTTGACGATTAGAACTTCGCGTTCAGTTTGACAGCGAAGTGGCGACCAGCCTCGTAGATGGCACCGTTGTTTTGATATGCCTTGTCGCCGATGTTATAGAACCCAGCATCAAAGCTATAGGCATTATCAGGACCAAAGGAGACGCCGCCAGTCAAGTTGAAAGTCGTTGCACCGCCGTAAGAAATCACTTCAGCGTCGGGATCTGAAACATCAAGGCTTTCAGTTGCACTTTGCGTGACAGCGTATGCATCAGCACGCCACAGAGCGCCGTTATATTCGGTGTTGTAGCGAACGCCGTAGCGGGCAGTAACTTTCGGTGTGCCGGTCTTGGTTGTTTCTACGCCATTTTCTTCATATTCACGACGAAGAATGGTCAAGACGGTGTAGGGCTCAAAGTCACCCAATTGAACGCCAGCGTCAAGTTCAAAGCCGATGGTTTTTGCTTTACCAACGTTTGTGTATCGGCTGTTGTTTTCGTCAATGGCGACAGTGGTGATGTAGTCATCGGCATCACTATAGAAAATTGCGGCGTCAACTCGAATGATTCCACTACTGTAACGAGCACCGATTTCAAAATTATCGGAAGTTTCTGGTTTAAGATCGGGATTGGCGTAAGTTGTCCCCATAGAACCCATTGATGTGTCAATGTAGAGTTCTTGTAGCAATGGGTAACGGTAACCTTGAGACCAGTTAGCGCGCAGGGCTAAATTTTCAAAGCCTTTGTAACTAGCTCCGACGTTAAAAACAACTTTACCGTCGTTACCATCTCGGTGATCTTTTATTCCTGCTAATTCGTTGTGAATATCAATATCGTTCGATATCCAGGTATAACGAGCACCGTAATTAAAAACCCAATCCTCTGCTAGTGTTGTTTCCATGGTGGCAAAAACTGCGTGGCGCATTTGATACCCATCATATTTTTCGGCTTTATTGTATGAGGTCGGGACCATACCTACACCTGGAACAATACTTGGAACCTTCCCAACAGCTTCACTTTTTGCTTCGAGATTATCGTGGCTGAACTCATAACCAGCAATCAAATAGTGTGCATTGCCGATTTGCCAGTCTGTTTGAGCATTAAAACTCGAGGTTGTGAGTTTATTGTCTGCAAAGTTATCGAGCATGTAAGGTCCAAACATGACGACATGATTTTGCATTTGTTTTTTATTGCTTTCTATTGCCGTATCTAGGCGCAATCGAACAAAATTTTCGGAAATATTTTTAAACTCGGCAAAAGCAGCTCCGCGCATTCGTTCCCATTCGGGTACATCGACATAAAATCCTGGTGATGTATAGTCAGCGGACATGAATTCCAAGTCGTGGTAATTGAAACTCACACCTACAGTTTTATTGGGGTCGATGTCATAAGATAAAAAAGCATTGGCAGACTTAGTTTTCGAGTCTGTGTTGGGCATTTCACCCAGTGGGGTATCTAAGTTGTCATTTGCAGAAGCAGCTGCGCCAATACGGTATTTCCAACCATTTGTTCCACCATAAATCTGAGCCGAACCATCTTTGCCGTTGTTCGATGAGTTAAAGCCGATGGACACGGAACCTTCGATGGGTTTGGTACCACCTTTTTTCGTAATGATGTTAATGGCGCCACCGATTGCGTCGGAACCATACAAAACTGAGGCAGGGCCGCGGATCACCTCAATACGTTCAACTTGAGACGGATCAATGAGAAGGGGAACGCCCGACATCGACTTTTGTTCCGAAATGCGTTGACCGTCAATCATGACAACCGTACGGAAGGAGTTTTCACCACGAATCTTGATACGGTCAATACCTTGACCACCATCGTTATTCACACGAATGCCGGGAACGGTGCTTTCCAAGAGGTCTGCAATGGTTGTAGCCCCGGCGTCTTGTTGAATTTGTTCGCTAGTGATCACCGAAACACTCATGTTGACATCGGCTAATTGTTGTTCAACACGAGAAGCTGTTACAACAACGTCTTCGCTTTTGTACGTTTCAGCAGCTTGTGCGGCAAATGCACAAAAGCTCAAAGAGAGGGCGGCAGCAAGAGCCGTTTTATTGAAATGAACTTGTCGTTTCATGTTAGTCAGTGAGAAACAGTTATTAGCTTTTCTCTTGTGTTAAAAAAACTTTGCAGCGTTCCCATGCTTGAGTCGGAACCCCAACACATTCATGAGTAATTGCGACATCGTGACGTGCCAGAATTGACCGGCGACTGTCTGTACATGCCAAGGACCTTGAGGCGTAAGAAGCCCAGCTTCAGTCCACTGATCGAACACGTCTTTTGAAAGTTCGGCCAAGGGAAGATCAAAGTGTCGGCCGAGTGCTTGCATGTTGATTCGACCTAATTCCATTTCGGAAGAAATTGTGCGAAGCGCGTGCCAATTGGCCGTAGGAGCGGTTGCAAAGGCAATCGGTTTGATGCCTTCTTGGATTTGTTTTTCCCACTCATCGAGTTTTCGCTCCATCATGAAGCTGTAGCCGTGAATTTTTCCTCCGGCTCCACAACCGAAGGCCAAGCAGTCGGCTGCACTTTTGCCGAAGCGGTTGTAGAGATTGCGTTCGCGGAAGGTGCGCCCCCAGTGGTTATTTGATAAGCGACGCCATTGTGCTTGTGAGAGAATTTCAATGGAGCGGGCAAACATTTCGGAGCGCATGGCTTTGTCGGCTCCTGCAGGGAGTTTGCCGTTGGCGATGAATTTACCTAGCGGAGATTTTTCAAAAACGTTGAGTTGATAGCAATCCACACCGTCCAGTGGCAATTCAGAAGCTGTTTTAACGTCATCTTCCCAAACTGCCATGTCTTGATAGGGGAAGCCGTAAATAAGATCACAGACGATGGATGCTTGATCATATGAAACGAGCTTTTCGATAGCGGCAATCATCGTGTCGCGATCATCCACTCGGCGCATCGTTTGCCGAACATGGGCGTTAAAAGTTTGCACGCCCAATGAAACTCGGTTGACGCCCGCTTTGAAAGCGCTCTCCATTTTTTCTTCTGGAAAGTGATGAATGCGACCTTCAAGCGTAATTTCACAATCATTGGCAAGAGGCAAATAGGTTTTGACGGCAGTGACAAGTCGATAGATGTCATCAGCTTCAAGTGCTGTCGGCGTGCCGCCGCCGAAATAGACCGCATGAATGGGGGCCGTTTGTTGTGCGGCTCGATCTGCCCAAAGTTGCAGTTCCTTGATTAGAAGATCGGTATAGCGTTTACTCGCTCCTTCGCGAAGCGGATTTTGATAAAAAAGACAATAAAGACAGCGAGTTTCGCAAAACGGGATATGAAGATAAGCTAATCCGGTGCCACTGCGTGCTTTGTCGTACTGAGAATCGATGACTTTACGGGCTTCTTCGCCTAAGAGGGGACGACCACCAGTGTGAGGATGGACCGTTACTTTACTGTTGAAAGCATCTCTCAAGGGATTGTCAGAAATGTTCGCTTGGAACTTCAACAGGTTTTCAACTGGCATGTGCATGCCGCCAGTCATCATTTTTTGTCCATCTTCAAAACTTTTCGGGGGCGGATTGTTTGGGAGCATTGATAAGTCTCACACTATGAAAATAAGAATCATTGTCAAATGAGGCGTGATCTTATCGGAGAATTCTTTTAAATGCCAATAAAATCGGGGAATTGATAGATTTTCTCTATCAAAAAATAGAAATTAATAGTTATTTTAAATGAGAAAGACTCTCATTTAGAAGATTCGATAAGGGCTTTTTTAGCTTCAAGCTCTTCCCAGCGCGCATAACCTTTTGCAATGTTATCCTCAAGTTCCTGAAGTTTGTCCGCATCCGCTTTAATTTCCAAGGGAGTGTGGGATGTATAGTAGTCAGGAGCGCTGATTGCAGCAATACCCTCTTCGTGCTCTGCTTCCCATTGCATGATCTGCTCGGGTAGGGTCTCAAGCTCTCGATTTTCTTTGAAGGAAAGTTTGAACTTTTCTTGGCGCGGCTTTCGAGCAGACGGTTTTGGCGTTACCACTGCGGTCTTTTTCTCTTCTTGCGGAGCTGGACGATAACGAAGCCAGTCGGAATATCCTCCAACGTACTCTCGCCAAAGTCCATCCCCTTCAGGGGCCAAAACTTCGGTGACAACGTTATCTAAAAATTGTCGATCGTGGCTCACGAGAATAAGTGTGCCCGGATAGTTTTGGAGAGTTTGTTCGAGTAATTCCAACGAATCAATATCCAAGTCGTTGGTCGGTTCATCAAGTACCAACAGATTGGCAGGTAACGCAAATAGTTTGGCTAAAAGAAGACGGTTTCTCTCACCGCCAGAGAGGTTAGAGACGGGCACATTGGCTCTACGAGGCGGGAATAAGAAATCACCCAAGTAGGCCATGATATGTTTTTTAGTGCCGCCGACCTCGATCCATTCACTACCAGGAGATACAGTTTCAGCTACTGTCAGTGCAGGATTGAGTTGTGCACGCAATTGATCGAAGTAAGCAATCTGTAAATTGGTACCGAGCTTAACGGTCCCCGTGTCAGGTGCAAGCTTGCCCAAAATAAGTGAGATCAGAGTACTTTTACCAACACCATTTTTGCCGATTAAGCCTAATCGGTCCCCACGAAGCAAGCGGAAATTGAGATTCTTAACGATGCGTTTGTCACCGAAGGATAAAGAGATATCTTCCAGTTCAGCAACAATCTTGCCGCTTTTCATGCCGGCATCAATATTGAGATTGATTTGACCGAGTCGATCACGACGTGCAGCTCGCTCTTCACGCAAGCGTTCAAGCCGTCTAACGCGACCCTCATTTCGAGTGCGGCGTGCTTCAATGCCTTTACGAATCCAAACTTCTTCCTGAGCCCAGAATTTGTCGAATTTTCGACGTTCGACCTCTTCAGCGTAAAGCTCTTGTTCTTTACGTTGTTCGTAGGCTTTGAAATTCCCAGGATAACTTCTTAGTACTCCTCGATCTAACTCGACAATGCGGGTACTGACCGCATCCAAAAACATGCGATCGTGTGTAATCACCATGAGGGACTTTGAACCTTTGCACTCCGATAAAACCAATTCTTCTAAAATCAGAATGCCTTCGATGTCTAAGTGATTGGTCGGTTCATCAAGTAGCATTAACTCAGGACTTTGAGCAAATGCTAAAGCTAGTGCCGCACGTTTGCGTTCTCCTCCTGAGGCCTTATCAAGAGGCTTGTCTGGATCCAGTTTAAAGCGATGAAGATACTCCTCTAGACGAGCCAGTTGGCGCCATTTTTCTCGTTCGTCGACAATGAGATCAAGCTTGCCACGAGCTACTAACGAGTCTTTGCAGGTCGGCGCGTCGGGTAAAAAGGGTTCTTGCTCAACGTAGGCAATGTTTAAAGCATCCATTGCTATCAGGGAGCCGTCATCGAGTTTGTCAACGCCGGCAATCACTCGTAATAACGAGCTTTTGCCCGTGCCGTTTCGGCCGATAATTCCGATGCGCTCGTCATTTAAGACGGTTAAGTCTGCGGCGTCCAATAGGGGTTGGTCGCCGAAAGCAAGCTCTGCGCTTTGGAGCGTAACAAGTGTGGGCATGAACTTAATTACTCAGTTTATTGGGGACGGGCAATTGCTCGCGCCATGTCTTCCGGAGTGCTTCGTTGCACGTAACCGGATCGAATCATTGCCGGTTGAGCTTGGCGTTGAACGTCACCAGTCAGGGCCTGATTAAAGGACAATTGCCCTGTGGCACCATTGACAGCAAATTCGGGTTTCCAATGCATCCACTGATTTGCTAAGCGATAAGCGTCTACACCGAATGCAAATAAACGACGTTCAATGATGTTTTGAGGCATATCAACGCCGTAGATGGCTTTGAAATCCTGACGATTAACGTCAATGACAAGCGGAGCATCTACAAAACCCGTATTTTGAAGGTCATAGGTCAACGAAGCGATAAAGCTTTGTGTGGTGTCTCCGGGATTGATGAGACTGGTGCCCCAGACGCGAGTCAGGCGAGGCAGACGGGGCTTAACCATGGCAGCCGTTCGGGCGTCCATGGCAAGAAAAGCCGCATAGTAGGGCGGAGCTTCAAATTCTACTTTTGCACGATAGCGAGCCATGGCACGCTCATTGCGCAATTTGACACGTTGATAGCCGTATGGATCTTCGACACGGTTAGGTAATTCTTCAAGACGAGGCGGCGTTAAAGCGCTATCACTGATTTCATAGAATTTGGGCTTAGCCATTAATTCTTCAGTTAAGCGCTGGCGTTCAAAAAGAACGCCTCGAGCCTGAAGCTCGGCAGCAAAAGCATTGGCAATACGCTCTTCTAACGGTGAGACAGTTTCAAAAATCATCACTTTTGGGGGATTGCCTTGGGCGTCAGTTGCTGGCAGTGCTTTTAGAGCAATATCGACAATTTGTCGAGCTTCTTGTTCTTGAGAAAGCGCGAAGTTGACCATCAACTCCGGGGATGCAAAGCCGTTTTCAGGAGCGTTTAACGCAATGATCGGCAACGGAAGAAAAGATAAGCTGGAGACTTCTTCGACGTTGTCACGAACCATAGGGCCAATTGCAATGGTGGCGCCCATTAGGGCTGCGTCTTGTAGTTGGCTTTGCATGGATTGTCCGTAATTCTTGTGTAGAAGAATGATTTCCGCAGGCTCTCGTTGTTGCGCATTGATAGCTTGGATGCCTTTAACAACGGCTTGAGTAAAGTGTTCATAAGGACTATCTTTGCTAGGCAGCAAAACGGCAATTTTGCTAGCGTGAGAACCTGTTTGGGCAGGAGTTGATGCAATGCCAAAAGAGACAGCGCTTTGCGCATGACTCGCGCAACTAAACCCCGCTAAAATAGCCAGACAAAGAATTTGAACTTTAAAACGGATACTCACGATGCAATCCATGCCTAATCAATGGGCCGAACAGTTATTAATGAAAATGGCCGGTCTGGAGACTCAGACGTTACCGCAGGCAACTCTTTATGTCGTAGGGTTGCCGATCGGCAATGCGGCCGATATTACGCTCAGAGCGCTTTGGGTTTTATCGGCCGTTGACGTCATTGCAGCCGAAGACACCCGCGAAACTAAAAAACTTTTGGAGCGTTTTTCCATTAATGCTCCACTGGTCAGTGTCAGAGAACATAACGAAATTACTCAGTCCCATATGATAATTGAACGTTTGCAAAAGGGCGAACGTGTAGCCATGGTGACTGATGCAGGAACTCCTGCGGTATCCGATCCTGGAGCGCGACTTGTTCGAGCTGTGATGCAAGCCGGTTTTAGAGTCTCTCCTGTTCCAGGTGCTAGTGCTGTCGTAGCGGCTCTCTCTGCGGCAGGCTTGGAGCCCGCCGGTTTTCATTTTGTGGGTTTCTTGCCACCCCAGACGAAACTTCGTCGAGAAAAAATTGCGGCTTTAGCTCAACAAAAAGAAAGCTTTGTCCTTTATGAAGCTCCACATCGGGTTCGAGATGTGTTCAAGGACATGGGCGAGCTACTACAACCTGCTCGTCGAGTGGTCGTTGCTCGCGAAATCACGAAGAAGTTTGAAACTTTTTCAGCCATGACAGCCTCAGAGTTGATAGCGTTTGCCGATGAGCACGAACCGCGTGGTGAATATGTGATTTTGATTGACGAACAACCACAAGATGAATCGGTGAGTTTGTCCGAAAAAGATAGCCGTTGGCTTCGTGCATTGGCGGCTCAAATGCCGGCTTCTAAAGCCGCAGCAACGGCCGCCAAAATTGTCGGGCTACCTCGAGACACTCTTTACCAATGGCTTCTTGCCAATAAAGAGAGCGCTTAGCGGTCTTCTTCGTTAGCCTCTCGCTCTCTCAGAGCGTCAGGAATGAGCGCCTTGAAATCGTAGATGGATTTGTCCATCAAGTGCGAGGGGGCGACTCGAGTCATGCTCATGAGGATGTTATAGATGCGACTGTCGTAGTCGCGATCCCATTGTCGAATGAGAGCTTTAATTTCCGCCCGTTTTTTGTTTTCAATTTTCCGACAAATGTCTTTAGAGATGATGGGATAGTCTCGATATTTAACCCATCGCTCAATTTCATACTCGCGTACGTAAACCAAGGGGCGAATGATGACATTTTTCCCATCATCACTTCGTAAAATCGGGGGCATACCTTTGAGGCGGCCGCCATAGAACATGTTCAGTAGCAACGTGCTTACGATGTCATCCATGTGGTGGCCCAATGCAATTTTGGTCACCCCCATTTCTTTAGCAATACGGTAGATAATGCCGCGGCGTAATCTTGAGCAGACAGAGCAGACATTGCGTCCTTCGGGAATGACACGTTTGACGATGGACCATGTATCCTGATCCTCGATGTGATACGGCACTCCGATTTTCTGAAGATAATTCGGAATTACATCTTTGGGGAAATTGGGCAAATGTTGATCAATATTGACGGCCAAAAGCTCAAAGTGCACAGGAGCGCGTTGTTGAAGTTTTCTTAAGACATCCAGCAAAACATAACTGTCTTTGCCACCGGAGACGCAGACCATGACTTTGTCTCCTTCTTCAATCATGTTGAAGTCTTCGATCGCTTTGCCGGCAAGCCGCATAATGCGTTTTTCATTTTTCTTTTCGGCGACACTTTTCTTGCTACGGCCGGTTTGATTGTCAACCTCCTGCTCAGATGCTTTCTGTGTCTCGAGGATCTCTTCAGGGATAATAGTGATTGTTGATGTCATTAATTTTTCTTTCTAAAAATTTCAACGCCTGCACTTTCTGCCGTTTCGTAAGCTTTGGTTTTTTCGCTTCGAACGACGACGGCGACCACTCTAGGGTTTTGCAATAACTCTTGAGCGATAGCCTCAACAAGCGTTTCTTGTAAAGCGATATGTTGACCAGCAACGTGATGGTCAATGGTGCGGATCACCGTGTCATAGTTATAAGCATTGTCCAGCCGGTCGTCTTCGTCATGCGTGTTGACGAACACTTCAACGTTGAAAACGACAGGTTGAGGCGCAGACTTTTCGTGATCATAGGCGCCGATTCGAACATTGCGTCGAATATTTTTCAAAAAAATTCGGCGACAATTGCGTAATTGGGGATCAAGGTACCAAGTCATTGGGAAACCTCTTTGATAGCAGTCAGTCTTGCCTGACGAACGGTTTCTGCAATTTTGGACTTATCTTCACAATGTTGGGCAATGTTTCCAGCGTCAACACTTCGATAGGCTCTTGCAGCTTTTGTCCAAGGGTCTGTATCAATGGACAATATCATGCCGGCTAGCTGTAGCAACAAGTCAAATCGCTCGGGGCGGCGCAGACAGTCGGCCGATTCTAGAAATGCAAGCATGGACTCGGGTGTCGGTAAAAAATGGGATTTTTGCCGTTGCCACAAAGTTGCTAAATCGCTAAAAGGGGCCGGGGGTTTGAGGCGAGAGAAGACGGCATTTAACGATGCAAGATCGGGGGTTTGACTCGTCAAAAGGACGAAGCGCCGCAGTTCGTTAAAGTGACTCTGTTCGGATTGGTCCAACCATTCAAGAACGCGATCGTTGACAGCTAATTCGCTGAAGAGTTTTTCCCACAATCCGCATTCTTGAAGCACTCTCACAAAGCGAGAAGGGCGTGTTTGCATCAGTGCTCGGCGCAATTCTTGAAAAACGCGCTCTGCCACCAAGGTATCGGCTTCGCCGTTTTGTACCATTTCTCGCATTAAATCCATCGTTTCACTGGCAACATGAAATTCTGGCAATTTGGCCGCAAAGCGCGCTGTTCGCAAAATCCGAACGGGATCTTCTTTGAAGGCCTCGGAGACGTGTCGCAAGGTTAAAGACTTCAGATCGTTAACTCCGCCATAAGGGTCTACCAATGCACCGTCTTCAGTCATGGCTATGGCGTTGATTGTTAAGTCTCGACGAATTAAATCCTCTTCAAGCGAGACGTCAGAAGCAGTATGAAAGACAAAGCCGTGGTAGCCCGGAGCCGTTTTACGTTCGGTACGCGCTAAAGCATATTCTTCATGAGTTTTTGGGTGTAAGAACACGGGGAAGTCTTTGCCAACAGGCAAAAATCCCTTTTCAATCATCTCTTCAGGGCTGGCCCCCACCACAACCCAGTCCCTATCGGCGGTCTCTAAGTCATAGCCGAGATGTTTTCTTAAAAGAATGTCGCGGACAGAGCCGCCGACAAGATAAGTTTGCATGAGTTAAATTTTGTCGTTGACCACGGCGTTGGTTTCAGGCGTTACGGTTCCTAAAAGTGCTTTGAAGGAGTTTACCTTTTTTGATTGAGCTTGCGCATACTCCACGGTATTGGCTAATACATTTTGAACGTAAAGACGTGTTTCGTTAAAGGGAATGGTTTCAATGAAGATGGCACCCTCAACGGGTTTAGTCAATGTACTGCGCCAGCGGTGTGCACGGTTGGGGCCAGCATTGTAGCCCGCGGTTGACAACACGATGTTATTGTCGAGTCTGTCAAGGAGCGTACGCAAGTAAAAGGTACCGAATCGAACATTAGTATTGATTTCGTAAATGCTACTTGGCTTGAAATCCTCAATAGCCAATTCTTTTGCAATCCATTTTGCAGTTGCCGGCATGATTTGCATTAGACCATTGGCTCCTACAGATGACTGCGCGATGGCAATGAAGCGAGATTCTTGTCGGATCAGACCGTAGACCCAGTTGGGGTCAATTTGAACTTTTTTACTGTACTTCTCAATCTCATCGTCAAAGGGACGAGGGTAAAGCAATCGATGCTCAACGGGCATTCGAAGCGCTAGTCGGATTGCCGTGTTAATCGAGCGGTGTAGGTAAAGATTTTCTTCTGCCCACAAGGCCGCAGCCAGCAATTGTTGATCTGACCGATTACGGATAGCCCACTGCCACTCTCGATTGCCCTCGGCGATTAAACCGTGCTCGTAGAAAGTACGGGCCCTAACAACGGCCGGTTGTTTGCCGAAATCATCGATTAAATCATCATCGATTGGATTTTCAATATTTAACGGATAAACGATGGGATTTCCCAAGGCTTCCGCGGCAAGTTTTCCGTAAAACGTTCTGACATTATTGAGCTTTTCCCAACATTTCTTCGCGTTGTCTGTTTGACCTTTTTGGGCGTATGCCACACCTTGCCAATAAGTCCAGGCTTCTTTTTTCGCCAGTGTTGCTGGCATTGCGTGAATAAAGCTCAAAAGAGAATCCCAACGCTCAAGCCGCAAAGCACTTCTTGCGCGCCATTCCAAACAGTCATTTGAGTTGGCTGTTAATCGGCTCGAGCAAACGGTACTGCCGCCTTTGGCATAGTAGTCAAGAGCTTTAGTGTCGTGGTTTAAGGCCGCAAGATAACCCAGACGTGCCCAGAGTGCAGATCGTTCTTGTTTGTTAAGTCGACCTTTGAGGGTATCAGCGATACGAACGGCAGCATCAAAGTTACTGCCGGCGAGCCTATAAGCCGCAATTTGCAGTACAAACTTATTTTGTTTGGCCAGGCGGTTTCGATGTTGACGATACCAACGGCTGGGTTGATTTAAAGCCTGGCGAGCAGAAGTAGGCAAGCGCTTTTGAGCAATTAAATCATTAACAATAGTTCTGGCCTGTGAGATACGGTTGTGTTGAATCAGTACCGCTATTCGAGGAAATGCGAGCGTCGGCGCTTTCTCAATAAGCTCATTAGCGGCCCTGCGGCAAACGCCGATATCGCGATATTGAGCGTTTTTGAGAACGTTAAAAAAACTCTCAGCTTTATCTGCTCGTAAAGTCGCCTTACGCGCTAATTGCAATTGGTGGTAAATGTCCCAGCAGACAACAGCCGGTTCGTTTTTATTCCAAACCAATTCTTGTCTTAATTGTCTGAAGTAGCCCCATTGGCGTTTCTCATTCCACTCATTTGCTTTCAATAGGAGCCAATCGGTGCGGAGTCGCTCTGCAATATAAAGCCCATCGTGTTCGGTAATAAAGCGAAGAATTTCGTTTTCCAGAGCTTCGTCAAAATTTTGGGCTCTGGCCCGATCAATCAAGTGCCAAGCTTGCACGTATTCTCGAAGCGGTTCGTCTTCATCGGGCAGAAATTTCTCGGGATGAGCGATTTCGGCGAGCTTTTTATTTTCGTAGAGCTCTTTAATGAATAAGAAACGCTCTTTTGCTGGTAGCTCCTCAATTATGGAGGCGTAAGTTTGCTGCGTGGGGATGCTAGCGGCGTTAACTGGGGCGCACAAGAGCACTGCAGAGATTAAACTCGCGCAGAGAGTTGGGCCAATAAGAGAAAAACGTTTTAAACTGAGAGACATACACCTACACTTTACTGCAAAACGTCGATGGAGGATGGGGGAATTATGAAAAAGACACAACTTCGTGGGCAATTGTTTGAGTTACGTTCAAGCTCCCATTGGCTTCGAGAAACCGAAAAGATTGCAGCTCACCTGACCGCCTTTTTCAAAGACAATCCTGTTGAAGTGCTCGCATTGTATTGGCCGATTCGCTCGGAGATTGATTTACGAGCTTGTGCCGTTGGTCTCAAAGCTCAAGGGTTAGTGGATGAGCTTGCGATGCCTGCCATTGTCGACAATCGCATGCAGTTTGTTCGTTGGAGCCCCGGTGAAGTAATGGAGCGTGACTCAGCAGGTATTCCCATGCCCAAAAGCGGGCACCCCGTTTCTCCCGATTGCATTTTGGTGCCCTGTGTTGGATTGACTGCAAACGGGCAGCGGCTGGGCTATGGGGCAGGTTGGTACGACAGAACGCTCAACGAGTATCCGCAAGCGCTGACGATCGGGGTTTTAGCGCAAGCGTTTATGGTTAAGAATATCTCAGCGCAATCTCACGATGTGGCACTTAATGCGTATGTGACAGAAGAGGGGATTTTTCCTTGCCGAGAGCTACCCGCCAGCTGGCATTTCGCCAGTAGTAAATGACAAAAACGCCTAGGCAGGCGTAGTAGAACGCGTCTGCCGTCCACACCAAGGCGACATCGTCAACACTCACAGAGGCCACCCATGCGTAGGCGGCGTAGGCAATCGAAGTGAAGCTTGAGGCAATTAAAGACTCGCGTGTACAACCCAGAAAACCGAAAACCGAGAAGTAGTGTACGGCCGGAATACAAATTGCATAGCCTAAAAGCATGACGCGAACAGAGGTTACAGCGGCCGCAGAGAGCTCCTCAATATTGGTAAATAGTGACAAAACGGGTTCGGGCCAAATACCGATCAAAAGACAGATAGGGGCAGTGATCATGAACGAGAGTTTGAGACCGTTTTTCATCATGCCATCGATTTCATTGGCACGATTTTCTCCTAATAAATTTGCACCGATTGAGCCGCATGTTGCCCCGAACGCATGAACAAATAAAAACAGCAGATTAGAGACCGAACGAACGAGGTTACTGATCGCTAGCGAGCGTTCGCTCATGTGTTCTACAAAGACAAAGAAGAAAAACCAACTCGACATGATGACAATTTCTTGAAGCATCATCCAACGGCCGAGTTTAAAAAGCGCAATTTGAAGTCGTTTGTCAAAACCGAACCAGTCAAAAATGCCGTACTTTTGATGGTGTTTACGCTTAACGGCATAAATAACAAAAAATATGAAAGTCAAAATTTCAGCTAACGTGGATGCAATGGCAGCCCCTGCAATACCCAAAGCAGGAATCGGGCCAAAACCGAAAATTAAAAAGTAATTGAGTATGCAGTTTGAAAGCACCATCACCACGGATGAATAGGTGAGTACTTTAGGTTGCAAGATTGATAAGAAAAAGCCGCGGAAAATACCCGCTCCAAACGCGAACCCAATACCGATGGTTCGCCAGAAAAAGTAGCTTTGTGCTTCAGCTCTGACCTCATCGGATTGAACGACAAGGTTGAAGAATCCTTCCATGCAAAAGGGCAAGGCGAGCATGATCAGTGCGCACATCATTGCTAAAAAGAGGGCACTTTGGTGGAAGACATTGCCGATTTCTCGATAGTCTCGCCGACCGTTGGCTTGCCCCATCAAGGACTGAGACGCGATGCAATACCCGAAGGCAATCATCGTCAGAACAAAAAAGGCAATGCCTCCGATCGCAGCCGCGCCTACACTGATTTCGCTGACTCTGCCAAGAAAAATGATGTCGGTCAGACCGATGAGCTGCTCAAGCAATAAACTGGCAAGCATCGGTACTGAGAGCGAAAAGATGGAGCGAATGTCTGTTCTGACGAGGTTTTGTACAGCCATGATGAATAAAGAAAAAGACGTCGACCAATAGTAGATCGACGTCTTGAAGTCTAGCGCAGGAATTGATTAATAGCGATATGCGTCGCTCTTGAAAGGACCTTCTTTAGGTACGCCGATATAGGCGGCTTGCTCATCGGTAAGCTCGGAGAGTTGAGCATTAAAGTTCTTCAATTGCAAACGAGCGACTTTCTCGTCAAGAATCTTCGGCAACACGTAAACGCCAACGGGATACTTATCCGTGTTGGTAAAGAGTTCGATTTGAGCCAATGTTTGATTGGCAAAAGAGCTCGACATCACATAGCTCGGGTGGCCGGTGGCGCAACCCAAGTTCACGAGACGGCCTTCAGCCAGCAAAATAATCTTGTTGCCGGAGGGCAAAAGAATATGGTCAACTTGAGGTTTGATATTCTCCCATTGGTATTGACGCATACTGGCAACGTCGATTTCACTGTCAAAGTGACCGATGTTGCAGACGATCGCTTCGTTTTTCATGCGAATCATGTGATCGTGCGTAATCACATTAATGTTGCCTGTAGCGGTCACGAAAATATCAGCCTTATCAGCAGCCCAATCCATCGTCACCACGCGATAGCCTTCCATAGCAGCTTGGAGTGCACAAATGGGGTCAACTTCCACGACCCAGACTTGGGCCGCTAAGGCGCGAAGGGCTTGAGCGCAACCCTTGCCAACGTCGCCATAACCGATAACCACGGCAACTTTACCGGCAATCATCACATCGGTGGCGCGTTTGATGCCGTCAACGAGCGACTCGCGACAGCCGTAGAGATTGTCGAATTTGCTCTTGGTGACCGAGTCATTGACATTCATGGCGGGGAATTTCAAAGTGCCCTTGGCCGCCATCTGGTAGAGGCGGTGTACACCGGTCGTGGTTTCTTCGCTGACACCCTTGATGTGGACGATGCGCTTGGAGTACCAGTGCGGATCTTCTTGCAAATGGCGAGCGATGGCTGCAAAGAGTGCTTTTTCTTCTCCAGATTTGGGATTGGCAATGACACTTCGGTCGGTTTCTGCCTGTTCGCCCAAATGCAACAGAAGTGTTGCATCGCCACCGTCATCAAGAATCATGTTGGAGAAGCCACCGTCATCCCATTGCAAAATTTTGTGGGTGTACTCCCAGTACTCTTCAACGGTTTCTCCTTTAACGGCAAACACGGGGATTCCTTCGGCGGCAATGGCAGCGGCTGCATGGTCTTGTGTTGAAAAGATATTGCAACTTGCCCAACGCACTTCTGCGCCCAACGCGACAAGCGTTTCGATCAAAACAGCCGTTTGGATCGTCATGTGTAAGGAGCCCGAGATGCGAGCGCCTTTCAGAGGTTGTTGGCCGGCGTACTCTTCACGAATTGCCATCAAACCGGGCATTTCGGTTTCGGCAATTTTGATTTCTTTACGGCCCCATTCTGCCAAACCGATGTCGGCGATGATGGATTGAGTTGTCATAACAAAAACTCCGTTAATCAATAACTTGGTTAAGCAATAATGAGCGCCGTTAATTTTTTTCTCAAGCCTGGAGCTCGTAAAAGAGCTTCGCAGCGCTCCTTGAGGAGGGATTGGACGGCGCTTGAGACTGAAGCGCCGCCTCAAAAAGTTTATTTCGAAAGTTTCTTTTCTTCTTCGGCCGCTCTGAGAGCTTCAAGAGCTGCGTTAACCGTAGCAGCATCAACCCCTTCACCCGTTGTAGCTTCTTGTCCGGAGAAACCGTTTCGTTTTAAGGTTGCCACGGTCATACCGGCGTCTTTGCCGCTATCGAAAGCTGCGCTTTGAAGTAAGGTGGAGCCATCGGCAGCAACGAGTTTGAAGAAGAACTTACCGTCTTCGCGATATTGCTTGAAGATGGGCAATGCTACTTTTTTCTTTTCGGCAGTCTTAGTTTGAGTTTGACCGAATTGAGCAAAGTTACGAAGGCCGACGGCTCGACGCATACGATTCATGAAAGGTACGGCAATTTCACGAGCTTTGCGAGCACCTTCCTGAAGAATCTCTTCAATTTTTTCCGGATGCTTCATGAAATCGTCATACTTTTGACGCATCGGGCCGATTTCAGCGTTAATTTTCTCAAAGAGTTCTTTTTTGGCATCTCCCCAGCCAAGACCGTTTTGGAGGCGAGCTCGGAAGTCTTGGTATTCTTCGGGCGTGCTGAAGGCTTCGTAGATTGCCGTCAAAGAAGTCGAATCAGGATCTTTAGGTTTGCCAGGCAATTTTGAGTCGGTTTTGATGGCGGCAATGGCTTCTTTTAGAGCCTTCTCACCACCTTCAAAAAGGGGGATAACATTGTTGTAACTCTTACTCATCTTGCGACCGTCAAGACCTGGTAAAACGTCATGCGTTTCATCAACGACTGCCTCTGGCATCACGAAGAAGGGATTATTCTCGTCTGCGTAAAGGAAATTAAAGCGCGTGGCTACATCGCGAGCCATTTCCAAGTGTTGAATTTGATCCTTACCGACAGGTACTTGGTGGGCGTTAAACATCAAAATGTCCGCAGCCATCAAAATGGGATAGCTATATAAACCCATTGAAATGCCAGCATCGGGATCTTCAGCATTCTCTACGTTGGCATCAAGAGCCGCCTTATAGGCATGAGCGCGATTCATTTGGCCTTTGGCCGTGCAACAGGTGAGCATCCAGCACAAAAGCGGAATTTCAGGAATGTCACTTTGGCGATAAAAAATGACGTGATCGGGATCAAGACCGGCAGCAAGCCAAGTCGCGGCAATTTGCAAGCGGGAACGTTCAATGCGGTCCGGGTCTTGGCACTTGATGAGTGCGTGCAAGTCAGCTAAAAAATAAAAACCTTGGACGTCTTTACGATGGCTGGCTTGGATGCACGGGCGAATTGCACCGACATAGTTGCCGATATGCAAGGTGCCGGTGGTATTAATGCCGGTAAGTACTCGAGTAGTCATTTTTTGTTTATAAGTCAAAGAGTTCAATGAACAGATCATTGTATGGCGAGAGAGGCTAAACGTCAAAACCTAAACGTTTGGTCGGGTAAATACAGCCTTCAGAACAAAAGAGCTGTTTGAGCAATTGACATTTTGGGTTTTCGGCCTTAAAAAATAAGAAACGCTTTTTTGTTAATGATCTAAGGGGAAAAAGATGACACAAGAAAACTTAATGCTCAAAATTGCTCGTGAACGTTATACCACCAAGCACTATAACGGCAAGAAAATTCCTCGTGCGCAACTCAATGAATTACTTGAAATTTTGCGCTTAACGCCCTCCTCTGTGAACTCTCAACCCTGGCAATTTATTTTGGTTTCTACAGACGAAGCGAAGCAGAAAGTTGCCGAAGCATTACCGGACTTCAATAAAGAGCGCGTCTTAACGGCTAGTGATGTGATTTTCTTTGCCGTGCCTGAAAAAATTACAGAAGAGCACTTTAAAGCCCTTTTGGATAAGGAAATTGCAGACGGTCGCTACCTTAAAGCTGAAATTGCCGAGGGGTTAGATGCCGGTCGTCGTCATTTTTCTGGCTTACATATGGGTAGCGTCGAAGAAACCGTAAGTTGGGAAACTGCTCAAGTCTATATCGCTCTGGGTTTTGCTCTTTTCGCCGCTGCCGGTATGGGTATTGACTCCACGGCTTTGGAAGGGGTGGATTTCGAAAAATTAGATGAGATTCTCCAACTGCGTCGACGTGGCTTGCGTAGCGTAGTGGGTATCAGCTTAGGCTATCGCCGTCCTGATGACTCCAATGCCACTCGCCCGAAGTCTCGCTTGGAGTTGGCCGATATTCTGACAGAATTTAAGTAAAAGCATCGTCTTTTGAAATGCAAAAGAGCTCCGATCTTGACGATCTCGGAGCTCTTTTTTTGGGGGGTGACCTGAAGAGGAGTTCTTCTAGTCTTTCCTTCTAAATTTGATTAGAACGCATCGGCGCGAAGAGCTTCTGCCTTGTCAGTGCGCTCCCAAGAAAATTCCGGTTCTTCGCGACCGAAGTGGCCGTAGGCAGCCGTCTTCGAGTAAATCGGACGCAACAGATCGAGCATTTGAATGATACCGCGCGGACGAAGATCGAAATGACGACGTACAAGCTCGGCAATTTTTTCATCAGCAATCTTGCCCGTGCCGTAGGTGTACACGGTGATATTGATGGGTTGAGCAACACCAATTGCGTAAGAAACTTGCACTTGGCAACGGCGAGCAAGGCCAGCGGCAACAATATTCTTTGCAACGTAGCGACAAGCGTAGGCAGCCGAACGGTCGACCTTCGAGGGATCCTTACCCGAGAAGGCTCCGCCGCCGTGAGGGCAAGCACCGCCGTACGTGTCCACGATGATCTTGCGACCCGTTAATCCACAGTCCCCTTGAGGACCGCCGACCACGAAGCGACCCGTGGGGTTAATCAGGTAGCGCGTATCTTTTAACCATTCCGCAGGCAACACCGGTTTGATGATGTGCTCGATGATTGCTTCGTTAAATTCGGGCTTCATCTTATTGCCGTCGCTCATGCGGGGATGATGTTGGGTCGACAGAACCACCGTATCAACAGCGACAGGCATGCCGTTTTCATAACGCAACGTGACTTGGCTCTTGGCGTCAGGGCGCAAGAAGTCAAGCGTGCCGTTACGGCGAACGATGGATTGTTGTTGCACTAAGCGATGAGCGTAATAGATCGCAGCCGGCATCAAGGTCGGCGTTTCATCACAGGCAAAGCCAAACATCAAGCCTTGGTCACCGGCGCCTTGTTCAAGGTAGTCATCGCTGGCACGATCAACGCCTTGAGCGATGTCATTGGATTGCTTGTCATAACCGACGAGAACGGAACATCCCTTGTGATCGATACCGTAGTCAGAATTGTCGTACCCGATGCGCTTTAACGTTTCACGGGCAATGTCGATGTAGTCGACATTGGCTTGGGTGGTAATTTCACCGGCTAAGACTACAAGGCCTGTATTGCAAAGCGTCTCAGCGGCAACGCGACTGTAGGGATCTTGAGCAAGAATGGCGTCAAGAATGGCGTCGGAAATCTGGTCTGCGACCTTATCGGGATGGCCTTCCGAGACAGACTCGGAAGTAAAAAGGTAAGTGTTATTCATGGTGCTACATTCCTTTGTTTTCATTAACGAGTGGAACGAGCGTCCACCGCAGCAGGTTAATGCAAAGGGGAATGCGGCTGACGCTTTAGCGGAATTTATGACACGCCCCGCAAGTTGTCCTTAACTCGGCGTGGACGAGCATCTTACTCCTGTTTTGGGAAAAATCAATCGCATCGATAAAAACAGGTCTAAAAACAGTGAGTTTTGTTACATTTTGAAATAAATAGTTGCTGTTTTTAGTACAAAGGGTATTTTGGACCACTCAATGAAGAGGCGATTTTTTGTATGATCCTAAGGTCTTTAGATGGCGGCCTTCAAAATTTGTGCCGCTCGCCGTAAAAAGCTCATAACGTACTGAATTTTTGATTTTTTTTGCTTTTAGGAGATTCTCTATGTTTGAACAATGGAGAGGATTTAAAGGAACGCATTGGACCGATGACGTCAATGTACGTGACTTTATCCAAAATAACTACACGTCCTATGACGGCGATGAGTCGTTTTTAGCCGGCTCGACCGAGGCTACTGACAAGTTGTGGGGCCGTCTGCAAGAGTTGCAGAAAGAAGAACGTGCAAAAGGCGGCGTGCTCGACATGGAGACCGAAATCGTTAGCGGTATCAACGCTTATCCGCCGGCCTATATTGATGATGAACTCAAAGAGATGGAAAAGGTGGTCGGTCTTCAAACCGACAAGCCCTTAAAGCGTGCTTTTATGCCTTATGGCGGTATCCGTATGGCTCAAGAGGCTTGCACGACTTATGGCTATACACCCAACCCCAAATATAACCAAATTTTCAATGAATATCGTAAAACGCATAATCAAGGTGTCTTTGATGCTTATACTCCTGAAATGCGTTTGGCTCGTAAGTACAAGATCATCACCGGTCTGCCCGATGCTTACGGTCGTGGTCGTATCGTTGGCGATTATCGTCGCGTGGCCTTATACGGTATTGACTTCTTGATTGCCGCTAAGAAAAACGATTTGCTCAATTGCGGTTGTGGCACAATGACCGATGACGTGATTCGCCAACGTGAAGAGTTGGCCGATCAACTTCGTGCGCTCGAAGAAATGAAGCAAATGGCGTTGTCCTATGGCTACGACATTTCTCAACCTGCCACAAACGCCCGTGAAGCGGTTCAGTGGCTCTATTTCGGTTACTTGGCCGCCATTAAGACGCAAAACGGCGCGGCAATGAGCGTGGGCCGCATTTCGACCTTCTTGGACATTTATATCGAACGCGATTTGCGTGAAGGCACTTTGACCGAAGTTGAAGCTCAGGAATTGATTGACCATTTGGTGATGAAATTCCGCATGGTGAAGTTTGCTCGAATCCCGAGCTACAACCAATTGTTCTCTGGCGATCCGGTATGGGCAACGCTTGAAGTGGGCGGAGTCGGTATGGACGGCCGTCACATGGTGACGAAAAGCGACTTCCGCTTCTTGCACACGTTAGAAAATATGGGACCGGCTCCTGAGCCCAACCTCACGGTGCTCTACACTCGCGCGTTACCTGAAGCCTTCCGTCGTTACTCTGCCAAGGTCTCCATTTTGACGAGCTCCGTGCAGTATGAAAATGACGACGTCATGCGTCCGATCTGGGGTGATGATTACTCGATTTGCTGCTGTGTTTCTGCTACCGAAACCGGCAAGGAAATGCAATTCTTCGGCGCTCGAGCCAACTTGGCTAAGTGCTTACTGTACGCAATCAATGGCGGTGTGGATGAGAAAAGTGGAGTTCAAGTGGGCCCGGCCTACCAACCCATCACCAGCGAAGTGCTCGATTATGACGAAGTGCTCAAGAAGTTTGACGTCATGATGTATTGGCTTGCGGGCTTGTATGTTAATACGCTCAATCTTATCCAATACATGCATGATAAATACTTCTATGAAGCCGCTGAAATGGCTCTTATCGACACGGATGTGCGTCGTACCTTTGCCACCGGTATCGCCGGATTCTCGCACGTGGTCGACTCGCTTTGCGCCATCAAGTATGCACGTGTTAAGCCTGTTCGTAACGAAGCCGGTGTCGCTGTCGATTTTGAAATTGAAGGCGATTTCCCCCGTTATGGCAATGATGATGATCGCGCCGACCAAATTGCTGTGTGGCTTTTGAAGTCCTTTATGACAAAGTTGCGTCGTTTCCACACGTATCGCAATTCTGAAGCTACAACGTCGATTTTGACGATCACTTCCAATGTGGTTTATGGGAAGGCAACGGGCACTTTGCCTGATGGTCGTAAGGCCGGTGAACCGCTTTCGCCGGGAGCCAATCCGAGTTACGGCGCTGAAAAGAATGGGCTTTTGGCTTCCCTGAACTCCGTGGCGAAGTTGCCGTACGAATACGCTTTGGACGGTATTTCCAATACGCAAACGATTAGTCCTGACGCGCTCGGTCACTCCGAAGAGGAGCGTGCAGACAACCTCGTGCGAGTAATGGACGGTTACTTCAAGCGTGGGGCTCACCATCTCAACGTCAACGTATTTGGAACTGAAAAGTTGATTGACGCGATGGAGCATCCTGAAAAGCCGGAATATGCCAATTTTACTATCCGTGTGTCCGGATATGCGGTGAAGTTCATTGATCTGACGCGTGAGCAACAGCTTGACGTGATCAGCAGAACTTGTCACAAGCAACTCTAATTTGCTTGCTTGCCGCCGACGTCGAGTACATTAGTAACCGACGTCGGCGGGTTCTTTTTTCAGGCGGCTCGCGTACGTTTTGCTCCTTTTATCGATGTTGCAGAGGTGATCGCTTTGACAACTGGAAGAATCCACTCTTTTGAAAGTTTTGGCTCGGTAGACGGACCGGGGGTGCGCTTTGTTGTCTTTATGCAGGGCTGCCGAATGCGTTGCCGTTATTGTCACAACCCTGATACGTGGAATGAAAATATCGGGCAAACGTACACAGCCCAAGAGGTCCTTAATCGCGCTCTTCGTTATCGTGACTATTGGGGAGAGGTTGGCGGTATTACGGTAAGCGGGGGCGAGCCGCTATTGCAGATGGATTTTGTGACCGAACTTTTCACACTGGCTAAAAAAGAAGGAATTCACACGGCATTGGATACGGCAGCCGGTCCCTATCGTGAAGAACCCGAGTTTAAATCCCAATTCGATAAGCTCATGGCCGTCACGGACTTGGTTCTTTTAGATATCAAGCACATTGATGAGCAAAGTCATAAAAAATTGACTGGTATCACCAATGCTTACGCATTGTCTGCCGCTCGATATTTAGACAGCATTGGAAAACCCGTGTGGATTCGGCACGTGCTTGTGCCTGGTTACACCGATGACGACAAAGCGCTTGAAGCCTTGGCAGACTTTTTGACAAGTCTTAATAACATAGAGCGCATTGAGGTTTTACCTTTTCATAATCTCGCTGCATTTAAATGGAAAGAGTTGGGAATTAAGTACACGTTGGCGGAGACCTTACCGCCGACACAAAAACGAATTGATAATGCCCGCAAAATTTTGTCACGAGCTGGACTAGTGTCTTGAAGGCGGTTTTGACGGCCCTAACTCTATAATAAACGGCGTTATAACCGGATACGCGCACTATGAAATTCTTTATTCGTCTGATTGCTTGTCTGTCACTGGAGAGCGTAAGAAGTCTCGGGGCAGTACTCGGCAGGCTTCTATATCGCTTCAATCGCCCTTTTAGAGGTCATTTGAAAGAAAATTTGGGCTACGCTGGGCTTTATTCTGAGGATTTTGCCAAGCGCGCGGTATTCAGGCCCTGGAGGCCGTGTGGGTACTTGGCCGAAGTCACGAAGAGGTTATTGCTCAAACACGTATTGACGAGTCTTCATACAAAGTGTTCGATGGGGTGTTTGCCTCTGGTCGGCCTGTGGTCTTTTTGACACCTCATGTCGGTTGTTATGAAGTAGCGCCCATGCGTGTGGAAAAGGAATGGTTAGCCGGTACGGATCGAAAGTTAGCCATTTTGTACCGCATGCCAAAGAAGAAATATTTGCGCGAAATTGTCAGTAAAGGCCGTGCCTCTAGCAATATTGTGCCTGCACCGGCCGATCTCGGCGGGGTGCGCCAAATCATCAAGATTTTGCGTGCCGGCGGTCTAGTTGGGATTTTGCCCGATCAATTGCCTAAAAACGGTGAGGGTGTTTGGGCGAGTTTCTTCGGTAAGCCTGCTTATACCATGACCTTGCCTCTAAGACTGATGAAGCAGTTCAATGCGCCGGCCATTATGGTTCGTGTCGAGCGGGAACGCGGTGGATGGTGTATCTTTTGCAAGGTGTGGGACTATGAGTTAACGGGGCAGGATTGTGATGCCGAAGCGTTCAATCGCTTGATTGAGGAAACGATTTTGGAGTGCCCCGAACAATATCTCTGGTCTTATCATCGTTATAAGGTGCCGCGCGGCGTGCAGCCGTTGCAGCAGTCAACAGAGAACGCTCAATGACAGAATTGATGACAAAAATTTGGGTGGCAGTTGTAAAGTCCATGGCGTCATGGACTCCGGCTTCGCGCGCCCGTTTGGCCCGTTTGATCGGCTGGTTGTTTTGGACTCTCGTTCCCAAACGGCGCCATGTTGCACTCACAAACCTCAGACTGTGTTTCCCTAATTGGACCGAAGAAAAGCGTGTCGCAGTGGCTAAGAGTTGCTTTAATAATTTAGCCCGCGCAGCACTCGATCACGGTGTCCTATGGGCGGGTAGTCGCGAAGATATCGCAAATTTCGTTCGTTTTGATGATGGTGTTATTGAAGCCATCACCGATGAGGAAAATCATCGCCCTTTGATTGTGATCGCTCCGCATTTTGCCGGCCTCGATGCTTCAGGTATTGCTCTTAACCTTTATGTACGCGGTGTCTCGCTTTACCAAAAGCAAAGCAACCCTATTTGGGATAAGGCCGCTTTTGAAGGTCGCAAACGCTTTAGCGATCCTATTTTGATTGCTAAGGGAAAACACAATGACTTGCGTCCTGTAATTCGAGCTATGCGAGACGGTTTCCCGTTTTACTATTTGCCCGATATGGATCACGGGATTCGTAATGGCATTTTCGTTCCTTTCTTTGGAGTTCCTGCCGCAACGTTACCGATGGCCTCTCGTTTAGCTAAGCTGACCGGAGCTAAGGTGATGATGATGATGCCTGAGATGACCGAACATGGCTATCAGGTTCATGCAACGGGTATCTGGGAAAATTTCCCGACAGATGACTACGCAGCCGATACATTGCGAGTCACTCAAGAGCTTGAACGTTGGGTCGAAAAATTTCCTGATCAATACATGTGGACACACCGTCGATTCAAGACACGCCCCGAAGGCGAACCCTCCGTATATTGATTTTTCGAGAATATAAATGATTGATTTAATTTTGAAAAAAGGCAAGGAGCGTTCGCTACTTCGCCGACATCCTTGGGTCTATGACACTGCGGTACAAAAATTAAGCGGCAAACCTGCTAATGGTGAAACGGTTTGTGTACGCAATGCTGATAAGCGGTTTTTGGCTTGGGCGGCATATTCCGAGGCTTCAACGTTAAGAGCTCGTTGTTGGTCATTTGACGAAAACGAAATGATTAACCGAGACTGGATTGCAGCCAAAATTGAGAAAGCGTTAGCTGCAAGGGCGCACCTTTTTGAACGTACTTCTGCTGTACGCGTGATTTTTGGTGAGGCCGATCAATTACCAGGTTTGGTTGTTGATCGTTATGGCGACTGGTTTGTGACGCAATTTCAAGCCGCCGGTGTCGAAGCTTGGCGAGAAGATATTGCTGATATTTTGATGCAGCAACCCGGTATTAAAGGTATTTTTGATCGCTCCGATGCTGCCACTCGTCATCGCGAAGGTTTGACCGAGCGCGTGGAGACCCTTCGGGGTCAAGAGCCTCCTCAGGAAATCGAAGTGATTGAAGATGGGGTACGCTATGGCGTTGATGTCCGCAAAGGTCATAAGACAGGCTTTTATATTGACCAACGTGAGAGTCGTTTGCTTGCTCAGCGCTTGGCGGCAGAATTTAAGCGCCGCCACGGTCGAGGCATGCGAGCCTTGAATTGCTTTTGCTACACAGGTGGTTTTTCTCTGGCGCTTTTAGCCGGCGGTGCCCCAGAGGTTGTTTCCGTTGATTCCTCCGAAGAGGCTCTTGCGATGGCCGCTCGTAACGCCGCCCGCAACGGTTTTAATGACGAACGCGCTCAATGGGTTCAGGCCGATGTGTTTGAGTATCTTCGTCGTGCTCGAGAAGCAGGAGAGACTTTTGATTTGGTGATATTGGATCCGCCCAAGTTTGCTTCGAGCCATCGCCATATTGATCGAGCCGCCCGTGCATATAAAGATATTAATTTGAACGGACTGCGCTTGGTGGCCCCGGGAGGAGACTTATTGACGTTCTCGTGCTCAGGCGCCATGGATGTGGATTTATTCCAGAAGGTGATCGCCGGTGCTGTGATTGACTCCAAGCGCGAAGCTTGGATGGTTGCACGATTGGGAGCCGGTTGTGATCACCCCTTGATGATGACTTGCCCTGAAGGAGAATATCTGAAAGGACTACAATTAACGCTTCGTTAAAGAAGACTCGTCTCATCGACGAGAAGGCAGGAGAAAATCATGGATGTAACGGATATGGTCCCGCAAATCCCAGTGACTGTTTTGACGGGCTTTTTAGGATCAGGAAAAACCACGCTGTTAAATCGTATCTTGCGCGAAGATCACGGACATAAAATTGCCGTGGTAGAAAATGAGTTCGGTGAAGAAAATGTGGATAGCACCGTACTCGTTCAAACCGATAAAGAGCAAATCGTGCAAATGAGTAACGGTTGTATCTGTTGCACGATCCGTGGCGACCTTTCGCGCGTGATGACCGATCTTCGTCATCGTCGTGACCGCGGGGAAATTGAATTTGACCGAGTGATTATTGAAACGACCGGTGTTGCCAATCCCGGCCCTGTGGCGCAGACATTCTTTATGGACGATGCTGTCGCTGCGTTTTACCGTTTAGACGGAGTCATTACGCTGGTGGATGCCAAATTCGGAAATGATTCCCTTGATAAAGAACTCGAAGCGCAGGCGCAAGTGGGGTTTGCCGATCGCATTTTCTTAACGAAGGGTGATTTAGTCAGTACAGAAGAATTGGAAGCCCTCCGTACACGTCTTCGTGCAATGAACCCGAGAGCGCCGATCAAAGAAGCGCATATGGGCGAGGTGGAAATTGCCGATGTGCTTGATATTGAAGGATTTAATCTCAATGATATTTTGGACGTTGATCCGCAGTTTTTAACTGATGTTGGTCATCACCATCATCATGGCGATGAAATCGGCTCCTTTATTTTCACGTCCTATACACCATTTGATGCTTTCCGATTGGAACGTTTCTGGGGAACGATTACGCAAGTCTATGGACCGGATCTGTTACGCTACAAAGGCATTTTGTATATCGAAGGTACCGATCGAAAGATGATTACCCAAGGCGTACATATGTTGGTTGCTGCCGATCTTGCAGATCCGTGGGGACCGGATGAACGTCCGATGACAAAGATTGTCTTCATTGGACGTAATTTGCCTGAAGAGGCCATCATTACAGGACTTGAAACCTGTCTAGTTGATGCTCCGTAGGGTACTGAATAATTTGACAATTTTCGAAAAATAAGACACAATACGCGCTCCTTTGGGGTAAGTTGAATGTGACAAGAAGCGAAAAAGCCAAGCACGTTAGGAATTTTTCCTGTATAACGGACATTCAACCTAGGTTCGATTCCGAACTCGCTTCTCTTTTGAGGAGCGCTTTTTAGTGAAAATGCGGTTTAGCCGCTCAGTTGTGAAAAGATTTATGGCTACGAAAAAGAAGCTACTTACCGAACAAGAATTGCTCGCAATGCCGGAGAAGGATTATATGAATGATCGTCAGCTGGCATTTTTCCGTCATCGTTTACAAGAAATGGAAAAGGAATTGCGTAGCAATGCTGGCGAAACGACAGAACATTTGCGTGAAACGGTGGTAGTTCCCGACCCTGCCGATCGCGCCACGATCGAAGAAGAGCATGCATTGGAATTGCGTACGCGTGACCGTGAACGTAAGCTTTTAAAGAAAGTTCAAGCAGCTATCCAACGTATTGATAGCGGTGACTACGGTTGGTGCGAAGAAACTGGTGAACCGATCGGCGTTGCACGTCTTTTGGCTCGCCCGACAGCAACGCTCTCGCTTGAAGCGCAAATGCGTCGCGAAATTCGCCAAAAAATGTACGGGGATTGATTCCTTCACTCTAAAAACAAAGGCAACGTCATTAAAACGTTGCCTTTGTTACTTCTACACTGTCCGTTTTGTTATTGAATGGACTGACCGTCTACCAAGCTATGAGCAAAGACAGAGCACTGCCCGTCTTTAAAGCTGGTTTCCAATACCGTTTTAAGTTCCCGAACGCTCTCTTGAGCGGGGAGGGGCAATTGGGCGGTAACAAGTCCTAGAGGATTATTCCATTGGCGAGCCAACCCCTTGACCCATGAGCCCATGTCGGAGGGTTGTGTGCCATAGTAAATGACCCCGCTTCCAGCTGGCAGTTTTCCTAATTCCCGTGCACGAGCCAGAGCATCGTCAAAACTGCCGAGTCGATCGACCAGTTTGCGCTCTAGGGCTTGCGCTCCAGTCCATACTCGCCCCTGAGCAACGGCCTGAACCTGAGTGGCATTGAGTTTGCGAGCTTGGCCCACAATGTTGCAGAAATCATCGTAGGTTCGTTCAACTGTGCTATTGAGAATCCGGGCTAAACGGGAATCCATGGTTTGCGTGGGTTTGTCAGCACCGGCAAGCCAATTGGTGGAAACTCGACCTTGACCGATTTTGGCCAAAGACAGCGAGTTCTCAAAAGTAGGGGCTAAGCCGAAAACGCCGATTGATCCCGTTAAAGTGGTTTCCGAAGCAATGATCTCGGTTGCACCGGCACTAATCCAATAACCGCCCGAGGCTGCAACGTCTGACATACTGACCACTACGGGTTTGCCTTTCTGACGCAACTGAACCAACGCGTGGCGAATCAGTTCGCTAGCTACAGCCGATCCTCCGGGAGAGTTCAGTCGAAGAACTACAGCAGAGATACTCGGGTCTTCCTCAATCGCTTCAAGCATTTCAACCAGAGTTTCGGCGCCGATGATGCCGGGCTCAGACTGACCATCTCGAATCTCCCCTTCGGCAATGACCACTGCAACATTGCGAGAGCTGATGTTCACGGGGACAATGGGAACATAGTCGAGGTAAGACATTAAGTTGATGTCTTTGGGTTGATTGCGACCGAGGCGGGTCTCCATGTGGGAGATCATTTCATCGTAGGTTTTGACGCCATCGATCAGACTCGCATTAAGAGCGGTTTGAGCCATGTTGCCGTGAGTTTGTTCAATGCGCTCAGGCAATGTATTGATAAATTGATTAACAGAGCTCGGCATTAAGCCACGGGCATTTTCAATGGCACTAGAGAGATGGCGCCAAGCATCCGTTAACCAGTAGCGTTCGCTTTCGATCCATTGACGAGACGGAGTGCGTTCGGTGAAGCTTTCCGGATAGCTCTTGAAGTCTCCGGCCTTGAAGACATGAATAGTGACGCCGAGTGATTTCAGTAAATCGCCATAGTACAGACGACTGGAGCTGAGGCCTTTAACAATCACTTGGCCCATGGGGTGCACATAAATTTCATTGGCATGGGCGGCGATAGCATATTGCTCTTGAGAGAAATTGGTACCCCAAGCCCAGACGGGTTTTCCGCTGGATTTAAAACGATCAAGAGCAAGACCGACTTCTGACAAGGAGGCAAGCCCTGCTTTATCAACGCCATCGAGCTTGAGCAGTACGCCGTCAATACGAGGGTCCTTTGCTGCAGTATCGAGTACCTGTAAAACGTCATGCAGGGAGGTACCCGGAATTTGCCCCAAGACTGAAGAGCTTAAGGCTGTTTGCACTTGAGTTTCTTCTTGCAACTCGCCTTCGAGATCAAGCACAAGGACAGTGTCGTTTTTGACCTCTGGTGCACTTGTCATTGTGTAGATCAAAAGACAAACGCCTGCTATCAGCAGAATCTCTAAAACGATAAGAATCGTTTTGTTAAACCAGCTGAGAATACTGACAAGTAAGAGCCAAAATTTCTTTAACCATCGAAAAATAAACAAAATATTCCCCAAATGTGAAGGTTTCTGCGGCTAATTATGCACTGTGTAGGCGGTTTTTGCGTCGCGCATTTTTCTTAATCTGCGGACTTTTGATCAGTCTGGCAATATCGCGAATATGCGCAACGATTGCATCAACATAGCCCATATGAGCGACGGCAGAAAGGCCGTGATGATGCCAACCTTTACAAAGTACCGTTTGCATACCGACTTTTTTTGCCGTCTTGAGGTTATTGAGATTGTCATCAATCAGGCAACATTGATACGGTCTGAGACCGTGGCGGGCGATGATGGCTCTGAGCATCTTTGCGGAGGGCTTTGGATGCCATTGACCAAAAAGACGCATGTCTTCAGCTCGGTATTGCACTATGAAACTATTTTGAAGCTCAAGATGTCGCAATACACGCTCGGCAAAGGCAATGGGAGCGTTCGTAAACAGTGCTTTTTTACCCGGTAAATCCCTGAGAGCTTCACGCATGCGGCCTTGGGTATGGATGCTGTTTGTGTCAGCTTTATGTGTAGCAGTTAAAAAGTGATGAGGATCAATGCCGTGGTGCTTCCATAATCCGTAATAGGTGACGCCGTACTTTTGCCAATAGTGCATTCTCAGCCGATTGGCCTCTTCATGTGGCATGTGTAGCTCTTTTTCAATATAGGCGGTCATTGCTCGGTCGATTTCTGCAAACATACCTGCAGAGGCCGAGTAAAGCGTGTCGTCCATGTCAATGAGCCATAGTTTGGGAGCAATCAGGCTACCTGATGACGGGCTTGGTTTAAAAGTACTCATGTCAGTCAAAAAGGAGCGCCGATTGGCGCTCCCTATCCAGGATTAGTGAAAATTAGCGATCTTCTGCCACGCGTATGGCAGTAACCATGCGTTCGGCGTCTTCATCCGAGAGCCAGGGCACCCAGCAATTGATGGGTGCAGACTCATTGCCTAAAATAGCCAACATATGTCCAAGTTCCGTGAGGGATTCGGCTCCCTTGATGCCCAAAGCATACTCACTCATATCTGCTGTAGGTAGCTTAAGAGAGATGCGGTTGCCGAAATAGTCGCGAATTTCTCGCGGTAGCACTCGCGGATCTGGCCATTGGGTCGCTAAAACCAAGTGATAGCCCGTGCTCCAGCCTTTGTTGGAAATGGCCTCAAGTGCTTCAATGAGTTTGGCCTTGAAGTCATCGTCAATTAACCAGACAGCGATTTCATCGATGATGACGAAAGTACGCAGAATGCGTTTCTTTAAACCTAATACCTTATTGCATTCTTCAAGTGTCTTGACGCCTAACGTTTCAAAAAGCTGTTCATGCGCGGCAATCGACTTGGTGATGCTTTCCAAGTAGCTTTTCGTTGTTTCAATGTTGGTTTCTACGCGCATGCGGTGCAATCCTTTCAAGCTCTCAAATGCCCAACCACCGTTGGGATCAAAGACCTTGATGGCCGCCAAGTCCGGAGAATTTGTCATGGCGATATCAAGGATTAAATTGCGCAGGAATGAACTTTTACCGCTACCGGTCATACCGGTCACCAGAGTGTAGGGGGCGTGAGCCGGAGAGCCCTCAAATGCAGACTCAAAGTTCAGATACAGGGGCTTGTCAGTGTCGGCTCGGCGACCGAGCACGAATGAATAGTTGCCACCGTATTCATTGCGGTTGACCTGGCGCTCGCGCCAGATACTCCACATGCTGTCATTGCCTTCTTGGGAGTGTTTTTCAATGAGCGCCTCAATGGCAGCGCTATAACGCAAATTATTTTTATTGAGCATAAGCGGATCCTTCGAAAAAACGGACCTATATCTCTAATCTTAACCGCTTTAGCGACCCTGAGCGCAGAAATTTGGGCACAGAAATCAGTTTTGTGATGCTTTGAGCGTAATTAAGGTGATTTCGCTCGAGATCCCTAGGCGAATGGGAAAGCCATACCACAGTCCTGTTCCTCGGCTGACATACAGTTGTAAGTCGCCAACACGATAGTAGTCTTTCACAAAGCCTTTATTTAGAAACTGAGCAAGCCAATGCATGCCGAGAATTTGTCCGCCATGTGTATGACCGGATAATTGCAACGCAATGGGATATTTCGCATAGTCTTTTGTGTATTTGACCTGGTGCGACAAGAGGATAATGGGCATGTTTTCAGGGATGCCCTCAATGGCTTTTTCTACGTTGGGTTCGCTTCGGTGGTAACGCTGGGCCATTGGATCCGTGATGCCTGCCAATGCAATAGTTGCACCGTCTTTTTTGATGAAACGGTGTTCATTGAAAAGCATGTCAATATTGAGTGTCGGAAGCACTCGCATCCAGGCCTCGTAAGCGGCGTAATGTTCGTGGTTGCCTTCGATGCCAAAGACGCCGTAAGGGGCAACAAGGTCAGCTAGAGGGGCAACATCATGCAAACGAGCTTCAGTTTTTCCGTCAACAATGTCACCTGTAATAGCAATTAAATCAGGTTGCAGAGCATTAGTGCGTTCAACCACCTTGACTAAACGATTACGATCAAGCAGGGGACTGGCATGGATGTCCGACAATTGTGCGATCGTAAAGCCATCAAAAGCTTGAGGAAGATTTTTGATCGTAACATCAAGTCGGTAAATGGGCGGCTGGGACAGAGCAGCATAGCTACCCCAGGCTGCCAGCACCATGGCGATGGCTGTTAAAGAAACTCCGGTTGTCGTCGGATGAGGTAATGCTTTTCGAGTCTTGAGGCGATAAAGCAGGGCAATGAAATCTTTGCCGAACCCGAAAATAATCATCAATAGTTGCGTTGCAAAAAGCCAGCAGTAGAGCACAATTCCAAAGTGCGGAATGGAATGCCCATAACCCATGAAATGGGAACGGCAAAACGCCGGGTATTGGCTTGATATCAAAATCAAAATGAGCGCAATACCCTTAATGACCGGGTGAGCCTTGGTTTTTGAGTAAAGGCTCACGTAGGCATAGAGCGCAAAAAATAGCGGAACGACGTGAATCAGTACCTGTTGCATAACGCTACTGCAGATTAAGGAGTCTCGGGCTTATTTTTTTGCAGCCGTTTTCCCTTTATCGGCAACTTCTTTTTTCTTCTCAAAACCCGTGAGATACTTCTCACCCTTTAAGACTTTGACGGCTTGTTGAAGTTGGAAGTCATTCTTGTCGCCGAAGAAATATCGTGTTTTGGGTTGCTCGGATTCATCGAGCTGTTTTTCACTTTCTTCCTTTTGCTTTTTCTCATAAGCTCGAATCTCTTCGTCGCTCTTGAGATGGTGCGCTAAATCGGCTTCGCGAATATTGAAAGTGGCGTAATTGCCCTCTGCCGTGTCAGCGATTTCAATATCAGGAGTAATCCCTGTCGCTTGAATTGAGCGACCGGAAGGCGTGTAGTAGCGAGAGGTGGTGAGCTTAATGCCGGTTGTGGGTTCTCCACCATCGAGCGACCGAAGTGGCAAGACGGTTTGAACACTGCCCTTACCGAATGATTGTTGTCCCATAATCTTGGCGCGTTTGTGATCTTGAAGGGCACCAGAGACAATTTCACTTGCACTGGCGCTTGCAGCGTTGATTAGGACAACCATGGGAACGGTTTTAGCTTCGGGCGGCACTTTGGCAACCAAGTCATCATCAGGATCTTGGCCGTAGTTTAAGTAGTCAGTTTGACGTGTCTTGAACGTTCGATTGGAGTCATTCGTACGGCCTTTCGTGCTCACCACGACTTGATCGGGGCCGACAAATGTGGCCACAACGCCCACAGCGGCGTTTAACAGTCCACCCGGGTCGTTACGCAAGTCAAGTACGAGCCCCTTGAGATGATTTTTCTTTTGTAAATCAATTAAATACTTTGCTAAATCGGATGCCGTATGTTCTTGGAATTGCGAAATACGGATATAAGCGATGCCGTCATCGAGCGTTTTCATCTTCACGGATTGCACTTTAATAATGTCGCGTGTAATCGTGAGGTTGATGGGTTTATCGACTCCCTTGCGGGCAATGACGAGATCAATCTTGGTTTTGGGTTTACCACGCATGCGCTTGACGTTTTCCGATAAGCTCAGAGCACGAGTGGCTTGATTGTCGATCTTGACAATAATGTCGCCGGCTAAAATCCCCGCGCGGGCAGCCGGGGTATCGTCAATCGGGGCGATGACGAGAACACCGGATGCATCCATCGTGACTTCAAGTCCCAAACCGCCGAATTCTCCCTCAGTGCCTTCTTTCATATCAGCAAAAGCTTCTTTGTCCAGGTACGCAGAATGGGGATCGAGTCCTGACAAAAGACCGGAGAGGGCATTTTCTAACAATTGGCGATCACCGGTTTGTTCTTTGTCCACATAAAAGGTTTTGACGGCAGCATAGACATCCGTGAATTGACGAATTTCTTGAAGCGGCAAAGGTTCGTTAGCCACTGAAGTATTTTGCGTCGGAGCTGCCAAGCACGGTACGGCAAAAAGAGCCGAACAAGTCAAAGCCAAAAGGGATTTCGTGAAGATTTTCATTTTCGATCTTCTTTACAAAAGTTAATCTTTACCGATCCAGGACAAGGGGTTGAGGGGCTGTCCGTTTCGGCGTAATTCAAAATACAAGCCGGGTTTTTCTTCACCACCCGTATTGCCGACCGAAGCAATCGTTTCGCCTCGGGTGACCGTATCGCCAACACTCTTATAAAGAGATTCGTTATTGGCGTAAATCGACAAATAGCCATCGCCGTGGTCAAGAATGATCATGTTTCCGAAGCCTCTTAACCAGTCAGAAAAGACCACTTGACCATTAGCGCAGGCGAGTACATCACTACCTTGACGGGCCTGAATCATCAAGCCGCGCCACGTGGTGCTCTTGCCGGAAACATTGGCTCGAGCCTGGCCGTAACGACCGACAATCTTGCCTAAAGCTGGCATAAGAAGTTTGCCGCGCTGAGCCGCAAAAGCTCCGGCTCCTTTGCCGCCGACACTGACCTTGCCGCTTGCGGGTTGCTTTTTGCGAGCTTCACGTGCCTTGCGCTCTGCTTCTGCTTTGCGTTGCGCGAGAACTTTATCGATGTTGGCAACCAATTCACCCAAGCGTTGCTGATCTCGCTCGAGTTTATCGATAGATGCTCGTTGCTCACTGATTTGTTTTTTGAGATTTTCAAGCGTTTCTTTTCGAGTTTGTTGCTCTTTAACGAGCTGCTCTCGGCCTTTTTTCTCATTGGACTCAATGGAAGCAAGTTCTTTGCGTTGACTTTGCGTTTCTTCAGAGACCGAGTGAATGTCAGCTTGCTGACGCGAGAGCTGATTGACAGCTTTTTCTTGTGCGCGTGCAAGATACTGTAACGAAGCCGCATCACGGGCAACTTCGTGGGGGTTGGTGCCGGCAATCAGTGTTTGCCAAGATTGGCGTCGGCTGTTGAGAAATTGGGCACGGGCAATTGCGCGAGTTTGTTTTTCTGCACTTGTTAATTGTCCGGTAACGGCCAATTCTTGTTCTCGAAGTTCTTTGAGTCGGCGCTCAACACGAGAGCGCTCGTTGCCGAGCTCCCGAAGGCGTCGATTAGCTTTTGAAATGGCTTCCTCACTGGCTGCCAGAGCATCCGAGGCTTCCGTTTGACTTGCCTCGGCCTGCGAGAGTTGTTTTTTTAACGATCCGAGCTGTTCCTGAAGTGACTTCTGTTGGCTTTGCAACTCGTTGCGTCGGGCTTCACTGACATCAGAACTCTTCGCTTTAGTGCTTGAAGAGGTCTTTTTTGCAGTAGTTTTCTGAGTTGTTGTTTTACGAGTTGTCGTTTTCTTGGTGCTTGAACGCGACGAAGTAGTTTTTTTTGTACTCGTTGTTCGTTTGGCCGAAGAACTTGTGGTGCGCTTTGATGCAGTGGATTTCTGAGCCGTTTGCGCAACAGCCTGTCCTGTCACCTCCGGCATCCCCTGAGGTGAGAGCGAAAGGCACATCAAGGCGCCGGCAACGCCGAGCGCCTTGGTGAGAGTTGCAATCAAGCGCAGAGGCCGAATCACTTCTTGGCTTTACCTTGTGCTGCAACGGCGGCCATTGCGGCTTGAATTTCTTCTTGGTTGCCCAAGTAGTAGTGACGCAAAGGTTTCATGTCATCGTCAAACTCGTAGACGAGCGGACGAGCCGTTGGAATGTTCAAATGAACGATTTCTTCATCGCTGATGCCATCGATATATTTAATCAACGCACGAAGCGAATTACCGTGAGCGGCAATTAAGACGCGCTTGCCGGAACGAATCGCCGGTTCAATTTCTTCCTTCCAGTAGGGGATCACGCGTGCGACCGTATCTTTCAGGCATTCAGTAGCCGGAATTTCTTCGGGCTTGAGGCAAGCGTAGCGCGGATCACGACCGGCCCAACGTTCATCATCGGGGCTGAGCGGATTGGGCGGAATGGCGTAGGCGCGGCGCCAGATGAGCACTTGATCGTCACCGTACTTGGCGGCCGTTTCGGCCTTATTGAGTCCTTGGAGTGCGCCGTAGTGGCGTTCGTTCAAACGCCAGGAATTTTTGACCGGTAAGTACATGCGGTCCATGCTGTCGAGTGCAATCCAAAGCGTACGAATGGCTCGGCGAAGTACGCTCGTAAAGCAGATGTCAAAGTCATAGCCTTCAGCCTTGAGCAATTCGCCTGCTTTGCGGGCCTCTTCTCGACCTTTATCGGTCAAATCAACATCGGTCCAACCGGTAAAACGGTTTTCCAAATTCCATTGGCTTTCGCCGTGTCTCATCAGGACTAACTTATACATAGCAGTGGTCTCTATAGAAGATCAGAGGAAAAAAGAGTTAACCCTCTAATTTTAGAAGAAATGCGAGAAAGTCCGTCAGATGGTACACAAAATGTTGTAATTTGTTGTACTATCCAATGTCTAGATGCGACTTGCCAGAGTGGCAAACCGCTTTTTTATTGATTCGCTAGCTTCTGAGAGAACATCGTGCTGCAATTTTTAATTGACAATATTCTGTTAGTGGCCATTATTCTGGTCTCGGGTGCATTCTTACTTGAGCCCGTAATTCGTAAAAAGAATAACGGTCCGACGCTTTCCAACGAAGATACGATCGAGTACATCAATAAGAAAAATGCACTCGTTGTTGACGTTCGTGCACAAAAAGATTTTAAGCGCGGCGCTATTGCCGGTTCCAAGCATATCGCGATGGAAAATTTTGAATCCCGTATGTCGGAGATCCCGAAAGATCGCCCGATTATTTTGGTTGACACCGTGACCACGCAAAGTGTCAAGGCTGCCAAATTGTTGCGCGCTCAAGGCTACAACGATGTGTTTGTGCTCGAAGGCGGCATTAAAGGTTGGGTGGACGCCAAGTTGCCCTTTGCCCGTTAATCGTTTGATTTAAAGACTAAAAAGAAGGAATCTGAAAATGGCTGATGAAACCAATACCCAAGAAGCCGCTCCCGAGCAACCTCAAAACGGCTTTCAGCTCGAACGTTGCTACATGAAGGACGCTTCTTTGGAAATGCCCACGGCTCCTCAAGTATTTGTGACGCCTTTGCAACAACAACCCACCGTTGACATGCAATTCGAAGTAAGCTTGAAGACCTTAAGTGAAAAACACCGCGAAGTGACGGTGCGCGCTACGGTCACGATCAAGTCCGAAGAAACGGTGATGTTGATTGCTGAAGTCAAGCAAGCCGGTATTTTCCAAGTGTTTGGCTTCACCGAAGAGCAAATGGCTCACATCGGCAACGTCATTTGCCCGACGATCGTTTATCCGTACTTGCGTGCCAATGTGGCTGACATGATCACGCGTACGACGATGGCGCCGGTGAATTTGCCGGAAATGAATTTCGAAATGCTTTATCAACAACGTTTGGCTCAGGCTGCCGCTGAAAAGGCTGCTCAACAGCAAAACTAAAAATAAAGCATTTGATTCATAAGGGAGAAGGTGCCGTCGGCTTGACCGTGGGACACTTTCTCCTTTTTTTATAAAGCGTTATGACAACAACGACGAGCCCGGCTCCGCAGCTATCGAGTCGACTCTTACGCTTGGCACTGCTTTGGGTGATCATTTTGATCGCCTCGGTGGTCTATACGCTTTTTTTATCCGGGCACATGGAAACGGCCGCCGATGTTGTCAGGCGCGTGGGGGCCGTTCGAGCAGATCTTTTTCAAATTAGTTATTCACTGACAACGCCGCGAACCACTCAGTCCGGTGTGGATATTCAGGGAGCCGTCTGGCGCATTGACAGATCGCTGAACTTGGCCATGGTCGTTGAAGATTCTCCGTATCGCGTAATGGCTAAAGACGCTCGAGTAGACGGAGCTCTTCAGAACATCGATCAAACATGGCGGCAGTCCGTTAAACCAAGACTGTTACGCTGGCACGAGTCGCCCGGAGCGATGAGTGAGCAAGATAGAAAACAAACACTTGATACCATTCGAACGCTTAACGTCCAACTTGATCAATGGCAACAACTCACGGATGCCGATGCTTCTAGAACATTGGTTGTTCTTCGTTACACACAGATCGCTTTAGGACTTTTATCAGTACTGAGCGTCATTGTTGTGATGTGGTTTTTAGTTGGCTCGGTTATCAGACCTCTGAATCAACTGCAAGAGGGACTTGAGCGGCTTAAGGAAAGTGATTGGAAAACGCGTGTACACGCAGAAGGGACTCAGGAATTTTCTGATATTTCAGCTGGCTTTAACAATCTTGCAAGCCACCTTGATGATGTCTATACCAATCTTGAAAATAAGGTCGAGGAAAAAACCGCGTCCTTGTCGGAAAAGAATACATATTTGACAACGCTTTACGGAATGACGGCTTTCTTAGGAGAACAACATACTCTCGAAGAATTACTGGAGTCATTTCTTGCCCGTGCTATGTCCTTAACCGATGCTAGAGCGGGTGACATTCGTTTCTATGATGAATCTCGAGAAAGTATTGAGGTGGTTTTCTCGAAAAGCGTAGAGCCTGTTGATGAAAAAAGTGCGCAAAGCAATCGTTACTGGTTTAAGGCTTTGCAAAGTCCCTATCCTAATGTTGTGCGACGAGAAGATACGGCCGCCACTTTTGTGCTCAAAGAGACTTCTTTTACTACAGCCTCGATTTATCATATCCGTCATAAGCAAAAAAATATCGGTTTGTTTGTGCTTTATTTTGATGGTGAGCGCGAGTTTGAAAGCGGCATCGATACGCTTTTGCAAAATTTAGGGCGACACTTGGGGGCAGCAGTGGAAAATATGCGCCTGGCTGAACTTGATCAGCAGATGGCAGTTGCTCAAGAACGAAATATTTTGGCGCAAAACTTGCATGATTCAATTGCTCAGACGCTGTCATTCGTGAATCTGCAAGTCCAGATGCTTGAAGACGCTATTAAGCACAATAATCAAGAACAAACGAATGACGGTATTGTGCAGATCAAGGCCGGTGTACAGGAGTGTTATGACGATGTCAGAGAGCTTTTGCTTAACTTTAGAGCTCGTGTCTATACCGACGCCTTAGACGAGATTGTTAAAAGTGTTTTGGAGCGGTTTGAGCGGCAGACACACGTTAAAACACACTTGTCGTTTCATGATGAAGGGGCCGCGTTAAGCAGCACGCAAAAGTTGCAGATTATTTTTATCCTGCAAGAGGCGCTTTCAAATGTCCGCAAACATGCTCAGGCGCAAACTGTAATGGTGACAGTGCGTAATGCAGAGGACTTTGAAATGAGTGTGATGGATGACGGTGTGGGCATTGATCCTCAGCTTTTGGAAGAGCGTAAGCAAAGCCACGTAGGATTGTCTATCATGCGTGAGCGGGCTCAAAGAATTCAGGCCAATATTACGATTGAATCCGAACCCGGCCAAGGTACAACGGTTCGATTCACCTTACCGCACGAAGTGAGACAACGGATATGACGATAAAGATTTTGTTAGTGGACGACCATACATTGTTTCGTTCCGGCCTCAAGGCGCTACTGTCACGTCAAAGTGATTTTGAGGTAATTGCCGAAGCTTCCGATGGGTTGGAAGGGGTAAAACTGTTGGGACAGCATAAGCCCGATCTCGTATTGCTTGACCTGGATATGCCTGTGATGAGTGGTATCGAAGCGTTGGCGCAAATGCGTGAAGTCGACAGCGAAATTCCGGTCGTGATGCTCACTGTCAGTGAGGATGCTGAAGATCTCAAAGAGGCTCTTATTTTGGGAGCTCGTGGCTACTTGGTGAAAAACATTGATGCGGATTATTTGGTCAATAGCATCCGTCAGATTGTCTCGGGTGAAACCGTTATGTCGCCGGAGATGACGAGTAAGTTTGTCAACGGCATTCGTGCCAAGCAAGTGGTGCCTTCGCCGGTGGTTCGTTCCGATACGACAAAAACGCTCACAGATCGTGAGCGTCAGATTTTAGGCTGTTTAGCCCAAGGTGCCAGCAATCGGGAAATGGCGCAGTTATTGAACATGTCCGAGAGCACGGTCAAGGCGCACCTGCAACGCATAATGCGCCGATTTGACTTCTCTTCAAGAGTTCAGGCGGCGGTCTTTGCAGCCGAGCGTCATATGGATCGCGATTTGGCCGAGCTTTTAAATCGCCCGAGAAAGAATCAGACTCCGCCTAAATAATCGTTTTGTCGCCAAGCTTCGTAAACGGTTATTGCGACCGTATTGGAGAGATTTAGCGACCGATTATTCGGTCGCATCGGCAAGCGGATGCGATGCAGCTCATCGAAGCTATTGCGAATTTCATCGGGCAATCCGTGACCTTCACTGCCGAAAATAAACCAGTCTCCGGGTAAAAAACGGCATTGTGCAAAAGGTCGGGATCCTTTGGTTGTCATCGCGAACATTCGGTCAATATTCGGTTTTTCGCTTTCTAAAAAAGCGTTGAAATTTTTGTGAATTTTGACCGTGGCGTATTCGTGATAGTCAAGTCCGGCCCGTATCATGTGCTTGTCTTCAAGCGAGAATCCCAAAGGTTCTACGAGATGCAACTCACTGCCAGTATTGGCCGATAGGCGAATGATATTGCCGGTATTAGGCGGAATTTCCGGAGCTACTAAAACAATCTTAAACATAATCATCTTCAGGCGCTGTCAGCGCCTTTCTCATTTTGATAAGCGCATTTTTTTCAATTTGTCGCACGCGCTCAGCAGAAACACCTAGCTCTTGGGCAAGTTCTTGAAGTGTCATTGGGGCCAGATTGCCGTTTTCGTCTTCATTGAGCCATCGAGCTTGAATCACTCGGCGACTTCTATCATCCAAGCACGCCAATGCTTGACGAATACCCTCACGTTGCAGACGTTCTTCTTCCTTTTTCTCTAGAACGGCGGTCGGCTCATCCTCAGAGGAAGAAAGCCATTGAATCGGCGCACTTTGAGCACTGTCTTCATCAGCATCAACGGGCAAATCAATAGGCGTTTCATTGCCATACATGCGTTGTTCCATCTCAAGCACTTCGTCAGGCTTGACGTCAAGCTCGTCAGCAATTTTGCTTGCTTGAGAATAAGTCAAAGCGTTTTCGCCTCGCATGCTGCGAAGGTTAAAAAAGAGTTTACGTTGTGCCTTGGTGGTCGCCAATTTTACTTGGCGCCAGTTTTTGATGATGTAGTCTTGTATTTCCGAGCGAATCCAATACTCAGCAAAGGTGGTCAGCCGTGCTCCGTGCGTTGGCTCATAATGGCGAATAGCTTTCAGTAAGCCGATATTGCCTTCTTGGATCAAGTCAGCGTGCGGTAACCCATAGCCTAAATAGGATCGAGCGATGGCAATAACCAGTCGCAGGTGAGCCATCACGAGAGTGCGACCTGCGGCCATATCGTTGTATTTGTGAAGACGCTCAATGAGGTTTTGTTCCTCTTCGTATGTCAGGATAGGGAAACGATTTGCGGCCTGAATGTACGCATCGAGATTGCCCAGGCTCGGAATGACAGCAGGCAGTCGGCTTTGATACGGAACCAAAGCATGGGAGCTCGATGTGGGAGTTTTCTTTTTATCGGCCATGATGTGCGTCTTTTTAGCGAGCTGATCTTAGTTCAGCTGTTCGATTTTCGCAATGGCTCGGCGCGTGATGATGCTGGCAATTAACCCGCCGAGCATGGCGCAAAAGCCGATAAAGCCGGCATTGAATTCCCAGGGCAGGCCGGAGATAAAGAGCTCGGTGCCGTATTGCTCGCCAACGGTTAAAAGTGCCTTATTGAGATATCGAGTAGCAAAGGACGAAAGCATGAGCGCAAAAACGGCTGCCAGTCCCATTGTGAGAAAACCTCGCCAAGCATAAGGCCTGACGGTAAAAGAGGGAACCGCGCCGAAAAGATAGAGCAGTTGCAACTCGGTCTTTTGGGTCTCGGCGGCTAACTTCACACTTGCTGTAATCACGCAAACAATCAAAATCAAAGTAATAACAGCAAAAACTGCTCCCAGACTGTAGACGGCTTGAGAGACTGCATCGAGTTTTGTCAACCAGGTACTGTCATAGGCTACTACACTGACCCCTTTGAGTTTTTCAATGTTTTTGGCTGTTTTCTCAATGTCAGCAGGTGAGAGGTTGGTATCCAATGTCACAATGATCAAGTCGGGCAAGGGATTGGACGATTTGTCTTTGCTGACTTGTTTGATACCTAAATTCTCATTGAGCGATTTGTAAGCCTCTTCCTTATCGATAGTCGTGATTTTCATCACGTGTTCGTGTCGTCCGATGCGCTCGCGCAAATTGTTCATTTGCGCATCGGGAAGATCCATATAAGTAAAGACTGTAATTTCAGGGGCAACCGGCACAGCCCGCATGGGCTCATAGAGACCGTAAACGACACTAGCGACAAATACCGGGATCGTGAGCGAAAAGCTTGCGAGCATCAGCGCGAGGAAAAAAACTCCTTTCGCATTACGAATGCTGCGAAGAACCTGTTGTAGAGCCCAGGAGCGAGATGACATGAAACTCATGGCAGGGCTCCTGCGTTGGAGGCGAATTTGATTTCGCGATAAGCAACGTCAAATGGCGCTAACAGCAGGTGTGATGCAACGATTACCGTTACGCCTGCAGCGGCAAATTCTCCCAAAAGATCGATGAGCATCTGGGCATTGTGAGCATCAAGGTGCGCAGCGGGTTCGTCGGCAAGAATCAAAACTGGTTGATTGACGACTGCTCGCGCAAGAGAAACTTGTTGGCGTTGCCCAGAAGAGAGATCAATAGGCATGTCGTGAGCATGTGCAGACATGTGGCAGCGCGAAAGCGCTGCTAAAGCTTGACTTCGGGCCTCATCGGTTGAGGCGCCGGCGGCCAAAGCGGGCAACATCACGTTTTCTAAAATACTACGATCTTCAAGCAAGGGCGAATTTTGCATCATCAGCCCGATGGCGCGACGCAACCATCGACGTTGCAGGGAGTTAAATTCCTGAACGTCTTCGCCAGCAACTCGCACGGAGCCTTGAGTGGGGTTAAGAAGGCCGGCAATTAAGCGCAAAATGGTCGATTTTCCGCATCCCGTATCACCGTGTAAGACAACATACTCCCCTCGGTAAATTTGCACCGATACATCGCGAAGCACTTGCAGGTCATCAAATTGAATGAAGACGTGCTCGAGCTCGACTAAGGGTTGTTCTTGTAGGGATACGATAGCGTCTGACATTGGCTAGAGCCGATTAAATATTTTTCAAGTCAAACTCATATTGTACGGCTTTCCACGCCTTAACTTCCTGCTTGAGCAGAAAATGGTTCTTCAAGTTTTCACGGGAAAGTGGCAAAAACCTTAAAAATCTGCTTCAA
>ERZ791802.103-NODE-103-length-104324-cov-4.443181_pt1 | contig 104324 bp, 106 predicted proteins | sample MGYA00510308_ERZ791802 | MGnify/ENA primary metagenome ERZ791802 (study PRJEB30046, sample SAMN00792028) | human gut metagenome | study: EMG produced TPA metagenomics assembly of the A metagenome-wide association study of gut microbiota in type 2...
CTCGTTGTCAAGACCCTTGATCAAAATATTTTTTAACCACAAGATCTGGACTTTCATGCTTCAAAAAGCAACGGATTGCGAATTTTAACCCGTAATCCGAATTTGTCAAATTATCCCCTTCTCTTTGCTTTTTTGTTCTATCTTTTATTCTCTTGAGTACTTCTATTCATTCGTTAACGCTTTTAATCAGATCCTGTCACGCCCCTTTGATATACTGAAAGGCCTCAAAATACATCATCAAGAAAGACTGATTTTATGACTAAAACCCTTGTTTGTTCATTGCTGTCTTTGGCACTCATGCCGGCCTTTGTCAATGCTGCTACAGATACCGATCGAGTCAAAGTGCTCGTTAAACAGAAAATGAGCATTGAAGCCGACAGCGTGACTCGTTTGCCTTCCGGTCTTTACGAAGTTGTCGCCGATCGCAACTTGCTTTATGTTGACAAAGACGTCAAGTATTTTTTCTCAGGCTACATTTTTGACATTGCGACTCAGAAAAATCTCACCCAAGAGCGCTTGGACGAACTCTCGCGTATCGACATAGCCTCTTTACCGCTCGATCAAGCTCTCAAAACCGTTCACGGCAAGGGCCAACGCAATATTTATGTCTTTGCAGACCCCTATTGCGGTTTTTGCGGACGTTTGGAAGAGACTTTGAAGACAGTGGATAACGTGACGATTTACACCTTTGTCACACCGCTATTGAATTCTTCGGCCATGGTTGACCGCATTTACTGCGCAGCGGAGCCTGAAAAAGCATGGAATGACTGGATGCTCTCTAAGAAAGAGCCACCTCAATTGCCCGCTAATTGCAAAAACACCAATGGCGAGAAAAACCTTCTTCTTTTTAACCGCTTAGGCATGCAGGGAGCTCCTTGCATGTACTTTGACGACGGTTACCGTCTCGAAGGAGCCGTGTCTAAGGAAGAAATTTTGGCTCGACTCCGTGAAGTCGAAAGCTCCAAAAAATAATATTCCCTGCGCGCTGCTAACAGCAGCGCGTTTTGTTTGAAGGATTGAAAAAATGGGCGGATTTGAATGGTTTGAGTTTGTCGAACTCTTCGGACTCGGAATCGGCGTGGGAGCGTTCGGGGCCATGGTTGGCATCGGCGGCGGGCTCATCATGGTACCGCTATTTATGCTCACGATGATGGTGCCGAATGGCTCGACCTTTAACAACGTGCAAGAAGTCATCGGAACAAGCCTTTTTGGCGTGCTTCTTAATGCCATGTCAGGCACTTGGGCTTACATTCGTCAGCAAAAAGTCATTTTCCGTGCTGCAATCCCCTTTGCATTGGCAACAGTGCCTGGCGCATTTTTCGGTAGCTACATTACTGACTATTTCACCGGCCGATCCTTCTCGCTCATTTTCGGTACTGCTCTTTGCTTACTGGCGATCTTGATGTACAGCAAGTCCAAAGGCAAAAAGGCCACCGTGGAAGTTAAAGACTATTGCTTTGACGGCTCAGGGAACAAAATCCTGATGGGGGTGGCGCTGTCCTTTTTCGTAGGCTTTCTTTCTTCAATTCTCGGGATTGGGGGCGGCGTTATCCACGTACCGATGCTTGTATTCGCATTAGGATTCCCTCCACACATTGCCGTGGCTACATCAACATTTGTTTTAATGGTCAGTGCCGCCGTCGGTGTTGTAGGCCATGCGATGCTTGCCCATATCGTCTGGGTTCCGGCGCTGGCTGTGGGGTTCGGTGCTATCGTGGGGGCTCAGATCGGCGCGATGCTCTCTAAGAAAAGTCGTCCGCGCCTTATCATCGTTATTTTGTCTTGCGTTATGTTCGTGCTCGGACTCCAATTTGTCATCCGAGCACTCTAAAGAACGTCATCATCTTCAAATGCTCTTTTCCCGAGGCTCTACACCTTGGGGAAAGAGCACCCAAGCTTTCACTCGACTATTTTGACGACCCGCAGCCAACGCAGCATCGTCACCACTTCCCCAGTAAAAGTCAAACCGGATAGGACCACGAATCGCTCCACCCGTATCTTGCGTTACAACGGCTGCCGTATATTTCATGTCGGGATTCGTTTGCTCGACATCGACCACCAATGGCCAACCCATTTCATAAAAGCGACGATCAACCGCCACAGATCCCTTGTCGGTCAAAGGCACTCCCTGAGCTCCAATCGGCCCTTCAGCGGGATCTTGATCCTTGCGTTCCACAAAGAATACGTAACTCGGATTTTGATTTAAAACCGACTGCACTCGTTTGGGATTCTTGCGAGCCCAGGCTTGGATGTTTTGCATTGAAAGTTCATGAGCATCCAGCCAACCTTGACGAATTAAATAGTTGCCGATCCCACGATAGGGGTGACCGTTCACGTCTCCATATCCCACACGCATGTAAGAGCCATCGGGTAACACGATGCGGCCGGAGCCTTGGATTTGCAAGAAAAAGGCTGCCACGGGGTCTTCAACCCAAGCGATTGCGTAACGATCAAGATTTCTGTTATTGAGTTGCGCACGGGTGTCATACGGCACCAAACGGTTGCCATCAAGTTGACCGCGAAGCCGCATACCTTTCAGCTGCGGATAGACATCGGCCAAATCCACCGTAATCAAATCCGCCGGCATCGTGTGAAGCGGATAAATATAAGGAGCCTTTTTGACTCGACTGCCATAAAGAATCGGCTCATAGTACCCCGTCATCTTGCCGACGTCAGTCATTGAAGTAGTAGCCCCCTGTCCCTGTGAGCGGCTGATTGCAATAGCCTTGTAAGGCGTAAAGTACGATTTGAAAAATGCCTCTGCAGATTCATCCGAAACAACACTAGCCTTGGCGCACACGTCGCTCCAACCCGGTCGAGAAGCCATTTTTGTGCAGCTTTTTTTAAACGTATTGAGAGCCGGTTTCCAATCAGCCACTAAGGGCATTGACAAGAAATCCGTCTTTTCAAAAGTCAGTTTCGTCTGCCCAGGTTCAACCTCCGGCACCTTTTCCGGCTCGGGTGTACCACATGCGGCCAACATTGTTGCCACGGCAACATAAAAACACAGTCTGCTAATTTTCATGGAGAGCTCTCTTTTAGGGATGATTCATTGTACTGAAACACTGTTACGGTGCCGTATCTCGTTTACAATTGGTGCAGATTTCTTCAAAAGGATTTGTCATGAGTATTTTCGGCCGTCCAAAAGCTTCAGAAAAATGCCGCATTGCTCCGTCGATTCTATCAGCGGACTTTGCCCGACTCGGCGAGGAGGTACGCGATGTGGTCGCTGCCGGTGCCGATTGGATCCACTTTGACGTCATGGACAATCACTATGTCCCCAACCTCACTGTCGGCCCCTTGGTCTGCCAAGCTATTCGCCCCCACGTACAAGTGCCCATTGACGTACACCTGATGGTTGAGCCGGTCGATGAAATCATCCCGATGTTTGCCAAAGCCGGTGCCGACTACATCACGTTTCACTGTGAGGCCAGTCGCCACATTGACCGCACTCTCGGATTGATTCACGACTGCGGTTGCAAAGCCGGTCTGGTATTTAATCCCTCAACACCGTTGTCTTATCTGGACTACGTACTCGACAAAGTTGATCTCATCTTACTGATGAGTGTTAATCCAGGTTTTGGCGGACAGTCCTTTATCCCCTCTGCCTTACCAAAGCTTCAAAAAGTGCGCCGTATCATTGATCAACACAAAGCCGCTACCGGCCACGAAATCTTCTTGGAAATCGACGGTGGCGTCAAAATTGACAATATCGGAGCGATTGCAGCAGCCGGGGCCGATACCTTTGTTGCAGGCAGTGCCATTTTCGGAGCCAAAACTCCTACCGGTTATCGCCAAGTGATTGATCAGATGCGTGACGCCATTGATGAAGCCATGATTGAAGTTTGGCGAGAAGTTGAACGGGAAATGAATCGTGATCGCGGTTAAAGCTCTTTTATTTGATTTAGACGGCACGCTTGTTGATTCCGTTGATGATCTAACGGTAGCGGCCAATATCGCCTTGAAAGCCGCTGGCTACCCGCCCGTTTCACGCGAGGACATGGGACGCTTCATCGGCAAGGGTGCTCGCGTTCTCATCGAACGCGTCTTGACTTCAAAACTTGGCCGAGCACCGAGCAGCACCGAGCTTGAGCCCATGCTGACCCGATATCTGGCGGAAATGAATGGCGCAAAAGACTGCTACACGAAATTATTGCCCGGTGTCAGAGAAGCTCTTTCACGTCTTAAAGCCGCCGGAATCCCCATGGCAGTCGTCACGAATAAACCGTCGCAGGCCGCTCGAAGCCTCTTAAATCGCTTTGAACTCACAGATTTTTTTGACTGCATCATCGGAGCCGATGACGTGAAAACCCCCAAGCCCGATCCAGAAATGCTCCAGATGGCTGCCAATATCATGCGAGTCAATCTCAAAGACTGCGCCATGATTGGAGACTCCATGAACGACGCTTTGGCAGCAGAAAATGCAGGAATTCAAGCGCTTTTGGTAAAAACAGGGTATAACGAGGGTATTGCCATCGACCTTTGGGTTATGCAAAATAAGAAAAGCATCCCGGTTTTCAATACCATGACCGAACTTGCTGACAATGTACTAAAAATAACTACGGAGACCACCCCGTGAAAAAAGCACTATTACTGAGCTCTCTTCTGATCTTGGCGATCCCGGCGGCCTATGCACAAGACTCGATTGAGCAGTGCTACAAAGCGGCCACCAACGAGGTTGCCATGCGGGAGTGCCTAAAAAAGGAACTTCAACAAACCCGCGATGAATATCGCGAAGCGTTGGACAAACTTACACAACAGGCTGGCGAGCTTGATCGCGTGACCGGCCGCAACGAAGCCATGCCCGCGCTTGAAAAAGCCAACATGTCCTTTGATCGCTATGTCTCTGAGCAATGCCGCTTTGAAGAGACAATGTTTAGCGGCGGGTCGGGTGCCGGCGCAGCCAATTTGGCATGCCAAATCAACCTGCTTCATATTCGTATCGGCGCTATGGAAGCGCTTACCGCCGAACAATAAGATATTTTTCTATGAATCGATTGGACTACAGTGGCGTTAAGCCAGATTGGCAAGACGCCATTGCGTCTTTTTTTGCCTCTCAAACAGGCCGAGTTCTGGCCGACTTTATTAAAACTCGAGAAGATGCAGGGGCTATCATTTATCCTCCCCGCCCTTTTCGTGCACTTGAATTAACAGCACTGGCCGAAACACGCGTCATCATTGTCGGTCAAGATCCTTATCATGGACCCGGTCAAGCTCAAGGGCTTTCTTTTCACGTACCTGCAGAGTGCAAAATTCCACCAAGCCTTCGTAATATTCATAAAGAACTGCAAAGAGATCTCGGCATTGCCCGTCCATCGACAGGAGAACTGACCGGATGGGCCCGGCAAGGCGTGTTGCTACTGAATGCGGTCTTGACCGTTGAGGACGGAAAGGCGGCAAGTCACGCCAAGAAAGGCTGGGAAGCACTTACCGATTCGCTCTTAAGACTCGTTGCTCAAGACTCCTCTCCCAAAGTATTCATGCTCTGGGGAGCGTATGCGCAATCTAAGGAGCCCTTAATCGGACAGCATCATTTGATTTTGAAATGTAATCACCCTTCTCCTTTATCGGCGACAAAGCCCCCTGTACCTTTTATCGGTTGCGGGCACTTCTCCAGAGCCAACCTCTGGTTAAAACAACAAGGACTTGAGGAGATCCATTGGGAAAAATTCACCGATTCCGAACCTATTCAAAATTCTTTTCTCTTTTAAATCGAACAGTTGCAAAGAATTTGATCAAAAAACTAAAAACGGAGTTTGCAAACGGATTTTTTTTTCGTTAAAATGCCAAACTCTTACGGCGGCTAGGTAGCTCAGTTGGTAGAGCAGCGGATTGAAAATCCGCGTGTCGGCGGTTCGATTCCGTCCCTAGCCACCATTTAAATCAACAGGCTACGGCCTGTTTTTTTATTTCTGCTTGGTGTAACTGCCGTATAATTCCCCCATTCCATTTTCTCTTCTTTCGGTTTTTCCTATGAAAGCACTCAAAGAGCGCATCCTTAAAGACGGTAAATGTTTTGAAGGCGGCATTTTAAAAGTTGATAACTTCATCAATCATCAAATGGACCCCATTTTGATGAAATCCATGGCTGTGGAATTTGTCCGACGCTTCGCCGGCAGTGATATCAACAAAATCCTCACGATTGAAGCCAGCGGTATCGCCCCTGCCATCATGACGGGATACTTGTTGGAACTGCCCGTTGTTTTTGCTAAGAAAAAAGTTCCGAGCACAATGGAAAACATGCTCGTGACTAAAGTATTTTCTTTCACTAAAAACCGCTCTTACGACGTCTGCATCAGCAAAGACTACCTTTGCGAAGGCGATAAGGTGCTTTTCATCGATGATTTCCTTGCCAACGGTAACGCCGCCAAGGGCATTATTGATCTCGTCAACCAAGCCGGTGCGGAATTGGTCGGCATGGGCTTTTTGATTGAAAAGGGCTTCCAAGCCGGCGGCAAAGAGTTGCGCGATATGGGCATCAAGGTTGAATCTTTGGCCATTATCGACAGTTTGGACAACCAACAGATCAAACTTCACTAAGGATTAACCGTGTCCGAATTAGATTTAAAAGAACACGAAACTGAACGAGCTAATGCCGCCGAGCTCATCTATGGTCTTGAAGACCGCCCGCCGTTAAAGGAAACGTTTTTTGCAGCTTTGCAGCACATGTTGGCTATTTTCGTGGCCATCATTACGCCGCCTTTGATCATTGCGAGCGCTTTAAAGCTTGATCTGGAAACAACAGGCTACTTGGTTTCCATGTCGCTAATGGTCTCTGGCATCGCCACTTTTATTCAATGTCGCACAATCGGCCCCATCGGATGCGGGCTTTTGTGTATTCAAGGCACAAGTTTTTCCTTTATCGGTCCGGTGATTTCTGCCGGCATGACCGGTGGCCTTGCCAGCATTTTCGGAGCTACGATTGCCGCCTCCACTGTTGAGATGTTCGTCAGCCGTATTCTCAAATACACGCGACGCATCATCACGCCGCTCATCTCCGGCATCGTTGTCACCTTAATCGGCATGAGCCTTATCAAAGTCGGCATTATTGCTTGCGGCGGCGGTTTTGCAGCTAAAGCAGACGGCACATTCGGTAGCTTCCAAAACTTGGGGATTGCCGCTCTCGTGCTTTGCTCCATCATCTTTTTTAATCGTAGCTCAAATCGCTACCTGCGCATGAGCTCCATCGTGATCGGGCTTGCGATCGGCTATGCCGTCTCGTGGGCAATCGGCATGGTCAATTTCTCATCGGTCAACAGCTACGCCGGCTTTAACATTCCCATGCCCTTTAAGTACGGTATCTCGTTTGACTGGGGCGCCATCATCGGTTTGGGCCTTGTTTATCTCATCACGGCCATCGAAGCCTATGGTGACGTTACGGCCAATTCCATGATTTCTGGTCAGCCCGTTCGCGGTGAAAAATTCATGCGTCGAGCTCAAGGCGGTATTCTCGCTGACGGCTTTAATTCCATGTTGGCCGGTTTCTTAAATTCGTTCCCCAATTCAATCTTTGCTCAAAATAACGGCATGATTCAATTGACGGGAGTTGCCAGCCGTTACGTGGGCTATTTCATCGCAGGATTCTTAGTACTTTTGGGACTTTTCCCGGCAGTGGGTCTAGTTTTCTCTTTGATGCCGGATCCGGTCTTAGGCGGTGCAACGTTGCTGATGTTCGGCACGGTAGCTGCTGCGGGCATCCGCATCATTGCCAGCCAACGTATTGATCGAAAGGCCGTTCTTGTGATGGCATTGAGTTTTTCGATTGGTTTGAGCGTGGAATTGGTTCCTGAAATTTTGACCCAATTCCCGGAAACGATCCGTAATATTTTTGCCTCAGGCATCACTGCAGGCGGTTTGACGGCCATCATTGCCAATGCGCTCATTCACATTGATGAGTACAAGGACAACAAAGAAGAATAAGCCATTAAAGTTTTCAGACAGGGCGAAGTTTTTTAAGCTTCGCCCTTTTCTTTTACCAATTGTCCTACACTTCAAGGATACGAAAAAACGTTAAAAGGAGTGGCCTAATGTGGAAAAATCCGGCTCCTCTAATCAACAAACGCCCCATTTTCTCCAAACTCCCTGAGTATGGTTTTACTCGATGCGGGCAGCTGTACCGTTATTGCACCGACATTGCTGAAGGGATGTTTTCGTTAACTGTCCAGGTCTCTGAAAATACCGCCCCGGAGATTCTGATTCTCGACAAAACGCTAAACGAAGAATATTCGTTAGCCTATGCACCGAGCGCTACCGGCGCCTTCGTAGGCGCCATTCACGCCGAATTGCAGTCCATTCTGACAGACATTGCAGACAAGTGCTTTGAAGCGGACATATTCAAAAGCAAACAAGCTAAAGAAGTGATTGCGTATATTCGCAATACTTATGGTATTGAGGCTGAGTACCTTTGGGAAAAATTCCCTGACAATGCCATCTTTCGTGACCACCATTCACGCAAATGGTTTGCTGCACTTCTGACTGTTGAGAAGCAAAAGATCGGTCTTCAGGAAGAAGGCTCCATTGAAATTCTCGATCTAAAAGCAAAGCCAGAGAAAGTAGCCTTGCTTGTTGACGGCGTGACATTTCTACCCGGGTACCACATGAATAAAAAGCACTGGTTTACGATCCGATTGGATGATTCTGTGGCAAGTGACATTGTCGCCACTCTCATTGATGAAAGCTTTAAGACCATACAAAAGAATTCTCGTTGACATCATCACTGATCCGATCCCGTATTGACGCTTAACTAGCGAATCGTGATCGAAAAAAAGCTTTCAATATGAGTTCCATAATGCACAACGCGAAGCCCTGTCTTCTTTAAGACAGAATGCTTCGCGTGTTTTTCATGGACAATCCGTGAACTCAGTCACTGAATCAAAGGCTCTTAGTGCAGGGTCACCGTTAAGGTATCTTTGTCAAGTGCTACATCGGCACCTGTAAAGAGCTTCTTATCAAAGTCCACCGTGAGTTGATCGGCACCGGTCAATTCATCGTCAACCGTCAGACGCACAACCGCTTTACCACCGGCATCAGCTTTGACGCCAGCCACTTTCAGTGTTGCAGGTCCTTCAACAGTCAAGTTCTTCACAGACAAGTCGTTGCCGGCCAACGTCAACACGGCACCTTCCTTGAGCACCACATTGGCATCGTCACGAGCCTTGTCCGTACCGGCCGAGGTCGTTGTCACGTAACCATTTTCTCCGGCTTTACGAACATCAAAGCTTTCATGCAACTCAAGCGTTGCCCCCTTTTGCACCAAGACATCTCCCGTGCCGAACGACTCGGTAAGACCGGCAACCGTACCGCCGACGATCTCCGTGCCACCCGTAAAGCTATTGGCAGCCGTTAATGTCAATTTGCCTGCGCCGCGTTTAACAAGCTTACCGACCCAACCTTGCTCGGCGCGTTCATTGATTGCGGCCAAGCGTTTTTCCTTGTACTCCAGCTCCCAGGCTTGTTGGTCTTTGAGCTCTCCCATGGCCTTGAGCTCATCTATACGCGGTTGCAACTTCTTCATTTCTTTACGATCATCCTTGCCGCGGGCTTGGATTGCTTGATCGGAAATACTGTTGTGCCACACATCATCGCCCTTCATCGTCACATCAAACGTGCCGAGGAATTGGCCCGGACCATAGACGGCTTTACCGGCATCGATAATACCCCAGCCGTAGTCTTCATCGGGCACGAATGGATCGATGACATCTCCGTCGCTGCCGCGAAGCTCGCCACCGATACCGTTATCGGTACGGTTGGCGGTCGTAAACATCACGTCGCGCACTTGTGTGGGCGTCATGTAGTCACCGAAACGTTGCATTAAGATCGCCATGGTGCCTGCGATATGGGGAGCTGCATTGGACGTACCGCCTGCTTGACGGTAACCTGCCTCTCCCGTTTTCTTGTCAACATTGGCGTTCCAGGCGTCAGTCGGAGACGTTACCACCCACCACTTAGCAATACCGGCGTGGTTGTGGCCACCGCCACCCCATTCCGTATCATCTTTCTTATTGACGTCGCCATAGATAATGTAGGAACCATCCTCTGTGTTGCGTTGCACGGAGCCGGCAGCAATCCAATGTTTTTCAGCGCCCGGATTGTAGAAAGGATAGGCGGCACGATAGTACGGATTTTGATAACGACGATTACCGTTCGTGAAAATTTGAATCAGATCGTGCTTTTGAGCGACTTCATAGGCAGCATCCATGAAGTTTTTGCCGCCGTTGGCCTTTGCATCAGCTTTGAAAAGATAGTACTCGGAGACCGAATTCGTGGTCACAAAATCCTTTCTTTGCTTATTGTCTTCAACAGCCTCTCCGACGGTACCGATGCGACCGACATCATAGTGATGAGAAGTGTCGAGAACACGAACGTTCGTACCCCAAGAGTTATTGATGATCTTTGCACCCGTCTTGGCCGTTGCATCCCAAACGGCATAGAAAAAGCCGTAGTCTTGGAACGGACCGTAGTTCATGTTGTCATTGCCACCCGTATTGCCAACCGCAACGTTAGCACCCCAAGCCACGCCATGAGATTCCACACCGTTGCGATTGCCTGCAGCCACGCCTGTTACATGCGTGCCGTGTGCGTCATTGTGACCCATAATGAAATCGCCGCCTACTTTAAAGCGCTCTCCCTTTACGTAACTGCCAAATCGATTTTTAGCTTCACCGACTTGGCCGAGATAAGCATGCGGATAACGTGTCCCGTCTTTCCAATACTTACCGGTAGCCGTTACGCCTTTAATGCGACCGCCTTTCAAATCAGGGTGAGACAAAAGTGCTCCTGAGTCCACAACCCCCAACATCACGCCTTTACCGTTATAACCTTCAGCGTAGGCCGTAGCGGCATTGATCAATGCCATACCATGATCTTTGAAATATTCCGGCGTTTCCCATGAGGAGATGTTACCCGCCTTTCCCGGTTCCACATACGCAGCAGAAGCGGTACCGGCCATTAAAAAAGCCGTTGTAGCAATAGCTAACGCAACGGCTTTTTTGGTGTGTTTTGCATGGGATTGATGTGCTTCATCGGTTACCACGTAACAACCGCGGGCCGAATTCCACAGGGTTTTGAATGCTCGGTTCATGTCATACCTCTTGAAAAAAACTGACCGTCAAAATTTTGTCAGTCCAACTATTCTAAGAACAATGTACTAGGTAATTAATTGTAGTTTTCCCTGATTCCCCGAAGAGCATATTTATCGCTTGCATGCTGCACGCAAAAATATTTGACTTCAAGCACTTCGCTTCATTGGCAGACTCCTACAATAAAAGAATCAACGTGGCATTTGTCGTAAGGAGTTCAATCATGCAAAAGATCTTCGATTGCCAATATATTGACGGCCGTTGGAGTCCTTCAGCCAACACCGGGTGCTTTATTGAGGTGGAAAACCCCTCTACTTTTGAGAAATTTGCCCGTGTACCCGAAGGCAATAATGACGACGTAGACGCTGCGGTTAGCGCTGCCAAAAAAGCTTATCCGAGCTGGTCTCAAACATCAATGCAAGAGCGCTTGGACTTAATGAAAAAGATGCTCGAAATCTTCAAGAGTTACGAAAAAGACATTATTGAGCTCGAAGTCAAAGAGTTAGGACAGCCCTATGCCTTTACCGAAAATCTTCAATGTCGTTACCAATTTGCCCGAGTACAGTCATACATTGACTGCGCAGCTGAGCTCGCATTAACCCAAAAGCTTGCCCAAAGCACGGTTTATCGCGAACCAGTCGGTGTCGTTGCCTGTATTACGCCCTGGAACTACCCGTTGGGACAAGTCGTGCAAAAAGTCATTCCTGCCGTTTTAATGGGTAACACCGTTGTCTTGAAACCGAGCCAACACACACCTCTGACGGTCTACTACCTTATTGACGCATTCGATCGCGCAGGATTTCCTGCCGGCGTGGTTAATTTAGTCAGCGGCAAGGGTTCTGCTCTTGGCACTCGTTTGGCCACCCACCCCGATGTAGACATGTTGTCCTTTACGGGCTCAACCCGCGTTGGCATTGAACTCAGTCAATTGGCTTTAGGCTCTGTTAAGCGCATCAGCCTTGAATTGGGTGGCAAAAGTCCCTTTGTGTGGCTTGCTAGCGAAGACTATGCACCGGCCGTAGGAAAACTCTTTGATTCCATTTTCTTAAATGCAGGACAAACCTGCACTGCGTTATCCCGCCTTTTGGTGCCCAGAGCTGACAAAGAAAAAATTGAAGCTCTTTTGATCGAACGCGCGAAAGAATATAAAGCGGGCGATCCGACTGATGCGACTAACCGAATAGGGCCCGTGAGCTCTCGAGCTCAGTATGAAAAGGTACGTGGATACATCAAATTAGGCCTCGAAGAAGGTGCTCGCATGATTGTCGGTAAAGTGCCTGAAGAAGCCTCTTGCGGCTATGTCATTGATCCGGTGATTTTCACGGATGTCTCCAACGACATGCGCATCGCTCGTGAAGAAATCTTCGGACCGGTACTCTGCGTCATTGCTTACGATACGGTCGAGGAAGCTGTTGCAATTGCCAATGACACAATCTATGGGCTTAACGCCGCCGTGTTTGGTCCCAAAGAGCAGGCCGTGGCCGTTGCACATGCAATTCGTGCCGGTAACGTCTATGTTAACGATGCTCCGCGCGACATCACAGCCCCCTTTGGAGGCTATAAACAAAGCGGCTTGGGGCGCGAAGGCGGCTATGCGGGCTTATTGGAATTTACGCAACCTAAGGCAATCTTTGATCTCAGTACGTATTAAGTCTTCATGAGGAAGAGCCGTATGTATGATCTATTAGTTAAAAACGGACACGTTGTTGACGCTCTCAATGGCGTAGATACCGTATGCGATGTAGCCATTGCCGGCGATAAAGTTGTTGAAATTGGAGAAAATCTGAACGCTTCAAGCGCTCTTGAAGTACTCGACTGCGAAGGCAAGTACGTGCTCCCCGGCATTATTGATATGCACACGCACATGCGCACGCTTCTGGGCCACCCTCATGCACAGCGCATGTTAGCTTTGGCGGGCGTTACTTCCACTTTGGATATGGCCGGTCCTTTGGACAACATTCTCGATACGATTCCTACAAGCGGTGCCGGTATTAACATCGCCGTATTGGAAGGAGCTCGAGCGCCACAAACGCTTTCGACAAAGCGACCCGAGAAAAAAGAACGAATTGCACTCATCGAGAAAACGCTAAGTCACGGCGGCATCGGAATCAAGCTTTTAGGCGGACACTTCCCGATGGACTGTGACATCGCTCAAGCCTTTATTGAAGATGCCCAAGAGTGTCGGGCCTGGATCGGCTGGCACGTTGGCAATAGCGTGAACGGATCCAATATTTTGGGACTACGAGATGCTGTTGAGGCTGCCGGTGATAAGTTCCTTCACGTTGCGCACGTTAACAGTTACTGCCGGGGGCAAATCAAAGACGAAATTGATGAGGCTCTGGAAGCTATCGAGCTTTTAAAGTCTCACCCCAACATTTTCTCCGAGTCTTACTTGTCGCCCTTAAACGGTACTCGACTGACAGTCAAAAACAATGAGCCGGTCTCGCAAGTCACCGTTACGTGCCTAAAGCGCTTGGGATTTAGTGCTGACTATGACGGCATGCGTCGCGCTATTCTGTCCGGCAAAGCAGGCGTATTGCGTGACAACGGCACCACGGGAGAATTAATCTATGGACAAGAAGGCGTGGATTACTGGATCTCTAAAGACACGGTCACCACGGGTTCTTTTTCCGTTAATCCTGCGACCAGCCGCTTTTTACTGGCGCAAGCCAAACGCGATGGCGGCAGTTTTGTTGTCGACGCATTTTCCACCGATGGGGGGTGCTACCCACGAAACGTCATCGTAGAAAACGGCTTGTTGCTCGTTCAATTCGGCGCCATCACAATGACAGAATTTGTCATCAAATCCAGTCTAAACGGTGCTCGCGCACTCAATCTTCCTAACAAGGGGCACTTAGGGTGTGGGGCTGATGCCGATATTTCGGTTTTGGACTTTGATCGCAAAAAAGCTTATGCCACCATCGCCTCGGGAAAAATCATCATGCGCGAAGGCAAGTTATGCGGCAAAGGAACAAAGATCATTTGTGATGAACGCGGTGAAAAGTACTTGAAAGAACGCGGCATTGAGACAATTGTCAAGGGGCCGCTTGAGCCCGAGGCCATTGCCGACCGCTTTCATCTATAGAGAACTTTAGAGCGATTCGGGCGAGTTGAAAATTTCCAGCTCGCCCTTTTTTTACTGTGGGAAAAATGCTTCGTGAGGGCGCTCTTTTGGAGTCATTAAACTCACGATCACAAACGCAGCAATTGAAGCGATCAACCCGCCCGTAACTGCATGCCAGCTCCCTAATGAAATCCACTTCAAGCAAGCAGCCAAATATACGGCCAACCCTATCGACAAAGACGCCCAAGCACCCGCTCTCGTCGCTCGTTTCCAGAAAAGCCCGCCCACTAAAGGACATAAGAAGGCAACTTCGAGCCCCCCGAAAGCAAACATATTGATCCACACGATGATATCGATCGGATAAAGCGCCAATAACAACGCGGCCGCTCCCAACACAAAAGTGGTGAACTTAGCATAGCGTTCCAAATTATCGAGCTTGTCGGGCAAATGACGATAACGTCTGAGATAGAGATCTTTAATGACGGCCGATGATGCCGCAATTAAAAGAGAGCTGACAGTAGACATGGTGGCGGCCAAAGGCGCGATTAAAGTCAATCCGGCCGTCAGCGGATCCATATGATGTGCGATCAAATACGGAATCATCGCATCGGTATTGCCGCCGAAGGTTGCTGCATCGGGCAAGACACTTCGTGCCAAAAAACCTAAAAGTGTCATTCCGATCATTAGCGCTCCGCACACCACCGTGCTGACAATCATGGCCAAGTGCAAGTCTGAGGTCGTTTTATAAGCCATGCAACGAACTACAGACTGTGGCAAAGCCACGGTAGCAAAACCCACCAAGATCCACGCAGAAAATAAAAGCGGCAGGGCCAGTGCCCCATCGGCATCAAAAGAGAAAAAGCGATTTACGGACTCGGGATGATTTTGAGCAATTGTCTGAGACACAGCACTTAATCCCCCAACGTCACTCAAAATGCTTTGCGCGAGCAAAAACATCCCTGCCAACATCAAAATCGCACACAGCGTATCGGTTAACGCTACGGCACGAAAACCACCGACAGTAGTATAGGCAACGACAATCAGGCCGAAAATCACCAATCCGGCCGCATACGGGATTCCGGCAGCTTGGCTGACTAATTGTGCTCCACCGATAAATTGGCCGACCATCATGGCTAAAAAGAATGCCAAAAGCGCAAAGGACAAAGCTACCGCTAGTGAAGAACTGCTAAAGCGCTCTGCCACGACATCAATCACTGTTACGGCTTTGATACGGCGGCTCACCAGTGCCATCTTTTTGCCCACAACACCTAAAACGAAAAATCCCGTGATGATCTGCGGCGCGGCAAAGACCACCCAACCGAGGCCATAGTGCCAAGCCAATCCCGGCCCTGACACAAAAGAACTCACCGAACCATAGGTAGCAACTAACGTCATCGCCAACACAAAGCCCTTGAGCGCTCGGTCACCGAGAAAGTAATTGCTCAGAAAATCGGTTTTAGAAGACAGCTGAGGACGCCGACTTAAGTAAAAAAGTCCAGCAAAGAAAATCATTAACGGCAAAAAGATCACAAGGTTTTGCATCATGGGGCATCCTCAGGTTCTTCACCGTCATCGACTTGTAAGTCAAAATCTCGAAAGAAGTACTTCACTAGTCCCCAAACAACGAGAACTGACAACAAATATCCACCGACACAAGAAAGCCAAAACCATAAAGGAAGACCAAAAAATCCCACAGAACTATCTTGTGTCAGCGCAATCGCTGCCCAGAAAAAAACAAAGAGCAACACCGCCGCGATCGTCGTATAGACGGCTTCCAAATGACTGCGCTTAACGGCTTGTGAATAAGAAAGTTTTTGCATTGGAAGTACCTTTCATTTCTTCGGCAATCTTAACAAATGCAGTCTCGAGAGGCAATCACCAAATTGCGCTAGAGCATCTTCTGTGTTAGCAAAACAAATGATCATTTTCGTTAAAACCTTGGGATCGCTTTTGCACAGAGAAAAATTATCGGGGTGCGGTAATTTCCGACACCCCGAAAAATTCCTGACTTTAGAAGTCTAAATCTGTCTTTTTCCCTGTCTTTGTAGGCTTTCCATTGAATTTTGACGCATCAAAAATATGCGTCTATTTAGTGCTTAATCTGATATAATCTAAGGTAACCACACGAGGACTCACTATGGCTTTCCGACTCAAAGTAACGAAGGTAAAAGGCAGGGAATACGCCGCGATCGTTGAAAACATCTACAGCAAGCAACGTCATGGCTCCTCTTCAAGAACCATTCGTTCCTGCGGCGACTTAATCAAGCTCCGACTGGAGAATCCGAATATTGATGAGCAACTCAAGCAAGAGGTTGCTCGCTTAAACGCAGATGCAAAAGCCGCCAGTCAAGCTTGGATCAATCGCCATCTTCAGAGCGTGGATTGCACTCAGGATCGAGCTCTCAAGCAGGTTAATTACGGCATCGCCTTCTATCGAAGAATCTGGGAAAGTCTCAAGCTGCACACTTGGTTTGATCGTGCCAAACGCAACGCCAGAGGTCGCATCGGTTACGATCTGGATCAAGCTGTCTTTTTGCTGGCTGCCATGCGAATCCTCAAGCCGATGTCCAAGAGCAAGACTTTTGGTTCAAGAGATGAATTGCTGTTCGACTTTAACAAGCTCTCGCTCGATGACATCTACCACAGCTTGGATGTTCTGGCTGATAAAAAGAAAACGATTCTCTCCAACCTCAATAGGAACCTCGAAGAGATCTACACCCGGGTCAAGACTATTGCCTTCTACGATGTCACGACCTTTTACTTCGAATCTTTCGACTCCGATGAACTCGGGGCTCGAGGCATGAGCAAGGAGAACAAAACCAATGAGGTACAGGTTGTATTAGGGATGCTCGTTGACGGAGAAGGAATCCCTATTGACTACGAACTGTTCCGAGGCAATACCTCGGAAATGAACACCATCGTCGAAGTCGTCAACAATTACAAAGCAAAAAACAAGCTGGAAAAAGTTACCGTCGTTGCGGATCGAGGACTGAATTCACGTTTGAATCTGAAGAGCCTGACGGATTTGAATTTTGACTATATCGTGGCGCAGTCAATTGATCGACTTCCGGCTGAAACGAAGGAAAAAATTTTCAGAGAAGATAACTGGGATCAAGAGTTTGTTGCTCAAGACGGCTCGGAAACATTCAAAGTCAAAACGATCAAGCAGAGTTCTGCGCCGGAGTTGGACAATGAGATCATCGTGACCTGGTCGGCCAAGCGTCAGGCTCATGACCTCAAGGTTCTCAACGAACGCTTTGATAAATGTAAGCAGCTTCTTGACAGAGGCACAGGAGCGGTCGATGCCTCGATCAAACACGGTGTCCGGCAGTTTCTGCGGATTAAAAAAGGCGCAAAGGTCGCATACGCAACAAACGACGATCTGTATCAAAAAAGGAAAAAGCAGGCTGGCTTTTACGCTTTGGTGACATCACATAAACATACTGATGCGATGCAAATCTATCGCGACCTGCGACGACTGTGGCACATCGAAGAATGCTTCCGTGTCATGAAAACAAATCTGGATACGCGACCGGTTTATGTGTGGACGCCAAAAAGAATCCGAGGACATTTTTTGGTTTGCTATCTAGCGTTGGTAATGGAGCGTTTGGCGTACTACCGGATTAGACAAGTCGGCTTGGATCTGTCCAGTCAGAAGGTCATTGAGTTGTTGGCACAGGCCAAAATGACAATCTTGGAACAGGACAAAACGAAAAAGACGCTGTACTTGAAGCAGGGTATATCGGCGAATGCGGCAAAGAATAATGAGTACGCGAATGCTGTCGATGAGCTGATGCGAGTCGCCGGTATTGAGCCTGCGGCAGCAATTGAGGACAGCATTGGTCTGGTAAGAAAACTGAAGGTGAGCTCCAATATGAAACTGGTGCTTTAGAAAATTAGACACCTATTTTTGATGCAACAAAAAGCCAGTTACTGCCTGTCAGTGCTGGCTTTTTTCTCAATTTGAGTCTCTAAAGTCGGGAAACAAGATCTTTTAATGCGTCTATTTCTTAATTGTAAAAGCAGAATATCCCTGCGCCTATCCTCAAAATTCCGTATTTTCAAACGCATCGAGGCGGTTTTCACCGCCTCGAAACATATCTCCATCGGTTTAATATTTACCGATCAACTGCGAGTAGCGTCAACGAAATGTTTCAACATCGCCAACTGACCTGCATATTCTTTATAGATACGCTCGGGATGCCACTGAACAGCCATTAGATAAGCGCCTTGCGTCCCTTCCACGGCTTCAATGATGCCGTCATCAGTGCTTTTTGCTGTCACGCGAAGGCCATCAGCGACTTGATCAATCGCTTGATGGTGGTAACTATTGACCGTTATCTCCTTTGCATCAAAGAAAGTCGACAGTGTGCAGTCGGTCTTTATCGTCACTTGGTGCATGCTGGGCGCGGCGGGCGGACGATAACGATGTTCAACAGAACTCTGTGTTAACTCAGGGATATCTTCAATCAACGTGCCGCCAAGCGCAACATTAAACAGTTGCAAACCACGACAAATCCCAAAAACAGGACGCCCGGCTTTGCGAGCAGCAGCAAACAACGGCAACTCCAAATCGTCGCGCGGCAAAGCCGGTGCCTGACACATTTCAGGATGCTGACAGTTAAAGCGATCAACAGCAATATCTTGGCCACCGGTAAAGAGAAAACCCGCACAACGAGAAACGCACTGCTCAATGGCTTCATCGCTCGCATTAAGCGGCAACACAAAAGGCATACCACCGGCATCCCAAATGAGTTCCAGATAGTTTTGCCATATCCAACCGCAGCCTTTGTCGTTGTCCCACAAGGATGTCACGCCGATCATCGGTCGCATTTTTCATCTCCCGAAAGACTTCGAGACAGCCGAAACTGTCTCGAAATCATTAATGCGCTAAGTCTCGATTAACGAACCATCTTGGGAAGAATCGGTTCTTCGCCTTCGATACCAACCAAGGCCAAAGCACTTAACGTGATCAATTGGGGACCGAGGTGTGTATCCACCATTTCAAAGAATTCTTTGAGATTGTGAGCATTTTCAGCGTAACCGCCCGAGCACAAGCAAGTCGACGGAATGTTGGCGCTCATCGGAGCATTAGCATCGGTTGAAGAGCGAACGTATTGGCTAATTTCAATACCGAGCACTTTTTGAGCACTACGAGCCACTTGAAGCACCGGACAATCGTGCGGACGCGTACCGGCAGGACGATCGCCGATGGCGGTCTTTGTCACCTTCAGCAAGCGTTCTTCAGCAGCCACTGCCCAAGAAGCATTTTCTTCAGCAACAGCTTCATCAAACTTCGAGAGAATTTCTTTTTCAATGGCCAACAAACATTCGTTATCAAAGCTACGCATGTCGATTTCGATTTCGCAGTGCGCAGCGATGGAATTGACCGTCGTGCCGCCCTTGATCGTACCCACCGTCCAAGTGGTCTTGGGATCGGCAGCAGGACGCAAGTCAGCAAATTTTTGAATAGCACGGGCCATGGCGTGAATGGCACTCGGGGTCTTGCCGTACTCAGCAAAGCTGTGGCCGCCCAAACCGTCGATGCTCACGCGCCAACGGTGAGAGCCCGTGGCACCGTAAAGAACACGACCCACGTCAGTGGAGTCTACGGCAATAAAGCCGTCAATCTTGTTCTTTTTCACCAAATGCTTGGAGCCGCGAATATCACCGTTACCTTCTTCACCCACGGTACCTACAAACCAAATATCACCTTGCGTTTGAATGTTGGCTTCTTCTAAGCCACGTAACACTTGCAAAATTGCACGAAGACCCGAGCAGTTGTCACCGATTCCAGGAGCACTGTAGCGAATACCGTCTTTTTTCACCGTAACATCGGTACCTTCCGGGAAAACGGAGTCCATGTGAGCACCCAACACTAAAATCGGACCGTTTTCACGTACGCCCTTACGAACGCCGATCACGTTACCGATTTCATCCATACGGACGTCTGTCAAGCCGTAGTCTTTCATGCGTTGCATGACAGAGCGGGCACGTTCTTCTTCTTTAAAGGTCGGAGCCGGAATTTCACAAAGCTCAACTTGCTCATCCATGGCGCGTTGCACGTCACGTTCGGCAATCTTCAATGCTTGTGCCACTTTAGGATTTTGTGCGATTTTTTGGACTTGATCCATCACACATTGCTTTAACTCAGGGAGTTCCTTGCTCATAAAATGCTCCTTTATTTCACACGCAAAAAACCACATACCGCAAAATTTTCATTTTTCACGGTCAATAGTAGTGTCGGAAAAATTGTTTGCAGATCTACTGATCCGTCAATGAGAATTGTAGTCGTTCTTGGGTGTTAATTTAGCGTGGAGATATTGGGGTTTTCTCAAAGATTTGCGACATTTCGAGGCTACTGCTGATGATTATCTTTGCGATAAATCAAACGTTTGGCCACTTCTCGAGCCACGCGCTCACAATCTTTAATATGCGCCTGTCCTAAATATCGCAAGGCGGCATAACCCAAAGCCGCGGCAGTTGCTTGACCGACTAACGGCACCCAGCGGGCAACCTGTTTGCTACTGACTTTTACGCCGACGCTTTTCAGTAAAGTGACAGCCATCTGAGAGGAAACAATTTTGCCGGCCAACACTGTCCCGACCCAATTAATGGCCTCGTAGACCATCAAGCGCTCTTGGGAAGGCAATTTGTCAATTTGCTCAGGGGTGAGCCCGAATTCCTGATTGATTCGATCCAACATTTTGATCATGACCGAGATATCAACCAGCATATCTACACCGGGGATCGGCACAAAAGTCGCTCCGGCTGACAGCAACGCCTGGCGAGCTACATGGCGCTGACTACGCCAAGCAGCGGCTCGTATGGTGTCATCATCGGTGGGAATCATCGGTAAAAAATCGGGCATAAGGCAAAATTAATCAATGCGATATACACTTACGCATTCAATTTTAGGGTAACTTTATCTTTTCTTCTCATGCACCTGATCGCACTGGGACTCAATCACAACACGGCGCCCCTTGCCATACGTGAACGTGTGGCCTTCGGACCGGAGGATACGGCCGAGACAATCGGTCGCATTTTGTCGCGCCTGGAGGGTGAGGAGTCCGGAGAAATCCGCGAAGCACTGATTCTCTCGACGTGTAATCGCACCGAAATCTATTGTGCAGCTCGCGATCCGGATCTTGCAACCGGTGCTCTGGAAGCTTTTTTAGCTGAAGAAAAGAAACTGTCCTTAACGCAACTTTCTGCGTACCTCTACGCCCTTCAAGACTTAGAAGTCGTCAAGCATATCTTCAGTGTTGCCAGTGGCTTAGATTCCATGGTGCTCGGCGAAACCCAAATTGTGGGCCAAATTAAAAATGCTGAGAAAACGGCTCGAGCCGCCAAAGGCTTGGGGCAGATGCTCAACGCCCTATTTCAACGCACTTTTACCGTCGCCAAAGAAGTCCGCACCGCCACAGAAATCGGTGCACATACGGTCTCAATGTCCGCTGCTGCCGTGCGTTTGGCTAATCGCTTATTCGGAGAATTGACCGAACTCAATGTTCTTTTTGTCGGCGCCGGAGAAATGATTGAACTGTGTGCCGCGCACTTTAACGGTCAAAACCCCAAGTCGATGACTATTGCCAATCGCTCTCTCGATCGAGGGGAAGCGCTGGCCGCTCGGTTCGGTGCCGATTGTATGAAGTTGTCAGATCTCCCCGACCGTATCGCAGAGTTTGACATCATTGTCTCTTGCACGGCCAGTGCCTTACCCATTATCGGACTCGGCATGATTGAACGCGCGATCAAAACGCGCCACCATAAACCCGTTTTTATCGTTGACTTGGCTGTGCCGCGCGATGTTGAAGCAGAAGTGGCCCGTTTGGATGACGTTTATGTCTACACGGTCGACGATTTAGGACAAGTCGTTGCTAGCGGAAAAGCTGGCCGTCAAGCCGCCATTGCCGAGAGCCAATCTATTATTGAGCTTCGCGTCAAAGAGTTTTCCGACTGGTTGCAGTTGCGTCGTGCGGTGCCGACGATCGAAACCATGATTGATCGTGCCCAAGATCTCACGCAAGTCAGTGTTGATCGTGCCAAAAAGCGTCTGGCTTCAGGGGCTGACGCCGATGAAGTCATCGAACGTTTGGCGCACGATATCACTCGAAAACTCATTCACGACAATCTGACGCTTTTGAAAAATACGGAAGCGTTAAGCTCTGAAGAGCGTGCTCATCTTGAGGCGTGCTTTAAGCGCTTTTACCTTGAACGTAAGCGCTAGCTACTGCGCGCTTTAAAAAATCCGAATGGTGCCTTAATATTGGCACCGACTTTATTTCCCCATTGAGAATTTTGATATTTAAGGAGACTCCTTGTGAAAGAGTCTATGAGAAGTAAATTGCAACAGATCGGTCGCAGGCTTGAAGAAATCGATGCCATGCTTGCCGCGCCCGACTGTGCCGACGACATGAACCGATTCCGCGATCTCTCGCGCGAGCGTGCAGAGATTGAACCTGTCGTGCAAAAGTTCCGCGAGTATGAAACGGTTGAAAGTGACGTAGAAACTGCAACTGAGATGCTCGACGATCCGGAATCTGCCGACTTTGCGCAAGAAGAAATCGATAGCGGAAAGGAAAAGCTTAAAGGGCTGGAAAAAGACCTTCAGGTAATGCTTTTGCCCAAGGACCCCAATGACAGCAAAAACATTTACCTTGAAATCCGTGCCGGCACGGGCGGCGACGAATCTGCGCTGTTTGCGGGTGACCTTCTTCGTATGTATTCTCGCTACGCAGAACGCCAGGGCTGGCAAACTGAAATCGTTTCGGCCTCTGAAAGCGACTTAGGTGGATATAAAGAAGTAATCGTTCGCATTGTGGGCGAAGGCGCTTATTCACGATTGAAATTTGAAAGCGGCGGCCATCGCGTGCAACGCGTCCCCGAAACGGAAAGCCAAGGCCGAGTTCACACTTCAGCCTGTACTGTTGCCATTTTGCCCGAACTCGACGAAATCGGCGAAGTTGAAATCAACCCTGCTGATCTTCGCATTGATGTCTACCGTGCATCGGGAGCCGGTGGTCAACACGTGCAAAAAACAAACTCTGCCGTGCGCATCACACACATTCCGACCGGTACCGTGGTGGAATGCCAAGATGAACGCAGTCAACACGAAAACAAGGCCCGTGCCATGAGCGTGTTGATTTCTCGTATTACGGCCAATGAAATTGCCAAACAACAAGCTCAAGAGGCAAGTACTCGTAAGAGCTTGGTGGGTTCGGGCGATCGCAGTGAGCGTATTCGCACGTACAACTACCCCCAAGGGCGCGTGACAGATCACCGCATCAACCTGACTCTTTATAAGCTCGATTTCATCATGGACGGTGATTTGGAAGAAATCATCACGGCGCTCACCACCGAGCACCAAATCGAGCAATTGGCCAATCTCGGAGAATAACGCGGTGACAACGATCGGTGCGGCTTTACGCGAAGCTCGAAGCGTCATTGAAACTTTTGACGCTCAAACTTTACTAGCCTTTGTGCTAGGCAAAAACCGCACCTATCTCTACACGCATGACACCGATGAACTCCCAACGGCTTTGCTGACACACTTTCTTGACTGTGTCGAGCGTTGCCGGGCCGGTGAACCCGTCCCCTACATCACTGGCGTTCAGTACTTCATGGATCGGGCTTATCGAGTCACGCCTGACGTACTCATTCCTCGCTACGACACGGAGACCTTGATTGAAGTTGCCGCAGACCTGATTAAAAGTCACGGTTTGAGCTCAGTGCTTGATTTAGGTACCGGTTCGGGCTGTATTGCCTGCACACTTGCGTTGGATTTTCCACTGGTTAGCGTTTGTGCAACCGATATCAGTGAAAAGGCTCTAAACATCGCTCAAGACAATGCCCGTACATTACAAGCACCAGTCCGCTTTTCGATAGGAGCTTGGTTTGACGCAGTCGACTCCGACGAGCGTTTCGATCTCATCGTCAGTAACCCGCCTTATATTCACCCGGCCGATGAGCATATGCCGGCACTATCTTTTGAACCTGTTGACGCCTTAACCGATCACGTTGACGGATTAAGTCACTATAAAAGCATCATCACTGATGCTCCGACATTTCTTAACAAGGGCGGTTATTTAGCTTTTGAACACGGTTGGGATCAAGGTTTCGCCATCCGCGAACTATTCTCTGAAAAAGGACTTTGGACCGACATTCGTACGGTTAAAGATTTAGCCGAACGAGACCGCGTCACGTTGGCTCAATTATGTTAGCTGAATGCCTTTTTCATTTTTCAGTCATAATCGCCTCCCATCTGCCAACTTAAAAATCTTCCTTTTAATCATTGCGTTACGAAAATTGCTTTAGCAATTTCACTCAGAAATTTACTCTCATCTACCTGCTACATAGCTTCACAAAACTGTCACGGCTTCATTGCAGAGCTGACACATTGCGCGCTCAAAATACACGCAAGTTCTCATTTCCCGCAATAGTCCGATGCCCTTTGTTTTCGGACCGACTAATTTAAGTGGAGTAATTTCATGACTGCTTTTCGTAAAACTCTTGTGGCCTCTTTAATGGCCTCCTGTGGCTTAATGGCTCAAAGTGCTTGGGCCAGTGCCGAACACATGGTGGTTGCCGTACAACAATTGCCTCCGACCGTTGAGCCGCAAGGCGTGAACAATAACGCCATCGACCGTGTAGTCGCCTCTATTTACGAAACGTTGATTTACGCCGATACGCACACAGGCGAGTTAAAACCCGGATTGGCAGAATCTTGGAAACGTATCTCTCCCGAAACCGTTGAATTCAAACTTCGTCAAGGCGTCAAATTCCACGACGGCACCGCTTTCACAGCCGATGACGTAGTCTTTTCATTTGGCCACGAACGTTTTTCCGGTGAAAAGGCTCCGGGACGCCCCGCTGCTTGGGAATTCTTGGGCGGTTTAAAAGAAGTTAAGAAGATCGATGACTACACGGTACGTGTGACGATGAAAAGCGCCGATCCGTTGATCGAACGTCGATTCTCGGCTCGCATGTCAGAAATTATCTCCGAGGACGGTTTCAAGAAAGCCGGCAACTGGGAAACTTGGGTGAAAAAGCCGATCGGAACCGGTCCTTATAAGATCGACTCCTTCAAGACCGGTAACCGCTTGGAATTGTCTCGCTTTGACGGCTACTGGAAGGGTGATGTACCTGCCGCCAAGTTAAGTTTTGTAGAAGTCCCCGAATTGTCCGCCCGTGTTGCCGGTCTTCGCTCCGGCGAATTTGACCTCATCACGGAAGTGCCGCCCGATCAAATCAAGCCCTTGTCTTCTGACGGCAAGGTTGATGTCGTCGGCGGTCCGATCGACAACATTTACGGCTTGGTCTTCGACAGCGTCTCTTCTAAAGTGATGCAAAACAAAAACATCCGTAAGGCCATCCTTCACGCTATTGACCGTGAGCTCTTGGTTAGCGCACTTTTTGCCGGTAAAACTACAACTGCCGATAGCTTCCAATTGAAGACGTTCGGCGATCTTTATATTCCCGAACTCAACCAAAAACTCTATAACCCGGAAAAGGCTCGTGAATTAATTAAGGCTTCGGGCTACAAGGGCGAACCCATCGTCTGGCGCATCCAAGCCGGTTACTACACATTGGAAATGACGGTCTCGCAAGCTATCGCTTCGATGCTCAAGGCCGTTGGACTCAATGTTGAGTTGCAAGTTAAAGAAAACTGGACTCAAGTGGAAGCCGCCGGTGCAGACCGCATGATCAATAACGCATCGTTCTCGGCCTACTTCCCCGATCCTGCCAGCCAACTCTGGCGCCGCATGAAACCGGGCACATCTTGGGACTCGATGGGCTTTATCGCCACCACGAGTGCTGAATACAAGACCTTCGCGGAGCAAGGCAAGATTCTTGAAACGTCGGTTGATGCCGCTGAGCGTAAAGCTGCTTGGATGAAAATGCTGACCGCATTTGCGGAAGATCCTCAAGCTTGCCCGCTTTATGCCTTGCCGATGATTTACGGCAAACAAAAGTCCTTGCAATGGACACCTGGCACGGAAGGTCGTCTGTACTTCACGGCAGAAACGCTTTCCTTTAAGTAATCGTTCAGATTGCTCCCGCTCCTGAGGCTTGAAAAATTTAAGCCGAAAAAAGCGGGAGCTTTTTTAATTAACCATTGACGACTTTCATGCAAAAAGAACCCCTAATCAGCATCCGAGACCTACACGTCAGTTTCGGTTCTGTCGAAGTTCTCCACGGCATAGACCTGGATATCGGTAGTGGTGTCATCCATGCATTGATCGGCGAATCCGGCTCCGGTAAAAGCGTACTGGCTCGTTCGATTTTGGGCCTGGCCGGGCACAACTGCCGCATCAACGGCTCCATTCGCTTCGGCAACCGAGAATTATTGACACTGTCGGCGTCAGAATATCGCCGCTTGCGCGGCGCGGAAATTGCCATGGTCGTGCAAGATGCCATGAGTGCTTTAAATCCCATGCGTACGATTGGCTACCAACTTATGGAAACGATCGCATGTCGCCACCCGCTTTATCGCAATCAATCGCCGGCCGCGGTGCTGGCCTCCAAAAAACACGACCTGCACGATATTGCACTCGACTTACTCAAAACGGTTGGAATTACGGCTCCTGAAAAACGCATGGATTCCTACGCCCACCAACTCTCCGGCGGGATGCGTCAACGCATCATGATTGCCCTTGCATTGGTCGGTGCGCCGAAACTCTTACTTGCAGACGAACCGACAACGGCTTTGGACGTCGTCGTGCAACGAGAACTTTTACAGGAATTGCGTCAAACCATCAAAGATTTGGGCATGTCGATGTTGCTCGTCACGCATGACCTGCATTTGGCTCATGACGTGGCCGATAAAGTCTCTGTCATGTACGCCGGTTATTTGCTCGAAGAAGGACCGGTGGAAAAAGTCCTTCCCAATCCCGCACACCCCTACACCGAAGGCCTTTTGGATGCCATGCCCGACATGAGTAGCGTCAAAGGGACTCTCAAGCCCATCCCGGGTGAAATTCCTCCGCCGGACAAACTCGGCGCCGGCTGCCCCTTTGCCAGTCGATGCTATCGCGTCACGCAGCGTTGCCGCTCAACATTGGATCCGTTAAGCCCCGTTGATTCCAACTTCGGTTGGTTTGCGCGTTGTCGATTAGCCCACGAAATCGCCCCTGAAGAGCAAGTCAAAACATCGAGTGCTTCAACTGCCTTTGATTCTGTTGTTGAAAAGGCTCAAACAGACTTCCCTACTCTAGTGGACGCACATATCAAGCGTCATTGCTACTACACTCGTTCGGGTCTTCTCGGCCGCAAAAAGCCCTGGGATGTGCTTCAAGATATTGAAGTGCAAATTGATGCTGGGGAAATTTTGGGCCTCGTGGGAGAGTCCGGCTGTGGGAAATCTACATTAGCGAAACTTCTGCTCGGTCATCAAAAACCCACCGAAGGCCTTGTTCGATTCAAGGATCAAAAAATCCCTGAACCGCGTACGGAAGCTTGGCGCACTCAACGCGCCTCCATGCAAATGATTTATCAAGATCCTTACGGATGCTTTGATGCTCGCATGCCTGTCATTGAACAGGTGGCAGAACCTTTGATGGTGCACCGCCACATGACGCATTCCGATGCCGTTAAAACGGCAAAAGATGTTTTAAAAGCTGTCGGGATGCCGGAGCATCATATGAATAAGCTTCCCATTGTTATGTCAGGCGGCCAATTGCAACGTGCAGCCATTGCGCGTGCCGTCGCACTAAACCCGGCATTGCTCGTCTGTGACGAGCCCGTTGCAAGCTTGGATGTCTCCATTCAAGCACAAGTGCTTGAACTGCTCTATAACCTCAGAAACGCCAGCCACATGTCGATGCTCTTTGTCTCGCACAACTTAAACGTCGTGCGCTACATCTGCGACCGCGTAATTGTGATGTATTTGGGCCGAATGGTGGAAATGGGCAATGTGGACGATATTTTCAAGTCCCCAAAACACCCTTACACGAAGCTTTTGATGGCTAGTACCCCGGGAGCTGATGCTTCTATCGTGAAGTTTTATCCGAAAGGCAGTATGCCCAGTCCCATTGACCGCCCCAAAGGATGCGTCTTTGCCAATCGGTGTCCGGTGGCCGCCTCTCGTTGCAAGCTCGAAGTGCCGGAACTCATCAAAGATGACAAAGGTCACGCCTGCGCCTGTTTCGAGAAAGAAGCCTTTGAAAAACTCTCGGCCCGCCAAGGAGATAACTAGTCATGGTTGCGTTGGTTTTACGTATTGTTTTACGCTCGCTCGTGACACTTTTCCTGCTCACGGCAGTCGTCTTTTTTGCACTACATTTAACGGGAGACCCCGCGCGCATCATGTTGGGTGACGGCGCCGATGCTACGGCCTTGGCAGCATTCCGTGCTCAGTGGGGCTTGGATAAACCGCTTTGGGAACAATTCGTCATTTATCTGCAAAAGTTCCTCACACTGGATATGGGACGAAGCTACCTGACGGGGCTTCCTGTCAAAGACGTTTTTCTAAACGCTTTTTGGCCTACGCTTGACTTGATGATCCCGACGGCAATCGTCACACTGTTAATCGGCATTCCTGCAGGCGTCATTGCCGCCTTAAATCGCAACACTGCGATTGACCGCGGCATGATGTTCATCTCTGTTTTCGGCTACGCCGTTCCCAACTTCTTCATGGGCGTTTTGCTTCTTTTGATCTTCTCGATCTGGCTCGGTTGGCTTCCATCTTATGGAAATACGACCATTTGGCACTACATCATGCCGATCATCACAATGGCAACTTCGGAAGCGGCGATCTTCTCACGCTATGCACGCAGTGCCATGATCGATGCGTTGCGCATGCCTTGCGTTAAAGCCGCTCAAATGCGTGGGCTTCCCAAGCGTCGCATTATTTGGCTACACGCTTTACCCAACGCCATGCTATCGATTTTGACAATCATGGGCTTTTTCTTAGGCACGCTAGTTGCCGGTGCCGTGATTACGGAAAACGTGTTCTCGTGGCCGGGCGTTGGCAAGCTTCTCGTGCAATCGGTCGCCAACCGTGACATTCCTGTCGTGCAACTGATCGTTCTGGCAACCGGTGCCTCACTCATCATTGCCAACTTAGCAATGGATCTGCTCGCACTGGTCGTCAATCCCCGTCTGCAAAAGAGCAATAACTAACCCGAGAGATTCAAATGGCTCAATACTCCAATGTCACAAAGAAGAGTTCAGAATTGTTGGTCATCTGCAGCGCCGTCTGTCTCTTCGTGTTTTTCTTCTGCGGCTTGCTTGCGCCCTGGATTGCTCCCTATGACATCGAACAGATGGACCTGGGTGCCAGACTACTGATGCCCTTTACAAGCTTGACGCACATTTTCGGCACTGATGAATTAGGACGTGATGTCTTTTCACGATTGGTGTACTCGTTGCGTTTATCGTTCTTGTTAGCCATTGCGGGCACTATTTTAGGCGCCATCATCGGGACCGCTTTAGGCTTCTTAGCGGCTCGCTTCGGCGGCTTGGTCGACGATGTCTTAAACGCTGCCGTAGACTTTACCGCCTCACTGCCCTTTATCATTTTGGCATTGACGATTTTGGCCTTCTTAGGCACAAACGTCACCGTAATCGTTGTGATCATGGCTGTCTACGGTTGGGACCGCTATGCACGGTTAACAAGAAATTTAGCCCGCTCGGCCTACACAGAAGGTTATGCCAATGCTCTGGAAGGTTTAGGAATTCCGACTTGGCGCATTGCGATCAAACACATTCTCCCCAACATTGCCTCGGCGTTGGTCGTCAACATGACGCTCAACTTCCCCGGCATGATCCTCTTGGAAACATCTCTGTCGTTTTTAGGTGTCGGTGTTCAGCCGCCGATGAGCTCCTTAGGAACCATGTTGGGTTTCGGTCGTGACTACCTGACAACGGCCTGGTGGATTGCTGTGATTCCCGGAGTCGTTATCGTCATGTCGACGTTATCGATGTCGATTTTAGGTGACTATGTTCAACAAAAATTAGAACCGCAAGCGAGATAACAACATGCAAAAACAAACCCGTTTTGTCATCGTCGGTTTTGACGGTCTCAGACCCGATTCCATCGAAAACGACATGCCTGTTTTGGTGAAATTTTTAAATCAATCTCATCGCTGGACCCAATATTTAGCGAGCTTTCCGACAGAAACTTACGTCAACCACCCGAGCATCTTCTCGGGATTCAAACCGGGGCAACACGGCATCATTGCCAATGCCTATTTCGATCGACGCATAGACCCCGACAAGGCTGTATTCCGAGGCAATAGAGTCGACTCCATCATGGCTCACGAAAGTGCCTTAAACGGCGTTGTAAGCGTCCCAAGTTTAGGCGATCGCTTAGGTGCCGCCGGTAAAACAATGCGCGTGATTTGTGCGAACTCCTCTGGAAGTACTCGCCTGCAGCATATTCACGCCGATCGATACGATGGTCACATGAATTGTTGCGTGCACGATCTTTCGTTGGCCATCCCGGCCTGCGAGCGAGAAGCTCTTCAAGCCAAGTGGGGAGGCGGTAATCCCCTGTCGTTTCCTGATTTTGTGGGAACGGAAATGGTGGCCGACATTTTCTTTGAATATGAATTACCCCGAGGATTGGCCGATGTGACTGTCCTTTGGATCGGCGAGCCTGATCATTCTTGCCACGAATTCGGTATCAATGATGAAAAAACGATCGCAGCACGCAAGGTTGCAGACGCTACTTTTGCTCGAATCTATGACTGGTGGGAGCGTGAAGGTAAGAATAGCGGCGTGCAACTTGTCACCTTGTCCGACCACGGTCACGGAGAGGTCTCTGGCCATGCCGACCTTTCTGCTCTTTTGCGCGAAAAAGGCTACAACGTTGTTAGGGGTAAAGACTTCTCTGAGGGCAAGGCGCCTGACAACTACGACATTGTCATGGTGGGTGATTACGCTTGTGGACTTTGGTTTAAAGATCCTACAGCCGAAAAATTAGCCGATGTTCGAGACATTTTGATGGCGTCTCTCGATTGTGGAATGATCTTTTCTCAACCTTCGACAGATGCTGTTGAAGGCTTGGTAGAGGGCACTTTCTCCGAAACACTTGTATTTTCCGATAATGAGCGAGGCCCTGATCTTCGCGTCATCTATCGCGATGACCCAATCACGGGAACCATCACGATGGAAAAATCTATTGACATCGGTTGCAGCAATCATGGCGGACTTTTGCCACAAGCTATCAAGAGCGTACTAGCCATAGCCGGTGATCAATTCAATGCCGACAAAAAAATCCACGAGCAGCCTGCAGGGCACGATGACTTTGCCACAACCGTAATGGCAATTTTGGGCTTATTAGACGACGAAAATACTCTGCAACCGGTACCCACTGCCCGAATCCTTACGGAAGCGATCAAAAATGAGCCGGTCTCTGAAACCGATCATGAGTACCTGCAACTGACTCACGGCTCTTTCGTGCAGTACCTCAAGCGCGTACACTATCACGGACACACCTATGTCCGTGAAGGCGCCCGTAAGGTCTGATACCCGATTACGAATTATTTTTTTGACAAAGGAAGAAAAGAAATCATGGATATCATCATTGAAGGTCAAGGTTGTGAGCAACTGCTTGAAGGCATCCACTTCAGTAACGTCTGGGTAAAAGACAATGCGATTCGCGTTCGTCATGTCAATCTTGAAGATAAAGCCGTTTCCGAATTCATGGAAAAAGCTACACAGAGCAATTTTGAAGTCAACACTGTCGCCGATGACCTCTCCATTAAATCTTTCGGTTTATTAGCCTTGGATATGGACAGCACTTTGATTGAGCTTGAATGTATCGACGACATCGCTGCTCAATACGGCGTCGGTGAAGAGGTCGCTCGCATGACTGAAATTGCCATGCAAGGCCATATGCCCTTTGCCACTTACCTTCGCGACCGCGTAAAGCTTTTTGCTGGCGCTTCGGCCGACTTCATTGATGTTACGGTCTCGCATGCCAAACTCATCCCCGGTGCCCACAAATTAATTAACTTCGCCAAGGCTAACGGTCTTCATTGCTACATTCTCTCCGGCGGTTTTTCTGATATCGCCGCTGACGTTTGCAAGCGACTCGGTATGCACGGATACCTCTGCAACCAACTTGTTGTTAAAGATGGTGTAATCACCGGTGAAGTAACCGGACCGGGAGGTGGCGAAATTTTGGACGCCGACGGCAAGCGTCGAGCTCTCGAAATGCTCTCGATGCTGCATGGTATTGATCGCTCGCAGGCCATCTGTGGCGGCGACGGAGCCAATGATCTGGAAATGATTAAAGTAGCCGGCATTGGCTTTGCGTTCCACGGCAAACCGCTCGTCGCCCAAACCGCCAAGTATCGTGTCAATCACTTGGGGCTTGATGCCGTTATTAATTTCTTTGTCGAAGCCTGGCCTCAATACGCTGCTTAATCAACTCTTTTTAAATTGCCGCACTGTTCACCTCAATGAGCAGTGCGGCGTTTGTTATTGAATCAATTTACGCAATATCCGGATTTATTATCATTGACGAGCACCGGATCTGGCTGTTAGGCTGCCTTTAACGATCTATCAGGACTTAAGCTATGCCAGACAACAACTCTTCTCTGATCGGTTTATATGAATGCCTTTTGACTGAAAAACAAAAAGAAGATCTCCAAGGTTTACAACTGTCTTTGAAGGACAGACTCATCGACAATCAATTGCTGGCCACACTATTTAGACGCCATGCAGAACTCGCTCTTAGGCGCGCCATTGCTGAAGGCTTAGGAGAGGTTGAAAGCTCTGAGAAAACTCAAAGTGTTGCGATCATGGTGCAAAACGCTCTATCTCAGTTGCATAACATTCCGGACAGTCTCAAAAGCCCCCTTATACTGCCCCCAGTTTTACTAGAAGCGGCTGATTCGACTCTCGTACCGGCCGATCAAATTTGGTCAAAAGTTCTTCGACCCGCTAGTTCCTTTTCGCAAACAACACTTTTTACGGGAGCACAAGGGGAACCTTCCCTTGTCGAAGAGATGCGAAGAGAAATTGCCAGCGCCACTGAAATCGATTGGCTTGTATCGTTTGTGAAATGGTCGGGATTAAATCCACTGTTAAATGCGCTCGAAGAGTTCACTCATCGAGGTGGCAAGCTCAGAGTAGCGACAACAACTTACATGGGCGCAACCGATGCTAAAGCCATTCTACGTCTGGCGGCCTTACCCAACACTGAAATTTACGTGAGCTACGACTCTAAAACGACTCGTCACCACGCTAAAACTTACATTTTCAGACGCCCTAACGGATTAAGCACGGCCTATACTGGCAGCGCCAATCTCTCCAAGGCCGCTCTATCTTACGGCTTAGAGTGGACCGTCAAAATTACCGAGTCAACTGAGCCCGAAGTTCTTGACCGTATGAACACCATCTTTGAGGCCTATGTGACGGATTTAGAACGCTTCGAGCGTTTTGATCCCGAACGTGACCGAGACCGATTTATTGATGCCATTGACGAGGCAAGGGCTTTTAAAGATGGAAAGAAGACCGAGATTTCGAGTTTTCATCACATTGCCATTAGACCGTATCCCTATCAGCAGGATATTCTCGACAAACTCCGAGTGCCACGACTTCGCCACAATGAAACACGCTCTCTGATTGTGGCAGCCACGGGTACCGGAAAAACCATGATCGCCGCATTTGACTATCGAGATCGAGCGCAGCAACTCGGCAGACGTGAGAAATTACTTTTCATTGCACACAGACAAGAAATCTTAAAGCAAGCGTTAAGCAGTTTTCGCTTTGTACTCAACGACCAAAATTTTGGAGAACTGCATGTAGGCGATGCTCGTGCAAGCGAAGGTAACTTCGTTTTTATGTCTGTTCAGTTAGCAAACAAGCTTGACGCCGAAACGTTAAAACAATTTGAGTACGTGGTCATTGATGAATTTCATCACGCGCATGCGCAATCCTACCGAAACCTGCTCAGTAAACTCGACCCCGAAATTCTTCTTGGGATGACAGCTACCCCACAGCGAGGGGATGGCGTTAACATTGCAGAATTTTTTGGCAATCGGATCACGGCTGAATTAAGTCTTGCCAGCGCCATTGATCAGCAACTGCTCGTGCCATTTGATTACTTCATGGTCAGCGATCCAGTATCTTTACAATCCATGACCTGGCGAAACGGCGACTATGACACGGCAGAACTAGAACGCGCCTACACAGAAGGCAAAAGTGCTCTTGAACGGGACAACGCTATTTTGAGCGCCATTGATCGTTATCTACCCGATCTCAACCAAGTAAAAGGCATTGCATTTTGCGCAAGTCGCAAACATGCCGCGCATATGGCTGAAGTCTTTAATCTTCACGGTATCAAAGCCCAAGTTGTCGATGGTGAAACCAAAGATGATTTGCGAGAGGCAGCTCCAGAAAAGCTTTTAAATGGTGAGTTGCAATTTGTCTGCACGGTCGATATTTATAACGAAGGTGTTGACATTCCCTCGGTCAATACCGTGCTTTTCTTACGGCCGACCGCTTCAATTACTGTTTTTACCCAACAATTAGGGCGTGGGTTGCGACTATTTGATGATAAAGAGAAGCTCACCGTCCTTGATTTTGTGGGAGCGGCCAAAAACGAGTTTTCCTTTGAATCGCGCCTTGCAGTCCTCAAACGACCTTATAGTGGAACCAGTTTTTCGCTTGTCATGAACCCGCAAGCAAATATGTTACCACTTGGGTGTACGCTGACTTTTGAACGCGTTGCCATGCAACACGTACTTGAAAATCTTAAAGTCAGGCGGTTCAAAAGAGATGATTTTCTGAAAAATTTACGAGACTGGGCTTCCACCAAAAAAGATCACGAAATCACCTTTGAAGCGTTCTTGGCACACCGCCATATGAGAGCGAGCGAATGGGTTCGCATGCTCAAAGACAATGAACCGATTTTCTTCAGGGACTTCTTAGCACAAGTCCTTCCTGACCGATTTAATGCGCCAACTTTTGAGGGTGCACTCAAACTTTCCTCACGAAAGGCTGCTCGCATTTTTCAGAAAAACGGTTACGAAGTGCTTCAAACCCTTGTGCGAACCCTTCATGAGAAGCGTTCTTTTAGCGCACTCACTACTCGAGAAAAGGCTACTTGGGTTGGTTTTGCCTATGACTGGATGGCAGAAAACGTAAAAGAATTAGGCGGAAATATGCTAGCCGCACAAAGTCTCTACGAAGCACTTATCCGCGATGAGTTGTGCAACCTAACTGTCTCTGAAACTCTCCAAGCTTTAGCAAACGACGTTGACTTCATCAGTCCGCCTTCTCCGCTTTCCGAAGAGATTCCTTTGGAATTACATGCCTCATATCCTGCAAAGTCTGCTTTGGGTGCTTTCGGCTGCGAGACCGCTTATTCTCTTTCTGCTGGAGTGATGTACGCTAAAAGTAATCACGGCAATGCAGACTTTTTCTTCGTGACCATTGATAAAGATGAAAAACTGTTTGGACTGACAACACGCTACGATGACTACGCCATGAATGAACGGCATTTTCACTGGCAAAGCCAATCGAAAACATCACTGGCAAGCACAGTCGGTCAAAGATATTGTCGGATTGACTTCACCAAAGATGCGCCGCAAGCCCATCTCTTTGTTCGTCGATGCAAAAAAGACGGTTCTGTCACACCACCCTTTGTCTACCTCGGCCGTGTCAAGCACGTTAAACACGAAGGTGAGTGCCCGATCTCTTTTGTTTGGGAATTGGAAACACCAATGACAGCAGCCCTCTTGACTCAATTCTCCAAGCTTTCCTTATAAGCTTAGGGCAAGGTTGTCTAAAAAGCACATCCTCATCGAAAGGACCGAACGATGAGGATGTGTCATTAAATTGACGAAAAGACTTGTATTAACTTACCAACCGTAGAACTCTTTTACCGTATTCCAAGCCACTGTTTGCAGGTGCTTGATATCGGCTTCTTTAAGCGGCTTTTCACATTCTCCGCGATATTTAAAACCTTCCGGGCTCTTTTTGAATAACACGGAATACATCATCGCACCATACAGGTATGAACCTGCGGCCGACGGATGGCTCTTATCGCTTTGATGCATCACAAGATCTGGTCGTAATTTGAGACTTTCAGCAAAGGCCAAACCCACAGGCAGTACCATGACATTATTGGCGTTTGCGGCCTTAATGGTTTCATCGGCCAACGCTTTAGTATCCTCGGGTTTATCCTGACGAGCCCAGGTCGCTACCAAAATGGGAACCGCCCCAGCCTTACGGATCGTCTCTGCGTGCAAAGCAACATACTTTTGGAATGTGGCTTTACGTTTGGCATTAATCGGTTCATTGGACTGGCCTTGCAAAAACACAACGTCAAACATCGGCTTTTCTTTCGCATACGGATCCATTTCTTTATCCGGTGCCAAATAGTCCTTGACGTTATGGAATGACAACATGGCAGAGCTCATCGTCAAAATGCGAGCCTTCCAAGGTTGCTTAGCTTCACGCGTTAAACCGCGAAGATAACTGTGAACTCCACAGTTATAAAACGAGTAGGAATTGCCAATGATCAAACCCGATTTCGGAACATCAATTCCCAATTGCGTCACTGTCGGCTTAACCGTGTTTTCCAAGGCACTAGCGGAGGTCGCTACAAACAAGGAACTCAAAAGAAAACTCAAAAGTACTTTTCTCATTCTTGAATCTCCTGCTATTTAATTAGAACGAATAGCGGATGCCGGAAATAACTTCCCAGCCATCGTCACCTTCTTCGTGATCTTTCAAATCTTTTCCGCAGCGCACATACGTTGCCGCCGCATAAAGGTCAATGTTCTTACTAAGATCGCAACTTGCCCCCATTGTTAATCCCAAGCGATCGTACTCTTTGTCATTTTCACCATCAGCAACGACATAACCTACTTGAGGCAACAGATCTATACCGCCTACAGGAATATTGGCAGAAAGAAGGAATGCATGGGAGTGGTTAAGATTCCGAGGACGATAGGGAACTCCACTGGAGAAACGCTCAACATTATCAGCGTATTGGTATGCTGCATAGACGCGAGCAAAGTCAAATTTGTAGTTTGCCGTAATGCCAGCCGTAACCTGATCTTCACTTTCGAAGCGACCATTAGCCAATGTGCGGTCCGCAACAACACGAACATCCAAATTACCGACGTTATAGCGGGCGCCCACAGCGATGTAACGCTCTGCCTTATTTTCATCGGTATAGTCATCTCCGTCTGTACCATTGGAGAACTGACCATAGAAAGTGAAACCCGCCATCTTCGGCGTGTTATAAGTAATAGAATTGTCAACACGAGATGTTAAACCTTGCATGGTTTTATTTGCACCGGCTAAACCCCACGTAATACCAAAAGGAGAAGCAGAAACGGCAAATATACCGCCGTTACATCCACCAACTAACGCACCGGTTCGGCCAAATTTGAACGTGCCATAATCGGTCTCTAAATACAGGTATGAATTACGGTTAAAGAATCGATCTTCGTCTGCAAAAGTACCAGTGTCAGCATCAAACCCATTTTCTAGCACAAAACCTACTTCCAATGAGTCACTGATTTTTTCAAAACCTTTAAAACCAACACGAGAACCAGAGCGTTGACCACTTTCCATAGAAAACGTGGAATCATCATTACCCATCTTGGAAGCTTGAATACCAATATCAACTAATCCGTAGACCTCGACTTGCGCAGCCATTACCGGAGTGACACAGAAACCAGCCAACAAGGCACTTAATAGAACTTTTTGCATTTTTGTCTCCTATGAGCACGGAACAAGAATGCATTCATCGTAAAACACGTTTCTGTTCTTTCTAATAGTTCCAAACGAAACATTGAGTTGCACTCCACGCAAAATATCATCGACTCCGTCAAGAAAAAAAATAATTTGCTCTTGATGCAAATTAACTTGGCATAGGATCACTTATCCCTATGCCCTCAACAATGAGAAACTCGTTAGCAACACAACTCAAGAATGTGTTTTCTAACTTTCGAGAGGCTTATATGGAAACTCTATTAGCTCTATTTGCCGTTGCCGTGACGATTCTCGCCGGCTGGGCAATGATCAAGCGATACCAAACACACTTGGTATTACTCTTTGCTGGGTTGGCCATTTTCTTAGCGGCCATTGCCCTGGGTGAAACCAATATTTTGCCTAAAGGAATGAAACCCTCTGGCTTTATTGGCTTTGACATCATCGATTTACTTCGTAACATCGGCACCAAACAAAGTGCCGGAACGGGCTTCATCATTATGACTGCCGGGGGTTTTGCTGCCTACATGGATAAGATCGGTGCAGCCCGCGCACTCGTTAACTTTGCGGTCAAACCGTTGCAAATGTTAAAAGCACCCTACATTGTGCTTGTGGGCGGGTATCTCGTCGGGCAATTCCTCGTCACGATGATTCCGTCAGCCGCCGGTCTTGCCATGCTTTTGTTAGTGGCTTTGTACCCAATTCTTACAGGGGTCGGCGTTTCGGCAGCTTCTGCTGCGGCTGTCATCGGTACTTCAGCAGGTATGTGCTTAGGACCGGCCTCGGGCACGGCCAACCTTGCTGCACGTACGGCAGGCCTTGACCCGATCATTTACTTTGTTCAATGCCAAATCCCCGTGGCGATCCCCACGTTAATTGCAGTTTGCATTGCTCACTATTTCGTGCAACGCTACTACGACCGAAAAGCTGACGATGTTTACGCAGAGGCAACAGAAGTCAAAAAGAGCGATGCTCCGGAGGTGCCGGGGTGGTATGCACTTTTCCCGTGCTTGCCAATCGTTTTGATGGTTATTTTCTCCAAACTCGTTGTAACGAGTGTCAAACTCAATACGATTTCGGCTTTGATGCTTGTCTGGATTTTGGTGATCATCGTTGAATGGATTCGCTTGCGAGATCCCAAGCGAGTCTTTAAAGATGCGCTGTCCTTCTTCCAAGCCATGGGTAAGATGTTTGCAGGCATTGTGAGCTTGATCATCTGTGCTGAATTCTTTGCCAATGCATTAAAGATCTCCGGTCTCATTGACATCCTGATCAACTCGGCTCACGGTTTAAATGCTGGCACTAACTTCATGACGGTTATCCTTGCTGCGATCGTTGGCTTGGTCACTTTCCTGACAGGCTCAGGTGTCGGTGCTTATTCGTCCTTTGCCGCGTTGGCTCCTGATGTCGCAGCTGGTCTAGGCGGCTCGGTCTCTGCGCTTGTTACTCCGATGCAATTCGCCTCAGGCATGCTTCGCGCCATGTCGCCTGTAGCCGGTGTCATTATTGCTGTTGCCGGCGCCGCCGGTGTCTCGCCCATGGCCATTGTTCGCCGAACTTGGATTCCGATGATGGTTGGGATGGTCGTGACCTGCATCGCTAACGCTATTTTCCTAGCTTAATTAATATCTCCTTTCATACTTTACGGGCTACCCGATGGGTAGCCCGCTTTTTATCCCGAAGAAATTGTCCGCTTTGCCTTTAAGCGTTCACTACTTCCAAACGATTAAGTGCCGTGGCGGTCAGTAAGGTTGATCCCGTCACAATCGCCTTGTCGTTAAAGTCAAATCCGCATTGGTGCAAACTGGAGATATGTTCACGGTCACGAAGGCCGAGTCTAAATAAACAACCCGGACGCTTTTGTGTCATGAATGCAAAGTCTTCGGCAGTCATTTGAGGCTCTTCACCCTTCACATGAGACTCGCCCAACCAGGCAACAGCTATGTCTTTCACGGCTTGAGCCTGCTCGGCATGGTTTAATAACGCCGGATAGAGTCTGCGATAGTCGCAAAGTGCTTGAGCCCCCAGACTAGCCGCAACACCTTGGGAGACAGCCACCAAACGTTGCTCAATAAGATTTCGCACTTCAGGCTCAAAGCTTCGGCAAGTGCCGACCAATTTGGCCTTTTGCGGTAAAACACTCGAGCCCGACTCATCGCCTGACTTGATGCAACCGAAACTCACCACGCCGCCCTTTAAAGGCTCGACATTACGACTGATAATGGATTGCGCAGTGACCACAATCTGAGAAGCCACCAAAACGCTATCAACAGCCTCATGTGGTCTGGCGCCGTGCCCGCCTTTGCCTTCCACTTCGATAAAGAAAATATCGGCACTGGCCATCACATAGCCAGGAGCAATGCCGATGTCACCTAAATCCAAGTCGGGTTCGCCATGCATGGCATAAACTTCAGCGATGGGGAAACGCTCGAAAAGTCCAGCTTCGACCAAACGGCGAGAACCCGCAAAGCCTTCTTCTCCCGGTTGGAAAATCACTGCAACAGTGCCATTGAAGTCTCGGTTATCTGCTAAAAACCGGCAAACTCCCAAAGCAACCGTCATGTGACCGTCATGGCCACAAGAGTGTGCTCGACCATCGATGGCCGAAGCGTAAGGAGCTCCTGAATCTTCCTTCAAAGGCAGTCCGTCCATATCGGCACGAATCCCAATCCACTTGTCAGTCTTATTTTTGCCATGGATTACCGCAACGATGGCGCTGTCAGCAATGTCGGTATGAATTTCATCTACTCCAAACGCCTTGAGTTTAGAAACAATAAAGGCCTGTGTTTGGGGCAAATCCAAACCGATTTCGGGATGACGATGTAAATGATGACGGCACTCGAGGAGTTCGTCTTGATGAGCCTCTAAATAGGCCTGAATTTGTTGAGCAGTGTACATGGGTATTCGCTCCAGAAAATTTTGTAATACCCATTGTGCTCCAAACAAGGTTCAATCGTTGAAATTTTCGATTCAACTCTAAGTTAATCGCACTAAAACCTTCGGAGAGTACCTTTAAGTTGTATAAATTTTTATATAAATTCGTTTTCTATTCGATTGTTGGTAGAATATTTTCTGCAAAAATTTCTTCATGGAGACCTAAATGAAACTCGTCTGTCCACCCTTCAAGGGCGAAAATAAAGGGCACTACAGCCCTGGCGTCATCTCCAAAGGCATGCTCTATGTCTCAGGCCAACTCTCTATTGATCCCGATACTCGTGAAGTTTGTAAAGGTGATATCAAAGATCACACACGCTTGGCACTCGATAACGTTGATCGAGTCCTCAAAGAGGCCGGAGTGCGGCGTGATCAGGTGGTTTTTTGTCGAGTCTATACCCCCAGTGTTCAGTACTGGGGACCGATCAATGAGGTCTATGCAGAATTTTTCGGTGAGCACAAACCCGGTCGAGTCGTTGTTTCTACAACAGATTTGCACTTTGGCTGCTTGGTAGAAATTGAAGCTATTGCGGAAATGGATGAGGAGTAAATCTATGACTTTAAATTATGTCTGCACCTGTTGCGGCAAAAAGACCCCTGTTACCACACACGAACCGCACTGTGAATGCGGCGGTTTGTTTGAACTGGATTTCAAACCCCAACCGTGGGACGCCTCTCTCATTGACCGCAATGAATGGAGCATTTTCCGCTATCGCGCCTTCATGGCGATGGACGATGACAGCACATGGCGCTCTGTAACGATGGGCGAAGGCATGACGCCCATTATTCCATTCTCCGATGATGTTCTCTTCAAGATGGATTACACGATGCCCACACTTTCCTTTAAGGATCGTGGCGCGGCCACTTTAGTGAGCCACTGCAAAGCTATCGGCGTTAAAAATTGCGTTCAGGACTCAAGCGGCAATGCAGGTAACAGCGTTGCGGCTTACAGCGCCCGAGCCGGCATCGGTTGTGAAATCTTCGTACCCGAAGGCACAAGTCCGAAAAAAATCACCATGATCGAGTCTCTCGGTGCCAAAGTTAATGTTGTACCGGGCACTCGTGATCATTGCGCTGATGTTTGCCGCGCAAAGGTAAAAAATGATGGCGCTTTTTACGCCAACCACGTCTTTAATCCCTTCTTCTATGAAGGCATGAAGGCCTACATCTACGAAACGTTCGAGCAACTCGGTCGAATTCCTGCCAACATTGTCGTTCCTGTGGGCAATGGAACGTTATTTATCGGCGTGGTTAAGGCCCTTGAACATTTGCTTGAAAGCGGCGCTATTGAAAAATTCCCCAACATCATTGCTCTTCAGAGTGAGCTTTGCGATCCTCTGTATCAAGCTCGTCTTGCCGGATCGAAACATGCTGCAGACGTAACACCATCTCCCACCATGGCAGAAGGCATTGCCATCGGTCGGCCAATGCGAGGCGATGAACTCATGGACATGATCTATCGCCACGATATCAAGATGGTAACCGCTCCTGAAGACAAGATTTTGGAGGCTCGTTACGAAATCGCTCGTCGAGGTATTTATTGCGAACATACAACAGCCGCTAACTACGCAGCCTATAAACACTACTGTGAACTTTACGGCCCCACGCCCGATACGCTCATTACGATGTGTGGCGCCGGCATTAAGTCCGATCACTAATCTTGATAATTCAGCGATTTTTCAAGACCTTTCGAGCATTCTCGAAAGGTCTTTTTTATATGTATTTCCCGTAGTTGCCATATTACTGAACCAATCTTCAGAAAAACTTCATACAAACGTTACGGGAGCTTCAAATTGAGCCTGAATAATGACACTCATTCATAATTCGGAGAAAAATGCTCATGTTGGAGCTTCGAAATATCAGCAAGAAATTCGGAGATCGAGAAATCTTATCCGACATTTCGCTTGAAATTGAAAAAGGCGAAATCGTCTCCATTTTGGGACCTTCAGGCTGCGGCAAAACCACTCTTTTAAATTTAATTTTGGGCTTAACCGATGCCACTGCCGGTCAGTTGATCTACGACGGAGAAGATTTAAGCCACGTAAGCATGCAAAAGCGCGGTTTTAACATTGTCTTCCAAGACTTTGCCCTCTTCCCAAACCTCAATGCCAGAGACAACATTCTTTACGGACTTCGAAATCACCCACAAGCCTCAACTCCCAAAGAAGTCGAAGAACTGATTGATCTTTTAGGGCTCCGTAAACACCTTGATCAACGCATCGATGAGCTCTCGGGCGGTCAAAAGCAACGCGTTGCCATTGCCAGAACTTTAGTACTAAAACCTCGGATATTATTGCTTGATGAACCGTTATCGGCTTTAGACGGCATTATCAAAGAATCCATCAAAGAACGTATCCGTACGGTTGCACGGCAATATCGTTTAACGACTTTGATCGTCACCCACGATCCCGAAGAAGCACTCACGATTTCCGATCGCGTCTTAATCATTAACGAAGGAAAAATTTCGCAGTTCGACACCCCACAAAACATCGTCAGTCACCCGGCCAACGACTTTATCCGCAGGTTCATTTTGTCGCAACTTACGATTAAACGCTCCAACATTTTGAAGCTTTTCAACGACAGCTTGCCGCAAGTAAAACCCACCAGTAACAACATGGGAACTGCCGGCATTTTTCAGAGCACCAATCAAGCCGTTGCTTAATAGGACAGAATCATGAGTCTTGGATTTATTGGCCGCGGTCAAAATGAACTCAAGGTTTTGTATTGGTTGGTGACCGCTACGCTCGCAGCCATTTTGCTCTACCCTTTGGGCTGTGTGCTCTTTCAATCGGTACTCACAGCAAACGGCGACACGGGCTTTGACAACTATGTCACGCTGATCAGTCAACCGCGCTTTTGGCGCGCAATGGGCAATAGCTTTACCGTATCAGGAATTTCTGCTGCAATCGCTGCTATTTTGGCCTTCTTTTGCGCCTACGGATTGCACTTTACACGCATCAATGCCACGCTCAAAAAAATCATTCAAATCGTTGTTCTGTTACCCCTATTTCTGCCGTCCATCACCTATGGCTTTGCCGTGATCTATTCCTTCGGACGCCTAGGTCTTATCAGTCAAATTTTTGGACAACCGCCTTTTTCCATTTACGGTTTTTGGGGCTTACTGATTGCTGACGTGATTTATACATTGCCGCCTGCATTTTTGATTCTCTACAACGCCTTTTTCTACGTCGATCGTAATTTTGTGACCGTGAGCAAACTCATGGGAGACTCCCCCTGGCGAACGTTCTATGTCACGGCTCTCAGACCGGTTGTCGGCGCTTTACTGTCAGCCTTTATTTTAAGTTTCTTCCTATCGTTTACCGACTTCGGGATCCCGGTTTCCATTGCCGGTCAGTATGAAGTGATCGCCACGGAGCTTTACACCACAATGATGGGCGCAGTACCCAACTTCGGTGAAGGTGCTGTCATTGCCATGGCCATGCTCGTGCCGTCCGTTGCTTCGGTGATCCTACTTCGTTGGGTAGATCGATTTAACTTCCGATATAACAAGATTTCTAAAGGTGAAGTAGCAGAGAATCGCATTCGCGACTTCGCATTTTTGGGTTATTTTTTGGCGATTTCCTTGGCGTTACTCTCTGTCTTTATCGTGATGTTTGTCGTTCCCTTCGTCAAACAATGGCCCTATCAACCGTTCTTTACGCTCGATGTCATCGGGCGAATCTTAAGTGATGATGCCATTTGGCAAGTCTACGGCCACTCGATTGCCGTTGCTCTAGCATCGGCTGCCATCGGCACGGTATTTTGCTACGCCGCCGCACTCGTGAAAGCTCGCTCAGAACTTTCGGGCTGGTGCAAAACCACAATGGACAGCTTTGCCATGATCACCAATACGGTACCAGGCATGGTATTGGGGATTGGGCTCTTATTTGCCATGAGTGGCACAGCGTTGGCCAACACATTCACGATTTTGATTCTTGCCAACCTTGTTCACTTCTTTACGACTCCCTACATGATGGCCACATCTGCACTTTCAAAAATGAATGCCGGATGGGAAACAACCGGTGCGTTAATGGGCGACAGCTGGATTAAGACCATTTCGCGAGTCATCGTGCCAAATTCTTTGCCCACGCTCTTGCAGATGTTCCAGTACTTCTTCGTCAGCGCCATGGTCACGATCAGTGCCGTCGTGTTTTTAACCGGTGCTCGTACGATGCTGTTAACAACGAAGATTAAAGAGTTGCAGTACTTCGAAAAATTCGAAGAAATCTTCGTGCTCTCATTGCTGATTTTTATTACGAACGTAGCTGCCAAGCTTATCTTCGATGCGCTTGCCTCTTACGCTCAAAACAATAGCGCTCGCGGCATTGCCGCGATGATCAACAAACTTTTGAAATCGGTTATGCCTGCCAAACATTCGGGACAAACCGTTTGATTTTGATATTGATAAAGGAGTTCTCCTATGAAACGCATCTCCGCGCTCTCGCTTACTGTTATGGCCGCTGCCGTTATGGGTTTGACCGCCTGCGGTGATAAGGCTCAAGATACGTCAAAGACCGCTGCTAAAGCCGAGCCTGCCAAGCAAGTCGTTATTTACACCAATGCTGACGAAGAAGCACAACAAGCGATGAAAAACGCTCTCGACAATAACGGCTTTAAGGGCGCCTATTTGATGCAATCGTTTGGTACTTCCGAATTGGGTGGCAAACTTGCTGCCGAAGGCAAAAATATCGAAGCTGACTTGGTGACGATCAGTACTTATTACATCGACAGCTTCCAAAAGAAAAACCAAATGTTCCAAAACTTAACGTTTAAGACCGAACCGATTAATCCGATGCCGGCTTACTACGCTCCGATTTTGGGCAATACAGGTGCTTTGTTCGTGAACACCCAAGTTTTGAAAGATGCTAAATTGCCGGCGCCGACCGCCATTGCCGATTTGGCTAAACCGGAATACGCCGGTCACATCTCGGTGCCTGACATTATGGGTTCCTCCACCTCTTGGTTGATGACGCAAGCTGTTTTGAGTGCCCAAGGTGAAGAGGCCGGTGCAAAAACGATCGCCGCCATTGAAAAAAATGCCGGCTCACATTTGGAAAAGTCGGGTTCTGCCCCCTTGAAGAAGTTGCGCGCCGGTGAAGCCGCCGTCGGTTTCGGTCTCCGTCACCAAGCTGTTGCAGATAAAGCCAAGGGCTTGCCCATCGACTTTATTGACCCCGTGGAAGGTAACTTCCAATTGATGGAAGCCGTGGCCGTGGTTGATAAAGGAGCCAAAACCAATGCCAACGCACAAAAAATGGCCGAAACGATTATTCGCCACGGCCGTGCTGAATTGATCAAGTTCTACCCGGTGGCTCTTTACAAGGGTGAAACGGTCTCTGCTGAAAACAAACCGGCTAAACCCATGCTCTACAAAGAACCCTTGACGGTGGAACTTTTGCAAGCTCACCAAAAACTCGTGAAGGGTCAAAACCAATAATCAACAGACCTTTAACGCTTGCCCGAGAGTTCTCATTTTGAGCAACTCTCGGAGCATTTTCCTGAGACTCTTTCTATGACTACTCAAGACCCCAATACCTACAAACTCTTGACTCCAGGTCCTTTGACAACATCTGCCGGCGTGCGCCGCGAAATGCTCGTAGACCGTTGCACGTGGGACAAAGACTACAAAGACATGACGCAAGAAATCCGTGCCGGATTACTTGAATTGGCTCATGTCGATGCAACACTGTATACAACGGTATTCATGCAAGGAAGCGGTACCTTCGGTGTTGAATCGGTGCTGTCTTCGGTGCCCGGAATCAATGATCGCGTGCTCGTGCTCGTAAACGGTGCTTACTCTGAGCGCATGTGCCAAATTTTGACTTACCACAAAATCGCATTTGATCGTCTTGATTTCGATTGGGATCAAGTTCCGGACGCCCAAATCGTGGGTAACTATCTACAAAGTCACCCTGAAATCACGATCGTGAGCATGGTTCACAACGAAACTACAACGGGGCTTTTAAATGACATTGCCGCCATTGCCCGAGTGGTTAAAGCGTGGAATAAAACCTTCATTGTTGATGCCATGAGCTCTTTTGGCGGCGTTGACATCCGAGTGCAAGATTTGGGCATTGATTTTTTGGTCAGTTCTGCTAACAAGTGCATCCAAGGTGTGCCCGGCTTTTCCTTCATTATTGCCCGTCGCGAAGCCTTGGAAAAAAGCCGCGGCAATGCCCGCTCGCTTTCTCTTGACCTCTACGATCAATGGCGAGTCATGGAGAAAGACGGTGGCAAGTGGCGTTTCACGTCTCCGACGCATGTCGTCGCCGCTTTTCATCGTGCCATGGCTGAACTCAAAGCTGAAGGTGGTATCGAAGCTCGCCACGAACGCTACAGCCGTTGCAATCGCTTGATGCGCGACGGGATGGAGGCAATGGGCTTTAAGACCTACATTGATACAGCCCATCAAGGCCCTATCATCACGACCTTCTTTTATCCCGATAACGCACGATTTACTTTTGCCTCGATGTACGACTATCTCAAACGCCACGGTTATGTGATCTATCCGGGCAAACTCACTGAACGAGACACTTTCCGCTTGGGCAACATCGGTGAAATTTACGAAGAAGATGTCCAAAAAGTACTGCGCATCTTCAAAGACTATCTTCAAGGAGAGTGTCATGGCTAAGATTGAAGCCGTCATTTTTGACTGGGCCGGCACAACGGTCGATTTCGGTAGTACCAGTCCCGTGAGTGCTTTCATGGAAGCCTTTCGCCGCGCCGGTATCGAGGTCTCGGACGAAGAAACACGTGCCCCTATGGGGCTTCTCAAACGCGATCATATTCGTACGATGTTGCGTATGCCGAGAATTGCCGCATTGTGGAAAGAAAAATACCAACGAGAAGCTGACCGAGACGATGTTGAACGCTTGTATGCAGACTTTGAACCGGCCTTGATGACCGTACTGCCCCAACACTGCGACATCAAACCCGGTGTTCTTGACACTGTCAAAGAACTTCGTGATCGCTCCATTAAGATCGGTTCCACGACCGGTTTTACACGCTCTATGATGGACGTGGTGGAACCGGCAGCACAAGCTGCTGGCTACTGCCCTGACTGTTGCGTAACCGCTGACGACACCGATGGATTCGGGCGTCCGTGGCCTTATATGGTCTTTGAAAACATGCGTCGTTTGGGTTTGGCTGACGTACGACGCATCGTTAAAGTTGGTGATACGGTCTCCGACATGCGTGAGGGGAAAAATGCCGGCTTAGTGACTGTTGGAGTAACCGAAGGCAGTTCCATCATTGGACTTGATCGAAAAAGTTGGGATGCGCTGAATGCTCAAGAACAATATGCGCTTCGCAAGAAAGCCCGCGAGACTTTTTTTGCCAATGGTGCCGATTATGTGATTGATTCAATGTCTGAACTGCCTGATTTGATCACCGTAATAGAAAAGGCGGCTTGATAAGCCAAAGAATGCGAAAACCGGGGACCAACCCCGGTTTCGCTTTCAGGTCTCTTGTTAGAAGAAAAACTCATTTTCCTTTCTAACGCCTCTGACATGAGCTAATTTTTCAGCAATCGCCTTTTGGGCGACATCAGGCAACCGTTTAACCTTCTGCGGGCAAATCCACACGCAACGCAAGCACAAAATGCACTTATTGGGATCGGTCTTTGCCGTATCAAAAAGATCAATTGCCTGTGTGGGGCAGTTATTAGCACAAAGTCCACAGTGAATACACGCTCCCTCAGAAATCGGCGTCACAGGCATTTTGGCCCAATCACGATAGGGGCGATTGCCCGGTACCTGTACGGCCTTAACATCGACTTGTTCATATTTTTTCAAAGCAAAACGGCCAAATGATTCAAGATTCTGATAATCGGTTTTGTCGGGTCTATCGGAAGCAACAGAAGGTTCCATCGCGTGCTGAGCAATGACGGCAGCTGAGGCCACAGGCATCCCTCCCTGAGCAATGACGCAATCATTAAGCTCCAACAACGCATCTTCAAATGCTCGATTGCCATAAGAAGCCACCGTCACAACGCGTGTTGCATCGAATTTCACGGCTTTGATACGCTCTGCGACCACTGATGGAATACGCCCGCCATAAACGGGACACGCAACAATGACTTTATCGCTTGACGAAAGACTGGCACCTTTGAAATCTGGACGAGACAAATCAATCAACCGCCCAACGCCACCTAGCCCCTTTGCAACGGCTTCTGCCACTTTCAATGTTTTCCCCGTTGCACTGAAATGAACAATACTGCAACCCATAATTCCCTCCCGTTCTTTAGTCCTCTTTTATCTTAGCGCCTCAAAAACTTTGTAGGTGATTTATTTTGACCCAATTGAGAATGGAAGAATCCAAGTCAAAATCCCCGTCTTCGTACACCGTGAGGTTATTGATCACATTTGAGTCAGGACACAATCGGCGTACATTTTCGTTGCAATGCATGAGTCCACCGCCTCCGTGCGTATTAAATGGCGCAATGGTTTTACCTCGCAAATCATTATCCAGTAACCATCGTTGAACAACACCTGCAATGTGGTGCCACCACGTAGGTGAGCCGACAAAAATAACTTCGTAGTCGCTCAAATCGACTGCAATAGGTTCAATTTCAGGAAGAATACCGCTTTCAATTTCTTTTTTAACAAAGTGCGTTGAAGGACAGTAGGCCTTGGGATACTGCGTTAGGGACTTGATTTCAAAAAGATCGGCGCCTGTCAATTCAGCAATGTGCTCGGCTACCGTTCGAGTGTTTCCCGTATGAGAAAAATAGACTACCGCAGAACGCGGTACAGAAAGTTTTTCCTCTCCAGATTGTGCTCTAGAACACAACGCTGAACAACAAAAAACGGGACGTAAAATCCGACGTAAGAAACGCATGGCGGACACCTTGATTGCTGGAATCTATGCTTTCAGTCTAGCGAAGGTGTCTTTTGAAATTTACTCTGTAGATTTCAGAATCTTGCCCAATTTTGTCAATTAAGAAGAAAGCTTTACGAGAAGTTTCTCGATAAGTCCTTCATCGGCCGGAAGCCATTGAACAGAATCAAGCGTCTGAGCCGTTAACCACTTTGCCGCCTCATGCTCTTTGAGGACCACTTCTCCGGCACCAATCGTGCAAAAGAAACAATGCATGGTGAGATGAAAATTGGGGTAGTCATATTCCACAGTTTCAAACAAATCACCCACCAAAATATCAACATCAAGCTCTTCTTTTATTTCGCGGCGAAGGGCTTCTTGTGGCGTTTCTCCCGGCTCCATCTTACCGCCGGGGAATTCCCAACCACCTTTAAAATCACCGTAGCCGCGTTGAGTGGCAAAAATTTGATTATCACGTTGAATAATTGCGGCAACGACTTCAATAGTTTTCATAAAGGTTCCAAATCTCAGAAAAAGCAGGCCAAAGCAAACCCAATTGCAATCTGCCAATACATTTCAAGCATATTTCTCTTCTAGCCTTGCTCCTTTTCTGATAAATTAAAAGCAGAAAAGATCATATGCCAACATTTAACGAAAAATCCCACACAAATCGCAGAAATTAGAGTACCTTGCCCAATACCAACAAAAGTGGATAAACACAACCAACCGATCACGGCTGCTAAGCACACTAAAGTCACATCATTGATGATTTTCATCTTGGGAAATGGCTTTCTAAAGAAATACGCCAGTGCCATGACTAAGCCCTCTCCTGGCAATACGATTGACTTAGAACGAATTTCTAAAATAATCCCCAACCCTAACACGGCATTACCACCCATATTCAGAGCCAACTGCCAGAGGTAGTCTTCACTTTTCATAAACTCAGCAAAATGCATCCCAACGTCAAGAAAAAGTCCAAAGGCAAATGCCAAAGGGATTTGGAGCCAATTGATGGGATTGAAATGACGACCAAAGATGAGTTTTTGAATCAAAACGAAAACCGCATTTACGAGAAAAGTTGTCGTGCCAAAACTCAAGCCGGAAATGGCCGCTGCCACAAGCGGTACTGTGGAAATTGGCGTTGTTCCCAATTGAGCTTGGGTCACCATAGCGATGCCGCAAGCCGTCGTGAACATGCCAACGAGCAATATTGAAATAGATTTAATTGAACTCGAGGTTTCTTGCATACAGGAGGTAATTGAACAATTTCAAAGAGCGTGTCGACAAAGCCAACACGCTCTTTTTGCAAGAGATCTTTAAAGAGCTTGAAAATCTCGCTCTAACTTCTCTTCTGCGTCAGTTAGGCGAGATTGTACGCCATTTAACCAATCCTGATCCACACAAATTTGCTCTTGGGACTCGGTCAATTGGCGAGCAAGTTCACTCGGTTGTGGCCCTCCTTGAGTTTGTCTGTGACGAACAATCTCTTGAGGATCAAAGGCCTCTCTGAACTCCTGAGACGAAAGCGGCAATTCTTTGGGAATGTGTTCAAGATGTTCATCCTTGACTAACTCATGATAAAGCTTTTGAGCATCCTTGTACGGGAATGTAAGAGGGGTAAATTCTTTGAGGCGAGCATGCGTTACCATGTCGCTGGCAAAATGATGTCCAATGCGGAAAGGAATACCAAAACGGCGCATAAGAATGTCTGCCAATTCTTGAGAAGCTGTCCAATCAAGGTTTAGTTCTTCAAGGGCGCGTTCAGCGTTAACTTTTAACATCCCAATAACACGAGCAAAGTCTTTTAACACACTAACAGCATCATCAAGTACTTCACAATTGACTTTCTGATCCTTGGCGTCATACATACCAGGTGTCAAGTTATTGGCACGCGTAAAGACGCTCATGAGATTGGCCAATACGGTGTTAGCGTCTCGACGAACATCTATAAGAGCTCCGGGATTGCGCTTTTGGGGCATAGCGCTAGAAGCATAGGTTGACGTTACCAAAATCCAAGGACGAGGTTGTGCATATTGCACCATAATGTCTTGGATAAATTGAGTGATATGCATCATGGGGCTAACTAGTTTGAGCATGCACTCCAAAGCGATATCAGTTGCAGAAATCTGGCCGGCATCATAAGCATTATCAACCACCCCATCAAACCCTAAGTAGGCTGCCATCGCTTTGCGATTCAAAGGCCAACTTGTACCATTTAACACGGTGGTTCCCATTGGGGAGAGATTCAGGCGAGAAAAGAGCTCTCTGAGTTGCTGGAAATCTCTCTCAAAACCTGCTGCGTGCCCCAACCAAGTATGGGCCATATTATTTGGTTGCGCAGCTACCCCATTGGTGTAGCAAGGTGCTACATATGCTTTATTTTCATCACAGAGCTTAAAAAGTGCCTTTCGTACATCCAGAAGAGCTTGTGAAATCTTCAAAAACCGATCGCGCATCATTAAACGCTGAAAACTTGCATGAATATCCTGACTGGAACGACCAGCATGCATCAGCGTTACTTCAATTCCAGCAACTTTCACCATCAACGGTTCATAGTGAATATACATTTTGGGACGGGTATTGCCAGGCGTGTTACCTTGAGCAATGACTTCTCGTTGTGCGCTAGCAAAGTCTGAAGCCTGTTGACTCGTTAACAAGCCTTCCGCTTTATTGCTCAATAAAGTTGCTTTGTTAACCTGACTTATCCAAAAAAATTCGTCACGCGGGGGTTCGCCTTCCCAATGAAAAGTTTCACACTCTAGGCTACGTGCCCCCGTGGATTGATTGCCCAACATGGCATTCTCCTTCTAACGAGTCGAGACGCGTCCGCAAAATTCTTTGCTACGCTCTCCGATCAAAATACTACCCTGTTGTAGAAGTATGCTCTCAGTTATGGCATTATGAAAGCGCAAACTAATCAATTTCATATTGTGTTTTTCTACAATATGAAAAAAGGGCAAGATTATGGACCGAAGTAAAGATATCAACACTTGGGAAACCTTTATTTGCGTCGCTAGCGCAGGTAGCATTTCTGGTGCTTGCGGCCTTTGCAACACAGATGCCGCCAACATCTCTCGGACAATATCTTCTCTTGAAAAATCACTAGGGAACGTTAAGCTCTTTAATCGCTCCACACGGCCTTTTACGCTGACAGAGTCAGGCAAAATTGCACTAGAGTATGCCCGCCAAATGGTGCAAGCACACAACGAACTCCTCTCACAACTCAACTCTGACACAGACACAATGATCGGCACCATTCGCGTGGGCTTCCCCCCTCAGGTATTTGAACACTTCTTGATGCCTTTTGTTATCAAATTCAATGAAATGTACCCCAACATCAAATTGGTGGTGTCGGAATTTACCTCAAAGCCTCCCATTCATTTTGAAAACAACAATCGAACACTCGACATTATCGTTGCCTACGGTCCTGATTCCAATCGCCAAGGTATCGTACAAATCAAATATGGTCAAGGGATTTTGATTCCTTGCGCATCTCCTCAATATCTTGAACGACACCCATTGCCTACACACCCTGCGCAATTAATTGAGCACGAAGGAATCGTCTTTTCCAGTTCTATGCGCTCACAAGCACGAGCTTTAAAAAAGGGAGATGAAATTTGTGAAATGCGATTTGCTCATACAATCGAATTCAGTAGTGCTGATGCTGCCAAAATCGCAACGTTAATGGGAGCTGGAATTCACCCCGGTATTCCTTCCCTACACTGCTATCAAGAAATTGATCGTGGTGAGCTTGTTCCATTATTTACTGATTGGGAAAGTGAACCACTACAACTATACATTTACGTGCGCCCCGAGTCGCTAAGGTTAAAGCGTGTCAAAACATTTATCGATGCATATCGTCGAGAAATGAATCGAATTCATACTCGTTGTGAGTCTGTTATAAACCGAGTTTTTCAGAATAGACTCATGATTACACACTCACAATAATTGTAATTTTCCACAATCTGTTCTTGTCGGTTTTGCTCTTGTCTACCAGGTATCAATTCAAGATACTGATAAAGAAGTCTTTTCTTTATGGAGCATTTCCATGCGCTACTCTCTTCTCTCTCTTTCCGTATTATCCGTTTTTGCCTGCAATGCTATGGCAGCCAACGTCACCATTTACGGCTTGGTGGACTACGGTTTTTCCCTCAGTCGAGCATCCGGTAATGGTGAAGGTGCTGCTGATGGCTCTATGGAATTTCAAATGAAATCCGGAATGCGCAATGGCTCTCGCGTTGGCCTGAAAGGCGTTGAAGATTTGGGCAACGGCTATAGTGTCTCATTCATTCTTGAAAACCAATTTTTGGCTGATAGTGGTGAATTGCAAACTTCAACTACGTTCTGGGAACGTGAGTCAACGGTTTCGCTGGGGACTCCCTTCGGTAAATTCACACTCGGCCGTACAGGACAACTCAAAAGCCCCGTTGGTTCTACTGCTTTGGCGGGAACCATCGTCAATCCTTTCGGTACGATGATGAGCAACTTTATTGGCGGCCATAAGTTCGTAACGACAGGCAACTACCTCACGGTCAACAACTCCATTACCTACGCCTCTCCCATTTTTAGCGGCTGGCAAGGCTTTGCACAGTATTCTTTAGCCAATACTGATGAAGGTGATTACGTTGATGCTGATGACCGTTATATGGCGCTTGCTGCGCGCTATCGTGATGAAGCACTTTTATTTACAGCCATCATTGACACGATCAATGAAAAGGGTGATCACTCTACTGGAGACCAACCGGTAACGGTGAACATTGCTGTTAATTACGACTTCGGCTTTATCAAGCCTTACCTTTACGCACAATGGTTTAAAAATAACACCATTAACCGTGCCGGCGGTTATATGGCTGGGACTGGTAAATATGACGGTGCCGGCGGTGTAATTGCTTTGCAATGGCCAGCTTTTGACGGTAAAGCGAAAGTGAGTGTCGGTTACATGAACGCAGTTTCGGTTAACGACGATGTATCAGACCTTGAACGGTACAGCGTTAATATTGGATGGGATCGTGCAATCACAAAGAAAACTCACGTTTACACGAATCTCGGTTATGCACAACAAGACACCGATGAGGCTCAACTCCGAGGTACAGAAGCCGTTGCCGGTCTTGTTCACTACTTCTGATAAGGGAACATCATGTTGGACATCATCCCCTACTTAGCGATTGTTATCGTAATCTTGACGGGCTGGGGTATCGTCAAAAATCTTCAGGTCAATATCCTGTTGCTTTTCTCGGGACTAGCCTTAAATCTATTGGCCGTTTTAGCAGGTGTTGATAACATCCTGCCAAAAAATGCTCATAGCACAGGTTGGATTGGCTTTGATCTTTTTGAGTTGCTCCGAGCTCTTTCACGCTCTCAGGTGGCTTCCACGGGCTTTGTCATCTTGATAGCTGGTGGCTTTGCTGCTTACATGGACAAAATTGGGGCTTCAGACAAACTCGTGGCTTTGTGTATGAAACCGTTGAGTCACCTGAAAAATCCGTATTTGGTGCTAGGTGCTGTCTTTGTACTTGGTCATATTTTGGGCCTTGTCGTAACATCGGCAGCCGGTCTGGCGATGTTGCTTGCCGTCTCTGTTTACCCGCTTTTGATTGGCATCGGAATTTCATCTGTAAGTGCTGCTGCCGTGATAGGTAGTGTGCTCGTTTTCTCCTACATTCCATCATCTGCCATCGCCATTTTGACGGCTCAAACTGCCGGCGTTGACCCGATGATCTATTTGATCGAACATCAATTACCCGTAGCTATTCCGACTATTATCGTCATGGTTCTTGCACACATTTTCGTGCAAAGCTATTTCGACAAAAAAGATGCTGCTAGTGGCCGTTTACCCGCGCCCAATCAAGAACTCTTGGGACAAAAACAGTCTAGAGCTGCCTCTCTTCCAAGCTTTTATGCTTTGTTACCTATCGTTCCTCTAATTCTGCTTTTCATCTTCAATAAACTTGTATTCAAAACGGTTGTGTTGGATGTAGCGACAGCCATGTTCATCGGCTGGGTCTTTGGGATTATTGTTGACATGATTTATCGACGCAACTTGGTTGCAGTATTCAAAGATGGTGCCGCCATGTTTACCGGCATGGGAAACATGCTCACCAACGTTGTCGGTTTAATTTTTGTAGCTGCGCTTTTTGCAGCAGGTCTACAAAATACTGGCCTGGTTAACTTGCTTATTGAAGCTGCTAAGCATGCGGGTCTCGGCCTAGCGGGCACAGGGTTGGTACTCTCGGCTGTCATCGCCATTGTCACAATTCTCACGGGTTCCGGCGTTGCGTCCTTTACGGGGCTAGTAGGCATTGCGCCATCTGTAGCCGCTGGCTTGGGAGGTGAGGCCATTGACCTTGCTATGATGATGCAATTGGCAAGCGAAATGACACGTCCAATTTCTCCTGTTGCCGGCGTCATTATTATCGTAGCTGGTTTCGCCGGTGTGAACCCACTTGAGATCGTTCGCAGAACTGCGATTCCTTGCTTTACCGGTCTGTTCTTCTCTCTCGGTCTGACAATTTTTTTAATGTAAAACCTACACTTTTTTATAACAGCATAAAAATGCGTGAAGTCCTTTGGATTTCACGCATTTTTTAAAGTAAACGTTTCAAATCAGGGAACAAATTCTTTTACTGCTTGAGCCTCAGCTTGTAACTCCCTGATGTTTGCCAAAATCTTGGTTTTTGTTACATCTGTCAGTGCAAGCCCCTCAACAGGTGTGGCAACACCGTTTTCACAAACGCATGGAAAACCGAACACCATACCTTCAGGCACACCATATTGGCCTTTGGAAGGCACGGCCATCGTCACCCATCGTTGGTTAGAGCCCAACACCCAATCATGCATATGATCAACCGAAGCCGAAGCCGCGGAGGCCGCAGAGCTTGCACCACGTGCTGCCAAAATGGCACCTCCGCGCTTAGCCACGGTAGGAGCAAATTCCTTTTCCAGCCACACGTTGTCCAATTTCGGCAAAACTGATTCGCCACAAGCAGTCGAAAATGTCACATCCGCAGCCATTGAAGGCGAATGATTGCCCCAAACGGCCACATGAGCCAAATCTGTCGTGCGAACCTGCAGGCGCTTGGCCAATTGAGCTTCGGCTCGGTTTTGATCCAAACGCATCAAAGCAGAGAAATTTTCAGCTTTCAAGTCCGGTGCATTTTTCATTGCAATCCAAGCATTCGTGTTGCAGGGATTGCCGACAACCAGTACCTTAACGTCGCGACTGGCCACTTCATTTAAGGCACGACCCTGAGTTTGAAAAATCGAAGCATTGGCTTGTAACAAATCTGCTCGTTCCATGCCCGGACCACGAGGACGAGCTCCCACTAAGAGCGCGACATCAGCATCGCGAAAACCTTGCATAGGATCTGTTGTATCGACCATATTCCACAAAAGAGGAAAGGCACAATCCTCTAACTCCATCATCGTGCCAGTCATGGCTGCATTATTTGATCCTGCCCGCCCCAAAAGAGTCAGATTCACAGGTTGGTCAGTCCCGAACATGCAACCGGCAGCAATACGAAACAAAAGCGAGTAAGCAATTTGTCCGGTAGCCCCCGTGACGGTGACGTTAATTGGTTTTTTCATTTTCTCTTTCCTTCCTCAAGGAGTTTTTCATTCATTTTTCGACCTTGCCCACCAAGGTCAACTGCTTTTCCAATTCACTGAAACGCTTGAGAGGTTTTTCAGCCTTTCGGTTGCGGTACGTACAGTGAAGAAGCTCATGGGAGAGCTCGCCATTGGGTTTAAGCAAAAATTCTTTATAAAGTCGGATGACATCAGGATTGTCGTGTGAATTGTGTAGCTTGATCTTGCGATCAATTGCATAGACACTTTCCTGACGTTGTGACAACGTTTGCGTCCACATTGGTCCTTTGGCTGTGCCACCGCCGCCGATGCAGCCCCCCGGACACGCCATCACCTCGACAAAGTGCCACGGAGAGCGCCCGGCACGAACGATATCGAGCAGCGGCTGAACATTCTTGAGTCCATAGACCACTGCCACACGAAGCGTGCCGAAAAGCTCAGTGCTCAGTTCTGCTTCTTTAACACCTTCAAGCCCGCGCACAGGAGTCAATTCCAAAGGGAGCGGCTCGGACGTTCCTGAGAGCACTGCCAATGTTCTTAATGCAGCCTCCATCACGCCACCCGTCGTTGCAAAAAGTTGCGCAGCACCCGAACCTTCCGTCATAAAGGCTGAGTCAAAATCCTGAGGTTCAATATCGAGAATATCGATTCCTTCTCGCTTGAAAAGTCTTGCAAGTTCTCGAACCGTAAGCACTAGATCCACATCTGGAACTCCATCTCGAGCCAACTGATCTCGCGCTGCCTCCCCTTTTTTCGCTGTACACGGCATGATCGAAATTACACGGATGCGCCGAGCATCGATTCCTTTTTCTCTTGCCATCCAAGTCTTGGCCAAAGCTCCGAAAATTGCTTGAGGAGAGCGAGTGGACGATAAGTGTGGCAAGAGATCCGGGTGAGCTTTTTCCATATGATTGATCCACCCAGGACAGCACGAGGTAAACATTGTGTCGGGCGAACCGAGCGTGCCGGCTTCTCGGGCCTTTTGCAATCGTTCAAAAAGCTCCGTGCCTTCTTCCATGATGGTGACATCTGCCGCCCATAAGGTATCGCAGACAAAGTCGGCACCAAGTTTTTTAAGTCCGGCAACAATCTGACCTTGAAGATTTTTTCCCGGAGCTGCCCCCAAAACCTCTGCTAGCGCCACCCGTACAGCTGGCGCCATTTGCACAACCGTCGTGACTCGCGAGTCTGCAAAAAATCTCAATGCCAGATCGGTTTCATCTCTGACACTTAACGCGCCCGTTGGGCACACCAACGTGCATTGACCGCATTGCACGCAGCGATCTGAGTCTCCCCAAAGTTCTCCGTCAAAACCCACCGAGGCCACACAGGAATTACCTTCAAAGGTAATGGCTCCGACTCCCTGAACATTGCGACAAACTTCCACGCAACGCATACAACGAATGCACTTTTGCGAGTCAAACACAAGTCCCAACATGGACGTATCGAGCACACTTTCACGAGTATTTAAGCGACCCGACAATCCTTGGCAATTTAAACCAACTTCATCAGCGACTTTTTGCAGCTCACAATTGCCATGGCGAGAGCAGCTGGAACACTGTTCACAATGATCAGCAAATAACAATTGAGCTTGAAGCTTGCGTGCATTTCGGACTCGAGACGATCGGGTATCGATTCGCATATTATTTTTCACGTATGTATTGCACGCCGTTACCAAAGACGAGTCCTTATCTCCTTTGACCTCCACCAAACACATGCGACATGTCCCCGGTCGATGATTAAGCGCAGCAAACTCACACAAAGTCGGGATGTGCACTCCTTGTCGACGACAAACTTCAAGAATTGTGTCTTTTTCAGAACATTCAATGGCTTGGTTATCAATAAACACTTTCATCGGCGAGTCCTCCCCTTAAAGTTCTTCCACTGCACTTTTACCTGGAATGGGTTTCAGAGTACTCAAGGTGATAATCTGATAACACCGCATGCAACGTGAAGCCTGTCGATAAGCCTCATCGATATCAAACCTCTCTTCAACTTCCTGCCAATTGCCCACACGAGACTCCGGACAAAGCGTCTGAAGTGGGACTCTTTGGGCCGCGACAGCAGGGTATTGGGGGGCCTCATTACTCATCAAACGCTCATCTCGGATGATTTCACTCATTCGGCGACGAGCCAAAAAGCCCGGCATCCCCGTCATTAAATACTCACGAATGGAAGCGGCGGCCGTCTCTCCGGTCTCCAGTCCTCGAATCAGACTGGTAGGACCGGTAGCGGCATCTCCTCCTGCAAACACTCCGTCTCGAGTCGTTAACATCGAGTCATCCACGACTATCGTGCCGCGATCGGTAAATTCGATTCCATCGGAATCACTAAAAACGGAACGATCCAAACGCTGTCCAATGGCGGCAATTACCGTAGAACAAGGCACCACAAATTCGCTTCCCTCAATGGGTTGTACACGACGTCGACCGCTTTCATCGGGCTCGGTTTCTTGCATTCGAATCAACTTAATCCCACAAACTTGACCGGCTCGGGTCAGTATTTCAACCGGCGCTGTTAAGAATTGAAACTCAATACCTTCTTCGCCTGCCGCGAGGATTTCTTCTTTGTCAGCCGGTGCTGAAGCCTGTGTACGTCGATAAGAAACGATGACTTTGTGTTGATTGTCTTTCAGAAGTCTTCTTGCCGAGCGACAGCAATCCATGGCCACATTGCCACAACCGACCACGACCACGTCTCCTGACAAACTCTGTACATCGTCATTTTCTTGAGCACGAGCCAATTGGAGTAAAAAATCGAGTCCCTTCAAGTATCCTCGCGCACTCGTATCTTCTCCGGGCAGTCCAAGATACTGTCCATTGGCACACCCGAGGCCTAAAAATACCGCCTTGTACCCCTTTGCAAAAAGCGTATCGAGATTGAAGTCTTTGCCGAAAGTTTTACCGTATTGAAACTGGGCCCCCAATGCCTCCACTGTCCCAATTTCACTATCGAGGATATTGTTGGGTAGCCGATAACTGGGAATCCCCAATCGAGCCATTCCACCCGCGTGGCTTTCTTTTTCGTAAATCGTTACACCGATACCATGTTGCAAGAGGTGATACGCACAGTTCAGTCCGGCAGGACCGGCACCGATCACGGCCACTTGCGGTTGTTGATCTGCGGGGGCCTTCTTTGCGCAATCGACAGCAACTTCCTGAGCATGATCACTGGCAAAACGCTTAAGGTCCTTGATACTCACAGGAGCATCAATTTGCCCGCGAAGACAGGCATTTTCACAAGGCCTCACACAGACTCGGCCACATGAGCCCACCAAAGGATAATGACGAAGCAGTACCGCCTTAGCCATATCAGGACGGCCGTCACGGATGTAGTCGATATAACGGGGAACTTCAACGTGCGCAGGACACGCTTCAATACAAGGAGCGGTTGCCAGACTGAAACTGTCACCGTTTTGGATATAAACGCCGGGCGAGCTTACGAGATCTTCTCGAAAATGATCAATAGCTGCAATGAGTGCTATAGGACTCGTTCGGCCAATTCCGCAAAGACTAGTATCGGCCATCTGTATAGCTACTTGGCGAATAAAATCCCAATCGACTTCTTGTCCTTGACCTTGTGCAGCCTTCTCCAGAGCCTCAACGATCAGTACCGAGCCGCTTCGACAAGGCGTGCATCGCCCGCATGACATCTCCTGCGTTTTTCGGTAATAGTCCAACAACACTCGTAAGAGTGTGACACGATGATCGTAAATTAGGAAACCTTCTGCGGTAGCAATCCCCGTGATCGGATTTCCACGATTGAAATATTTCGAGCTAGGAAAAGAGGTTAAATCCGCACATATACCTCGACGAGTGTCAAAAACTACCCCTTTCCAAAAGCCATAGATCAATTCGTTCATCAGAGCCCTCTTCAAAGATGTTCTCAGGCAAGCCAAAGATTTTTTTCTACGCACGCCCGGAGAAATTATTCTATACAATTTTTTATGTGTCAAGAAAAATTTATATCAACGTCGGATGCTTTTATAACGCAAGCAATAAACAACCTTATTATCATCATATAGTTAAAAGAAAAACTTGTATAAAAATTGAAAATTTAAAATTTCAGAATTAAAGTATAAAAATTTCTTTTTCTTTATTGTTTTATCTGAAAAATAAAAAATTCTTTAAAAAAAGGAACCAGTCGTCAGATCAAACAAGTTCTGTCCGAGGAAGGCGTTGGCGCAACGATTTTGCGATCTGTACAATGGACGCAGCGATTGGGTACCATCGACATGACAGGATGGAGAACAATCGATTCCAATTAATATCGATTAAAATCAATCGCTTGATAACAAATCTCCCCTCCATATTTTCGATCGCGGGTAGATTCTTCTTATTTTTCCGTCGGCTTACACGGTTGATGATTCGCTTTTTCTCAACGCGTCCATTGCCGCTCTCTTAAGGTTGTGTATTGGCTATGATCAGACAAGAATTACTCCCCTACATTGAAGCCGCAAAACTCATTGCCAAGGCTTTCGGCCCGGACTGCGAGGTCATCGTACACGACTTGTCAGTGCCACAACATTCGGTCGTCTTTGTTGAAAATAACGTTGTCACGGGGCGCCATGTCGGAGATTCGTTCGGACATCTTGTTCAAAAAGCCCGAGAGCTTGGCTCCGAAGACGGCATTCTGGCCAACTACTATTACCGCAGAGACGGACGCCTTATTCGCTCTTCTTCGCTTTTGATTCGTGACAACGATGGCAAGCTCATCGGAGCCCTTTGCATTAACGTTGATTCCACCGCACTTGAGCAACAAATTCGCAGTGTCATGCGCCAGTTGCCGGGATACGTTGATAAGGCTCCGTCCGCTGAGGCAACTGTTGAACAAGCCGCAGAACTCGTGGACGAAAACACTGCCGAGCCAACTTTACTTGACTTGGTTCACAAACTTATTGACTCTGCAGCCAGCGAGGCCTTGGCTCATGGCCCCCTTACAAAAGAAAGGCGACTTGAAGTTGTGCAGTTCCTAGATTCGCGCCAAGTTTTTATGATGAAGGGTTCTGTTGATCGAGTTGCTGAACGCTTAAATGTCGCCAAAGTGACAATCTACAGCGACTTGGATACATTGCGTGGAAACAGAAATTAAACCTAATACCGTTTCCACAATGCAATCAGCCGGCAAATGCCGGCTGATGTTTTTTTTGACATTAATATCTTCTATAACGTCACGTAGGCCCACAAAGCCACAATGATAATTTGCCCCGTAATGATGCGAAGGAACATCGCCAACGGATACACGGTAGAGTACGCGACCGCTGCGGCACTTTTATCCGAAAGCGTTGCGGCATAAGCCAAAATAGGCGAATTCGTACACGCTCCGGTTAAAAGTCCCACAACACTGTGGTAATTGACCTTAAAGAAATAACGAGCGACAAATCCCACGACAAACTGCGGCACAAACGTGATAATAAAGCCACAGAACGCGTACAAAAGACCGTTGCCGTTTACGAGCGTATTGACGAAATTACCCCCTGCCGTTAAACCGACACTGGCTAAAAAGAGTGCAATCCCCAGCTCTCGAACAATGAGATTGGCAGAGTTTGTCGTGTAAGTTGCCAAATGGAAGGTTGCGCCAAACCGCCCCAACAAAATTGCAACAATCAAAGGACCGCCTGCCAGGCCGAGTTTTAACGGCGTCGGCATCCCCGGCATAGCAATCGGAATGGAACCGATGAAAACACCAAGCGTAATCCCCAAGAAAATCGCCACTAAATTAGGCGTATCCAAACTCTTTGTCTGGTTACCCAAACGAAGTGCCAGACGTTTGACTGCATTTTCCGGCCCCACGCATTGAATAATGTCGCCAACCTGAATGTGAAGACCGGGATAAGGGAAAATTTCCAAACCGGAACGCCACAGACGAACGATATTGACACCATCGGAATGAGCGAGCGACAAATCATTAATGGTCTTGCCGTTCATATCGTCTCGGGTCACGATGATGCGTTGACGTGTTAAAGGGGAGCGTTCCGTTGAAATGTCAATTCGGTTGTCTTCTTTACCGAAAGCCGCCACGATGTCCATTTTGTCAGCCGGCGTTGCCAACACGCGAATCGTATCGCCGTGATGGATAATGAATTCGGCATTGGGGCTGACAATTTCACCGCGATGCATCAAGCGAGAAATGATGAAAGGACGAGGAATGCGTCGGTGTGCTTCCCCGATCGAAATACCGTCCAACATATGGTTGGTCACATAGATGTGAAAAACGACCGGGGCCTGATTGATTTCTTTTTCTTCTACATCCCAATGGCGATCTTCTTCAGCCAAATCCACTTTAAAAAGCACTCGCAATAGTACCGACACACCGATGATCGTAACCAAACCCAAAGGATACGAGCACGCATAAGCAATGGCAATATCTTCCCCCTGATAGCCCACTTGATTAAGCGCTTCTTGCGTTGCACCTAGACCCGGCGTACAGGTAATGGCTCCATAATGCACGCCAAGCATGGAAGCTAAAGAAATCGTGTCACTGAAAATAAAATAAAGCAAAATGGTGAGTCCCACGCCTACAGCAATCGTCAACAGCATAAGGCTGTTTAACACAACTCCCACGCTCTTAAAGGATGAGAAAAACGAGGGACCAACTTGCAAACCCACAAAGAAAATAAAAAGCACTAACCCGAAATCTCGCGTAAAGCCCAACACATCCATGTTGATCTTCACACCGAAATGACTAAAAATGAGCCCAACGAATAAAACGGCGATTACACCTAGCGAAATGCCTTTGACTTTCACACGACCCAACGCTAATCCAAGCGTTATGATGGTCGCGTAAACAATAGCAATATGGGGAATTGAATCAGGATTAGTTAGAAGCGCATTGAGCCATTCCATTGGAACCACCCGTTACGATTATGTCTTACTTGATTAGACAAATATTATTAAATAGGGACAATTAGCTAGTGTATGCCTGCCTAAAAAAAATTCGATACATACATACCCTAAAAGGGTAAACCCCTTATAGTCGTTTTTTCGATCAAACTTTAGAGCTCTTGTTATCACTCTCCTCAAACTTCCATAAAGAATGACGATGCCTCGCATACTCAGCATCTACAAACCCGGAAAACATCGCAGGCAGAAGACATCGATTGGCCTTAAATAGAAAGGCAGCCATATGCCCGAAAAAGAGCAAAATCGTTAAAACCATTCCCAGATTGTGTAGCTGCGCCAGCCAAAATAGGACAGGATCAGGAAATTCCACCCCAGCGAGATTTTTCAAGGATTTCAATAACCCCGTGACAATCACTAAAGCAAACACGCCGGCAAATGCCGTCCAGGCCAATCGTTGCTCCGGAAGATACTTTTCAGAAGGAGCTTCAGCCTGCCCAGAAATTAGCGCTTTAATGATCGCAACACTTCTACCGAAGTCTCCTTTTTTCGGGACAATGTCAAAGTCTCCCTCTAAAGCGTGAACGGCCAAATGAAACACGCATAAGAAAGTGAACACGACCGCAAAAGCGTAGTGCCACGGTAGCGTTACATAGAAGTCTCCCGTCGAAGGAAACAGGGCTGTAATCCCGTAACGCTTAGCTACGGGCATCTGAAGAATCCCCGTAACGATCAAACCGAAACAAGAAAAAGCGATTCCCCAGTGCACGAGACGATTGCGAAGACTTTGACGAAATACCTTTGCCATCACGCTTCATCCTTATGATTTTGGTGACGAACTTTTTTACGACGAGCAACCACATACGCAACAGCCAAAGCTGCCGCTGGCGCAGCCAGCGTTGCAAGAGCCCAATCCGAAGATTCCTGCAGCTTTGAAGCAACCGGTGCAAAACCGGGCCTGCCGTCATTTGCAACGGATTGTTTTGTTTTTAAATGTGCCGTTTCGATGGCTTCAAAAGAAACGCTTGAGACATACCACGTGGCCGTTCCGCCGTTTTCATTTAAGCCGTAAACGTAGCGCTTTCCGACAATTTGACGCAAATGCGCAATGGCTTGAGTCAATGGCAAAAAGACCGTTGCTTTTTGAGGGCAAGCCGTTGCACAAACCGGCACCCCTCCCTTATCAAGACTGTCAGCGCAAAAGTCGCACTTGTACATCACGCCTCCGCCCGCAAATTTAGGAGCGACATCCAAATAGAGTCCGACTCCGGCTTGTCGTTGCGGTATAGACCAAGGGCAAACATCGCGGCATTTAGCTCCGCCGAAACACACTGAAGAATCAATCTGCACCGCGCCTTCGTCCGTGCGGTTGATGGCTCCAAACGGACATATTTTGCGGCAAGGCGCGTCAAAACAATGCATGCAACGCCTGGGCGCGTAAACCACTTTACCGTCCTCCAGCTCAACCTTTTCGACGTAAAGCCAGTTGTAGGGCGTCAATCGACTAATAAGGCCTTGTCGTTCAGAGAAATCTTCAAAGGTCTTTTGAGGCCAATAGGGACGCAAAGGTTTTTGTGGCTGAGGGAAGCGCTTCTGATTTTTATCTCGACAAGCCTTTACACAAAGCGGTACTGCTCGGTCCGCACAACCGTCGCAAGCATCCAGATCAATAATGCTGACCCATTGATTTAAAGACGGTTCTCCTTGCTTTGCTTGAGCCTGGAATGCTCCGGCCGCAATCGCAGTCAAGAGAGAACCTTTGAGAAAAGTTCTTCGATCTGCCATGACATTGCGCTTTCTAAAATTCTGTTTTGCAATGTTAGCCTATACTAAATGCAGAAAGAATAACTTTTGGACAAAAACAAAAATCCGCACGGTTTTCACACACGCGCGGACATAAAATTTGGCGCCCGATGACTGACTCGAACAGACGACCTACCGCTTACAAGGCGGTTGCTCTACCAACTGAGCTAATCGGGCCTCACAAAAGAGCGACTATTTTACACGAGAAAAGACCGGTTTGGAAGAAGTCTTTTTCTCTTCGACTTCATCTTCGGGTTCGTCACTATTTGGACCAAACATCATTCCCTTGGTCGGCTCTTCTTGAGGGAAGGTACCGATGATATTGCGATAAGGCACATAACAGCGTTGAGCCTGATCCCCAAAGCGGGCCTCAAAAATGACGGCATCTTCCTCGAAGTGCAAATTGTGAGTAGCCTCCGTCGAGATATCGAAAACAATCTGACCGTCTTCGACAAATTCCATCGGTACGGTACAGCGATCATCAACGGCCACGAGAATATAGGGCGTTAGTCCCACATCCGTGCACCAATTCCAAATGGCCTGAATCAAGTACGATTTGATCGACGGTCTTGACATGGTCTCTCCAATCGGACGATTTAACGACGCATCACTTTTTCAGAAGGCGTCATGGAATCAATGAATGACTGACGTGAAAACAGTCGTTCAGCGTACTTTTGTAGCGGTGCTGCAGAAGGCAGCAAGTCGATACCGTAGTATCCGAGACGCCACAGTAGCGGAGCCATCACGACGTCCAACATCGTGAACTCTTCACCAAAGATGTACTTATTTTTCAAAAAGACGGGAGACATCGCCGTCAATTGATCGCGAATGGCGGCACGAGCAGCTTGCTTGGCTACTTCATCGGTTTTACTCGATTCAAGCGTACGAACATGCGTGAAAAGTTCGCGCTCAAAATTAAACAGGAACAAACGCACTCGAGCACGCATCACGGGCTCGGCAGGCATTAATTGCGGATGCGGGAAACGTTCGTCCAAATACTCACAAATAATGTTTGCCTCATAGAGGAAAAATTCGCGCTCTACGAGCACCGGCACTTCCCCGTACGGATTCATCGTCGCAATATCTGCGGGCAAGTTATTAACGTCTACATCACGCACTTCAAAATCCATGCCCTTTTCATACAAAAGAAAACGACACCGATGAGAAAAAGGACAAGTCGTACCGGAATACAAAATCATTTCATTACTCCTTCGCCTAAGTTCGGCGATGCGCATTGATCAGCCCGCAAGCGAAACACTGAAATAAACGGGCGACCATTGTTTAATTTTAATCGAGCGCCGAAAAAACGCTACAAAACACAAATAATTTATTTATTTATCAATAGGTTAAATTGGATTGTCATCATCTACAAAAATGCATTCCAGACCTAACTCTTTCTCGATGTATTCGCCTAAAGCACAGATACCCAAGCGCTCGGTTGCGTGATGTCCACACACAAGATATGGCACACCGCTTTCGCGTGCAAAATGAGTTGTCCGCTCGGTAGCCTCTCCGCTTAAATAAGCGTCTACACCAGCTGCCGCCGCAATTTCGAAAAAGTCCTGCGCAGCCCCTGAACACCAAGCCAACTTGCGAATGGGCTCTTCTCGTTGCCCCAACACGAGTGGTTCACGACCGAGCAATTGTCCCACTCGGTCTGCTAATGCTTCCAGAGACTCGGCGGCAACCGTACCTGTCCACACAAAGGGTTCATCGGTTAATTGCGTTATCTCGGTTGCGCCTAAAAGGGCCCCCAATCTTGCGTTGTTGCCGAGTGTTTCGTGCGCATCTAAAGGAAGGTGGTAGGCAATCAAATTGATGTCCGCACTCAGTAACGCTTTCAATCTTTTGTATTTGGTGCCGACAACAGCTGCATTTTCTCCGCGCCAAAACCATCCGTGATGCACAAGAAGTGCATCAGCCTGGAGCTCACAAGCCCGATCTATGACGCGCTGAGTGGCCGAGACGGCACAAACAATGCGCTGAACTTCGCTCTTACCTTGAACCTGCAGGCCGTTTGGCGCATAGTCCTTGAAAAGTTCCGGATGAAGTAAGTGATTAAGGTGCTCAATCAGGGCATCACGAAGCATCTTGATACTCCTTGAGTTGAAAATAGCAGTGGCGATCAGGCCTCGTTGTCTTCAGAGTCTTCGTGCTTCTTGCCGAAGGCTTTGACGGCCCAAAGTCCCACTTGATACAAAATTACGAGCGGCACGGCCAACAGGCATTGGCTCAGTACGTCAGGCGGCGTAACGATGGCCGCAATCACAAAGGCTCCCACAATCACGTAAGGGCGCAAGTGCACCATCTGCTCATAGCGAGCAATCCCTGTGTGATTCAAAAGCACGACCACAATGGGCACTTCAAACGCAAGGCCAAAAGCAACAAACATGCCGATCACGAAACTGAAGTAGGCATCAATGTCTGGGGCGAAGTTAACGCTTTCCGGACTAAACCCCGCAATGAAGAGAAACACCATTCGGAAGACAATGAAATAGCAGTAAAGCATTCCGAGCGCAAACATAATGATGCTCGAAATCAAAACCGGAAAAACGAGTCGCTTTTCTTTTTTATAAAGACCCGGAGCCACGAACGCCCAGACCTGATAAAGCACGATAGGAAGTGCGATTAAAAAAGCCAAGAAAAGAGTGACTTTCAAAGGCACGAAGAAAGGGGCTACCACGCCCGTGGAGAGCATTTTGACACCTTCGGGTAGAGCACTCATCAGAGGACGACTCAGGATGTCAAAAATTTGCTTCATAAAGGGCGAGAGCGCCAAAAAGACCACGAGAACGCTTGCGCACGCTTTCACGGTTCGCGACCGCAACTCCAGAAGGTGACTCATGAGCGGCTGCTCGCGATCAACTTCTTCGTCCTCATTTTTCTCGTAAGTGAGCTTTTCGTTGGTCATGGACGTCTCAACGGTAAATACGGGGACGGTTTACACGCGCCCGCGGAGCATAGCGGCGATTGTAGCCACCCAGAGATTTTTTCGGCAACGCCATTTCACGTCGCAAAGCTTCAAGCTCTTCGATTAAGTCATCCAAGGAGGCTGTCGGCTTGTAGCGTTTGGGAACATATAGCGACTGTCGAGTGCCATCGTCGTCGCCCCCCATATCCCAGCCGAAAGGATTATTGGTTCGAAAGTCCGATGAACGGGACTTTGTCGGCAACGTTGCTTCTGCTTGATTAAATTTTGTGTAAGGATCTGGTGTGGCACTCTTGGTGACTGAGTCGACCGACTCTTTGACGGTAGAGACCGTCTCACGAATAGCGTCGGTTTCAGCCTTGACACCCGATTCGATCTCCGTGAAGGATTTTTTCAAATCTGCAGCCGAGCTGCTGATTTCTTCCCGAATACGCTTAATTTCAGACAGTTGTGTCTCACGCTCAATCTCACCCTTGACCTGTGTGAGATAACTTTGCGCACGCGCAAGCAACCGCCCTGCCGTGCGAGCAACCTCAGGCAGTTTCTCCGGGCCGAGCACCACAAGAGCGGCAACGCCGACAATTAAAATTTCAGAAAAACTTAAATCAAACATAAACGGCAAACGAGCCACGCGGATGCAAGGGCTATCTGCATCCGCACTCTCAGTTTCCGATCAGCGTTTATTTTGTGACTTTCTCTTTGGCCTGGACATCGACCGTGTCGGCTTCGGCCTTTTGAGCCGTCACTTGCTTGGTATCTTCCTTAGCGGCAGCGTTGGCTTCTTCTTGACCTTCTTTCAAGCCGTCTTTAAAGCCCTTAATACCACTACCCAAGTCACGGCCGAGGTTTTTAAGCTTACTCGTACCGAACACGAGTACCACGATCAAAAGAACGATCAACCAGTGCCAAATTGAAAAACTTCCCATTTTTAGCTCCTACGCGCCCAGGGTTGCGGGCCGCCCATAACGTGAATATGCAAATGGCCGACTTCCTGACCGCCGTCTTTTCCAGTGTTAATCACGACACGGAAACCGTTTTGACAGCCTTGCTCTTTGGCCAATTGCGATACCAGTGCAAGCATTTTACCTAAAAGCGCAGTATCTTCAGGCTGCGCTTCGGCCAAAGATGTTAAATGCTTTTTCGGAATCATCAGAAAGTGAATCGGCGCAGACGGATTAATGTCATGAAATGCCAATACATCATCGTCTTCATAAACTTTATTGCAAGGGATATCACCCTTGATGATTTTGCAAAAAATACATTCTTGCATGATCTTTTCCCTCATCTATTTATCAGGACAATCGTTCAATCTTGGCCCCAAGTGCAGCCAATTTTACTTCCATGTGATCGTAACCACGATCAAGGTGATAGATGCGATCCACAATCGTTTCACCGGAAGCTACCAAACCGGCTATCACAAGAGAGGCTGAGGCGCGAAGGTCGGTTGCCATCACTGTGGCTCCTGACAATTGCTCCACTCCCGTTACGACAGCCGTGTGACCGTCAACGGTGATATTGGCTCCCAAACGTTGCAATTCCGGCACGTGCATAAACCGGTTTTCAAAAATCGTCTCCGTAATGCGCCCAGTCCCCTCGGCAATCGTATCCAATGCCATAAACTGGGCCTGCATATCTGTGGGGAATCCGGGGTGCGGGACCGTTCGAACGCTCACAGCCGTCGGACGACGATCCATCTTGGCGCGAATCCAGTCCGTGCCGACTTCAATCACGGCTCCAGCTTCGCGCAACTTATCCAAGACAATATCCAAGGTATGCGGAGCAGCATCCGTTACCGTCACATCACCTTGTGTCATGAGAGCGGCCACTAAGAAACTCCCCGTCTCAATGCGGTCTGGCAATACGCGATGGGTTGCTCCATGCAAACTTTGTACCCCTTCAACTTCGATGATCGGAGTACCTGCTCCTCGAATTTTGGCCCCCATGGCAATCAAACAATCGGCCAAATCGACCACTTCGGGCTCACGCGCAGCGTTCTCAATCACGGTCGTGCCCTCGGCCAAAGTCGCTGCCATCAAAAGATTCTCCGTACCCGTAACGGTCACCATATCCGTGACGATATGAGCACCCTTTAAACGCTTGGCCTTTGCCACCACGTAACCATGGTCGATCTCAACTTCCGCACCCATGCATTTGAGCCCCTTGATATGTTGATCGACAGGGCGCGCACCGATGGCACAGCCGCCGGGCAACGACACACGCGCTTCACCGAAACGGGCCAACATTGGTCCTAAGGTCACGATGGATGCACGCATGGTTTTGACCAAGTCATAAGGCGCGGTCAGTGTATCAAGCGTCTTGGCATTTAACGTGACCGTCTCATTGTCTCTTTCCACTCGCATCCCGAGTCCGCTCAAAAGCTTTCCCATCGTGCGAATATCAGAGAGATGGGGCACGTTTTTCAACACCAAGTCATCTGCCGTTAAAAGCGACGCTGCCAGGATAGGCAAGGCGGCATTTTTAGCGCCGGAAACCTTGACTTCACCGCTTAAACGATAACCGCCCGTGACTTTGAGTTTTTCCATACTTCAGTTTTTCCGAAAAAAATTCACTTGCCTCAAAAAGAGGAACCACATTAATCAATCATAATGAAAACACATTGCCTGAACAAAATCCGCGCCAATTGGCGCGGATTTCAAAGCCCGTTTATACGTCTTTATGACAGTACGGGCGAATCAGTTCGCGAACACCGTACAGCTTTGCCAAACTCCACATCCCTTCGGGTAGATTAACAATGCTGGGCGAAAGATTGGCCTGCCGGGCTTCTTGCAACCACTTCAAAATTAATGCCAAAAGCGCACTATCGGCAGCCTTGACTCCCGTGCAGTCGAAAACGGCATCGCCAGCCGCTAACGCCGCCTCCGAGAGCTCTTCCCAACGATTAATGTCGTCAAAAGTGACCACTTCTTGCGAGATTTTCATTAAATCCGTCTCCGAAAACTGCCTGATACTTATTTGGCGTTATCGGTCAAACGCGACTTCATTTGACGAATCAAACCGTCAATACCTTCTTGAGCCGCAATACTGCCGTATTGATTACGGTAATTGCTCACCAACCAAACACCTTCCACGTTAATATCGATCACGCGCCAACCCTTATCTTTGATGTTGCGCAAACGATAATTAATCAACGTTTCGGGTTGGTTTTTATCGACCGTCGAATACATAGCAGTGCGAATCAAAGCTTCGGTTCCATCATTTTGACCGCGCGGAAGGATTTTTACCTGCATGTCTTTCGCCATCGTTAACGCGCCGGAGTAAACCTGAATCAACGTTTCGCGGAAAAGTGTTTGCAACTCTTCGCGTTGAGCAGGCGTGGCTTCCCGCCACTTCGGTCCCACTGCCATACGAGTCATACGCAAAAAGTCCACCGCCGGCATCATCTTGCGATCAACAAGCGCTTCGACGGCCTTTTTGTCTGCCTTCTGTAATTGGGGATTGTTGCGAATTTCTTGCAAGACATCGTTAGCCACACGCTCAACAAAAGCCTCCGGCGTCTCTTGGGCGGCCAATGCAGCACCGGGCAAGGCGGTCGCTAAAGCAATACTGGCGGCAATGCCTAAAAATGCTCGACGTAACATCGTGTCTGACTCCTGGTAATCGTCTTCAAAATCATCTTCAAACTCGTCGACTAACAACTCCAGCGGAGGGTTGCCGTCCCAAACCAAGTTCTCACGATATTGTAAATAAGCTTCACGTACTGCAATGTAGGGATCAATTGCCGTTTGTAACATGGAGTCGGTGGCCAACAAACTTGCACGCGTATCAACCACATCAAGAGCTCCCAAGGTCACCCCCATCGGCCAAAGATCTTCATTATTCAGATATACGTAAGTAAGCGGATTCATCGCCCATGCGGCCGGTATATCTGCCGTATCACGAACGCTGTTGGGACCGAAGAACGGCCAGACAACGTACGGGCCGGACGGCACGCCCCATTTACCCAACGTCTGACCGAAATCCTCAGGCGCACGTTCCATATTCATGTGCGAGGCTACATCAAAAATCCCGCCGATACCGACGGTTGTATTCACCAAGAAACGACCGATACTGACAAATCCGTCTTTGAACTTTCCTTGCAGGAAGTTATTGACCATATTGCCCGGTTCGCCTAAATTGCCGAAAAAGTTACTCACGCCGTCTTGAACGGGTTGGGGAACATTTTCGGCATAGCTGACGGCCACTGGATGCAAAATGTACTCATCCATTGCCATGTTAAAAGCATGCGTCTGACGATTAAATGTTTCCCAAGGATCGTTGGGATTGTCGCCCGAAGTCGGAGGAACAACCGCGCAAGAGGTCAACAATAATGCGCACGCACTCCCGACTACGGCTAATGAGAGAGCCTTCTTGTTCACGATGTTTATTCCTTATCCTTGTTTTCAACAAAGCTATACATGAATTTGCTGATCATCTGCTCAAGCACCATAGCTGATTGTGTACGACGGATTTTGCTGCCGCCTTCGAGCATCTCTTCGTCAGCCCCGGCCGTCAACCCGATGTACTGTTCGCCCAAAAGTCCCGAAGTAAGAATCTGTGCTTCGGTATCGGTCGGGAATTCGTAACCAGAATCCAATTCCATCGTCACCTTGGCTTGGTACATTTGATTGTCAAACGTAATGGATTCCACACGTCCGACGACCACTCCGGCGCTTTTTACCGGGGCTCGGGGTTTAAGTCCGCCGATATTGTCAAATTGAGCCTCGACCATATACGTCTTTTGCGAAAAAGAGAAACTGCCGAGGTTGGCGGCCTGAAGAGCCGTAAAAAGCAATGCGGCAAAGCCCGCGACCACAAAGAGTCCTACCATCAATTCCACACTGCGTTTGCGTTCGGTTTTGCGTTCCATCAAAAACCCCTTTCTAATTAAATCGAGAACATCAGGGCCGTCATGATGAAGTCAAGCCCTAAAACCATCAAGGATGAAATGACCACCGTGCGCGTCGTAGCGCGAGAGACGCCCTCAGGCGTCGGTCGAGAGTTATATCCTTGATAAAGAGAAATCAGCCCCACTGCGACGCCGAATACAATGGCCTTAATTAAGCTATTGCCAACGTCACTGAAAACATCGACACCGCCTTGCATTTGTGACCAAAATGCTCCGCCGTCAACGCCAATCATGAGTACGCCCACAATCCAGGCACCAAAAATGCCGACGGCCGTAAAAATGCACGACAGAATCGGCATGGAAATAAAGACTCCCCAGAAACGCGGAGCAAGCACTCGACGCACGGGGTCTACGCCCATCATTTCCATTGCGGCAACTTGTTCGCCTGCTCGCATCAAGCCGATTTCGGCTGTCAATGACGTGCCTGCACGGCCGGCAAATAAAAGTGCCGTAACTACCGGACCCAATTCACGGGCAAGAGCCAACGCAACCATGACACCCAGAGCTTGCTCACTGCCGTAGCTCACCAAAATGTAATAGCCTTGAAGCGCCAACACAAAACCGACGAAAAGCCCAGAGACCGCAATGATGATCAGGGAATAATTCCCGATGAAGTGTATTTGCTGGACAATCAGCCAAAAGCGAGAAAGCGAGGCCGGCAACTCCTTAAATAGTTGCATGGAAAAAATCGCCAAACGACCGACGTGCTGTACCTGCTCAAGAGTCCAAGCTCCCAAATCCATCAACGCTTTCATAATCACACCCCGAACTGTTTTTCGATGGGTTCTGCCGGATAATGGAAAGCCACGGGACCGTCAGGTTCACCCTTAATGAATTGTTGAACATAGGGATCCGTCGATGCGGATAGCTCTTGCGGCGTCCCCTCTGCTGCAATACGACCAGAAGAAATCATGTAAACGTAGTCGGCAATGGCAAATGTTTCGGGCACGTCATGCGTCACAATGATGCTAGTCGCGTTTAACGCATCGTTGAGATCGCGGATTAGTCGTGCGGTAATACCCATTGAAATAGGATCGAGCCCGGCAAAAGGTTCGTCATACATAATAAGTTCCGGGTCGAGCGCCGTTGCGCGCGCCAGGGCAACGCGACGGGCCATACCGCCGGAAATCTCGCTCGGCATCAGATCAGCAGCGCCGCGTAACCCCACGGCGTTTAATTTCATGAGTGCCATGCGCTCGATTAAATCTTCGCTAATGTCGGTCTGTTCGCGCAATGGGAAGGCCACGTTATCAATGACGCTCATATCGGTAAAAAGAGCACCAAATTGAAATAACATGCCCATACGACGACGTTGTGCAAAAAGCGACTCTTTATTGCTGGCATCCAAGGGCTTATTGTCAAAAATCACTTGCCCTTTATCAGGAGCCTCCAAGCCACCGATTAACTTTAACAACGTTGTTTTACCCATGCCTGAGCCGCCCATAATTGCAACGACCTGGCCTCGTCCAAAACGCAACGTTACGTCATCGAGAATGACTCGAGATCCGTAGCCGAAAGTTACATCTTGGACTACTAAAAAATCATTCACTGAAAAAACCTTTATTTACAAGAGTTTATTCTAAAAAAACTGAACAGTCGTTCAGAATTTCTCAATTATATCGCGCAAAAGAGCCCTTGCGGGCAATCTTTTTTGCCTTTCTTTTATTCAAATTTGCAACAAAGTCAGTCGTGTCGACAGTGAGGTTGAAAGCGCACGCCTCGAGTTACCCCAAGAGCAACAAGCCGAGAATCCGTTAACGGCACTACTTCAAAACGATTGTGAACATCCTCCGGCAGAACCTTGGGGCGGCCGGTTTTAAAATCGATGTAAACCCATTCGGTTGCACCAACACTGACTAAGTCCTCGCCACGCTTAATCGCATAACGACGAAGAGAACGACTGTTTCCGATACTGTCCACCCAGGTATAAACCATCAATTCATCATCGAGATAACAAGGCATTAAAAACTCAATCCAATGCTCTCGAGCTACCCAAACCTCCTGACGGCGCAAACACTCTCTGGCTCCGCAGCCGAGACTTTCGGCATGATCCATTGCAGCCTTTTCCATCCAGCGAAGATATTCGCGATTATTCACATGACGTAATACATCAATGGAAGAGGGCCCTACAACTGTTTTGTACTGAAATATGGCAGCCATAAATTCTCCCGATATCAAAGGCCTCAAGGATAGCGCATTTCTCCGAAAAACTGCTTAAATCCTTTTCAATTTTGAACACTTAGGCATAACCGTATCGAACTATGGTCTTAATTTTCATCGATGCATTTCACAAAACTGTTTTAAAAACGATGCCGATTGTTACACCTCGGTTCGGCTAAGTGTTCGCAAAATATGGAAAAAATCGGTAGCATTAGCTGATTTTAATGCCCGATACACTTTGTGTTTCTCCTTCGGGCCTATGTGATTTATTGCTTAGATTCTTGCAATGCGAAGAAAACCCGTTTCTGAATCGTTAACGAAGAAAATTTTTAAGTGGCTGATGCTCACCGGCGTCTGCGGCGTTGTGGCTGCCGGCTGTATCGGCCTTGTGGTCTTTTCGGTGGTGTACTACAAGCTACCTCCCATCGATGCGCTGACCGAATACCGCCCTAAGATTCCGCTTCGCATCTACACGGCTGACGGTGACTTGATCGGCGAATTCGGTGAGGAACGCCGCGAGTTCGTCTCCATCGAAGATATGCCCCGCCATATGCGCCTGGCTATTCTTGCCGCTGAAGACAACGGCTTTTACGAGCACTCCGGTATTGAATTTATGGGTATTGCTCGTGCCGCTTTGTCGAATCTTTTGACCGGCAGCCGAGGCCAAGGCGGCAGTACCATTACGATGCAAGTAGCGCGAAACTTTTTCTTGACAAGCGAACGCAGCTACGTTCGCAAACTCTACGAAGTCGCCTTGGCTTTCAAGATTGAACAAAATCTCACCAAAGACGAAATTTTTGAAGCCTACGCCAATCAAATTTTCCTCGGTCATCGCTCTTACGGTTTCGGCAGTGCTGCACAAACCTACTTCGGCAAAGATCTCAAAGATCTTTCAATTTCAGAAGCAGCCGTGCTCGCCGGTCTTCCCGTCGCTCCGAGTGCCTATAACCCGATCGTAAACATGCGTCGCGCAACGATGCGCCGCAACTATGTGTTGGGCCGTATGCATACCTTGGGTTACATTGACGACATCACGTATTCGGCCGCCATAGCTCAACCCATTGAGTTAAAGAAAACGACCGCAGAAGAGCGACGTACTCAATTGCAAACCGAAGATATGCAGGCAGGTTATGTTGCAGAGCTTGCCCGCATGATGTTGCTTCCCTACTTTAAAGACACGATTTATAACCAAGGCCTTAACGTATACACCACGATTCGCTCTCGTGATCAGCGCATTGCGAGCCATGCCGTCCGCCAAAACGCCGTAGCGTACGATCGCCGTTACGGCTACCGAGGTGTCGAAGGGTTTGTAGACATCAGTAACGATGACACGCGAGAAGCCGATATCCGACAAGCGTTAGACGCCACGGTAAGTTCTTCAAATCTATTGCCCGGTGTCGTGACCGCTCTGAACACCAAGTCCATGACTGTTCAGCTGGCTAATGCTGAAACGGTGACTGTGGCCGCGAAAGACTTCGAGTTTGCCAAAGCCTTCATCGCCAAGAAAGGTCAAACGCTCAAAGGTCGTTATAAAGAGCATGAGCTTCGTGTCGGCAGTATCGTTCGAGTCACGCAAGAAAAAGACAAGCGCTGGATTTTGGCTCAGCTACCTCAAGTCGAATCGGCCTTCGTATCGGCCGACTTCAATACCGGTGCCATTTACTCGCTCGTGGGTGGTTTTGATTTCAAACTCAACCAATTTAACCACGTGACTCAAGCGTGGCGTCAACCGGGCTCAACTTTCAAACCGTTTATCTATTCGGCGGCCCTCGATAAAGGCTTTACGCCTGCGACGGTTATCAATGATGCACCGATTACCATTGATCCGCGCTTAACGGGTGGTACGCTCTGGGATCCTCGCAATGACGACCGTCGATATGATGGCCCGATTTCGTTAGCAGAGGGCTTGGCTAGATCTAAAAACTTGGTTTCGATTCGCATTCTCCAAGCAATCGATCCCTACTACGCACAGCGCTACGTTTCCCGCTTCGGCTTTTCTGCCGACAAGCACCCGCCTCTTTTGACGATGGCCTTGGGTGCCGGCTCTGTCACACCGTGGGAAATGTTGACGGGCTTTTCCGTTTTTGCTAACGGTGGTTACTTAGTGCAACCTTACTTGATTGAAAAAGTCACGGATGCCGAAGGAAACGTTCTTATGCAAAGCCATAACCATCGGGTAGGAGGGGATGCTCCGCGCGTCATTGACGCCCGCAATGCCTACGTGATGAATTCGCTTTTGCAAGGCGTTGCCATGAAAGGCACGGGGCGCAGAGCCTATAACGCCCTGAAACGCACGGACATGGGGGTTAAGACCGGTACCACGAATGACGCTTTGGATGCTTGGTTTGCGGGTTACGCCGGCAATCTTGTCGCGGTCGGTTGGATGGGTTACGACCAACCGAAATCTTTGGGCAGCAACGCCTATGGTGCCGGACTGGTTCTTCCTGTTTGGGTTGAATATATGAAGGCTGTCCTGAAGGACGTCCCAACATACCACAGACCGCAACCGTCTGACGTCGTCGTCATTGAAGGACAACCTTTCTATGCCGATACGGCAGGCGAAGCAATGAAATCGTTAGGCTTGGGTGAAAATGACACCCCGAGCGCAGTCGACCCCATCGAAGGGCTCATTCGAGATCAGCTCTTTTAGTCAAACGCTCGCTTCTTAAGAAAGCTCGGCCGCTTCAACAGCTCTGCCGAGCTTTTTTGTCAATAATGCCGCCAACGTTGCTTCAATACGTTCACCACTGCCTTCTACCCATGATTTTCCATCGAAACTGTAATGATGACCGCCCTTGAAGCTTGCAAGCCATATTTGACGAGTGGGAACCTGTACATTGATGACGATTTGAAAGCCATCGTCAAACTCAATTGTCAATACATTGCCCTGACGAGATAAGTCAATGTCATCATCAACGTCTTCCACGGCAGACTCCAAACGTTGCAAAGTGCGCTCTGCCAATGCTATAAACTCAGTCTCAGTCATTGTTTTTTTACCAGTACAAATATGAAGCTCATTTTAGCGATTCTTACCGGCTGTATGCTGCTGACGGCCTGCGGCATCAAGGGTGATCTTTATCTCCCCCCGCCGACAGAGGCCCCCACGGAATCCGTCTCCGAAATTGAGGCCGATCCCCTAACGCCACCTTCTCAAAAGTAAGTAACGCATCATGACTGCCGTTTTTGCCCCGGGCGGACACTACGAATACCAAGACGGTACGCTGTACTGTGAAAACGTCAATCTCGCGGTGTTGGCCCGAGAGTTCGGCACACCGCTTTATGTCTATTCCAAAGCGTCGATTCTTGAAAATTTTCAAACCTATCAACGCGCTTTAGAGGACATCGACCACAAGATTTGTTATGCCGTCAAGGCTAATTCCAATATCGCTGTTTTGTCTCTTTTGGCCAAGGCCGGTGCCAACTTCGATATTGTGAGCGCGGGCGAGCTGGCCCGAGTCTTAAAAGCCGGAGGCAATCCCGCCGGCGTTGTCTTTTCCGGAGTGGGCAAAACCGAGGAAGAAATTCGTTATGCGCTAATTAACGACGTCGGAACGTTTAATATCGAAAGCGTTCAAGAGTTGGATCGCTTGGAAAGTCTCGCACGTGCTCTCAATAAAAAGCCTCGTATCTATATCCGCGTTAATCCTGACGTCGACGCTCATACTCATCCACATATCTCAACAGGACTTCAAAGCAATAAGTTCGGCGTCAGCCCTCGCCGCGGCTTTGAACTTTTTTGTAAGGCAAAACAAAGTGATAGCTTGATCCCCGCCGGCATTGATTGCCATATCGGCTCACAATTAACCGACTATGCCCCCTATTTTGAAGCCTGCGAGAAATTACTCGACATGCTCACTCATTTGCGTGATGCCGGCATTGAACTTGAAGACATTGACTTTGGTGGAGGCGTGGGGGTGAGTTATCGCGGTGAAAGCATCGCGCCTTTAACTCAACTTGTCAACGGACTGAAAACTCGCCTCACGGCAGCCGGATTCGGTCATTTGCGTTTGGTTTTTGAACCCGGTCGCTCAATCGTAGCCGCCTCGGGCGTTCTTATGTCCGAAGTGCAATATATCAAGAAAGGTCCTTCTCGCAATTTCGCAGTACTGGATGCCGGCATGACAGATCTTATCCGGCCGGCCCTCTACGATGCCTGGATGCCGATCGTGCCCGTTGAAGAGAAGATTCGTGAGCGGTTGGTTTATGACGTCGTGGGACCTGTATGCGAATCAAGCGACCGCTTCGGCACGGATCGGGAACTTCTCATCGGCCAAGGCGATTTGGTCGCCATCGGCATGGCCGGTGCTTACGCAATGTCCATGAGCAGTCGTTACAATTCGCGTCCGCGAGCAGCCGAAATTCTGGTCAATGCAGACCAAGCGCATGTCATTCGACGCCGCGAGCAATTCGAAGACCTATGGGCACTGGAATCTCTTGAGTAAAAACCCTCATTGGAACAAACCCTAATTCATTGAGAGAAAAAGCTTTTTTGCGTTTTCTGCATTGAAGGCGGTAGCATTTGGTGATAGAGTTTCCAATTCTCTAAAAGAACCCTTTGCTATTTTTTTGATCATGGACTGGTTTGTCTCTCTGCTCTCCAATCCGAGCTCTATTGCTCACATTTTGTTAGTCTATGCCATCGTTATCTCGCTGGGCATGGGCTTGGGCCGAATTAAGATTTTCGGTGTTTCGTTGGGCGTCACTTTCGTACTTTTTGCCGGCTTAGCCCTTAATTATCTCGGCCTGAAAGTCGATCCAACGGTTCTGAATTTTGTACGCGACTTCGGCCTGATTCTTTTCGTATTTTTCATTGGCCTTCAGGTGGGCCCATCCTTTTTCTCATCGTTTAAATCGGGCGGTCTGTTGCTTAACAGCCTCATGGTACTGGCGGTTGTCTTAAGTGTTCTGATCACGATTATTCTTTACTTTATCTTCAACGACACGGTCAGCTTGCCTCAGATGTTAGGCGTGCACTTCGGCGCCGTAACCAACACGCCGGGCTTAGGCGCCACACAAGAAGCACTGGCACAACTTAACTACCAGGGTGAAGATATCGCCGTTGCTTATGCCTGTGCTTACCCCTTGGGTGTGGTCAGCATCATTGGCACGGCAATTGCTCTGCGAGTCATCTTCAAGATCGACATGAAAGAAGAAGATCGTCACTGGGAAGCCGAGGAAAAAGCCGCCAATCACGTTTCCATCTTCTTTCATGTCAAGGTTGCCAATCGTGCTTTGGAAGGTCGCTCCATTGCAGCCATCCGCGCCTTCATTGACCGTCCTTTCATTTGTTCGCGTATTTTGCACGAAGGCGAAATCTCCAGTCCCAACGCAGACTCTTTGGTGCATGTGGGCGACGTTGTTCGCGTTGTCTCAGCTGAAGAAAATAAAGATGCCATCGTGGCCTTTTTCGGTGAGGAAAACACTGAGGTTGATTTGGCCACTGAACACTCCCCGATTACGAGCCGCAATATCATCATTACACGTCCTGAGATTAACGGTCAGACAATCGGTGATTTGCACTTAAGCCATTCGGACGGCGTCAACATTACCCGTGTTTATCGCGCAGGCATGCAGCTTTTTCCCTATCAACACTTGCACTTACAGATGGGCGATCAGCTGTATTGCGTCGGACCGACAAACTCCGTCAAGCGTCTGGAGACTCGCCTAGGCAACCAAGTCAAACGACTCGAACACCCAAATCTGATGGCAATTTTCATCGGCATTGCCTTGGGTATTGTATTTGGGTCCTTGCCGATTGCGCTTCCTGGAATGCCCGTGCCGTTAAAACTCGGTTTAGCGGGCGGCCCCTTGATTGTAGCGATCTTACTCGGACGCTTCGGCTCGTTAGCAAGACTGGTCACTTACACCACGTCATCGGCTAATTTGATGCTGCGCGAACTGGGTATTTCCCTATTCTTGGCCAGTGTCGGCCTGGCAGCTGGGGAAAATTTCGTGCAAGCCCTTTTGGTCGGTAACGGCCCCTTGTATGTGCTTTTAGGCCTTGTGGTGACGATCATTCCGATTTTGGTGGTTGGATGTATTGCACGACACTTTTTCCACATTAACTATCACAGCATTGTCGGTCTATTGGCCGGTGCCACAACCGATCCTCCTACATTGGCCTACGCCTCTACGCTGTCGGAGAAAAATTCGTCAGCTGTGGCCTATACCACCGTTTATCCGCTTGCCATGTTTTTGCGGATTCTCACAGGGCAATTAGTCTTGCTTTTAATGTGGTACTTTGTGAGCCCCGTTTAATGAGAATATGCCGATGCCACTGACAGCATCGGCATTTTTCTTAACCCTCGGGTAAGATTGCCGCACTAAGATGCCAAACAAAACAAAGAGGTACCCGTTTTGAGTTTATTTGACAGTGCTCGTTTTCGCCTTTCGGTGTCCAGACTTGACGGCCTTCCGCCTGCTGATGTACCGGAAATCGCTTTCGCCGGCCGCTCCAATGCCGGCAAGTCCACAACGATCAACGTGCTGACGCGACAAGGAAGACTGGCTTTTGCGTCCAAAACCCCGGGCCGAACCCAACTCATCAACTTCTTTGACTTATCAGAGAAAAATGCGATTGGCCATCGAGAACGTGTTGCCAGTCTTGTTGACTTGCCCGGTTACGGTTTTGCTAAAGCAGCTGAAGGTACTCGAAAAACTTGGTCAGAGCTAATCGGTGGGTATTTGGCCGAACGCGATACGCTCACGGGTATTGTCGTTGTGATGGACTCACGTCGTCCTTTCATGCCGACAGACGAATGGGTAATCGATTTTTTAAACACTCGCCCCGTACGTCTTCATTTGTTGCTCAATAAGTGTGATCAACTCAATAACCAACAGAAAAAAGAAACCCTTTTGAAGGTGAAAGCTCGTGCGGCCGAAATGGGACCTCACGTCACCGTTCAACTTTTCTCCGGTTTGAAACGTATTGGAGTCGATGAATTGCGCGAAACTCTTGAGCGCTGGATTCGTCGGGAAGATACACCGGTAGTGCCGTAATTTTTTAGGAACAGAGAAATGCACGTTTTAGGACAATATCCTCGCAAGCGCATGCGCCGCATGCGCCATGATGAGTTCTCCCGTCGTTTGATGCGTGAGACAACGCTCACGGCCTCCGATCTCATTTACCCCGTCTTTGTCATGGAAGGTCAAGGTCGTCGCCAAGCCGTTCCTACCATGCCTGGAGTGGAGCGCATGACACCTGATGAGCTCTTGAAGGTTGCCGGCGAAATGGTCCAATTGGGCATTCCCATGATTGCGCTTTTCCCGGTCATTGAAGACCATCTTAAAACGCCTGACGGCTCAGAGGCTGCAAATCCCGACGGCCTTATCCCTCGCGTTGTGCGCTTACTTAAAGAACACTATCCGCAATTAGGCGTTATGTGTGACGTTGCTCTGGATCCTTACACGACGCACGGACAAGACGGCTTAATTGATGAGACGGGCTATATCCTCAATGACGAGACGATTGAAATGCTCGTGCGTCAGTCGCTTGCCCAAGCCCGTGCAGGAGCTGATGTCATTGCTCCGTCCGACATGATGGACGGCCGCATTGGCGTAATCCGTGAAGCTCTTGACAAGGAAGGGTTCATTCACGCTCGAATCATGGCCTATTCGGCCAAATATGCGAGCGCTTTCTACGGCCCGTTCCGCGATGCCGTGGGCTCTGCAGCCAATCTCGGTCGTAGCAATAAAGCGGTCTACCAAATGGATCCAGCCAACAGTGATGAGGCTCTCTGGGAAGTGGGGTTGGATTTAGAAGAAGGGGCTGACATGGTAATGGTCAAACCCGGCTTACCCTACTTGGACGTCTTACGTCGAGTCAAAGATGAATTTAAGGCCCCGACTTATGCTTATCACGTCAGCGGTGAATATGCTCTTTTAAAGGCCGCAGCTGCCGCTGGCTACATCGATGAAAAGAAATTTACGATGGAAACCATGATGTGCTTTAAACGAGCCGGAGCTGACGGCATCCTGACTTACTGTGCACTTGATGTTGCTCGTTGGCTCAAAGAGGAACCCGTGAGCCTCTAACGGCAAGCCTCTGTGAGACTTAAAAGGGCGTCTGATTGTTGTCAGACGCCCTCTTTATTGGGATAAATTAATGTTCACGCACTTTGTTGTGAGCGTTCATCATATTCATCACCTCATCGATCGGAAGCGCCTTGACGGTGACACCGTTAAATCCCGTCACATCAACGCCTGCAAACAGTGAATTGATGATTGCTTCTTCCGTTGCCTCAATCGTAGCCATGAAAATCGGTGTCATGTCATCATTTCTGACAACATTGGCCGATTGCAAAGCGAGCTTTTCAGCGTTGTGGGGCACACGTACCGATTCATTTGTAGAAAATGCGATGACAAAGTCCCCGGAACCGTTACTAGCCACGCCTCCTGACTTAGCAAGGCCCATAAATGCACGCTTAGCAACTCGTTCTAAATTACGCGAATCAAGCGGCGCATCGGTTGCCACAATCATCATGATAGAACCATCGGCGCACTCAAGCTCTTTTTGATACGGGTAGCCGCCCAAGGCTTTACCGACTTCAACACCATTGACGTTTAAAAGACCGCCGAAATTGCTTTGCACTAAAACCCCTACAGTCCAACCACCCATGTTTTCAGGTAACACTCGAGAGGCTGTGCCGATGCCGCCTTTAAAACCAAAGGCCTTCGTGCCGGTTCCTGCCCCTACGGGGCCTTCCTCAACGGGACCGCTTTTAGCCTCCATAATGGCTTTAAGCACATGCTCGGGTTTAACAAAACGCGAACGAATGTCATTAATGCCTCCGTCGTTGGTTTCCCCTACTACTGCATTTAAAGAGCGCACGTCATCGTTTTCTTTAAAACTGAAGGTGTAATCGATAATGCCCTCAATACCGGCGGCCACGCTCAAAGTATTCGTAAGCACAATCGGCGTTTCAATGTTGCCTAATTCTTTAACCTGCGGAAAACCGGCCATTTTGCCGAAGCCGTTTGCAAGGAAAATCCCCGCAGGAACTTTATTTTTAAAGATGTTGTTCGGATGAGGAACAATCGCCGTGACGCCGGTGTGCATTCCGATGGCATCGTCCTTGAGCGTGACTTGCCCCACCGTTAAGCCTTTGACATCGGTGATGGCATTGTGAGTACCGGTTTTAAGCACCCCGAATTCAATTCCTAATTCACGGGCACGGGCTTTGCGGCAAGCGGGCATGGAAGCTCTCCTTGTTGTCTGTCAATTAAAACGTCTGCTTATTGTAACGCTGCCGCTTGCGCGAATAAAAGCGAAGCGGCAGCGATCATGCTATCGGCAAATCTTAACGATTACTTCGTCACAAGCTTATTGTGTGCCTTCATCATTTCCATTACTTTGTCCACAGGCAATGCCTTTACTTCTTTGCCATTAAAGCCTTTGACATCTTTCGCTGCGAATAGTGAATTAATAATGGCTTCCTCCGTGGCTTCAATCGTGGCCATGAAAATAGGCGTCATATCATCGTTATGAACAACATTCATCGGAACTTTGGCCAATGGTTTGTTGTCATACGGAATGCGCATCGTTTCGTTCGTGGAGAAGGCAATCACGAAGTCGCCTGAACCGTTACTGGCCACGCCACCAGACTTAGCCAAACCCATGAAAGCACGTTTGGCTACGCGCTCAAGATTGCGAGCTTCCAAGGGGGCGTCGGTTGCCACGATCATCATGATGGAACCGTCAGCACTTTCGATTTCTTTTTGATACGGATAGCCGCCCAATGCTTTGCCGACTTCAACGCCATCAATAGTCAGAAGACCGCCAAAATTGGTTTGCACCAAAACACCCACGGTCCAGCCGCCCATCTCTTTAGGCAAGACACGAGAAGCGGTGCCGATACCACCCTTAAAGCCAAAAGCCTTGGTTCCTGTGCCGGCCCCCACGGCACCTTCTTCAACCGGACCGGACTTGGCTGTTTGAATGGCTTTTAAAACATCCGCTGGCTTAACAAAACGCGCGCGGATATCGTTAATCCCGCCGTCGTTGGTTTCACCTACCACGGCGTTGACGCTTCTGACATCACCGTTTTCTTTGAAGCTAAAGGTGTAGTCAATGATGCCGTCAATGCCGGCTGCCACATTCAATGTATTGGTCAATACAATCGGTGTTTCAAGATTACCAAGCTCTTTGACCTGCGGATAGCCAGTCATTTTGCCGAAAGCATTCGCGAGGAAAATACCGGCCGGAACTTTGTTCTTAAAGATATTGTCAGTGTGGGGCACGATGGCTGTCACGCCTGTATGCATCCCTTTTTTCTCGTCAACGAGCGTCACTTGACCGGCCAATACGCCTTTGACGTCAGTAATGGCGTTATTGGTGCCGGTCTTTAACACACCGATTTCAATGCCCATGTCACGCGGTCGGTCTCCGGCATCGGCCACTGCCGCCGTGCACACCGTCATTAAAGCCGCCATAGCGGCTGCCATTGCAGTTTTCTTCATGCTCATAGACGCCTCCATTGAAGATGATCTGAAGCGATACTGCACCGCTTCCTTACCGATTGTAGGCCTGAGATTTCACGCTGACTATTACCCCTGAGAGGCAATTTAGAGGGGAAAAATCGGCCTCTTGAACCTTCTTCCGTCTTGTAGCGGGATAACCCCAGGGTGGATTACCCTAAGACGGCTTTGTTATTTGATCTAAGTACAAAGTTCGACCAAATATTAACAAACGTAAAAATTAAAATTGTTACGCGAGTGTACGATTCGGCTCTTGTTTCTCCTTGTGGTACATCGACCTTCTGTGCGTTATTTGTTTAGATCGTCTTTTTGTCCAGCCAATTTTTACTCGCACTTGTTTGTTTTACGGAGACCATTACCATGGTTTGGCTACATTTTATTTTCCTCTTTGCCATTATCGTTTATGCCGCTAAATTAGGTGGCATCGGCGTGGGTATGGCGGGCGGCCTCGGTATGTTCGTGGCCGTTTTCATTTTCGGCATTCCGCCCGGCCCCATGCCGTTGGACGTGATTTTGATCATTATGAGCGTGCTCTTTGCTTGCTCCGTGATGCACGTCGCTGGCGGTATGGACTACATGATTCGCGTTGCTTCCTGGATTTTGCGTAGCAACCCGAAGTACATCAATATTCTCGCTCCGGCTATCGCCTTTACGTTGACGATTTTCTCGGGTACGGGCTTTACCACGATGGCTATCTTGAACGTGGTTCAAGAAGTGGCTAAGCAAAACGGCGTTCGTCCGTCTCAACCGTTAACGAGTGCTGTTGTGGCTTCTCAAATCGCCATTTCCGCCTCCCCGATCTCTGCTGCTACCGCTGCCATGTACGTCGTGGTGGAAGGCATGGGCGTTTCCTTCGGTAGCGCCTTGATGGTGATCTTGCCTGCTGGTTTGTTCGGTGCAGCTGTTGCCTCTTTGATCTCTGCCTTCCAAGGCGTTGATCTCGAAAAGGATCCGATCTTCCAACAACGTATGAAGGCCGGTTTGGTCTCCATGACGAGCAAAGAACAACTTGAAAAGCCGTTGCCCAAGGGTGCTAAGTTGTCTGTGGCCATGTTCTTGGGCGCCGTGCTCTTCATCGTGTTGATGTTGCTCTTTAAGAAAGAAATCGGTCACACGCTCGGTTCTCGTGACATCATCGTTATCTCGATGCTCTTCATCTCGATGTTGATGTACTGGTTCTGTGACGTCGAACTCACGAAGATCAAAGAATCCTCGATCTTCCACGGCGGTTATGAATCCTTGGTCGTTATTCTCGGTATCTGCTGGTTTGCTTCGACCGTTATCGACATCTATGTGCCGCAAATTAAAGAACAAGCCACCGTATTGCTCGGTCAATACCCGGGTCTGTTGGCATTAGCCTTCTTCTGCGTGTCGGCTCTGTTGTTCTCGCAAGGTGCTACTTCGGCGCTTCTCGTTCCGGTGGCTGCCAGCCTCGGTTGCGATGCCCCGATGATTTTAGCCTGCTTCGTGGCCGTGTCCGGCATCTTCGTTACGAACGTGTACCCGACCTCTGCTTTCGCCGTTTCTTGCGACGACACAGGTTCGTACATGGGCAAGTGGAGCGGTTCGTTTGTCATCAACCATCCCTTCTTCCTGCCGGGTTGCTTGGGCTTGGTTGCTGCCATTCCGGTCGGCTTCTTCTTAGCCGGTATCGTCTTCTAATCGACTGCCCCGTTCAGTTCATTAGATCCATAAAAGTTTCGCCTGAGCGAATGACCCGCTCAGGCGACTTTTTTGCAATCCATTCAATGGGATCTCAGTATCCCCTAAGCTTACGCAATTCACGCCCTTCACGCTTGGTCGGGCGACCTTTACTGTGACGCTCAAGGGCGGGCTCCACCGCTAACTTTCGCATTTGTGCGCGCTCTAGTCGTTTAGCTTGACCGTCTTCCGTTTCCATGTACATAAGCTGAGCTACTGAAGCCGGCCCCCGCTGAGTGTTAAACCCAGCGACTAAAACCTCATAGATGTCCTCAGCACGATGAATTTCCAATTTATCGGACAGTTTCACTTCCTTGGACGGCTTCGTGCGCTCTCCATTGAGTTTCACGCGTCCAAGTTCCACAGCTTCCTGAGCCAGTGAGCGAGTTTTAAAAAACCGAGCAGCCCAAAGCCATTTGTCGATACGTTGAGATGTTAGTTCCGCCATGAGAGCCTTTACTTTGTGTCAATGAAAAAAGGGAAGCTCCAATATCGGAACCTCCCTTCATCAGTCATCGTGAAATTAGACTTATTCAGCCTTTTCTTCGACAACTTCAGCGGCCGGAGCGGCCTTGTCAACGAGTTCCATGTAAGCCATCGGAGCGTTGTCGCCGACGCGATAACCCATCTTCAAGATACGGGTATAGCCGCCGTTGCGATTGGCAAAGCGCGGACCGATTTCATCAAAGAGCTTCGTAACCATTTCACGATCGCGCAAACGGGCAAAAGCCAAACGCTTGTTAGCAACCGTGGGTTCCTTACCCAACGTGATCATCGGTTCGATGACACGGCGCAATTCTTTGGCCTTGGGCAACGTGGTCTTGATAGCTTCATGACGCAACAAAGAATTCATCATGTTGCGGAGCATGGCGAGACGGTGGGCGCTGGTACGATTCAGCTTACGTAAACCATGACGGTGACGCATTTTTTATATTCCTTAAAAAGTTAGTCTATGAGTTCGTTTTAACGAACCGTTTCCCATCTTCTTCTATCCGGGGACAACCCGGCGGGCGGGTAAATTTCGGTTTGAAAATCAAACCGAAGGTCGCATTGTACCCATTTGCTAACTATTTGGCAAATCACGGAAAAATGCAACCTAAACAAATCGCGAGGCGTAGTAATATACGCCTCGCAACCTGAATTAATGTTGGTCAAGACCGGCGGGCGGCCAGTTTTCCAACTTCATACCCAAGGTCAAGCCGTGCGTAGCAAGAACTTCCTTGATTTCGTTCAAGGACTTGCGACCAAGGTTCGGGGTCTTGAGCAATTCGTTTTCGGTGCGTTGGATCAAATCGCCGATATAGAAGACTTGTTCGCCCTTCAAGCAGTTAGCAGAACGAACCGTCAATTCGAGGTCGTCAACCGGACGCATCAAAATCGGATCAAGCGGCGGCGGGTTGTTCACGTCTTCTTCCGGAACGGCCTTGCCAGCTTGTTCGCTCTTGATGGTACCGAATACCGTCAATTGATCTTGGAGGATATGAACGGCTTCGCGCAAAGCTTCTTCAGGCTTAATCGCGCCGTTGGTTTCGATCGTCATGACGAGCTTATCGAGGTCGGTACGTTGAGCCACACGAGCTGCGCTGACTTCATAAGCCACGCGACGAATCGGACTAAAGGAGGCATCCATGATGATACGACCGATGGTGCTCTTGGAGTAGTCGTCGCGGAAAGCACGCATGTCGCCCGGTTGATAACCGCGGCCCTTTTCAACCTTGACTTGCATGTCAAGTTTGCCGCCGGCGGCCAAGTGAGCGATCACGTGGTCAGGATTGATCACGGTGACGTCGTGCGGCAAATCGAAATCTGCAGCCGTCACAACGCCTTCAGTATTCTTGCGAAGCGTTAAGGTCACTTCGTCACGGCCTTCGAGCTTGAAGACAACACCCTTCAAGTTCAAAAGGATATCTACGACGTCTTCGAGCACGCCGTCAATTTGAGAATATTCATGCACCACACCAGCGATTTGAGCTTCGGTGGGAGCATAGCCGACCATGCTAGCGAGCAAAATGCGACGCAAAGCATTGCCGAGCGTATGACCGTAGCCGCGTTCAAAGGGCTCAAGTGTGATTACAGCAAGATTGGGATTATTTTGATCAACCGCCGCTTCAATATCGGTCGGCTTCAACAAAGTGGTGTTGGCCATGTTTGGACTGTCCTTTTCAATACCCTCGGCTCGTTACACCGATAAGGCTGATGGATTGTCTGGGGCTTGAGATCAAATGCGACCGGCGCCCCAATAGGACCGATCGCATCGAGTATTTTACCAAGGAAGACATTGTTCGCGCACTACACAAAACAATGTCTTCACAGAGGTTATTAACGCGAGTAAAGTTCGACGACCAACGATTCGTTGACGTCCGGGCAGATTTCGTCGCGGGCCGGGAGGGCCTTGAACACGCCTTCGAACTTCTTAGCGTCAACGCTCACCCAAGACGGGAAACCGACTTGAGCGGCAAGTTCCAAAGCTTCCGTAATACGGGCTTGCTTTTGGGACTTTTCGCGAATGGAGATAACATCACCGGGTTGGACACGGTAGGAAGGAATGTTGACCTTGTTACCGTTGACCAAAACAGCGCAGTGGCTCACCAATTGGCGAGCTTCAGCACGGGTAGAGCCAAAGCCCATACGATAAACGACGTTGTCGAGACGGCTTTCGAGCAAGCTCAACAACACTTCACCCGTGTTGCCGCGATCACGTTCGGCTTCAGCGAAATAGCGGCGGAATTGGCGTTCGAGAACGCCGTACATGCGTTTGACCTTTTGCTTTTCACGCAATTGGTTACCGTAGTCCGATTGACGAGCACCGGAAGTCTTACCGTGCTGGCCCGGTTTGGTGATCGTATCGGAGCCCTTGCCGACTTTGCTCGACAAGGAACGACGCGCGCTCTTTAAATTAAGGTCACAACCCTCGCGGCGCGCGAGCTTGAGTTTGGGACCGGTATATCGTGCCATTTAAAAATGCCTCTCTTATCCTGTGATGTTGGTCACATTGAGTTTATCTATCCTCATAGATAAACGCGGGATTAGAAAAAAGTTCGTTACACGCGACGACGCTTGGACGGACGCACACCGTTGTGAGGAACGGGGGTCACGTCTTGAATCGACGTCACACGAATGCCGAGTGCGTTAAGCGCACGCACGCTGGATTCACGACCGGGGCCGGGACCCATGATGCGAACTTCGACATTCTTCAAACCATATTCAAGAGCCACACGACCTGCTTGTTCGGCTGCCACTTGAGCAGCGAACGGGGTCGACTTACGGGAACCCTTGAAACCTTGAGCGCCGGAGCTAGACGCAGCGATTGCGTTGCCTTGGCGGTCGGTGATCGTAATGATCGTGTTGTTGAAGGAAGCGTGTACGTGAGCAATACCTTCAGTGACGACCTTCTTCACCTTTTTGCGAGCACGTTGCTGAGCAACTTGCTGACTGCTAGGAGATTTGCCAGCCATTGTAGTCCTTTAATGTTTACTTCTTAAGTGCGACGCCAGCCTTCTTCGGGCCCTTACGCGTACGAGCATTCGTACGAGTACGTTGACCGCGAACGGGCAAGCCGCGACGATGACGCATACCACGATAAGTGCCCAAGTCAATCAGGCGCTTAATCGAGAGTTGAACTTCACGACGCAAGTCACCTTCAATGGTGTACTGACCGATTGCATCACGGATGCGTTCGAGTTCAGCGTCGGTGAGATCTTTAATTTTCTTGGTGTATTCCACGCCGACTTGCGACAAAATGTCGCGGGCGCGAGAACGACCGATACCGTAAATGGCAGTCAAGCCGATTTCGGCATGTTGGTTCGGCGGAATATTAATACCGGCAATACGAGCCATCTTATACCTCTTTAGCCTTGACGTTGTTTGTGACGCGGATCTTCACAGATCACGCGGACAACGCCCTTGCGCTTAATGATCTTGCACTTACGGCACATTTTTTTGACCGAAGCGTTAACCTTCATTGTTTTCTCCAACCGTGAATTTCACGGATTATTACTGTCCAGACGACAGGAAATTTGAGAATTTACACTCTTTTTTCCAACTCTTCAAGTTTTTTGTCCGCGTAGTGCACAGAACAACCAACTCTCTGAGACAGAATCGGGAGGAAAGCAACTTTCCTCCTCGCTTCTGGCCGAACCCGAGGCGTGAAGTATAGCCTCGGGGGACGGTTTCATTTCACTCTGACGAAACTTACATCCCGGCAGAGCCAAAGCCCTTGAAGTTTGTCTTCTTGAGCAAATTTTCATATTGTTGCGACATCATGTACGCCTGAACTTGGCTCATGAAGTCCATCGTCACGACCACAACGATCAACAACGACGTACCACCGAAATAGAACGGAACGTTGAAACGCATGTTCAAGAATTCCGGTACCAAGCAGACGAACACCAAGTATGCAGCACCACCGAGCGTCAAACGAAGCAACACCTTGTCGATGTAGCGAGACGTTTGCTCGCCGGGGCGGATACCCGGGACGAACGCACCACTCTTTTTCAAGTTCTCAGCCGTTTCACGCGGGTTGAATACCAACGCCGTGTAGAAGTAGGCAAAGAACACAATCATTGCAGCGTAAAGCAATGTATACAACGGTTGACCCGGCGACAAAGCAGCTGCCAAATCACGAATCCAACGCGTAGAATCGCCGCTCGTGAACCAACCGGCCAGCGTAGCCGGGAACAAAATCAAAGACGAAGCAAAGATCGGGGGAATCACACCCGACATGTTCATCTTCAAGGGCAAATACGAGCTTTGACCGCCGTACAGACGGTTGCCGATTTGTCGTTTTGCATAGTTCACGGTAATGCGACGTTGGCCGCGTTCAATGAAGACCACAAAGGCCGTCACGAGCGCAACGATGGCAATCACGAAGATTGCTGCCAAGGGGCTGATGGCGCCCGAGCTCACCAACTGGAACAAACCGGAGATTGCTGAGGGGAGACCCGCAACGATACCGGCGAAGATGATGATGGAGATGCCGTTGCCCAAACCGCGTTCGGTGATTTGTTCACCGAGCCACATCAAAAACATCGTACCCGTTACCAAAGAGACCACGCACGTGAAGCGGAACATCATGCCCGGATCAAGCACGAGGCCAGCTTGGCTCTCGAGTGCGACGGCGATACCGAACGCTTGGAAGACACCCAACAACAACGTGCCGTAGCGCGTGTATTGGGTGATCTTACGACGACCGGATTCGCCTTCTTTACGCAAACTTTCAAGCGAAGGGAGCACGTAGGACAACATCTGCATGATAATGGATGCAGAGATGTACGGCATGATCCCTAACGCAAACACCGAGAAGCGCGATAAAGCGCCACCGGAGAACATGTTGAACAGCCCGAGGATGCCCCCTTGTTGCTCTTGGAAGAGCTGCGAGAGCATGTCGGGATCGATACCGGGCACCGGCACGTGAGCGCCGATGCGGTATACGACTAATGCAAGCAGCAAGAAGATAATGCGGCGCTTAAGATCGCCATACTTCGGGCCGCTTGCTTGGTTGGAACTGGGGCTGGTCGCCACGTTGTTCTTCCTAAAAAGCGAGTTATTCTTCCACGGAACCACCGGCGGCTTCAATAGCAGCCTTGGCACCCTTGGTCACGCCCAAACCGCGCACGACAACCTTGCGGGAGATTTCTCCGGACAAGATCACGCGAGCAGCCATAGCGCGCGGCGAAACGATATTGGCGGCCTTGAGCACGTTCAAATCAATTTCTTCCGCAGCCAAACCTTGCAATTCGTTCAAGCGAACTTCTTCGCAGAAACGACGTGTCAAAGACGTGAAACCACGCTTCGGCAAGCGACGATGCAGCGGCATTTGACCGCCTTCGAAGCCCACCTTGTGGAAGCCGCCAGCACGGGACTTTTGACCCTTGTGACCGCGACCGGCAGTCTTGCCCCAACCGGAGCCGACACCGCGACCGACGCGGTGACGTGCACTCTTGGAACCCTCAGCGGGTTGCAAAGTATTCAATTGCATCATCTACCCCTATTACTCGGCACGAACCAAGTAGGCAACCTTGTTGATCATGCCGCGCACAGCAGGCGTATCTTCAAGTTCACGCGTTTGGTTCATCTTGGACAAACCCAAGCCGCGCAAAGTAGCGCGGTGATCAGCCTTCGTGCCGATCGGGCTCTTGACCAACGTAACTTTAACGGTTTTTTTAGCCATCTCGAATCTCTCCATTGCGATTAGGCCATGAGTTCTTCAACCGTCTTGCCGCGCTTGGCAGCAATTTCAGCCGGAGAACGAAGGGCTTCGAGAGCGTTCAACGTTGCACGAACCATGTTGTAGGGGTTCGTAGAACCGTGAGCCTTAGCTACGATGTTGCGAACACCCATGGCGTCGAACACTGCACGCATCGGACCGCCGGCGATGATACCGGTACCTTCGGTAGCCGGGAGCAACATCACACGGGCAGCGCCGTGGTGGCCTTCAACAGCGTGGTAGATCGTACCGTTGTTGAGCGGAATACGAACCATGCTGTGACGAGCGCGATCCATAGCCTTTTGTACGGCAGCCGGCACTTCGCGGCTCTTACCCGTACCCATACCAATACGGCCGTCGCCATCACCAACTACCGTGAGAGCAGCGAAAGCCATAATGCGGCCGCCCTTCACAACCTTGGTAACGCGGTTAACCGCAATCATATTTTCACGCATGCCGTCGTCGATAGCGTCGACAGCCGCATTCTTTCCTTGAGCCTTAGCCATAAGTCCCTCTTAGAACTTCAAGCCAGCTTCACGCGCGGCTTGAGCCAACGCAGCGATGCGGCCATGAAAACGGTAACCGGAACGGTCGAAAGCACACGTTTCAATGCCGGCGGCCTTAGCCTTCTCAGCCAAACGCGTACCAATCAATTGAGCGGCCTTAACGTTGCCGCCACGACCTTGTTCATTTGCCAACTGAGCGCGCACTTCGGGTTCAACCGTGGAGGCCGAAACCAAAACGCGACCGCCATCAGCGCTGATGATGCTGGCGTAAATGTGCAAGTTCGTACGATGGACCGTCAAGCGGGCCACCTTTTGCATCTTGATGCGGGCACGCGTAGCACGTGCACGACGCAGACGATTTGCTTTTTTATCGATCATTTTTGTCTCCGCCCCGCTTACTTCTTCTTGGTTTCCTTGATCACGACGACTTCGTCAGCATAGCGAACGCCCTTGCCCTTGTAGGGTTCCGGCGGACGATAGCCGCGAATGACAGCAGCGGTTTGACCCACTTTTTGCTTGTCAGCGCCCTTGATCACGATTTCCGTTTGACTCGGGGTTTCTGCCTTCACACCTTCGGGCAACTTGTGCACGACGGGGTGACTAAAGCCGAGCGATAAATTCAACGTGTCACCGCTGGCTTGAGCACGGAAGCCCACGCCAACCAACGTCAACTTCTTTTCGAAACCGACGCTGACACCCTTGTTCATGTCGTTGATCAAAGCACGCATCGTGCCGGAAGCAGCGTTAGCTTCGCGGCTGCTGTCAACAGCTTCAAAGTGCAATTGATCACCGTCTTGCTTAATGGCCACCAACGGGTTGAGCTTCAAGCTCAATTCGCCCTTGGCACCCTTCATCACGATCACGCCGTCGGCGATTTTGCAATCGACGCCCTTAGCGATGATCACGGGTTCTTTAGCGATTCGCGACATTCTCTATCCCTCCTCGCATTAGGCCACGTAGCAAATGACTTCGCCACCGATGCCGGCTGCACGGGCCTTGCGGTCGGTCATCACGCCCTTGGGCGTAGAAACGATCGCGATACCCAAGCCGTTCATCACTTGCGGAATCGTTTGATGGTTCTTATACACGCGCAAGCCCGGACGAGAAACGCGTTCGATGCGTTCGATCACAGGACGGCCGGCGTAGTACTTCAAACCGACGTGTAATTCAGGCTTACCGTTGTTATCAACAACGGAAAAACCGTCGATGTATCCTTCATCTTTCAAGACTTGAGCGATGGCCACCTTCAACTTCGAGGAGGGCATCACCACTTCCGTCTTGTCGACATTTTGACCGTTACGAATACGGGTCAACATATCGGCGATCGGATCACTCATGCTCATGATAATCTCCTCGCTTACCAGCTAGCCTTGATAAGGCCGGGAATGTCACCGCGCATGGCGGCTTCACGGATCTTGGTGCGACCCAAGCCGAACTTACGGAACGTGCCACGGGGACGACCGGTCAATGCACAGCGGTTGCGCAAACGGCAGGGACTGGCGTTACGCGGCAAAGCTTGCAATTGCAAACGGGCTTCCATACGTTCTTCAAAAGAACGAGAGGCATCATTAATGACCGCTTTCAAAGCGGCGCGCTTTTCCGCGAACTTGGCAACCGTTTCGGCGCGCTTCAAGTCACGGTTAATCAGTGCGAGTTTAGCCAATTCACACCTCGATTAATTGCGGAACGGAAAGCGGAAAGCGGCGAGCAAAGCCTTGGCTTCTTCGTCGGTTTTCGCAGTCGTCGTGATGGAAATATTCATCCCACGGATCTTGTCGATCTTGTCGTACTCGATTTCGGGGAAGATGATTTGTTCTTTAAGACCGATGTTGTAGTTGCCACGGCCGTCGAAAGAGCGACCAGAGACACCACGGAAGTCACGAACACGCGGGAAAGCGATCGTGATCAAGCGGTCCAAGAAGTCGTACATGCGCTCGCCGCGCAAGGTCACCATACAACCGATGGGCATATTTTCACGAATCTTAAAGTTCGCGATAGCCTTACGGGTCTTGGTAACAACCGGCTTTTGACCAGCGATCTTCGTCATATCGGCAACAGCGTTGTCGATCAATTTTTTATCATTAACCGCTTCGCCGATACCCATGTTCAACGTGATCTTCGTGATACGAGGAACTTGCATCGTGGTCTTGTAGCCGAACTTCTTAATCAATTCGGGAACAATGGCTTCACGGTAGAGAGTTTGGAAACGAGACATTCGATTGACCCTCTATTAAGCCTTCGCGCCGACAATGCTGCCGTCGCTCTTAAACACGCGAACTTTCTTACCGTCGACAACTTTAAAGCCGACACGTTCGCCCTTACCAGTGGCCGGATTTACGAGCATGACGTTCGATTGATCGATCGGCATGACCTTGTTGATGATGCCGCCTTCTTGACCCGTCATCGGGTTCGGGCGAACATGCTTTTTGGCAACATTGATGCCTTCGACCGTCACGTGACGATCGTCAACTCGGGAGAGCACGGTACCGCGCTTGCCCTTGTCTCGGCCGGTGATAACGATAACTTCGTCACCTTTACGGATGCGTTGCATCGCGCGTCTCCTTACAAAACTTCAGGAGCCAAGGAAACGATCTTCATAAATTGCTCGGTACGCAATTCACGCGTAACCGGCCCGAAGATACGGGTTCCGATCGGCTCTAACTTAGAATTGAGCAATACAGCGGCATTGCCATCAAAAGAGATGGACGAACCGTCCGGACGACGAACGCCTTTAGCGGTGCGGACCACAACAGCGTTGTAGACTTCACCCTTCTTGACGCGGCCGCGCGGAGCAGCTTCCTTAACCGTCACTTTGATGACATCACCGATGTTGGCGTAGCGGCGCTTAGAACCGCCCAACACCTTGATACACATCACCGAACGTGCGCCCGTGTTATCGGCCACGTCCAGCTTGGTTTGCATCTGAATCATGATTACCTATTCCCAACTTATTCCGCTATGCGGATAGTATTGGTCCCGTTATTGGGAGGAAGAACAACGCCTAACTGCTCTGGAAGGCCTGCAAGAGAGCAGGTTGAGCCAATTAAGTGCCGTTCTCTACGAACTAAGTCGGGGTCGTCCGTGAGGACAACCCCAACCACGAAGTCGCAAGTATATCTAATTAAAAGAAAACTTGCAAACTATTTTTTTAGATGATTTCGGCTTTCTTCAAAACCTTCGTCACAGCCCAGGACTTCGTCTTGGAAACCGGACGGGTTTCGGAGATTTCAACCGTATCACCTTCCATCAAATCGTTGGCTTCGGTGTGGGCGTGGTACTTCTTGGAGACCAACACAAACTTGCCGTACAACGGGTGCTTAACCTTACGTTCAACGAGAACGGTCACGGTCTTTTGCATCTTGTTGCTGACAACTTTGCCAACCAACGTACGAGTCAACAACGTCTTTTGATTTTCTTGTGTCATTTCGAGGCCGCCTTTTGAGCGAGAATCGTGCGAACGCGCGCGATATCACGACGCGTCGTGCGCAACTGATTCGTGTTTTGAAGTTGTTGGGTACCGTGTTGCATGCGCAGCTTAAAATGCGCTTGCATCAAGTCAGCCAGTTCCTTCTTGAGCGCAGCCTCATCCATGGCGCGCAATTCTTTAGCGTTCATTGCCGTCTCTCCTTACATGCCGATTTGGCGGACAACGAACGTGGTCTTGACCGGCAACTTGGCAGCGGCGAGAGCGAAAGCTTCGCGAGCCAGTTGTTCGTCAACCCCGTCCATTTCATAAAGCACACGGCCCGGTTGGACAAGAGCCACCCAGTATTCCGGGTTACCTTTACCGTTACCCATACGGACTTCGGCAGGCTTTTCAGAAATGGGCTTGTCCGGGAACACGCGGATCCACACGCGACCACCGCGCTTGATGTGGCGCGTGATGGCACGACGGGCAGCTTCAATTTGACGAGCCGTCAGACGGCCGCGTTCCAGTGCCTTCAAACCGAATTGACCGAAGGACACATTGGCGCCGCGGGTAGCTAAACCGTAGTTACGGCCCTTTTGATCCTTGCGGTATTTGCGTCGATTAGGTTGCAACATCGCTTATTCTCCGTCTTTGGCAGCAGCGGCCTTCTTGGTGCGGCGCACAGGCTTCTTTTCACCATCAGCGGCAGCTGCTTCAGTCTTCTCACCAGCCTTGCGAGCGCGGCGGGCAGGTTTGCCAGCGCGGTCAGCGGCCGGACGGCGAGAACGACGATCTTCACGTTCAGTCTTATCTTGGGCTTGAGCTTCTTCGCCGAAGTTATCACCCTTGTAGACCCACACCTTCACGCCGATGACGCCATACGTCGTATTGGCTTCGGAGAAACCGTAGTCAATGTTGGCGCGCAACGTGTGAAGAGGCACACGGCCTTCACGATACCATTCGGTACGGGCAATTTCAGCACCGTTCAAACGGCCGGCCGACATGATCTTGATGCCTTGAGCGCCCAAACGCATAGCGTTTTGCATGGCACGCTTCATGGCACGACGGAACATGACGCGCTTTTCGAGCTGTTGCGTAATACCGTCAGCGATCAATTGAGCATCGAGTTCAGGACGACGCACTTCTTCGATGTTGACATGCACGGGCACGCCCATCATCTTTTGCACTTCGTTCTTCAACACTTCGATGTCTTGGCCTTGCTTGCCGATCACCACACCCGGACGAGCCGAGTAGATCGTGATGCGAGCGTTCTTAGCAGGACGTTCGATCAAAATACGGCTGACAGAGGCGTTTTGCAACTTCTTTTGCAAGAAGGAGCGAACTTTCAAATCTTCACCCAAGGTGCGGGCAAAGTTGCGGCCTTCCGCATACCAACGCGAGGTCCAATCACGCGTCACGGGGAGACGGAAGCCGGTGGGGTTAATTTTCTGTCCCATAATTCACCTTTACTTCGTAACTTTGTCACCAACGGACACGTAGATGTGGCAGGTTTGCTTGTTGATTCGCGTACCGCGACCCTTAGCACGGGCACCGAAGCGACGCAACGTCGTAGCCTTTTCCACGTGGATCTTCGTCACATACAATTCGTCGATGTCAGCGCCGTCATTGTGTTCGGCGTTGGCAATGGCGCTTTCAAGAGCCTTCTTGATGATGACGGCTGCTTTCTTTTGCGTGAACGTAAGAATGTTTAAAGCCTTATCCACGGGCTTGCCGCGGACGAGGTCGGCGACTAAACGGCCCTTTTGAGCCGAAAGACGAACGCCACGAACAATAGCAGAGGTTTCCATTATTTAACTCCTACTAATTATTTCTTGTCGGACGCGTGACCCTTAAACGTACGGGTCAAAGCGAATTCGCCCAACTTGTGGCCGACCATATTTTCATTAATGTACACCGGGACGTGTTGACGACCGTTGTGGACGGCAATCGTCAAACCGATGAACTCCGGAAGAATCGTCGAACGACGCGACCAGGTCTTCAAAGGACGCTTGTCGCGGCTGGATTGAGCAGCTTCGACTTTCTTCATCAAGTGCCCATCAACAAACGGGCCTTTCTTTAACGAACGAGACATGTGGCCCCCTTATTTACGGTTCCGGCGCTGCACGATCATAGCATCGGTGCGCTTGTTGTTACGAGTACGGTAACCCTTGGTCAATTGACCCCAAGGCGTCACCGGAGCACGACCGGTACCGGTACGACCTTCACCACCACCGTGCGGGTGATCCACCGGGTTCATGGCAACGCCACGCACCGTCGGACGGATACCGCGCCAGCGCTTGGCACCGGCTTTACCGAGTTCGCGCAAACTGTTTTCTTCATTGCCAACCATACCGATCGTGGCGCGGCATTCGATGTGAATGTAGCGCACTTCGCCGGAGCGCAAACGCACTTGAGCGTATTCGCCTTCGCGAGCGATCAATTGGGCAAAGGAACCGGCAGAACGCACCAATTGAGCGCCCTTACCCGGCTTCATTTCGATACAGTGAATCGTGGAACCGATCGGGATGTTACGCAACGGAAGCGTGTTACCCACTTTGATCGGGGCTTCTTGACCGTTCATGAGCTCAGCGCCAACCGTCAAACCCTTCGGGGCGATGATGTAGCGACGTTCGCCGTCGGCGTAAAGCACGAGAGCGATGTGAGCGGAGCGGTTCGGATCGTATTCAAGACGTTCCACACGGGCGGGAATACCGTCCTTGTTACGCTTGAAGTCGATGATACGATAAGCCTTCTTGTGGCCACCACCCTTATGACGGCAGGTGATGTGACCATTGTTGTTACGACCGGCAGTGCGGCTCTTCTTCTCAAGAAGAGGAGCGTAGGGCTTACCCTTGTGCAATTCCGGGCTGACGACCTTAACTGCATGACGACGACCGGCCGACGTCGGTTTCAATTTGACGAGAGCCATTACTTCACCTCTGCGAAGTTAATTTCTTGACCAGACTTCAAGGTCACATAAGCCTTACGCACATCGCTGTGCTTGCCGGCATAGCGGCCGAAACGGGCCGTCTTACCCTTGACGTTGACCATTTGAACGCTTTCGACTTGCACCTTAAAGAGCAATTCGATTGCAGCCTTGACTTCTTGCTTGGTAGCATCGGGAACCACACGGAAGACAACTTGACCGTGCTTTTCGCCGACCATCGTGCTCTTTTCGGAGACTACCGGAGCAAGGAGCACCTTCATTAAACGATCTTGGCTCATCATCCCCACATCTCCTCAAGCTGAGCGACCGCATCCTTCGTCACAACGATCTTCTTGTAGAAAATCAACGAAAGCGGATCAGCATAACGCGGCATCACCACCAAAACGTTCTTCAAGTTGCGAGAAGCCAAATAGAGGTTTTCGTCAACTTCCTTAGTGATGATCATCACATTTTCCAGACCCATAGCCTTGAGCTTTTGAGCAAAAGCCTTGGTCTTGGGGCTGTCAGCACCGATAGAGTCAACCACCACGAGACGACCGTCGGCAACCAACTTCGAGTAGATCGAAGCCATGGCAGCACGGAACATCTTCTTGTTGACCTTTTGGCTGAAGTTTTCATTCGGGGTATTCGGGAAAGCACGACCGCCTCCACGCCACACCGGAGAGCTCGTCATACCGCTGCGAGCGCGGCCCGTACCCTTTTGACGCCAGGGTTTCTTGGTCGAGTGGTGAACGTCAGCACGCGTTAATTGAGCACGGGTACCTTGACGTTCGTTAGCTTGGTAAGCCACCACGATTTGGTGCACCAAAGCTTCATTGTATTCACGACCAAACACGGCGTCGGAAGCTGCCAACTTGGCAGTTTCGTTACCTTGTTCGTTCAGGACATTCAGTTCCATTGATCGCTCCTTACGCCTTCACAGCCGGACGGACAATAATCTTGCCGCCCTTAGCACCGGGGACTGCGCCGCGAACGAGCAACAATTGACGTTCGACATCAACGCGTGCCACCACGAGATTTTGCGTCGTGCGTTGCACGTCGCCCAAGTGACCGGCCATACGCTTGCCCGGGAACACACGACCCGGATCTTGACGGTTACCGATGGAACCCGGGGCACGGGTCGTCACGGAGTTACCGTGAGAAGCACGGTTGGACGAGAAGTGGTGACGCTTGATTGCGCCGGCAAAACCCTTACCGATCGTAACACCAGTCACGTCAACCTTTTGGCCGACCGTGAACATATCCACCGTCAAGGCGGCACCCACCTTCATGTCGGCGAGTTTGTCAGCATCGATATGGAACTCTTTGAGCATTTCGGCAGCTTCGACACCGGCCTTAGCATAGTGACCGGAAAGCGGCTTGCTCACGCGAGACGGCTTCTTAGAGCCGAATGCAACTTGAATGGCATTGTATCCGTCGGTTTGTTCCGTCTTCACTTGCGTGATACGGTTGCCGGACACGTCGAGCACCGTCACGGGAATGGATTCACCTTCCTCAGTAAAGATGCGCGTCATGCCGATCTTACGACCGACTAAGCCGAGTTTTTCACTCATTGTTATCTCCACCCCGGCTACGATTGGCCGGGACCATTTTTAAGAAAAAATTCGCGTCAAAAAATGTGATTTTTTATCAGCGAGAAAGGCGCGATTGTACCTTGCAAATAAAAACCTTGCAAGTCAAAAGCATAAAAAACTTATTGAACCTTGATTTCGACGTCCACGCCAGCAGCCAAGTCCAACTTCATCAAAGCGTCAACCGTCTTATCGGTCGGATCGATGATGTCCATGAGACGTTGGTGCGTACGAATTTCGAATTGGTCACGGCTCGTCTTGTTGACGTGCGGGGAACGCAAGATATCGAAACGTTGAATACGCGTGGGAAGAGGAACGGGACCGCGGACCACAGCACCGGTGCGCTTGGCCGTGTCGACAATTTCTTGGGCCGATTGGTCAATCAGCTTGTAATCAAACGCCTTGAGGCGAATGCGAATGCGTTGAGATTGCATTTCGTAATCCTTAAAAAGAACAGTAAAGAACAGTTGAGGATGCGGAGTTTACCTCCGCATCCTCAATTTGTCAAATAATTTCAGTTAGTTGACTGAAAAATTATTCGATGATCTTGGCGACGACGCCGGCACCGACCGTGCGGCCGCCTTCACGAACAGCGAAACGCAAGCCTTCGTTCATGGCGATCGGGCTGATCAATTGAACCGTCATCGTGATGTTGTCGCCAGGCATCACCATTTCAACGCCTTCCGGCAACTCAATCGTACCCGTCACGTCCGTCGTACGGAAGTAGAATTGGGGACGATAGCCCTTGAAGAACGGCGTGTGACGACCACCTTCGTCCTTGCTCAACACGTACACTTCAGCCGTGAACTTCGTGTGCGGCGTGATCGTGCCCGGCTTTGCCAACACTTGACCACGTTCCACTTCTTCACGCTTCGTACCACGCAACAACACACCAATGTTGTCACCGGCTTGACCTTGGTCGAGCAACTTACGGAACATTTCAACGCCCGTGCAGGTCGTCTTCGTCGTCGGGCGGATACCCACGATTTCAATTTCGTCGCCAACCTTCAAAATACCGCGTTCAACACGACCCGTCACAACCGTACCACGGCCGGAGATCGAGAACACGTCTTCCACAGGCATCAAGAACGGGTGATCCACGTCACGAGCCGGCGTCGGGATGTAGGCATCCATCGTTTCGGCCAACTTGATGATCGACGGAACGCCGATTTCGCTTTGATCACCTTCCAAAGCCAACTTCGCAGAACCCTTCACGATCGGCAATTCGTCGCCAGGGAAGTTGTAGTTGCTCAACAAATCGCGAACTTCCATTTCCACGAGTTCGAGCAATTCAGCGTCGTCAACCATGTCGCACTTGTTCAAGTACACGATGATGTAGGGAACACCCACTTGGCGAGCCAACAAAATGTGTTCACGCGTTTGCGGCATCGGACCGTCAGCAGCAGAAACCACCAAAATTGCGCCGTCCATTTGAGCAGCACCCGTGATCATGTTCTTCACATAGTCAGCGTGCCCCGGGCAGTCCACGTGAGCATAGTGACGGTTTTCCGTTTCGTATTCCACGTGAGCCGTGTTAATCGTAATGCCGCGGGCCTTTTCTTCCGGAGCCGCGTCAATTTGGTCATACGCACGAGCTTCACCGCCAAACTTGCTGGCGAGAACCGTCGTAATAGCAGCCGTCAACGTCGTCTTACCATGGTCGACGTGACCGATCGTGCCCACGTTTACGTGGGGCTTGGTGCGTTCAAACTT
>ERZ791802.109-NODE-109-length-101958-cov-13.761263_pt1 | contig 101958 bp, 110 predicted proteins | sample MGYA00510308_ERZ791802 | MGnify/ENA primary metagenome ERZ791802 (study PRJEB30046, sample SAMN00792028) | human gut metagenome | study: EMG produced TPA metagenomics assembly of the A metagenome-wide association study of gut microbiota in type 2...
ATAGTTCTAGAAGAACTTATCCTTTTAGAACTTTGAATTTCAATCAAACACTTTAAAATTCAATATTATGTTAAAACGACTGAAATCAGTTAGCATGTTATTGTTCTTGGGAACATTCTCTACAGGAACCATTTCTGCTGTTACAGCTTCCGAAGTTAACGCTTCTGCTATCGTACAACAAAATGAAACATGTAAAGGTATTGTGAAAGACGCCACGGGAGAATCCATTATTGGTGCTTCTGTAATAGTGAAAGGAACCACCAACGGAGCAATTACCGACTTTGAAGGTAATTTCGCCTTAACTAACGTGAAGAAAGGAGATATCATCGTAATCTCCTATGTAGGGTATCAAAAACAAGAAATCAAATGGAATGGTGGGACTCTCAATGTAGTGTTGAAAGATGACACAGAAGTCCTGAGTGAAGTTGTTGTTGTAGGTTACGGTATACAGAAAAAGGCTAACCTCTCCGGTGCCGTTGCACAAGTAAACAGCGATGAGTTAACCAATCGCCCTATTTCGAATGTATCAAGCGGTTTGCAAGGCTTGATGCCGGGTGTAACAATTACTGCAGGTCAGGGACGTCCCGGTGAAGACGGAAGTAATATCAGAATCCGCGGTGTAGGAACGTTGAATAATGCATCTCCCTATATCTTGATTGACGGTGTAGAAAGTGGTTCCATGAACGACCTTGACCCGAATGATATTGAAAGTATCTCCGTATTGAAAGACGCTTCTTCTGCAGCTATCTATGGTTCTAAAGCATCTAACGGTGTAATTTTGATTACCACCAAACGCGGTAAGACCGGTGCTCCCCGTATCTCGTATAATGGATATGTCGGTATTCAAAATGCAACGGCAACCATTGACCGTGTAAGCTCTGCCGATTATGCCAGACTGTACAATCGCATTGACGATGATAATAATAACCCACATCGTTATTCGGACGAAGACATCCGTTTGTTCGAGAATGGCTCCGACCCATACGGACATCCTAACACCGACTGGAATGATGCTGCCTATAAAACAGGTGTTCTGCATAAGCACAATGTAAGCATCAACGGTGGTACAGAGAATGCAAGATATATGGCTTCTGTCGGTTATCTGGGGCAGACGGGTATCCTTCCGAATTCAGAACGCAGCCAGTTTAACGGACGTATGAATTTAGACGTAGATATAACCAAGAAATGGCATGTGCGTATGAATTTGTCCTATATCAAGAATGATTATAAAGACCCTAACTCAAACTATGGTGGCGGTTCTTCAGACCAGATTATCCGTCAGCTCAACATCCTAAGCCCGATGATTCCTATCAAGAATGAAGATGGAACTTATGGTTCAACTAATGACGGTAACCCGATTGCATGGTTGGATTCAAAATCTACAGTAGACAAATATAACCAGAACTTTACCGGTATGTTGTCTGTTGATTACAAAATTTTGGATTGCCTTACAGCAACCGTATCGGGAGCTTATGTTAATGATGACCAACACTACAAGGCTTTCGTAAAGAAAATCAATAATGACCCGGCACAGGCCGCACGTCCTAACAGCTTAACTGAGTCATTTACAAACTGGACCCGGTATAACTTTGATGCTTTGTTGAATTTCGACAAGCAATTTGGTGATCACAACTTAAAAGCAATGTTAGGTTATCATGCAGAAGCATACGATGTACGCTACAATGATATGTACCGTGAAAATTTCCCAAACAATGAATTGGACGATATGAATGCAGGTGCAACTGCTACTCAAACCAATAGTGGTTTTACACGAGAATTGAATATGTTGTCATACTTTGGTCGTATCAACTACGATTATAAAGGAAAATATTTATTCGAAGCTAACTTCCGTGCCGATGCATCTTCTCGTTTTGCTCCGGGCAACCGTTGGGGATACTTCCCTTCATTCTCCGGTGCATGGCGTATCAGTGAAGAATCATTTATGGAAACCTTAAGAGACAGTTGGTTGTCAAGCCTTAAGATTCGCGGTTCTTGGGGTCAGCTGGGAAACCAGGATGCTTTGGGAAACGGTACTCCGACCGGAGGAGACTACTATCCATGGATGAATACATACAACCTCGGCGCCAACTATCCGTTCGGAGGTTCGTTAGTGACAGGATACTATCAAGGTTCATACAAAATGGCTTCTCTTTCTTGGGAAAAAGCTACCACTTGGGGTATCGGTATAGACTTCACTTTATTCAATAAGCTGACCGGTTCTATTGACTACTACAACAGAAAGACCACAGATATCATCATGAATGTCTCCGTACCTAAAGAATTTGCCTTGGGTGCATACAAAGATAATGTAGGTGCAATGAAGAATAGTGGTATTGAAGTTCAGTTGGCCTACAACGATACATGGAACGATTGGACCTTCGGTGTTTCGGGAAACTTTGCCTACAACAAGAATACCATTGAAAACTTGGGTGGAGTAGACCGTATGGCCGATGGCAGCTTCATGCGTGAAGTAGGTTCTCCTATCAATTCATGGTTCGTATATCGCACAGACGGATTTTTCCAGTCTGATGAAGAAGCTGCTGCATGGCAAGCCAAATACTCTGCAATGGACGGATATCCTTTCGGACAAGATTTCAAGGCAGGTGACTTACGCTATGTAGATGCAAACGGTGACGGTAAAATATCGGCTGATGACCGCGAGCTTTATAGAACCAAAGATCCGAAATTCACATTTGGCTTCAATATTAATGTCGGTTATAAGAACGTAGACTTGTCAATGAACTTCAATGGTGCTGCCGGTGTAGGATATGCATTTACCAAGGAAGCATTCGGTGAATTCTCCGGTAGCGCAGGACATCCGTCAACTGCCTGGTTGGATAGCTGGACACCCGAAAACAAAAATGCAAGCATGCCACGCATAGCAGAAGCACGTGTATCTCCAAGTGAAGCTTCGAATGTACTTTCCGATTTCTGGATTATGGACACAAGCTATCTCCGTATGAAAACCATACAATTAGGCTATACTCTTCCTAAAAATTGGATAGAGAAATGGGGTATTCAGAATCTGCGTGTATACTATTCAGCAGAAAACCTACTGACATTTGACGATATGCCAATCAATGTAGACCCTGAAACTGTCAGTGAACGTTTGTCTAGTTACCCTTTGAATAAAACACATTCATTCGGAGTCAACATTACATTCTAAACTTTTTATAATCACTTAATTAATACAGAATAATATGAAACGTTTATCAACATATTTATTAGCAGGTATCGCATTGCTGTCTGCTTCATGTTCAGATTTTCTGGATACAGCTCCGAAAGATGCCCTTTCTCCTGCAACAACCTGGAAAACAGAAACTGATGCCGAGAGTTTTGTAGTAGGTTGCTACAATGGATTATTAGATCCATCGTCCATTCTTTATTTAGATTGCGGTTCCGACATAGGTTACAATAATTTTTCATGGGAAGGATGGCGTCCTTGGGGAGACGGTTCCTTATCCAGCGGTAACACAGGTGCTTCATTCTATGATTTTGCCATCATCCGCCGTTGTAATACAGTGTTAGAAAACATCGACAATGTAGAATTCACTACTGCAGGTAAGAAAGAAGAACTGATAGCAGAAGCCAAAGCCATCCGTGCCTATAGATATTTCATTATGAACTGGTGGTATGGCGGTGTACCTATCATCGGTTCTTATACTACGGCCGAAGAAGCACAGGTACCGCGTAATACGGAAGCGGAAGTACGCGAACAGATTGCACAGGACTTGGACGATGCACTTACAGCCATCAACACCACTCCGGCAGCACGCGGACGTATTGCCAAAGGAGCTGTTTTGGCTACCAAAATGCGCGAAGCACTATATTACGGTGACTGGCAGAAAGCAAAAGATGCAGCTCAGGCTATCATCGATTTAAAACAATACGAACTGGATTCTGATTATGAAAACTTATTCAAACTGTCAGGCATAGATTCTAAAGAAATCATATTGGCAGATCAACGCCTCGAAAGTGTCTTCGGACTGGGCGTTATCGGTCAAATGTATAATAATGATGATGCAGGATGGTCTTCAATTGTTCCTACTCAAAATTTGGTAGACATGTATGAAATGGACAATGGTTTGACTAAAGAAGAAGCTACAGGCTATTATGATGCCAAACATCCTTTTGCCAATCGTGACCCGCGCATGGATATGACTATTCTTTATCCCGGACAAGAATGGAGAGGAAAGATATTGAATACACTGGATGAGAAGCTGGCAGACGGTTCAAAAAACAAGAACTTTCCTACTTATACAGACAATGCCTCAAAAACAGCTTTAACATGGGCCAAATATCTAGATCCATACGAACAGTATTCTAATATTTGGAATACGGCTGCCTGTGTTATCATATTCCGTTATGCAGAAGTACTGTTAAGTTGGGCAGAAGCCGAAAACGAATTAAACGGTCCATCAGATCAAGTGTACAACTATATCGACCAGATTCGTGAACGCGTAGGTATGCCTAAAGTAGTCAGAACTAAATATGATACTCAGGATAAATTACGTGAATTGATTCGTCGTGAACGTTGTGTAGAATTTGCAGGTGAAGGTTTACGCCGTGCAGATATCCTGCGTTGGAAAGACGCCGGTGGCAAGATGTTGGCAGAAACTTTAATGAGCGGTGATTTAAAACGTATTACCGGTGCTATCAATTACAGTGAAACCGATCCGTACAAACGTGCAGAAGTTACCGGCACGGCAACAATTGAAACACGTAAGTTTGCTCCGAAGAACCGTTATTTGCCATTCTCTCAAACGGACGTACTTGATAAGAATCCGAACATCAAACAGAATCCCGGATATTAATCTATCATAACAGAGAAAAATAACATTCATAGAAAAAGGGAGTGTGCCAAAACTAAACCGGCCTATCCCATCGTCAGCTGTAGGGGCAGGGTTTGCCTGCCCGAAGACACAAAGCAAACTGTTTTCGGGCGAGCGAACCTCGCCCCTACGAACTAAACGACAGTATTATTCACGTTTTGACACACTCTTTTTCTATGACAGCACGACTTAAACTATCTCTTTCCCGAAAGGAGTAAGTGCCAGTCCAGCCAACTTGAAATGTTGCAAACCAAATGGAATACCGATAATAGTGATGCATAATAACAAACCAAAAGCTAAATGAGACAAACTTATCCAAATACCTCCTACCAATATCCAAAGTATATTCATCAAAACACTCAAGCAACCCTCACCGCCGGGGCAACTGCGCACCTGCATACCAAACGGACAAAGTGCCAAAACTGACAGCTTCAATGTCTGCAGACCAAAAGGAATTCCAATGATGGTGACCATCAACAACAGGCTCGCTATAATGTATTCTATGCAAATAAACAGTCCGCCTAAAACAATCCACAATATATTCATTACTATATTCATACGGCAAATATAAAAACATTATTCGTCTTTCAGTGCTTCTACAGGAGATATTTTACTGATATTATAAGCCGGTATCCATACTCCAATCCATGTTACTATCATCATGATAAGATATACAATCAACGACACTATCAGAAAATGAACTGTAAAATGATTAGTAATATAACGCATATTATCACCGGGCGTCATACCCGACAACACATAAAATCCATCTTTCAGCACCCATTGAAAATAAACAAGACAACCTATCAATACTGCTATGGTAGTCAACATACCGGCTTCACCCAATAATAAAAGACGAATATGTCCGGGAGACGCCCCATAAGACAATCTCACTCCCATTTCCTCCCGACGTGTACGGGTACTCAACCAAAATGTCCCGCTGACTCCTAAAAACAAATTCACCAGAAAGAAATAGCAAAGGGCATATTTAATACGAATCTCACTGGTAGCTCCTTCTTTTAAATCACTTTGCTCACGTACTTTACTGAAAGGTTCAATCTTGCTGATAAACAACCTCCCCACTGCCAAATACTCTTCCATCCAAGGAATAAAATCCTCAATGAAGCGAGTTTCCGCAACTCCGGGTTTTGTACGGGCAAAGACAATCAAACCTCCCTCATAGGCCCATGACGGAATGCCGTCAGTACGTGCATTGAGACGAAGATAATAAGGCTGCATACAACTCTTCATTTTGACCGGTTGAATCAACGCCGTTACCTTCAGAGGAACACTATCTCTTGCATAAACCACACCTCCGGTCAGATCTTTATCGGGCGAAAGACAAGCAGCAGCATCCGAAGTCATCAAAATACTATTCACCGTATATTCGGCATTTTCGAGGCTTTCCCAAGTACCGTCTTTGACCGAACGTATCCGCCAGGTTTGAAAGAAATCGGTGTGCGGAACAAAATCCATAAAAGCAACACGAACACTCATTGTGTCCAAAGTAAGATTATTAAAACTGTTTCCACGCGAACAAGGATAGTGGTTATTGACTACATAAGTAGCCGATTCGATTTGCTCATGACTTCGAAGCCGTTCCATCAATTTCCGGAAATCTTCCGGGCGAATTTCTTCATCAGAAGGAACCACAGAAAGCTGAAGCCTGTACAACCCATCTGCCTCATAGCCATCCGGAATCGACTTATTATAGAAAATAACAAATAAGGGATCGATTACCATCCAACATACAATGGCAATAACAATCAACTCCAACAATATCCACACATTACGCTTACGCGAATTCCAAAGGTTTCTAAATATATGATGCAACATAACCTCTTATTTTTGTTTATTAATGGAATACACAATATCTTTTCGCAGAGAAAGATATGCCGGAATAACGGCTGAGAACAAATTTATCACCACACATATCAGGAAGGCAGCCATAAACAGAACAGGACTGAACAGCATTTGAGGAGTTATACTCACACCTACCCCATCAGGTAACGCCGTTACATTGTCGTCCAGCAAAGTAAGCAGCCAATTTTTAGATAATAACACCATTCCATAAGATATAATCAAACCCAGACAACCGCCAATAACAGTCAAAATCAGGTTCTCCCAGATTATTTGTGAAAATAAGACACAAGACGTTGCTCCAAATGCTTTTCTCACTCCTATCTCGGGCAAACGTTTTTCCATTCGTCCCGATATCATGCCCGATAAATTCAATGCCGGCACTAACAACAGCATCAGCAAAACAGCTCCTATCTGACGGAAAATCTTCATAAAATCCAAGTCCGTCATAGAGTCCACACGGAATAATGTTTTCCAGTAAGCATAAGGCTGTCCATGCCAAAGCAGTTTATAGCCATCATGAGAAATAGCATTAAACTTTCGGGTAAATTCATCTACCTGAGCTTTTATGCTGTCAAAATCGGAAGAGGAACGTGCCAATATGACTACTTCATAGGCACCTAGCGCATCGTATTGATTATACTTATCATACCCCGGAAAACAAGTATATGGAATCCATACTTGTGCATAGCTCAGTTCCGTGGCATAACTGGGGGTTTTGACAACTCCACATATTTTATACTCCACAAAATCTATCGTAAGATACTTGCCCACCACCTTCGAAGTATTAAAAATCCGTTGCGCCACTTCCTCTGAAATGACAATGTGATGAATGCCACTGGCAAAATCGGATTCGCTAAAGGGAGCTCCATCTACAAAGTCAAAATCGAAAACTTTCCAGAAGGCAACATCCACTGCTTTTTGAACTACCGGTATGCGATGTTTTGAAGAAGGCAACTGAGCATAACCATCTCCTGCCACATAAGTTCCTATAGCAGAAACCGCTTCTGTACCTTCCAGATTGTAAAAAAGGTCTTTCACTATATTGTAGGCTATCAGACCCGTCGAATTAGAATTGGAATTATCAACACTCTGCATGTGCACATCCGATATAACCATCATCCGCGCACGATTAGTCTCCGGATAAATTCCTGCTACCTTTATATAATAAATAACAACCAATAACATAACCATCGATATGGCCAATCCGGTTCCAAGTATATAGAAACCACTGAACAATGGATTCTGCCTGATTAAATGAAAAGCTTGATTAAAATACGTTCTTATCATAATATACACATACTTTGTTTCTTTATTCTCAAACACAAAGTATATGCCAAAGTCATATCATATTGATAATCAAACCAATAAAAAACAAATCCAATGTCCGAAAACGAACACTTCACCTAAAACCGAACAGATAGTCTGTTTTTTTATGAAATGCCTCAACGGATAGTCATGCATTTCAATTCCTCCAATGAGCCATTGAATATGTTCAAATCCACTTTTTCCCTAATGCCGGGAAGTGTACCCACATCAGTGTGCTGCCAGAATTTCCAGTTGCCTTTATATTCCACCGAATCAACATAATAATGAGCAATCCAATAAGGATAAGAATCAAATATAGAATCATTAAGATAGCGGGTCTTGAACTTATAAGAAGTATAAAGAATAGGCTTTACTTTATAATGTCTCTCTATTTTATCCAGCCATATTTTTAAATCCCGACGAAGAGTCCGGGCATCATCTCCACGCTTTTCGATATCGAGTACGGGAGGTAAATCACCTGTGTCCAACTTTACGGAATTGATAAAGAAATCAGCCTGACGAACCGGGTCTGTTTTCGGATTATAGAAATGGTAAGCTCCGCGAATAAATCCATAAGCCTTGGCTGAATCAAAATTTGCCTGAAAAACACGATCACCATAATCTCCGCCCTCGGAGGCTTTCATGAAGATGAAATGGATAGGGAATTGACTTTGACGGGTCTGAGTCAGTCGTTGCCAGTCAATATTTCCCTGATAATGGGAAACATCAATACCATGAATATGAAAACCCGCCGGCATGCATACACCGTATGCCTTCAGCCCATAACAAGGTTTCCAACGATAAGAATAAGGACGAATGAAGAAATAGAAGAAAGCACTTAAAAACACAACGGTGATTGCTCCCATCAGGATATAATAAAGCCCCGTCGGTATTTCCCATTTCTTGACTACCTTCTTTTTATGAGGCGAAGCATCTTTCTTCCGCGATTTGCGCGGAGAGGAAGAAGATTTTCGGGAAGTTGTCTTACGTGGCTTATTTACCACCGATATGGGCGGTTGCTTACTCATTTAGTGCTGATATATACCGAATTATTCAAAGCAGGGGCGAACTGAATCCCCCGAAAACACAACATGAAGTGCATCCGGACGAAAACAACTCGCCCCTACAATATTAATATTTCTATTCAGAATTATTTACCTTGTTCCAACTGCAAAGTCTTAGTCGGCTCGTCACAAACTTCTGTAGGACCGAAGTACTGGATAGGACCCGGATATACATAATCTGTTTCAGTAGCCCACTTGTCACGCAGTGAAGCGAACTTCTTGAAAGGAGCACCGTCCAGTTTCACCAATGCTTTCTGGATAACCGGTTTCATTTCGCCGTGACGACGTTCCATATTCATCATCATTGTGATAGGCACACCACCGGCAATCCATTCTGCAGCAGGAGCTGTCGTATTGCGAACTGAAGACATATAACCGGTCTTGCCGTTAGCAATCAACATAGATGCTGTGTAGCCCAATGAATAACAATAGTCGGCATCGAAGTTTGACGGAGCAGCGCAACGTCCTTCGTAACCGAAGAAGTGGTGCTGAGCAGCAAACTTACCAACATACTTGCCTTCTTCTTTCCATTGTGCCAATTTGGTAGCTACCATTTCAGACAACAGTTTTTCTGTTTCAATCAATGATACCTGTACGTTTCCGTGCGGGTCACGGTCTAATGACAACTGGCGGGCTACACCTTCGGGCAGTGAAGCATAGATAGCCGAGTTTTCTTTAGACAACTTAGAAATGATATATTCACGTTGATGAGATTTCTTAATCAAAGCAAATTCCGCAGCATTAGCAGCCAGGAAGTCGTTCAATTCAGCAATCAATCTCTTCATGGCAGGAATAAACTCTACCAAACCTTCAGGAATCAATACTGTACCGAAGTTGTTACCCTGAGCAGCACGGTCGGCTACAATCTGAGCGATGTAAGTTACTACATCATCCAAAGACATATCTTTAGCTTCAACTTCTTCAGAAATGATACATACGTTAGGCTGAACCTGCAAAGCACATTCCAAAGCAATATGAGAAGCAGAACGTCCCATCAATTTAATGAAGTGCCAGTATTTACGTGCAGAGTTACAGTCACGCTGGATATTACCGATAACTTCGGCATAAGTCTTACAAGCAGTATCGAAACCGAAAGAAGTTTCAATCATTTCGTTCTTCAAGTCACCATCGATAGTCTTCGGACAACCGATTACCTGTACGCCACAATTCTTGGCTGCATAATATTCTGCCAATACGCAAGCGTTGGTGTTAGAGTCATCACCACCGATGATTACCAATGCCTTGATGCCCAGTTCTTTGATGATTTCCAAACCTTTATCAAACTGTTCTTCTTTTTCCAGTTTGGTACGTCCCGAACCGATGATATCGAAACCACCCGTATTGCGGTATTCGTCAATGATATCAGCAGTAAGCTCCATATAGTTATGGTCAACCAAACCACCGGGGCCCAGAATGAAACCAAACAATTTGCTGTCTTTGTTCAGCGCCTTGATACCGTCGAACAAACCTGAAATCACATTGTGTCCGCCGGGAGCCTGTCCACCGGACAGAATTACACCTACATTGATAGCAGGCAAATTAACAGCTTCGCCTTCAACGAACTGTATCAACGGCATTCCGTATGTGTTAGGGAACAATGCTTTGATAGCTTCCTGGTCAGCTACAGACTGTGTAGGTTCACCTTCCTTAACTTTAACTGCGCCTTTCAACGCTTTAGGAAGTTTGGGCTGATAAGCAGCTCTGGCAATTTGTAATGCACTTTTAGTCATATTCTATTATTCTATTTAAAGGTGTATAAACTCATTTAGAAATCACGTGCAAATTTCGCTCTTTTTTCGCAAATATGAAAACGTATACAAATAAAAATGCTAACTTTACCGCGAAATTAGATTTTTGTATTAACTTAAAAACATTACAATTATGGCAAGTAGAAGAAATTTAAAGAAAAAAATAACCTATATAGCAAGCGATTTATTTTTTGCTACCTTGATGGAAGGTGTTAACCGTGAAGCAGTTATTCACGCAATACATAACGTGTTGGCATTGATTCCGCGTATCAGCCACACCGAGCCGGGCAATGTAAAAGGCTTCTATAAGAGATTGCATGAAGACCTGGACAAAGAAATAAAAATAGTGGCAGACGAAATGGAAAAAGCATCAAAAGCATAACACGGATTTAAAGAATGAAGAAAGCTATTTGTAGTTTTATCTACTACAAACTGTTGGGATGGAAGACCAAAGTCTCCGTTCCCGATTATGACAAATATATTATTTGTGCAGCTCCGCATACCACCAATTGGGATTTGTTTATCGGTAAACTGTTTATGGGGGCTATTGGCCGTGAAACCGGCTTCATGATGAAAAAAGACTGGTTCTTCTGGCCTTTGGGACCTATCTTCCGCTGGATGGGAGGTATTCCGGTAGACCGCAGCCGCAAGAGTTCATTGGTAGACCAGATGATAAACATTGCCAAGTCGAGCAAAAAATTTCATTTGGCCATTACTCCCGAAGGTACGCGCAAAGCAAATTCGAATTGGAAAAAAGGGTTTTACTATATTGCCCAAGGAGCCGGTCTGCCCATCATATTAGTAGCTATAGACTACGAAAAAAAATGTATCACTGCCGAAAAGGTGATTCACCCTAGCGGGGATATAGAGAAAGATATGCGTGAAATTAAATTGTATTATAAAGATTTCAAAGGAAAGCATCCTGAACTATTTACTATCGGGAATATTCAATAATCTTTCTTTTTAAAATAAAACAGCAAAAGGGGTGTGTCTAAACGTTGATGATGCTATCATTTTGCCGGCAGGGGCGAGGTTTCCTCTTCCAAAAAACAGTTTGCTTTGTGTATTAGTGACTGTTGGTTCGGGCAGGTAAACCCTGCCCCTACTGTTAAGATTTGATAGGCCATTTTTATTTTGACACACCTCCTTTTAAATATTCCATAAGACAGGCCAAGCATTTTCGTCCTTCAGATTAAGACTTTTCATGCGGCAGATTATTACGTCCCACAACAATGGGATATACGTCCTGCTACAGTGGGACGTACGTCCTACTGCAATGGAACGTACGTCCTACTGTTGCAGGACGTAATAGCCGGACGTAGAAAAAGGCTTAATCCTAAGGAAGAAAACACTTATTCTTCCCCAAGCTTGTGACAAGCGTCAGCCTGCAAGAAAGGAAAAAGGAGACAAGACAGAAGCATAACAGCGAACACAAAGCAAAAATTAAAGATAATTCATTTCATTTAGATGAGCCGACACGAAAATACGAACAAATATTTCTAACTTCGCATCATCAAATAGAAGCAATTATGTTTATTAAGCCGGCAAAGAAAATAATAACGTCTTTTCTGTTTCTGGCGGTAAGTACCTTCTGGATATCGGCACAAGAACCGGACCGGAATGTGGAACAACGCTTAAAAGACTTTTTTACTAATTTCGAAACATCATACGCCAATATCGGCAAGTGCAGACTGGACCGCTACGAACTGAATCACAGTAAAAAAGCGCTGCATGTTTATGCCAATGCGAACTTTGGTTATCAACCTTTCACGCCCGAAAATACAGAAGCCATTTACAGGTTACTGAAACAAAGTCTTCCCGGTCCCGTCAATTACTACGACATTACCATTTATGCAGATGGAAAGCCGATTGAAGAATTAATCCCCAATATATTACAAAAGAAACAGGATAAAAGCAGGCTGTGGCAACGCATCGACTATAAAGGTGCTCCTTGGATACAAAATATGTCACGTCCTTATCTTGCCTCTAAAGGATTGGAGGGCAGACACATCGCATTGTGGCAAAGCCATGGAAAATATTATAAAAACAACAAAGGAAGTTGGGAATGGCAACGTCCGCGCTTATTCTGCACCACAGAAGACCTCTTCACACAGTCTTTCGTCGTTCCTTATATCATCCCCATGCTGGAAAACGCCGGTGCCGTCGTCTATACGCCACGCGAACGAGACCGGCAGCGCAACGAAGTTATAGTGGACAACAACACAGTTACGGGAAAAAGCATTTATCTAGAAGAGAAAAGCCGGAAAGGAAAATGGAAAACATCTCCTTTGCCAGGATTCGCCCGAAAACGTTCTGTTTATACAGACGGACAGAATCCTTTCCGGGACGGCACGGCACGCTTCGCCGCAACGGAAAAAAAGCCTGAAAAGGCTTTTGCACAATGGATTCCCGATATTCCCGAAACAGGGAAATATGCCGTATACGTTTCTTATCAGACATTGCCGGGAAGTGTAAGCGATGCCAAATATTTGGTTTTCCATAAAGGCGGAGTGACCGAATTCAAAGTCAACCAGCAAATGGGCGGAGGTACATGGGTTTATCTGGGCACTTTTGAATTCGACAAAGGAACCAACGACTACGGAATGGTAGTATTAAGTAATGAGAGCAAACAAAAAGGAGTAGTGTGCGCCGATGCCGTCCGCTTTGGAGGAGGCATGGGAAATATTTCGAGAGGAGGAAGCATCAGCGGTCTTCCACGCTACCTGGAAGGAGCACGTTATGCAGCACAATGGGCGGGAATGCCCTACGGTATATATAGTCCCGCCGAAGGGAAAAATGATTATACCGACGACATCAACAGCCGCAGCCGGGTTATCAATTACATGAGTGGCGGTTCTGTTTACAATCCGCAGGAACAAGGTTTGGGAGTGCCGTTTGAAATGACTTTCGGACTGCACAGCGATGCCGGCTTCTCCAAAGAAGATGAGCTAATCGGGACATTGGGCATTTATACCACCGGCAGCAATAATGGGAAATTAAACGCCGGAATCTCCCGCTATGCTTCCCGCGACCTGGCAGACATGGTGCTGACCGGACTGCAACGGGATATCTCTGCCGGATTTGGTATTCAATGGCCGCGCCGCAGCCTGTGGAACCGCAATTACAGCGAGACACGCCTGCCGGGTGTTCCATCCATGATTCTGGAACTGCTTTCCCATCAGAACTTTGCCGACCTTAAACTGGGACACAATCCCCGGTTTAAATTCACGGTTGCACGTTCGGTTTATAAATCAATCCTAAAGTATACAGCCACTATGCATGGCACTGACTATGTGGTACAACCATTGCCGGTGAGCAATTTTTCAATAGCCGAAGGAAGCAAGAAGAACACATTCCGTCTGAGCTGGCAGGCAGTAGACGACCCGCTGGAACCTACGGCAAAGGCCCGGGAATACATTGTGTACACCCGTTTGGGACATGGTGGATTCGACAATGGTACGTTGGTTCGCGATACGAAATATACTTTCGAAGCCGAACCGGGACTGGTATACAGCTTCAAAGTCACAGCCGTCAACCGTGGAGGAGAAAGTTTCCCTTCCGAAATTCTGTCGGCCTATAAAGCCAAAAAGAGCAAAGGAACTGTTTTAATAGTAAATGCATTCGATCGCCTAAGCGGTCCCGCTACCATAGAATCGAATTTTATACAAGGATTTGACTTAAAGACAGACCCGGGAATACCTTATATAAGCACACCGGCCTATTGCGGTGCACAACAAAGTTTTGACCGAAGCCGCATCGGACGGGAAACAAAAGACGGACTGGGATACAGTGGCAGTGAGCTGGAAGGAATGCTGATAGCCGGAAACACGTTTGATTATCCTTTCATACACGGCAAAGCCATACAATCCGCCGGAGGATATTCCTTTGTCTCATGCAGCGACGAAGCAGTGGAAAACGGATTTGTCCGACTGACAGACTATCCGGTCACAGACCTCATTATGGGTGCGGAGAAACAGGCATTCTCCCCTATCATGCAACAACTTATCACGGATTATTGCCGCCGTGGTGGAAACATATTGGTCAGCGGTTCTTATATCGGCAGCAACATGAACAGTCCTTCGGCGCTCGGCTTTACCGAGAACATACTGAAATACAGTTTTGGCGGAAGCATGGGCGGAAAAACATCAGGCACTATTTACGGTGCCAACACCCATTTTACAATTCCCTGCACCGTGAATGAAAAAACGTATGCCGTACCTGCCCCCGACTGCCTGACTCCTGTCGCACCGGCTTATTCCACATTTATATACACTCCCGGCAATTACAGTGCCGGCATTGCCTACAAAGGCAATTACCGCACTTTCGTATTGGGCTTCCCTTTCGAAAGCATCGAAGGAGTGCAGCAACGGACACGGATAATGAGTGCCATATTAGGTTTCTTCGGAAGCAAATAAGGATTTTCTATGAAAATAAAGAAGCAAATTAGAGGTTATTTCATAAAAACACCTAACTTTGTCCGTATAAACCATTAAAATAAGGACTATGTACACTATACAAACAAATGCCTCAGGCACACGTTGCATGGAAATTTCGGAAGAAAACCTGCAAACAATCGAGAAATACGCTCTATTTCAGCACTTAATAGACAGTAACGGCATTGTAGATGAGTCTGTACTGGAAAAATTAAAACTGAATATACGCTCACTGATTACCAGTGAAGAGGGAAACAACAAAGAGTTGCTCGACCTTTGCATAGATGTAATTTATCATAATAACATGAAAGCCTTCGGGCTTCATCAATTGATTTTGCTCTACATCCGCTGGGAAAAAGAAAAGAATCAGGATGATGAAGAAGGAGGCCAAAAAGAAGAATAAAAAGGATTTGAAAGAACATAAACTTACAGATTGGCTGCCGACAACAAAGAAAGAAGTTGAACTGCGTGGATGGGATGACCTGGATGTTATCTTATTTAGCGGAGATGCGTATGTAGACCATCCTTCTTTCGGACCGGCCGTTATCGGAAGATTATTAGAGGCACAGGGACTAAGAGTAGCCATCGTGCCTCAACCCAATTGGCGTGATGACTTGCGCGATTTCAAAAAGCTGGGACGACCACGTCTTTTTTTCGGTGTATCTGCCGGATGTATGGACAGCATGGTGAATAAGTACACAGCCAATAAACGTTTACGCAGTGAAGATGCTTATACACCGGACGGTCGTCACGATATGCGTCCCGAATATCCCAGCATTGTATATACACAGATTCTTAAAAAACTATACCCGGATGTGCCTGTCATCTTGGGAGGTATAGAGGCTTCCTTACGCCGCGTCACCCATTATGACTATTGGCAGGATTGTGTGCAGAAGTCTATTTTAATAGATTCGGGAGCAGATTTGCTCATTTATGGAATGGGGGAAAAGCCGATTACAGAACTTTGCAGAAGGATGAAAGCACTGACGGCTGCTGCCGGACAGACACACGGGTCTGCTCCTATAGCAGCCGGTCTTCCTGTTCCACATGATATCTTACAAACAGCCTACATAATCCGTAAGGGAGACCCCGTGTGTCCGCTCCAAAACATCAGCACATCATCCGAGCACAGTAAAGAAAAACCGGATATCATCCTCCACTCTCATGAAGAGTGTCTGAAAGATAAGAAGAAACAAGCCGAAAACTTCCGCTTCATCGAAGAGGAAAGCAATAAATACGAAGCTTCCCGCATCCTGCAGGATGTGGGAAACAAGACCGTAGTGGTCAATCCTCCCTACCCTCCCATGACACAGGGCGAACTGGATATGTCTTTCGACTTGCCATACACCCGGCTGCCCCATCCCAAATACAAAGGGAAACGCATCCCGGCTTATGATATGATTAAATTCTCCGTCAATCTCCACCGGGGATGTTTCGGCGGATGTGCTTTCTGTACCATTTCTGCCCACCAGGGAAAGTTCATAGTCAGCCGAAGCAAGGAAAGCATCCTGAAAGAAGTGAAAGAGATTACAGAAATGCCTGATTTCAAAGGTTATCTGAGCGATTTGGGAGGACCGAGTGCCAATATGTATGCCATGCACGGAATGGATGAAAACAAATGCCGCCGTTGCAAACGCCCGTCCTGCATCCATCCCAAAGTATGTCCGAATCTGAATACCGACCATCGCCCGCTGCTCGACATCTATCGCTCGGTAGATGCCATATCGGGAATAAAGAAAAGCTTTATCGGAAGCGGTGTACGTTATGACCTGTTGCAATACCAAAGTAAAGACCCGGCGATAAACCGAAGCACAGCCGAATATACACGCGAGCTGATAGCCAAACATGTGAGCGGACGACTGAAAGTTGCCCCCGAACATACCAGCGATCAAGTATTGCATATCATGCGGAAGCCTTCGTTCGCACAATTCTATGAATTCAAGAAAACATTCGATAAAGTGAACAGGGAGCTGAATCTGAAACAGCAAATCATTCCTTATTTTATAAGCAGCCATCCCGGATGCACAGAAGAAGATATGGCAGAGCTGGCAGTTATCACCAAAAGGTTGGACTTCCATCTGGAACAGGTACAGGACTTCACTCCCACTCCCATGACCATTGCTACCGAAGCCTGGTATACAGGCTATCATCCCTATACTTTGCAACCGGTCTTTTCTGCCAAGACGCAAAAGGAAAAATTGGCGCAACGAATGTTCTTTTTCTGGTATAAACCCGAAGAACGCCGTGCTATCATCAATGAATTACGCAAGATAGGCCGCAGTGACTTGATAGATAAATTGTATGGGAAATAACTATTCCCATACAATTTATTATTTTATCATCCGGATACTTAGATGAATCCGGGTAACTTTATCGCTTGAAACGGTAAAATTCTTCCGCTACCCGAAAAGCCTCCCTCAGGCACCTCCGGCATATTCCATAAACCTGATAACCCACAATATTCCAACTAGTTCTCTTTTTCCCTTAACAAATAAAAAAGTGGTCCTATACCTTTGAATATCACTTATTTTTTTTATCTTTGGGAAGTAACTTCTAAATCAATACTGCGTATGGAAACCTATCTTTTCTGGATTGTACCCATCGCCTCTTTATTGGCGTTGGTACTCGCTTGGTATTTCTACAAACAAATGATGCGTGAAAGCGAAGGAACTCCTACAATGGAGAAAATCGCTCTGTATGTACGTCAAGGCGCCATGTCCTATCTCAAACAGCAATACAAGGTAGTGGGAATGGTATTCCTGGGGCTGGTTATTCTATTCTCCGTTATGGCTTACGGCTTCCATCTGCAAAACGCCTGGGTGCCCGTTGCCTTCCTTACCGGCGGTTTCTTCTCCGGGCTTTCCGGCTTTTTGGGAATGAAGACCGCAACGTATGCTTCAGCACGTACCGCCAATGCAGCCCGTAGCTCTTTAAACAAAGGTTTGCGTATCGCTTTCCGAAGCGGAGCAGTCATGGGACTGGTGGTGGTAGGACTCGGTCTGTTTGATATTTCGTTCTGGTATCTATTGCTGGATAAATGTATTCCGGCAGACGTCATGAATCCATCTGCCAAATTGTGTATCATTACCACCACCATGCTGACATTCGGTATGGGAGCCAGCACACAGGCTTTATTTGCACGTGTCGGAGGAGGAATTTATACCAAAGCAGCCGATGTGGGTGCCGACCTTGTAGGCAAAGTAGAAGCCGGCATCCCCGAAGACGACCCACGCAATCCGGCAACCATTGCCGACAATGTAGGTGATAATGTTGGCGATGTAGCCGGTATGGGGGCAGACTTGTACGAAAGCTATTGCGGCTCGATTCTCGCCACTGCTGCATTGGGGGCTGCTGCCTATATAGGTACAAACGATACAACCATGCAATTTAAAGCTGTTATCGCACCAATGTTGATTGCTGCTGTAGGCATTCTCCTTTCCATTATAGGAATCTTCTCCGTCAGAACAAAAGAAAATGCAGGCATGAAAGAGTTATTAGGCTCACTGGCTGTCGGAACAAACTTAAGTTCTGCTTTAATAGTCGTTGCAACTTTTCTTATCCTTTGGATACTGAATTTACAAAATTGGGTAAATATCTCATTTGCCGTAGTTGTCGGATTGATAGTAGGAATTATCATCGGGCGTTCTACCGAATATTACACTTCTCAATCATATAAACCAACACAACGTTTGGCCGAAAGCGGAAAGACCGGTCCGGCCACCGTAATCATCTCAGGTATCGGGCTGGGTATGGTATCTACCACTATCCCCGTCTTGGCGGTAGTAGTCGGAATTATCCTTTCTTATTGGCTCGCATCAGGTTTTGATTTTGCCAATATTTCCATGGGACTGTATGGTATCGGAATTGCCGCTGTAGGAATGCTTTCCACCTTGGGCATCACTCTTGCTACTGATGCTTACGGTCCGATAGCCGACAATGCCGGAGGCAATGCAGAAATGAGTGGATTGGGCGAAGAAGTGCGCAAGCGCACAGACGCCCTCGATTCGTTGGGTAATACGACAGCCGCTACCGGAAAAGGATTTGCCATCGGTTCTGCAGCACTCACAGGTCTGGCACTGCTGGCATCATACATAGAAGAAATACGTATCGGACTGACTCGATTGGGACAAACAATTTTAGAACTGCCCAACGGCATTACTGTTGAAGTACACAATGCAAGTTTCACCGATTATATGCTGTACTATGATGTAACACTGATGAATCCGAAAGTTCTTTCGGGAATTTTTATCGGTAGCATGATGGCATTTTTATTCTGCGGACTGACAATGAACGCAGTAGGACGTGCAGCTGCCCACATGGTGGAAGAAGTACGCAGACAATTCCGGGAAATAAAAGGGATTCTGACCGGTGAAGCCGAACCCGACTACGCACGATGTGTACAAATTTCAACCAAAGGTGCACAACGAGAAATGGTATTCCCATCTCTGCTGGCTATTATTGCTCCCATTGCCACCGGACTCTTATTTGGTGTTCCGGGAGTAATCGGACTGCTGATTGGCGGTTTGTCATCCGGTTTTGTTCTCGCCATTTTCATGGCAAATTCGGGCGGTGCATGGGATAACGCCAAGAAATATGTGGAAGAAGGCAATTTTGGCGGCAAAGGCAGTGAAGTACACAAAGCGACTGTCACCGGAGACACAGTAGGAGATCCGTTTAAAGATACATCCGGTCCAAGCCTGAATATACTTATTAAATTAATGAGTATGGTAGCCATCGTTATGGCAGGATTAACCGTAGCCTGGAGTTTATTCTAAACCGATTACAGTCTCATTTGGTAAGCTTAAATTCCGGTTTTATTAGTATATCAACATATTTTTGTGAAAAAACGTGTTGATATATTATTTTTTTATACCTTTGCAGAATCACCAAAATATTTTTAAAAATGGGACTATCAAATTTAACAAAGAAATTCTTAATCTGTGCATTCTCTCTTTGCACAGTTAGTTCTTTTGCTCAGGAAGTGAAAGAAGAAGGTAAAGTGGTGTTCAACCCTCATTGGTTTATGCAAATTCAAGGCGGTGCCAGCCATACTTTGGGTGAAGCTAGTTTCTCGGATTTGATATCACCAGCTGCACAAGTTACAGGGGGTTACCAATTCAGCCCGTTATTTGGTCTGCGTGCCGGAGTAAGTGCTTGGGAAGCTAAAGGAGCATGGGCTTCTCCTTCCACCGTGTATAAATATAAATTTGTACAGGGCAACGTAGATGCTATGTTGGACTTAAGTGCTTTATTCTGCAAATTCAATCCCAAACGTGTATTCAATGCTTATGGTTTCTTAGGAGTAGGTTTCAACCATGCATTTGACAATGACGAAGCTGTGGCTATCAACGCACAGGGACATGAGTTAAGATATTTATGGAATGACAGCAAAAACTTTATTGTAGGACGCGGAGGTTTAGGCGCAAACATTCGTTTGAGCGACCATGTATTCGTCAACTTAGAAGTAAATGCCAATGCGTTATCCGATAAATACAATTCAAAGAAAGCAGGTAATGCAGACTGGCAATTCAACGGATTGGTAGGTTTCACATTCAAGTTTGGCAAGACTTACAAGAAGACAGAACCTGTTTATTATGAACCGGCTCCAGCTCCTGCTCCTAAAAAAGAAGAGCCTAAACCGCAACCGGTTGTAAAGGAAGAGCCCAAACCTGTAAAAGTTGAAGCATTGACAGAAAACATCTTCTTCGTTATCAACTCTTCTAAAATTAAAGAAGCCGAACTGGGTAAAGTAAACAGCATCGTGGACTATTTGAATAAATATCCTAATGCTAAAGTAACTATCACCGGTTATGCAGACGTTCAAACCGGTACTGCCGCTTACAACAAAACTATCTCGCAAAAACGTGCCAACGCCGTTGCAGAAGCTTTGAAAGCCAAAGGTATCACTGAAAACAGAATTAATGTAGATTACAAAGGTGACACAGTTCAGCCGTTCTCAACAGCTGAAGAAAACCGTGTTTCTATTTGTATTGCTGAATAATCAATAATAACCTACTCTGCAAAAAAGAGGCAGTCCCTACACAGCGAGACTGCCTCTTTTTCTTTTCCCAAACGATGCGGAAATCTTACAGATTATTTTTATTCAAAATATCACATTGGCATTTCTCCAATACTTGCACGCATTTCTTCAAATCATTAGGACGTATAACCACATTTGCCGTATCACCCTGAGCAAAAGCATACATGTATTCAATAAAGATTTGTTCGACAGCCAGACATTCCAGGATTGCCGACAACGAACCTGCTACATTCGGGCAACTGATACATACCACATCGGTCAGCATTACAGCAAAGTTTTCTGCACGGAGCACTTCCACTGCTTTATCGACATCAGAAACAATCAGACGAAGGATTCCAAAATCTGTAGACTCAGCCATGCTGAACGCGTGCATATTAATGTCATACTTCGCCAACGTCTTTGCTACATCATTAATTCTTCCGGTTTTATTTTCCAGAAAAACAGATAATTGCTTAATTGTCATATTGCGTAAAGTTTTTATTTTAATACTCGTTTATCTATCACGTGCTTGCTCTTTCCTTCACTACGACTGATACTGTTCGGCTCCATCAGTTTAATATCCGCACTGATAGAAAGCACACTCTTTAATTTATCACTCAATGTCTTTTTCATGGCAAGCATACGTCCTAAATCATCTGAGAAGAAGTCACGACGAACCTCCACCTGAACCTGAAGAATATCAAGATTATTTTGCCTGTCGACAACCAGCATATACTGAGGTTCAAATTCAGGCATTCCCAAAATAACACTTTCCACTTGTGAAGGAAAGACATTGATGCCACGAATAATCAACATATCATCACTACGTCCCATGATGCGGCTCATACGAACACTGGTACGACCACAAGCGCAAGTACCCTCCATCAACGAACATAAATCCTTTGTGCGGTAACGCAACAACGGCATTCCCTCTTTGGTGAGCGTAGTGAATACCAATTCACCCTGCTGCCCGCTGGGAAGTTGTTCCAATGTTTCAGGATTGATTATTTCAGGGTAGAAATGGTCTTCATTGATATGAGAGCCATTTTGTTCCTGGCACTCGAAGGAAACGCCCGGTCCCATGATTTCGCTCAATCCATACAGATTATAACCTTTCAATCCCAACCGCTCTTCTATTTCCTTACGCATATTGTCTGTCCAAGGTTCTGCACCAAAAGCACCGATACGCAATTTTATATCATCTTTGGTAAGCCCCATTCGTTCCACCGTTTCTGCCAGATAAAGGGCGTATGATGGAGTACAAGCGATACCGGTTATACCTAAATCACGAATCAGACGCACATGCTTTTCAGTATTTCCCGTAGACGCCGGAATAACCGTTGCACCTAAATTTTCCACACCATAATGAGCACCCAAACCACCGGTAAACAAGCCATAGCCATAACTCACCGAGAACGTATCTTCCCGGGTCACCCCATAAGCGGCAAGACAACGAGACATTACTTCCGACCACACAGATAAGTCACGACGGGTATAACCTACAATAGTAGGATTTCCGGTAGTGCCCGAAGAGGCATGTACACGCACTATTTCAGAAGCAGGAGCAGCTTGAAGCCCATAAGGATAATTATCCCGCAAATCCTGTTTGGTAGTAAAAGGAAGTTTCACGATATCATCAATGCTACGGATATCATCGGGAGACAAATCCATCTCCTGCATCTTATTACGATAGAACGGGACATTATGATAGACCAGTGCAACCAATTTCTGCAAACGCTTGCTTTGAAGCGCATGCATCTCATCCCGACTCATACATTCTTTATTTTTGTTCCAAATCATAGTAATAGATTGATTTTATTTGTGTTAGTCTTTCATCTATCATGGATGGTCTTCATGGAAAGCTTTCATACGTTCTTCCATGACAGGATACAGCTCCTCTCTCATTCTTGATGTGCAAGCCCGCACACCTTCCTGCTCACTTCCGGTAGTGGAAAGAGAAATACTGCTCACACCATAATACAACAATTCACGCAGCAACTCACCACCTTTCATCTTGCCATAACCGATAGTGAAGAAAAATCCGTCTCCAACCACCTGAGTCGCATCATAATCATAAACAATGTGGAAACCGTTGTCGGTAAATATCTTCTTCATGCGTTCGGCACGACGGGCATACTCACGCGTATCCTCCACAAAATTAATCTTACCTTCGGTAGACAAACGGAGCATCTCTGCATAAGCATATTGAGTAGATGCCGTACAACCTGAAGTTATCATATAAAGAATGGAAGCTATCAAAGTAGGTCCGAAGACACCTGCATCTTTATAGCGTTCTGCCAATGCCGGATACTGTCGGTCGAACAACTTATCACTAATACATGTCAATGCCATACGCTGACCCGCATAACTGAAAATCTTGGAAGAAGACAACATCAGAATATAATTATCCGTATAATGCGCTACTGTAGGAGGATAAGGCGGCTCAAACGGATGTCCCAAATCACGACGGAAATCCATGCAGAAATAAGCCAAGTCCTCCATCACAATCACATCATATTTTGTTGCCAGTTCACCGATAATAGCCAATTCTTCCTCTTCCAGACAAATCCATGCCGGATTATTCGGATTGGAGTATACGATAGCAGCAATTTCGCCCGTGCTCAACATGCTTTCCAATTTATCATGCAAAGCAGCCCCCCGATAAGCATAAATATCAAATTCTTCCCACTGCACCCCTATAATGCGAAGCTGGGATTTCTGAATCGGAAATCCGGGATCGATAAACAATACTTTATTTTTTCCGGAAATGCGCTGCGTACAAGCAATAAACGAACCAAACGAACCTGCAACCGAACCCGTAGTCGGCACACAGGCACGCGGAGAAATTTCTACATTCATAAATGCCTTTACAAAACGAGAAGCTTCATTCTTTAATTCAGCCACACCCGCAGCGGCCGGATATTGTGAACCGACCCCCCGGTCGAGCGCTGCTTTCTCGGCCTCTATACCTATTTGATTGGCAGGAAGCCCCGGAGAGCCTTGATCCATCCGAATAAAAGGAATACCGGTTTCTTTCTCCAAATATTGAGCAACCAACAGCACATCGCCGATAGTTGCCTGTGAGAGGTCGGCAATATGCAGTTCCGACACAGCTCTTTCTACCAATTCTTCACTAAATATTTTCATAGCATCCTACCGATTCTTTGCCGCTTCCAAACCTATATCAAAAGCCCGCTTATTCATTTCCACTATCTTCTCACCTTTAGAAGCGAACACCCGACCGATACTTTCGCGCAGTTGTTCAGGTGACAGAATTCCAATAAATTTAGCAGCCATGCCCAACAAGATGACATTCGCACATTTCGGCATATTATTTTCCTTCGCTATATCTTCTATTTCCAGTTTGGCTACACGCGGAAGACTATTCAGCGTCTTCATCAATTCTTCCTCATCGGGATAATTGGGAATATTCTTAAACGGATTTGCAGAAGTAACCACCCATCCTTCTTTTTCCAAATAAGGCAAATAGCGCAAAGCCTCCATAGGCTCCATAGAAATAATCAAATCCGCTTCCCCCAATGAAATGAGATCTGAATGGATTGTTTCGTCCGAAAGACGGAGATTAGACTGCACATCACCTCCCCGCTGACTCATACCGTGCACTTCGGCCTGCTTCAAGTTAAGACCTGCAACAGTTGCGGCTTCGCCTATAATAGTAGCGATAGTGAGGATACCCTGTCCTCCTACCCCTGAAAGTATAATATCTTTTCTCATGCCTTTTCTACTCTTTTCTGTCTCAATTTACGATTTAAAGTCTGCACACATTCACGGCGCGGAATGATAACAGACACTCCTTTATATTCTATTTCTTCACGAATGATACGAGTTATTTCCTCCATATTCTTAGGCAACGGAACCACCACTCGTACATGTTCGGGTTCCACCCCCAATCCCAGACAAATAGCTTCAAACTTATTTGTACCTGCCGAATCCTGTCCGCCGGTCATGGCTGTGGTCAGGTTGTCGGAAATAATAATCGTGATATTCGCTTTATCATTGACGGCATCCAACAATCCGGTCATGCCCGAATGAGTAAAAGTAGAGTCACCGATAACAGAAATAGCAGGAAAAACGCCTGCATCCGCAGCACCTTTTGCCATAGTAATAGAAGCCCCCATATCCACACAACTGTCGATAGCACGGAACGGAGGTAATGCCCCCAAAGTATAACAACCGATATCACCAAAGATACGTGCACCGGGATATTCTGCAGCAACCTTATTCAAAGCATCATACACATCACGGTGTCCGCATCCCTGACATAAAGCCGGAGGACGAGGCATCACCACCTGCGGAGTGACAAAAGGAGATTTGGTAGCCCAACCGATAGCATTACCCACATTGTCAGGAGTCAATTCACCCGTACGGGGAAGATCACCGGTCAAACGACCTTTCACTGTATAATCGCTAGAAAGAAGAGCTTTCACCTGTTCTTCGACAAAAGGCTGTCCATCTTCTACAACCAGAATATATTTGCAACAATCAGCCATCTTCTGAATCTCTTCTGCCGGTAAAGGATATTGTGATACTTTTAATACAGGAACAGGTGAATCGTCTGTGTCACATTCTTTCACATAATTATATCCGATACCGCAAGCTATAATACCAAACTCATAAGAGCTGTCAGGATTGAAATTTTCCAAACCATTGTATGGCGACTTTCTTGAAACCTTTTCCAGCAGTTCTTGCTTCTTTATCAAAACAGCATATTGATTGCGCGCAATGGCCGGCAATAGCACCCAATGGGTACGTTCACTGTCAGGATTCAGTTGGTTTTCTTCCCCTACTTCCCCCACTTTCACACCGGCACGTGAATGTGCCAAACGAGTAACGACACGCATCAATACCGGCAACTTCAATTCTTCCGAAAGTGTATAGGCATCATGCATCATATCATAAGCTTCTTGTTGGTTTGACGGTTCCAAAATGGGAAGCATCGCAAACTTTCCATAAAAACGGGAGTCCTGCTCATTTTGTGAAGAATGCATGGAAGGATCATCAGCAGCCAACACCACCAGTCCGCCGTTCACTCCCGTAATAGCCGAATTGACAAAAGCATCGGCAGCCACATTCATACCTACATGCTTCATGCAGACCAAAGCACGCTTGCCTGCATAAGACATGCCCAAGGCAGCCTCCATTGCCGTCTTCTCATTCGTACACCACGTACTATGCAAATTTCTTTCCTGTGCCAGCTTATTATTTTGAATGAATTCCGTAATTTCTGTAGACGGTGTTCCCGGATAAGCATACACACCCGATATTCCGGCATGTATCGCTCCCAAGGCAATCGCTTCATCGCCCAACAATAATCTTTTTTCTGCCATTATCTATTTATTTTATTAGTTATTATTCGATTCTATCCGTTCTTTTTTATAGCAAGCTAAAAGAATCGGCATCATTCAGCACCGGAAATTTCTCACGGAATGCTGCTAATTTCTCCATATCTATCTCTGCAGTGACTTCACTTTCACAACTCCACGGACATTCGGCCATTGTCTTTCCGTATGGATCTATGATGGCGCTCCCACCCGAATATTCACAAGCCGGGTCAGTCCCCATCCGATTAACTCCTGCCACATAGCATTGATTTTCTATGGCACGGGCACGGAGCAAAGCACTCCATGCATCTACACGGGGAGTAGGCCAACTGGCCACATAAAGTATCATATCATAGTCTCCCAAATTACGAGACCACACCGGGAAGCGGAGATCGTAACATACTTCCAACAAAATACGCACACCCCGATAGTTTACCACCACCCTTTGCGTTCCGGCAGTAAACCGTTTATCCTCTCCTCCATAAGTAAATAAATGCTTTTTATCATAATGCTGCACCGAGCCGTCAGGATGTACAAAATAGAAACGGTTATAATATTTTCCATTTTCCTGCACTGCCACACTTCCGGCAACAGCACAGTTACGCTCGACCGCTTTACGCTGCATCCAATGCAATGTTTCACTGTCTGCACTCTCGGCCACACCCTCCGGCTTGGTACAAAAACCAGTGGAGAACATTTCGGGTAAGACAAACAAATCGGCATCCGGCAAACGATTAATAGCCTCATCAGCTCTCTCTACATTTGCTTGAGGATTCGCCCATTCTATATTTCTTTGTAGAATTGTTATTTTCATTGTTTTTCATATTATAAGACCCACAAAGGTAACAATTATAATAAGATGGCAAACATTTTATCACCAACTATTTCCTTTACAGCACATTTTTCTTATATTAAAAACACGAAAATCCCGCAAATACATTATATTCATGTCCACTCCATTGAAGCATCCTATTTAGACAGCCATCCTCTTATAATTCACGAAACAACAAACCCACCACTATGAACCGACTAATATTTTTCATTTAAGATATTCACGGAAGAACCGTTCTATTCTGTCAAACGGAATTACGTTTAGATTATCATACAAATCCACGTGACTGGCATCGGGAATGATTAGCAACTCCTTGTTCCCGCCTTTCAACTTCTTGAAAGCATCTTCACTGAAATAACGCGAATGAGCTTTTTCTCCATGAAGCATCAGCACAGCACTCCGAATCTCATCACTATACGAAAGTATAGGCATATTAATGAAAGAAAGTGAAGAAGTCTTGTTCCACCCATTGTTAGAGTTAAGCGAACGCTTGTGATAACCGCGTTCTGTCTTATAATAACTATGATAATCCTTCAAGAATTGGGGAGCATCCACAGGCAACGGGTCCACCACCCCCCCGGCCAAAGCATACGAACCGTTCCTCGCATCTTCCGTGCGCTGAGCATTGAGCTGCTTACGCAATTCGTAACGTGCATCGGCATTCATTGAGTCAAAATAGCCATTGGCATTCACACGGCTCATATCATACATGGTTACCGTAACCGTTGCCTTGATTCGGGTATCGATAGCCGCTGCATTGAGTGCCATACCACCCCATCCGCAAATACCCAAAATACCAATACGCTCTGCATCCACATCGTCACGAATGGACAGAAAATCCACTGCTGCACAAAAATCTTCCGTGTTAATATCGGGCGAAGCCACATAACGGGGTTCTCCATCACTTTCTCCGGTATACGAAGGATCGAAGGCAATCGTCAGAAAACCACGCTCCGCCAAGGCCTGTGCATATAACCCCGACGCCTGTTCCTTCACCGCACCGAAAGGACCGCTTACAGCAATAGCAGGCAGCTTTCCTTCAGCATTGCGAGGGATATACATATCAGCAGCAAGGATAATACCATAACGATTACGAAAAGTCACTTTCATGTGATGCACTTTATCACTTTGTGGGAATACTTTGTCCCACTCCTGAACCAAACTTTGTTTTTGATCTATCATATAAACACTATTAAAATAATTATTATCTACCGCAAACAGGTTTCCCATGGCACAAAGACTTATCGTCGTTACTGCACATAAACTTCTTAATGACTTTTTCATGCTGTTTCATTATTAATTCTTACTGTAGCAAAAGTAGCAGTTTACATCATATTTCATTGTACCTCAATTACTGATGTTCCAACCTCAATTACAGTTTTCTTAACCTATGAGTTTCAACCTTACTCATTATAAGCTGTAAATCAGGTCATATAATCAGTAATCCGGGTAATAGGAAAGCCTGAATGATTATTTACTTTTGCAGAGCAAGAAACAGAAACCGAACAATGAAAAAGATTTTAGACTTCAAGACTGTATGCGAGTGCAATCGAAACTTAGGTTGCAAGACATGGCATCCGCAAGTAAGCATCATCAATTTGGAAAATCTCAATTTGGAACAGGAAGCCGTGAAGTTTGATTTCTATACCATCCTGCTCATTGAGGAATGTCCCAACAGCTGCTGTTGCGGCCGTAAGTATTACGACTTTTCCAATACGACAATGGTATTCCTCATGCCCGGTGAGATATTTCGCATGAGTGAAGAGAACACACTTCCCGACAAAGGGTATCTATTAGCCTTTCATCCCAATCTACTATCTCAGACTTCATTGAAAAGCCATATCCAAAACTATACCTTTTTCCAATACCGGAAAGAAGAAGCACTCCATCTCTCCCAACGCGAAACATCAAAGATAACCTGTTGCCTCGAAAATATAGAGGACGAGTTACATCATCCAATCGACACACACAGCAACACCATCCTCTCAAAACACATTGAGCTCTTTCTGGACTATTGCACACGCTACTACGAACGTCAGTTCATTACAAGGGAAAACAAAAACAAGGCTATTTTAAAAACAGCAGAAAAGATACTCGACGATTACATTGCTTCCGGTAGACTACAAAGCGGCAAGCTCCCCACGCCCTACCATATTGCAGGAAAGCTTCATCTCTCGGCAGCCTATTTTAATGACCTGTTGAAATTCGAGACAGGCAAGACCTGGGAAGAATACTTTCAATTCAAGCAACTGGAGAAAGCCAAGCATTTATTACAGAAAAACGACAATAGCCCTATTGCCGTAGCTAAACAGTTGGGTTACCCCAACGTACAATATTTTAGTTTCATCTTTAAAAAGGTGACAGGCTGTACACCGAATGACTATCGGCACTCACAAAACTAAAAGACCTTGAGTGTTTTTAAAAGATAAACCTTCTACTCATGAAAACTCTATGTGAAACCTCATTCATAACTACCCCTGAAATGATAAACAAGCTGCGAAAAATCTTCTGATCTTTCATTGTCTATCCACAATTCTGTCGGTGAAATATTAAACATCATAAACTGGCTATATATTTCTGCATCACCTCCAAAATTTTGAGAGAATTCTATTCTCACTGACAATGGAGCACCATATCCGCCTAAAATGACTATATTTTCAGGGTGCAGGACAAAGTTCATGACACCTTGATCCATCTGATGGAATTCATATCCTGCTTTTACTTCAACATCACCTATTTCCCTTAAGTGCCGTGATATATTCTCATCTTTAATCATCTCTGCAATAGGCGATAAAGGCAATTTAAATATTAGAGAATCTTTTGACACTGCTATTCCATCGGGAAAGGTTGCAATTTCCTTACCTCTATAATATGAAACTTCCACGGCACCCTTGTACGTGCCTTTCATATCAAAAAGTGCTTGTTGAATCTCAGTAGATGAAAATTCAGATTCATCGTCATTACACCCGGAAAATCCTATCACACAAAAGAATAATACTACTATCCTTAACAGTCCCTTTGTTTTCATATCATAAATCGATTAATTATTATGTTACCCCCAATACATACATATGCCTTTATCATTTAAAGCAAAACTACACAAATATTTTTTTAGTCGACGAATAAAAAGCAATTTTTTTATTCGCATTTTGCATTTCCTTGATACACGCTCAGTACTTCATTTCGTTTTGCGGTTTATAACTAAGCCGAAACAATACAGAGAACTTAAATAAACTAAAAACACCCAATTTTACATTGTAGGGTGTAAAACTGGGTGTAATTCTTGTAAACTATTGATTTTCAATGTTTATTGCGGAGAGACAGGGAAACAAAAGCGTTTTTACGCTTTTTGCAACAAGCTGTATTCCAATAAGTTAATTCGCTATAAAAACGCATTTTTGCTCATTTTTGTCGCAGATATGTCGCTCGACAAAACTTCTATAACCTCTGAAAACCAACGGATTTTGGTTATTCAATTAAGATTATTTAACAATAGTATCTATATACTCCCTTCAAATCAGCCAAACAATGCAATAAAAAAATATTTTTCCAACATACACCTTTTACGGAATTTATTATGTAGCGGATGTAGCGGAACTGATTATCAGCACTTTTTGTATCATCATGGGTATATATAGATGTAGCGAAGTTGTAGCGGAGTGTAGCGGAATGTAGCGAAGGTATCTATACTATATATTATAAATCTATAGTAATTGATTCTTAACACCTTTTTATAACTCCTATTCCTCTTTCTTGCCCATCAAAGTCTGAATCAGCAAATCTTTGGTTGCTAAGGCATCATTCTTGGCCTTTACTATGTCTTCAAGAGCTTTGATTTCTCTTCTCAATGCTTCGTTTTCAAGCATAAGGTTCGTATTGACAGAAACATTCCCGACTTGGTTATTGTTCCCGGACACATTATTCCCCTTGAATGTATTTCCAACTCGGAAGTAATCCAAGGGCATATGAAAGAAGTCTGCCAATACTTCAAGTTTTGAAAGCGTAATATCTTTCGTCCGCTTGAAATAGCTCAAAGTCTGCTTACTCCTCTTAAATAAAAGAGTGAGTAACTCCTGCTGCTGTTCTTTAGATAGTCCAGCATAGAGATTTTCTATTAGTTCCGTGTTAAGCATAAAAATTACGTTAATAATGCGCTAATTAATACTAAATCCCTCAATTTATTGAGCAAAATCACAACATGTACAATAAATTGAGCTATATTTGCATACAAAAATAATCCATATTTTGGATAAATACAATATATAACCATTTAAACCTTTAAAGACATGACCACAAAAGAGATTGCCTTCTATTACAAAAACCTTCCTAACGGAGAAAAAGGCAGATTTACTGCTCATATCAGTTTGGAACTTGGGGGTTCTCCTCATTCTTGGCAGCAAAAGTTCCTCAAATGGTTCAATGAAGAAAAAATCATCCCACCTGCCATAGCTACGGCTCTTTCTTTAATCATTGAGGGCGGTAAGTGGAAATAACCATTTCTATCAACAACCAAAACTATCAATAATGATTAAGGACAAATACATAGACTTGGTAAAATCCCGAGTGGATATATGCCAATTGGCTGTAGACTTGCATCCTGAGACAACTCTCAGAACTGCCGGCCCCCACCGCAAGAAGTGTTGCTGCTTTTTTCATAGTGAAAAAACACCTTCCCTGCTACTTGACAGCACAATCAACAGATACAAGTGCTTTGGTTGCGGAAAGAGTGGTGACATAATTTCACTTGTGGAAGAGAGCAATGGGCTTGACTTCAATGGAGCTATCTGCTTTCTGCTGAAAATGTACTGTCCTGATGTTGACATTCCCTCAATATATGAAAAAAATATTTCTGAAGATATTGCGTTACAAAAACAAAAAGAAACCTTTTATGCGTACAACGAGTATGCGTATGAGTTTTTTCGCGGACAATATCAAGCAAACACTTCTGAAGCCTTAGCTTGCCGACAATATGCTGAACGAGACAAAGGTGGTCGCTGGGATGAAGCATACTGCCAAACTATAGGTTTAGGATATAGTCCGCTAAAAGGAAATCAATTCCTTTCGTTTGCCATATCAAAGGGATTAAAAACAGACATTCTCCTGCAACTTGGTCTTATTGCCGAAGATGAAAAACAACCAGGTAAATATTACGATTTTTACCGTGGGCGTTTGATGATTCCTCAAAGAGACAGATATGGCAGAATCCTAACCTTCACAGCAAGAAGTATTGATTCTCAATCCTATATCAAATATCTAAATGGTAAAGATTGCCTGATTTACAAGAAAAACCAAACTATTTTTGGTATAGACGTAGCTTTAAAGGCTGCACGTCAAGCCGGAAAAGTTTATCTCGTAGAAGGCGCACCGGATGTAATGCGTTTGCAATCCATTGGGATAGGAAATGCAATAGCGACATTAGGAGGTACTTGGTCAGAAACTCAGCTTAATGAATTTAGTAAATTTGGATGCAGCATTTGCTTTATTCCAGACAATGACGTACCCAAAGACGGTTCTAAATTTGGTGTCGGAGATCAGTTCGTTTTCAAAAATGGGAAAACTGCTTTGGAAATGGGCTTCAATGTTTCTGTTCGTGAATTGCCAACCGCTGAACACAAACAGGATCCAGATTCCTATCTGACTGACCTTTCAAAATGGGAAACATTGGAAGAAAAAGACTTCATCCTTTGGTATGCACAAAAGCACTTTGAAACAAACCCTTCCAATGAAGACAAAATAAGCATAATCAATGACGTATGTAGTCTGTTAGTTCTTGTCACCTCCGATGTTCAACAAACATCAATCCTAACGGAATTGAAGGATAAGTACAAGAAAGCTTCTGTATGGAAAGCAGCCTTAGCTGATGCAGCTCGCAAAAGACAGGAACTTCGCCGTCAGCAAGCCTTGAAAAAGGATGATGAGTTGAAAGGGTTTCATTTCTTCAGAAAAGGCTACCACTACTATGATATTGATGCACAAGGCCGTGAGCGAGATTGGACTAATTTCATTATTCGCCCCTTGTTTTTAATTGCTGATGATAAGAAACCTACCAGAATCTTTGAATTGGAAAATGAAAACAGAGTAAAAAAAACCATAGAATTGCAGCAAGCAGATGTAACCAAGTTAGATAGATTCAAAGAAAAAATTGAGGGAAAAGGAAACTTTCTCTTCTTTGAACGTCAGGACAAATATGAATTGTTTAAAGCCTATATCTATGAGAAGACCGAGGAAGCACAGCGTGTAGTACAGATGGGTTGGAATAATTTAGGCGAAAAAGGATTTTATGCGTTTTGCAATGGAATTATTTATGAGGGAAAATGGAAACCCATAGATGAATATGGCATAATCCGGCTTGAAAACGAGAATTTCTACCTTCCGGCCATGTCAAAGTTCCACAAGACAAATAAAACCGCATTTGTCAATGAACGAAGATTTATCCATGACCCCAAAATGGATATAGCTCCGGAGTTATATTTCAATATGCTTCATGAGCTGTATGGTGATAACGGAATCGTTGCATTTTGTTTCTACATTGCAACCCTCTTCCGGGACATCATTACTGATAGCACACGCTCTTTCCCTATTCTGAACATCTACGGAAAAAAAGGAACCGGAAAGACTGAGTTTGCTCTTTTCTTGATGGCTTTGTTCCAAAACAATCCAGAGGTCAGCAACCTTGAAAGTACAACATATTACGCAATGGGTGAGAAATGTGCTGAAGTCAGCAATATGTTAGTTCACTTCGATGAATACAAAAATTCGCTGAGCAACAAACACATAGACTTTCTCAAAGGTGTATATGACAATGCCGGTCGTTCAAAGCGTTCTTCTGACGGTGAACATCGTGAAGCAACTAAGATTAACTGCGGTGTCCTCATTACAGGACAAGAAATGCCAACTGCTGATATTGCATTATTTTCGCGTGTGATTTTCTTGGAATCACAAAAGAGTGAAAGATCAAAGGAGGAAACAGACAAGTATCAAAAGTTCTTGAAGCTCAGAAATATGTGTCCTACAAACATAACTGTTGGATTAATGCGCTATCGGGAAAATTTCAATGCAGGGTGGTATGACGCTTGGAAAAGATCACTGAGAGAAATTAAAAGTGAAGTAGATTACAATGTAATCGGAGAAAGATTCATCAATAATTGGGCTATGATGCTTGCCTCATATTATTGTCTGAAATCTTTTGCCCCCGGCTTGCCATTTACAGAACAACAAGTTCATGACATTTGCATTGATGGACTTCTCTATCAGCATTCTCTTTGCAGCAGCACTGACGAAATTGCAGTATTCTGGTCTATGTTTTCAAAGGCTCGTCAATTGGGTGAAATTCGTGAAGGACAAGACTATAAGATTTCACAGATAAGCAGTTTGAAGGTAAGCATTAAAAGTGATCCCCAAAAAACCTATGAGTTTAATGAACCAACCTACATTTTATTTGTCCGGGAAAAGATTTGTTTGGCCAAAGCCAATATCCAAGCCAAGAGAGAGGGAAAGATAATGATTCCAGACGAAAGTCTCCTATCCTACCTCATATCTACACCGGATTACTTAGGCAAAACCAAATCACCCTTAAAATTCTATATATTGGACGAAAATGGGAACCCTACAAAAAGATACAAAGATAGTGGCGAAAGTGAATTAGTCTATGATCAGGAACGAGTACTGGCATTTGACTATTGCAGCATTGCCAAGAACTACGATTTAAGCCTTCAACTTCTAACTGAGAAAAGATAATAAACTAAAGTAATTATGAACAAGAAAATTTTTCCCCTCTTCTTCATTGTAGAACGTGTCAATAAAGGCTATGTTCTCACTTTTAAAAACAATGATTCCATGGAAATCACGAAAGAAGTGGTTCTGGAATCCAATATCAACACTCGCATTGGCGAATTGCTTTCATTGGAAACTTTGACTAAAGGCCGAATCGCAAAATTCCATGTAGAAGCCACTGCAGCAGACCACATAGTATCATCAAACGATCCTGCCAATTTCGAACAAATGGATGAACTTTTTACAGCAAAGGTCTGTTTTTATAATAACCTAAGTCAGGACATTAAAGATGGCAGCACATTGGTTTTACAAGACAAAGATGACAACCTCAATGAAATCTTCGGAGAAAACGCAAAAGAAGTTGCATTAAAACACGAGCTGCCTTTAGCTTACAAGAATGATATTGCGTCAATATCATTCCCCACGACCAAGGAAGGACAGAAATCCTTGGCACAATGTATTCAGCGAGTCAAACTTGTTGCATTTACCCATCAGGAGTTACTCCAATGGTACCACAGCAACAAATTATAAAGAGGAGTTTTCCCCACTACATTAAGGAACTTTCTCGTATCAAAATATCAAGCAAAATCCTCATTTTTTCAACCTCAAAAATCAATATTTGTATGAATACCAAAATTATTGCAGTTGCAAATCACAAAGGCGGTGTAGGTAAAACAACAACAGTAGCCAGTCTTGGAAGCATTCTCAGCAAAAAAGGATATAAAGTCCTACTCATCGACCTTGATGCTCAGTCTAACCTCACTACGTCCTTATCTGCACCTACGGAAGGTCCTACTATCTATGATGCACTTACCGGTAAAGTAGAAGAACTTCCTATCGTTTCGCTCAATGAAAATCTGCACTTGGTTCCTGCTTCTTTGACCTTGGCAATGGTTGATGTGGAACTTTCCACAGCGATAGCAAGAGAAAGAATCCTATCAGATGTCCTACAAAAAGCAAAGGTAGAGGAAAAATACGACTTCGTATTCCTCGACTGCCCCCCATCTTTAGGGCTTATGACACTGAATGCGTTTACCGCATCAACAGATATTGTTATTCCTCTTATCTCAGAAGTGTTACCCTTTAAAGGTTTAACGATGATTAATGATTTCATCAATATGGTTAGTACAAGGCTGAACCCGAAGGCTCACATTTCCGGCATTCTCATTACTCGTTGGGAAACAAGCAATCTTTCACGCGGTATTGAAGCCAAATTACGCGAAGCAGTTGGTGATACTGTATTCCAAACAAAAATTCGCAAGAATGTACGCTTGGCCGAAGCCCCATTGGAACGACAAGACATTCTTGACTATGATAAGAATAGCAATGGAGCTAAAGACTATGCAGCTTTTACGGACGAGTTTTTAGCTCACATACAATAACCCTAATAAGAAAAAAGCATGAACAATACAAGCTTAGATGCTTTATTCTCAGGCTTGACGAAAAATGAACCTACAGAAAAACAAGAGACACCTCCGCAACCGGAACCTCCTGTAATAAAAAAATCTGTTGAACAAGGCACAGCCAGAGAGAAGCAAAAAGAAAAAGAGCGTGCAAAGAGTGAAGAACGCTTTTGCACCATCGTTTCTTCCGAGTTGTTAAAAAAAATAAGAATCATCGCCAAGAGAGAAGGCTTGCCTATTAAAGACATTGTATCAGCAGCTTTCGAGAAGGCCATAGACCTCTATGAGCAAAAGCATGGTGAGGTTTTTGAAAATCAAAAGAAGAACGCAAAAGAATTATTTTAACAAAAACAAACTTGGTGTCCACTTTTAAAGACATGCAATACAAAAACCTTTGAGGTGGGCACCTTTAAAAAACCAATTATGAAAAAATATATCAATGTTGGCTTTATGGCCATTTTTACGCTGATGACATTCGTTTTGAGCTTTAGCAGCTGTTCAAGTGAAGATGATGACATTATGAGTGAATATCCCCCAGAAGAAAAGCCGGAAGTTCCCCACTACGACAATCTTTCCTATATGCCAGGAGCCAATGTGCAACTGATTAACAAGGCCGAGTACTGCAAATCCATCATTGCCGATGGAAAGGAACTTATTACCGGTAATGAAAGTGGAGTAATCACTGTGCCGGGACTCAAAGACCCCAAGGTTTACATCACCTTCAAAGAAGGTATTACGAATTTCTCGGATGTATTCTTAGGCTGTACCAAGTTAACGAGTGTTCCTGCCAATCTCTTTGCAAACCATCCCAATGCCACTAGTTTTTCAGGAGCCTTCCTTCGTTGTACAGCTCTGACTGCCATTCCGGAAGATTTGTTTGCAAACAATCAAGCAGCAGAGAACTTTGCATGGCTGTTTTACAATTGCCGTAAATTAGAGTCCATCCCAGAGAAATTGTTTGCAAACTGCCCGGCAGTTACTGATTTTTCAAGTAGCTTTGCTGCATGCAAAAGGTTAGTTTCAATACCCTCTGCTCTTTTTGCTCACAACCCGAACGTCACCGATTTCAGTTATGCCTTTTCCGATTGCAGTTTCATAACCTCTATTCCGGCCAGTCTCTTTGACAACAACCGTAAGATAGAAGTATTTTCAGGCCTTTTTTCCAACTGTACATCATTGAAAGGAGAATCACCTTATACGGTAGTAGAAGGGAAAAAAGTACATCTGTACGAACGAGAACTCTATCCTGAACTCTTTGAAGAACCCGGATTGCATTTCGGGGTATTCGAATATTGCACCGGTCTGACGGACTATGCAAATATGCCTTCTGTTTGGCAAAAATTTCAAGATTAAATCTTCAATTTGTACTTATAAGCAATAAAGAATTATAAGGTCTCCTATGTGGTGGAATTTTTCCACCACATACTTTTTCAGGACCTTTAATTTTAAACAACACCTAAATAGCGCAAACGAAAAACATATTGTAACAATAGACTTGAAAAAGGTCGAATAAAATACACCAATCATGAAAATAGGAGACAAGGTTTTGATTTCTCCAGACCTGACCCGGATGGAAGGCTGGATAACAGGAACAGTCATAGAGGTTGAGGACAACCCCTTTATCGGTATTGTCATTTCCGCCGAAACAGAAGACAAGGATGTCTTCTTCGGCAAGGAAGATTTATTTAAATTCAATCAAACATCAACAATTAAAATTACAACAAAATGAAAAGTAAATTTCGCCTGAGCTGCATGGCTATGTTAGCTGCAGCAACAATGAGTGGCAGCTTTAGCAGCTGTTCAAGTGACGAGTTGTTGGACGGCACCAACACTCTCCCCGAGAACGCGATTGCGTTCAACGTGACGCAACAGGGCGCATTGAGTCGTGGTACGGAAACGAACTCCGTAGCATGACTTCAATAGTACATACGACATCAAAATCATTGGACTATCCTCTTGTGGATGACCGACCTTGTGTCCTAAAAAGCCGTGGCAGGAAGAAGCAGGAAAAATCTCCGAAGCCACTAAATCTTTAGTTTAGCGGTAATTCACAAGAACCTACCTACCCACATTTATGTAGGTAGGTTCTTATATTTATATCTAAGCTAAAGCATTGACGAAGGAAGGCTAATGCGTAGCATTTTTTATTTCCCTTTTTTATTTATTCCCTCATAAATCATTAAATAAAAACCACTTTTGCCTTTCTTGTAGAGATAGTCTTTGTAGAGATTCTTGTAAGATTAGATTTATTAACAAAATATCGACTGATTATCAAGCATTTCAAGTCAAAAAAATACGAGGGAAAATACCCAAAATACTAAAATCCAAGACCAAAAGATACCCAAAATACTAAATTCAGCCTTACCTAAAGAACCCAAAATACTAATCATACCAATAAAAAATGATTATTATTTTTCCATGTTATTTTTAATATATATATTTGCATATCAATCACTTATATCTAAAACATAGACTTATCAAGTCTGCACTCATTTCCACCTTCCCTAAAACTTTGCTGAATCCCATTCTTAGTTCATTGAAATCACATCACTAAATCTTTTTCAATCATGACAAATCACGATTCCCTAAACTTCAATCCTCCTTCCAAAGAAGAAATCATGCTGATACAGCCCAATAATGTAACTTTTGGGCAATACAATGTGACAGACTGGCAAGAAAATCTTCTAACTTTGATTGGCGACAATATCCAAAAGCACATGAGCCGTGAGCAAGAATTGCCGCGAGATTTGTTTAATCAACCCTATGTTACTATATCTTGTGATGAAGCAGGAGGTAAAAACAATAAAAAGAAAGTATATAAAGAAGCTCTGGACTTAACCAAGAAACTATTTTCATTCAGATGGCTTCATCCTCGCATTCATCAGACAATAGAGACAACAGGCGTTGTCATTACAACCATACATGATATAAAGAACACGAATAAAATAACTATCAACATCAATCCCTGGGCCATACCATTTTTGATTTATTATGGAGTCGGTGTAGGCGGCACGCGGTTTTCAAAATCCATAGCATTGAGTTTAAGAGGCAATTACACCAAGAGGATATATAAAATTATTTGCAGCCAACATGATCGAAGAGAATATTATTATCCTATTGAACAGTTTAGAACAGACTTGGGTATTTCAGAAGTCTATTCGAACTCTCAGATAGACCAAAAAATTCTTCGTCCCAGTCAGCAGAGAATTAAAGAAAGCGAATCCGAAATATGGTTTGACTACAAACTCATTTGCAAGAATCCCATAAAAGGCAGAAAACCGAAAGCTGATACAATTGTTTTTACCATCAACACCCTTCATCCACGACAGGAAAAAGGAGACCAATTCTCGCAATATACCTATGTGTACAGATGGGTGTTTAATGCAATGGGCTATCCGGTAGACAATGCGGCCCAATTAGCCGTTGATAAGATTGTTGAAACCGGCAAGCTAAAGGAAGTTTATGACCGCTGCTGCTTCTATGATGACCAAATATTCACCGGTGATAAAACCAGAGACCATGCTCAAAATGCCCTTATGAAAATGTTACGCGAAGAATTTGGGATAAAACGAAGTTAAGTCTTCCACCCTGTAAAATACCATATATTCTCTTAGTCAACCCTTCATCTAACCAGAATCTATATACTTGATTAGCAGCATTTTGGTTTCATTATATAGTTAAAATAGAACCAAAAAAAAATTATTGCTTCAAAAATGGTTTTTCCGTAGTCTTAATTCCTTTGGAACAAAAATAACTATGTAATTTTGTCATGAAAATCAATTGTGAATAACTACAAAATAATAAAAAATGAGTCCATTTTCGATTTATGCAATAGTTCTAACCATTGCACTTATTCTTTACTACATCACGCTCATTACAATGGATTTGAATGCAAAGAATAAGAAGGATAATAAGAATGAACTAACCATAGCTTCGGGCGACGACACTGAAGAAGATGATGAAGAATACACTCCGCAAAGTGTTGTTGAAACGTCTTCAGGCAGCTTTAGTTTTGTAAATAATACAGAAGACCCGAAAGAAAATGAAGAGATTCAGGAAGCACCTGAAGAAATCACATATCAGAAAGAATCTGGAAAAGATGAGTTAAAAGAGGAACATAAAGACTCGGAAAATCAAGATTCAGAATCAGAAGTACAAAATCAAGAAGAGGATAAAGCAACCGATCAGCAAGAGACAACACAACCGCAAGAATCAGATATAGATAGTGAAGCTAAGGATGCTGAAAAATCTTCTGAAGAAGAATCGGCAAATTCAGAGGAAGAAAACTCAATGTTTCAAGCTGAAGATATTAGCTCCGTTTTTGGCAAAGAAACTCCTCGAAAAGATTTGAGTAATTCTGAATTATTCGATGAGAATCTAAGAACTACCAAGTATACAGTTAATAAAACATTTGCCCCAAAGCCTTCCAAAAATGTGACTGAAATTCTTGATACTATCAACAACTCATTAGAAAATGTTCAACTATTCCAAAATGGATTGATGACTCCAGAGGAATTGACTAAAATGGTGAGAGAAAATAAGGAAAATTGTAATATTGAGAGACATGATGAAATTACAATGTTATAATACAAAGTTACTCTGCCTGTTTTTTTTCATGGCCATATTCATTCCCCTGACAGTTTCAGCAAGGTGTGGTGCTGTTAATTACTCATTGGGTGCCCAGCAACTTCATAATGCAGCTGTTTTTGTAGGAACAATGACAAAGTATGCCGTAGAATTGCTAAATGCCGTAGCTGCTATCCTTTCCATAATTTCAGCTTTGCAAATTGCAATAAAGATGAATTATCACGAAGGCGATATAACAAAGAGTGTGGTCATGTTGATAGGTTCACTGCTTTTTCTAATTGGTGCGGCAACTGTGATGCCAGCATTTTTTGGTTACGAGAATTTGAGTTTTGGAATCAAATAAACTGATAAAATTTTATTCACCCTAAATAACTTTTTAAACACAATGAACTTCAAAAAAATCTGGAGTACAGCGAAAGCAAAAAATTCGAATGCTGCTTTTACTGTAAAAGTTGCAGTTTTAACTGCGTGTATCAAAATTCTTACTCCTGCTACTGCCTTCGCGCAAGACTACGCATCAGGAACAACAGCATTAGGAGATGTTACCAACGAACTTAAAAAATATATCCCTATTGTAACAAACCTGTGCTACGCACTTGCCGGTATTGTGGCCATCATCGGTGCCATTTCCGTGTACATTGCCATGAATAACGAGGAGCAGGATGTCAAGAAGAAGATCATGATGACCGTAGGATCTTGCATCTTCCTCATCGCAGCTGCTAAGGCTTTACCTGCATTCTTCGGTGTAGGTGGATAATTCTATCATCTAATGGCTGAACCAAACAATCCAGAATTTCAAATGTTCAAAGGGCTTCAACGCCCTTTGGAATTTTTGGGTCTTCAAGGACGTTATATTGTCTGGGCCGCTATTACAGCAGGAATAAGTCTTCTCGGATTTATTATAACATACACCCTCTTAGGCTTTATGGTCGGACTGATTGTATTAGTAATAGCAGTGAGTACTGGTGTTGGAATCATCATGATTAAACAGCGAAAGGGTTTATATTCGAAAAAGAATCCAAAAGGTGTTTTTATTTATGCCTACAGTGAGCGACTTTAAAACCTTTTCCAAGTTACGAAAATGAAAACGACTTAGGTAGGCTTAGCTTTAAGGTTGAGCCTACTTTTTTTTTAAAGTACTACAACTAAAGAAATAGATAATGTTAGTATATGTATTGTTGTGTTTTGCTGCCATCTGTATAGGTATGGCTATTTCAGTGCGAGCATTTGGCACCGGCAGCAAAAAAGCTAAAATCTTTAAGGAAATCTACTTTTCGATAGAGGAAGTAGACGGTATCGGTGTGTACTATACAAAAACCGGAGAATTTTCTGCAACTGTAAAAATCGTAAATCCTGTACAGAAATACTGTGCTGACATTAACGAGTATTATTCCTTCTCCAGTTTGCTCACCTCTTTGATGTCTACATTAGGCGAAGGATATGCGATTCACAAACAAGATGTATTCGTCCGTAAAGGTTTCGAGGCCGAAGGTGGAAACAAAGAGTTTTTAAGTGAAAGTTATTTCCGCTATTTTGGTGGTCGAGAATATACCGATTGCATTACTTACCTCACCATAACTCAGGAGAATAAGAAAAGCCGTTTGATGAGTTATGACAATAAAAAATGGCAAGATTTTCAAGTAAAACTCGGCAAAGTACAAGATCAACTCCGGGACAGAGGCATTGACGCTCATTATCTTAATAAAAAAGAAGCCAAGCGATTCATCAATCAATATTATACCCAAAACTACACACAAAAGAATCTGAGTCACAACAACTACAAAGTGACGGACGAATATATTGGTATTGGTTCCAAAAAATTCAAGATTTACAGCTTAGTAGATGTTGACTGCATAGTCGTTCCGGAACTAATCAAGCCTTATACAAATATAGATGTCAACAATGTCACTATGCCGGTAGATTTGATGTCTATGTTAGACAGCATTCCTGATTCTGTAAATGTAGTTTTCAATCAAATCATTTTTCTACCTAATCAAAGACAGGAATTATCAAAACTGGCAAAGAAAAAGAACCGTCATAGTTCCTTGCCAAATCCAAGCAATGAAATTGCAGTGGAAGATATAAAGAAGGTAGAAGAACTTACTGCTCGTGAGAACAAGCAACTGGTTTATTGTCACTACAATATAGTGATTACCGTTGATAATAATACCGATTTGCAAAAAGTAACGAATAACTTAGAGAATACTTTTAGCCGTATTGGTATTCAGATTTCTCAGCACTCTTACAATCAACTTGAACTATTCGTAGGCAGTTTCCCGGGAAACTGTTACTCTATGAATAAAGAATATGACCGTTTTCTTACATTAAGCGATGCAGCATCCTGCTTAATGTACAAGGAAAAACTTCCAAAGAGTGAAGACACCCCATTAAAGGTTTACTATACAGACCGCCAGGGCGTGCCAGTAGCTATTGACATTTCCGGAAAAGAGGGTAAAATTAAATTAACCGACAACTCGAACTTTTTCTGTCTTGGTCCCTCCGGTTCCGGTAAATCCTTCCACATGAACTCCGTTGTTCGTCAACTTTGGGAACAAGGAACAGACGTAGTTATGGTAGATACAGGTAACTCCTATGAAGGTTTATGCGAATATGTAGGTGGCAAATATATCAGCTATACAGAAGAGCATCCTATCACAATGAATCCATTCCAAATCAATAAAGAGGAATTGAATGTTGAGAAAGTTGACTTCTTGAAAAATCTGATTATGCTCATTTGGAAGGGTAACTCTGCTATACCCACCAAAATTGAAGAGTTGCTGATAGAACAAGTTATCAAAGAATATTATGAAGCTTATTTCGTAGGATTCAACGGCTATAACAAGACTCAAATTGAAGCCCTCCATAAAAAACTATTGATAGATACGGCCACTGAGAGACGCATTTCAGACACAAATGAAGACGTGGAAAAGCGTATATGGGATAAAATTCATGAAATGGAAGCCCGTAGAAAAGCTCTTATCGTGAAAGAACTCTCATTCAACAGTTTCTTCGAATACAGTACCGAACGCATACCCTACATCTGCAACGAAAATAAGATTACAGGTATTGATATATCGTCTTACAATTATTCACTTTCTGAATTTTATCGTGGTGGTTCATACGAACGCACGCTGAATGAAAACTTAGACAGCAGTTTGTTTGATGAAACCTTCATAGTCTTTGAAATTGATACGATTAAAGATAATAAGACTCTGTTCCCTCTTGTAACGCTCATTATCATGGACGTATTCATCCAGAAAATGCGAATCAAAAAAAATCGCAAAGTCCTTGTGATTGAAGAGGCATGGAAAGCAGTAGCATCTCCCATGATGGCAGAATACATCAAATATTTGTACAAAACAGCCCGAAAATTTTGGGCAATGGTTGGTGTCGTTACTCAGGAGTTGCAGGATATTATCGGTAGTCCTATTGTAAAAGAAGCTATCATCAATAATTCAGACGTGACAATTTTATTGGATCAAGGTAAATTCAAGGAACGATTTGATCAAATTCAATCCGTTTTAGGTCTGACTGATATAGAATGCAAGAAGATATTTACAATCAACCGATTGGATAATAAAGATGGAAGAAGTTTCTTCCGTGAGGTATTCATACGGCGCGGACTGGCAAGTGATGTCTATGGAGTCGAAGAACCCAGAGAATGTTATATGACCTACACTACCGAACGAGCCGAGAAAGAAGCATTGAAACTCTATAAATCAGAGCTTAAATGCAGCCACCAGGAAGCTATTGAAATGTATTGCCGCGACTGGAATCTATCCGGTATCAGCAAATCTTTGGCTTTTGCTCAAAAGGTAAATCAAACTGGGCATGTACTGAATTTAAAACAAAAATAAAAGCAATATGAGACGTTTTATACTAATTACAATTCTGGCAATCGCCTATTGTTTTCCTTTTCAAGCTCAAAATATCAATGTTGACAAGGAGACTTTAGCTGCAATGGAAATCGCTTTTCAAACCAATTCTTTGATAGAATCACAGCATAATCAAAACCTTCTAAAGATTCGTCAAAGCTATAAGGGAGCAGAAGTTGCAGCTGCCGGAATTTATTTTGTAAAACATCTCGACAGAAAGGCTTTGACCAATGTTAATATATGGAGTTCCGATGAAAACTATTATTATAAACGAATTTATAATATAGTGAGTAGAGGTATTATTCCCAAAACAATAGATGTAGCCAAGTTGATGGTAAAGGATCCATCAACGGCTATCTATTGGGGAAGTTATCTTGTAAAAACAACGCAAGATGTAAAATCCTTATGTCAACAATTTGAGAGTGTAGTTACCAATGGTAAACTATCTTTTAAGGACCTTCCATTCTTAGAAATTGCCGACCAGTTCAAACAAGTATTTGATATTACCAAATTAGGAGAAGTTGATTGGAAAACTACTTTTGAAGCCATCTCTGATGATATTCAAAACAGTTTTACTAAAGAGAACTTCATGGCTGATATTGAGAACCTTGTTGTTAAAGGAGCTGCTTTAGCTGCATCAGGTTTCAATAGCAACTTGAATAAACTACTTCAAGGAACAAGTTTTGGTGGTACATTCCAAGACAAGATAGGTGATATTATTACACTGGCAGGAAATGCAAACGATATGTTTTCAAACATGAAAGACAAATCAGCCTTAGAAATTGTCAATCAATTTGCCGGAAAGGATAATATTGAGGATCTTTTCGATTTGAGTGACTATAACACAACTCAATGGGCTGATGATTTTACATCTGCTGCCAATGGTCAATTCTACACTCAAAGAGTTTATATCTATCGTGAAGAAAAGAGTACGGATTTGATATGTGATTATAAAGCACCAACAGATCAAAGTAGTGTCCTTAAAAGCGATCACTGGTATAGATTTTTCCCTAAAAAGAGCGAAAACTTCTTTCCCAATGAAAGTCAGCAGGAAGATATTCTCCGTAATTCTGAAAATCAAGCCGGATGGAGCCGAAAAAAAGTGGAGCAATTGAATCAAGAAAATATAGGAAAAGGATATAGATATGAATTTTTCAAGAATCTCAATGAGAAAATCATAGAAATAAAAGATCCTATTATTAGCCGCGTTTTTATCATAAAAGCGTATGCTTATGACATACAAGTCTATAAATATACTGACATTAAAGAAGTTGTTTATGAAGAAATCTTCGACAGTTATAAAATGGACAGGAATACCTTTATGGCTATGATGAATGCTCGGTTAGAGCAATACAATCTGAATGGCGATCATACAGATATAAGTAATCCCGATGATTTGAACAATCCTGAACCGGAAAAAAATTACACCTACAAAATAGGTTACGATGAAAGAAAATATTATGAAGCTACAACTGACCGGGACATCCAAGGAGCCAGTTCTGCAACTTTCCTTGTAACCTGTAGTGACGGTGGTGTATTAGGCAAAGGTAGTACTTCCTACAAATGCCGTAGCTGTGGAAAAACCGTAAATGATCATACCAGACAATGTGCAATGAAAACCACTTTAGGTAACGAAACCGAAATTACCGAGAATATTGCCGAGTTAAAAAAACAAGCCGAGAGTATGAGAAGTGAAGCGAATGTACTTCAAAAAGAATTGGATGAGTTAAATAAAGAATATGACCAGATTCGAAGAAAACTCAATTCAGCCACAACGACTGAAGAACGTGACAAATACCGCGAGCAGCTAAACAAAATACAGGAAACCATCAAAGAAAAACAATTGAAATATGATGGACTACGACATTCCATTACCAGTGTAGAACAAGCCATAATAGAAGCAGAAGAAGGTGAACAAGTACAAACTGACGACTACAATCGTATTCCACAAATTATGAAAAGCATGAAAAGTGCTTATGAAATAGCTTGGTCTGAAGAAGGCCATTGGGAAGGTGATAGCTTTATCCGGAAAGGAACAATGGGTGGCAAGGATTTCAGCGATGTCACGTTCAAAGCTACCGTGAAGATAGCCCGAAAGCCCAAATACTTTTTAGGTATCAAAATTCACCGTGCCATCGTCCAAATAGACTGGGAATTAACAAGTAGTTGGAGCGAAACTACCATTGCGGAAGAAATGGATCTTGACCCCAATCGTCCAGAAGCAGAAAACAGCAAGCTGGTAAATGACAAACTCAGTCAATTGGCTCAGCAACATCCAAATTGCGAAGTAACGGTTGAACTATACAAAACACCTGAAGTTGAAAAAGACGATACTCCAGATGTGAAACACCTTTTATGGGCAAGTGACCGTTTGGATATAGCAAGAGATATTGAAGCACGTCTTTCAGATATACATACGCAGTTGGTACTCATTGAAAAATTCCTGCATTACAAATACACGGTCAAAGATTGGTTTTTGAGTTTTATCCCCAAGCTCAATGCTGACAAGGACAGAAAATTGAATATTGCAGAACAATGCCATAAAAGATGGATGATTACTGGCGGTGTAAAACCCGATGCAGCCACTACACAAATTCAAAATTAAAACCACAATATGAAACTAAAAGAATCAAAGGGAATAAAAAACAAGAAGCATCTTTTGCCTTTCAAGGTTATTCTTATGCTATTGCTTTATTTTGTCTCCTCTAATACTATAAAAGCCCAGTTGGTACCAGATGTTGCTACCATTGAAGCATACATCCGTGACCACAAAAAGCAACGCGCTATTCTTTATGCACGCAGTGTTTTGGAAGAAAGCAATAAATTACTTCACAAAACCAGTGCTGCAACAAATAGGAACTACAAAGACATAAATGTAGAATTAGACAAATACGAAAGAGCTTTTGATGTCCTTGACTTAGTGCTAAGTTCTGTACAGACAGGCTTCGGAGTATATAAAACTTGCGATGTAGTAAAGGATAAGCTTGGCAAATATGAAAAACTTATCAAGGAATACAAAGATAAGGTTTTACTTCGAGGTAAAATAGAATCTGCAGACACTTTGCTGCTAACTGTTAATGCAAGGGCTATAAAAAATATACAAACTGAGGTCAAGAACATTTGGCAAGATTTTGTGATTATAGGAGGTTATGCAAGCGGACAAGTGAATTGCACGACTGCTACATTGACATTCATTGTAGAGTCTATTGCAAACTCTCTGCAAAAAATCCAAGATATAGTAAACAATGCCTACTTTCGTACATGGCAGTTCATTCAAGTGAGAACCTGCTATTGGAAATCAGCTCTATACCGTTCAAAAACCATAAAACAGATAGCTACAGATGCTATTGAAAAATGGATGGAGAATGGGAATATAATCGGTTATTAAACAGCAAAAAAAATGAAAAGAGTTATTTGTTCCCTATTATTCCTTTTGCCTATTATAGGTACGAAGGTAACAGCTCAGAGTATGACGTACTTGCCTGATGTAGCAAAACGAAATCAAATTCAAGTGATGGAGTTAGGGGCAGGCGTTTTGACTCCTGACTTTTACTATAATATGTTTCATAAAAATTACAAGAAGACAGCATACCTTCCAACTTCTCCTAAGAACTCATTGCGTATGACGACCTATTTAAGTTCGAAACCACAGGTAGAATTTGCTGATAGCATAGAAGCAGATTTAAAGTCAAGGGCAAAGATAGAAGCGTTGAATTTGGCTGATAGAGAAGTTGATTTGGCATGGACTTCAATCGGTAATAAACTGGATAATACATTAAGAAAGTATAGAAATAACATCAACAGTCTCAGTGGAAAGACAAAGAATGATGAAATAGAAGAATGGAAATCTCTTGCAGATCAGTATGATTTTGCTATTAAAACCATCAAAAAGGCATATTTGGCAAATTCTCAACGCCAAAAACAATATATGACCATTTATGATGAAATCTGCAAAACCAATGAACTGCTCGTGGATCGAGTAAAAACTCTGACTTTGAAAAAAGCAGCCAATAGAGTCTTGAATGTGATGTCTTCCAATATCTCTCACAGAGTCAAGGAAGAATCACTTGCCGGTTACAACAGATGGATTGGAGTGACTGATAAAATTCAAACTAAAACGACAACTCAAAAATAGAAAAATATGACGAATGACAGCACAGCCGTAGATTTCGGCATTAACCTTCTTGAAAGTGAAATTGACGATGTGATCTTTCGCACAAACGAGTTTCTCACGAGTGAAACACTGATTGGTTCACAAGGCCCGTTTTGGTACATTCTTCAGATTTCAATGGGTTTAGGCGGACTCTTTGCCATTATCATGTGTGCAAATATGGCGTACAAAATGATGATTAAAAAAGAACCTTTAGACATCATGAAACTATTCAAGCCACTAGCAATTAGCATTATACTTTGTTGGTGGTACCCACCGCAAATAACCGGAATAGGTAACAAAAGTACAAATTGGTGTGTACTGGATTTTTTAGCTTATGTTCCCAACGCTATTGGATCTTATACCCATGATTTATATGAAGCTGAAGCAGCCCAGGTTGAAGATAGAATGGAAGATGTGCAACAGCTTATGTTTCAACTGGGAGAAAAAACTTCCGACCCGATAGCTACAATCGCGCAAGCTCGGGAAAAGTTAGGACAGTTATTGACTCAATCAGCAGTACAAGAGACCACGGATATAGATGCTGCGACACAAGATGAAAAGAATGTTTACAAGGCCAGTCTTGTTTCGACTTCAGCCGGAACTGTGATGCTGCTCGATAAAGTCATTATGCTTATAGCACTGATTACTTACCGAATAGGATGGTGGGGAACTATATACTGCCAACAAATTCTCTTGGGTGTATTAACTATATTCGGTCCAATCCAATGGGCTTTTTCTATTCTACCCAAATGGGAAGGAGCTTGGGCTAAATGGATTATCAGGTATTTAACAGTGCATTTCTACGGAGCCATGCTGTACTTCGTAGGCTTCTATGTACTTCTCCTGTTCGATATAGTTATCAATATCCAATACAACGATTTGGCAGCTGTTACGGCAAATCAGGAAACTGCTACGGCCTATCTCCAAAACTCATTTTTTACAGCCGGTTATCTGATGGCAGCATCTGTCGTATCACTTAAATGTCTTAGCTTGGTGCCGGATCTTGCAGCATGGATGGTACCGGAAGGAGAAACTTCATTCTCCGCACGTTCATTTGGCGAAGGTGTAAGTACTACGATGAGTAGTCATATTTCAAGAAGAATTGGTATTTAATTTCAAAATAAATAGTTTATGGTAATCAAAAATTTAGAAAATAAGATTAAGCTTGTACTTATAATATGCAGCCTTTTCTTAGTTGGCTGTACTATTATATCATTAGGAAGTATTTGGACTGCAAAGACAATGGTCAATGATGCGCAGAAGAAAATCTATGTATTGGATGGTACGGTTCCTATTTTAGTAAATCGCTCAACAATGGAAGAAACCTTGGATGTGGAAGCCAAGAGCCATGTGGAAATGTTTCATCACCTCTTTTTCACCCTGGCTCCTGATGACAAGTATATCAAATATACCATGGAAAAAGCCATGTATTTGATTGATGAGTCCGGATTGGCACAATACAATGCTCTGAAAGAAAAAGGTTTCTATGGGAATGTAATGGCTTCAAGTGCAGTATTCAGTATCTATTGTGACAGCGTGAAGTTCAACAAAAAAGATATGTCTTTCACTTATTACGGAAGACAGCGCATTGAAAGGCGAACTTCAATCCTGATGCGTGAACTTGTTACAGAAGGTTATCTTAAACGTGTACCAAGAACTGAAAATAATCCTCACGGACTGCTTATCGTCAACTGGCGCACAACCCTGAACAAAGATATTGAACAACGTACAAAATCCAACTATTAAATTATGAAAATAAAAAAAATGCTATTGGGCGAAGATATGCCTGATAAGAATGACCCGAAATACAAGGAACTACATGAACAGAGTTTTAATGCAGGAGCCAGTTTTGCAAGAAAAACGAAACTGGATGTCTTTGCTTTAAAAGTTCAAACCTTTGCAAGTTCGTATCCTAAAATATTCTTAGGGATTATTTTCAGCATTGTACTGTTTTGTATAGGATTAAACCTTTATAGATTATCAACCGCTGTAAATATGCCTAAAACTCGTTCCAGTGTCATTCAAACGCAAGAACAGTATTTGAAGTTAAAACGTCACCATAACCCTCAAAACAGTTCGGATGCCGTTTCGGAATCTCAGGACCCTGTTTTAGAATAACAACCTCAGTAGAATATGAATATAACAGATAAAATAAACTTCCGGCAACCTAAATATGTACTGCCGGCCATTGTGTATTTACCCCTTCTGTTTACCGGATATTTCGTCTGTGATTTTTTCAATTTAAAACCAGTTGAAACAAGTAAGATGGAAACGACAAATTATTATAATGACAAACTTCCATCTGCTAATATCAAAGGAGATGGTATCGGTCAGAAATATCAGAATATGGTCGAAAACTTTGGTAAAATCAAAGATGGTTCAGCTGTTGAAAATATTGAAGGAAGAACTGAAAAGGAAAAAGAAAAATACGAATCTCAATATAGTGACGCGGAACTGGCAGCAATGGATTCTACCAGTGAATCATCCAAAAACACGACCGAACAGATTGAGGAAATCAAGAATAGGATTCATAATCAGCAAAAGAAAGATGAATCCCTTAGTTCTTCGGATCTAAGCGAAGATGAGCGGAAGCTCCTTGAACTTCGTAAAGCCTTGGAAGAAGCCCAAAAAGAAGAAAAAAACACTTCCTCAGAGGAAGTAAATGATGACGAACTTTCTGAGGCAGCACGAAAAATCAAGTCCTCTATGCAAAGAAACCAATCTAAGGACAAAGAAGATGAAGTCATAGAAACCAATGTCAATGCGGTCAAAAGCTTGGATGAAAATGACAAAACGGAAGAAGTCGTAAAGAAGCATGATGAAGCTTCAGATTATTTCAATACCATCAATAACAACGAACCTGACCACAAATTGATCAAGGCCATCGTTGATGAAGATATAAAAGCAGTTGATGGAAGCAGAGTCAGACTTCGCTTGCTTGATGACATTGATATAGGTGAGCGTACTATCCGCAAAGGAAGCTACCTTTACTGTACCATGAGTGGATTCGGCCAACAGCGTGTCAAGGGCAATGTTACCAGTGTACTCTTCAATGATGAATTGGTAAAAATCAACCTGAGTATCTATGATATGGACGGTCTTGAAGGTTTGTATGTACCCAGAAGTTCATTCAGAGAGACCACCAAAGACATCAGTGGTGGAGCTTTAGATCAAAGCATGAATTTCAATAGTACCACAAGTGATAATACTTTTTCACAATGGGGAATGCAAGCCCTTCAGAATGCGTATCAGAAAACAACCAGTGCGCTCTCGAAGAATATTCGAAAGAACAAAGTGAAAATTAAATATGGGACCCAAGTATATCTCATCAATTCAAAAAATATTAAAAACTAATAAATAATAGAACATTATGAAACTACATAAAGTATTCTTAGCTGCCGTAGCTTGCATTCTTTTTTCACTCCAGGCTTTTGCTCAAAAATGTTTGAACGAGATGCCTCTTATTACGGTTAATGAAAACGTGACGACTGTAATAACCGCCTCGGAACCTGTCCGCTTTGTCGACATCAGCACACACAAGGTAGTAGGTGATCAGCCTATCAATAACACCGTTCGATTAAAACCTAAAGAAGGGGTAGAAGTAAATCGGGATGGTGACATCCTTGCCATTGTTACCATTGTTACCGAACGCTATCGGACTCAATATGGCTTGATTTATACATCCAAAGTTGAAGAAGCTGTAGCTGATAAAACCATAGAAGTTAATGAACGTACAGCTTATAACAACCCGGCAGTAAGTATGTCTACTGAAGATATGGTTCGCTATGCCCGACAAATTTGGACTTCACCGGCACGTTACAGAAATGTGGCCACCAAAAATAACAAAATGGTCATGCGCTTAAACAACGTCTATAGTGTTGGGGAATATTTCTTCTTGGATTTCTCGATAGAGAACAAGACAAACATCCGTTTCGACATAGACCAGCTCCGACTGAAATTGAATGATAAAAAAACATCTAAAGCCACGAATGTTCAGACCATAGAATTAACTCCTTCCCTTGTTTTAGACAACACGGAGTCTTTTCTGAAAGGGTATCGCAATGTAATCGTTGTAAAAAAACTGACTTTCCCCAATGATAAGGTACTGACTATTGAAATGAGTGAGAAACAAATCAGTGGACGAACAATCAGTCTTAATATTGACTATGAAGATGTATTGGGAGCAGATTCGTTCAGCAAATTATTATTATATGAAAACTAAATAATAAGTATATGAAGAATATTAAAATCTTATTCTTATTTCTGTGTCTCTCATTCATTTCTACGGAAATGAATGCTCAGGCCAACAGTAATCGAATATCATTAGGCATAGGAGCATTATACGAAAGAGGTTTTGATTTTACAATTGGAGTTGAACATGAAACAAAGCATCACAATGCCTGGGAGTATTTTGCCAACGGCTATATTAAATATGCAAAAGACCCTCGTGTAGGACATATTACCAAAGATTCCTTTTGGAAACACTACCGGACTTGGGGAGTCGGTGCTGCCTATAAACCTTGTGTTGTACGCGGTAAAAACCATTATGGAAACATTCGGTTTGGAGGAAGTATCGGTAGCGACACCCACGAATTTTTAGGATGGGTTCATGCCGGTTATGAACACAATTATTCTCTTCGAAAAGGATGGCAAATCTATTGGCAAGTAAAAACTGACCTTTGTATCAATGGCAAGGATTTATTCCGGACAGGAATAGTACTTGGCTTTAAAATACCCACTTCAAACTAAGTAATATGAAGAATTTTAAATTATCAATTACAGGCATACTTTGTATGATAATAACGCTCCTCTCCTCTTGTGATAATCACGTCTTTGAAGATGAAACGTGGCATCGTTGGAGACCCGGCATGATTTACTGTACAAATGGAGAAATTAATACCTATGAAGAAGTACTCAGCAAAGGGAATACTCCTGAAGCTGTAATCTTCTATGTAGATCATGATGACAAAATAGATGGTACAGCCTACGCCGTTTGTATAAAAGAACATAACCCTTGGGCTTTTTCTGACCCGGACACGACCTATGTTGAGCAAGGCACATCCGCTGATATATCTACATTTGATGGTGAGAAAAATACCACTGCAATGAGAAGTAAGGACATAAGTTCTCCACTTGCAGAATCTCTGAATCCAAAGTATTTTATCCCTTCAGTTGCTGAAATGTATCAATTATATTTAGCAAGAGATATTGTCAATCCTATCATTATCAATTGTGAGGGAGATCCAATCCCCATAGACAAGGAAGACTGTTGGTATTGGACCAGTACAGAATGTGCAGGAGCAAATTCAGATAGAGCTTGGCGTTACAGTTTAAGTGCTGGCCGGTTTGAAAGTGCAGACAAACATCAATCTTTTGCCTCACGCCCTATCCTGACAATTAGGTTAAACCATGAAGAAGAATAAAAAATGGATGAAAGTAAGGATTTACAATCACTATACAAAATATTTAGAATACTCATCTATGTAGCCATTTTAATTGAATTTTTTGAATACGCTATTAATCCGGCTTCATTAAATTTTTGGAATGGTTTTTTGTTCGATATATATAGTCGAATTAAAACCTGGGGAGTATATCAAGATGGTCACATGATTTACAGTAAGGTAATGACCTTATTGATAATCTGTGTAACTTGCATCGGAACTAAAAACAAAAAACATCTGGAATTTAATGCCAAGAAGATGGTGATTTACCCCATCTCCTTCGGTTTAATTCTGATGTTCTTGTCCGTATGGGTTTTTAAACAACGGTGGTCTCCCTCGTTCTTTTCATTACCCCTAAGCACATGGATATATTTTCTTATGAGTATTGTAGGGGCCATTCTTTGCCAAGTTGCATTAGATAACATTTCCAAGTTCTTGAAAGATGGATTATTAAAAGACCGATTCAACTTTGAGAATGAGAGTTTTTCGCAAATGGAAGAGAAGGTAGAAAACAAATACTCTGTCAATATTCCTATGCGTTACTACTACAAAGGAAAATTTCGCAAAGGATGGGTAAATATAATCAATCCATTCCGAGGAACATGGGTTGTCGGAACTCCCGGTTCCGGTAAGACATTCTCTATCATAGAACCGTTTATCCGGCAGCACTCCGCAAAAGGTTTTTCGATGGTAGTTTATGACTACAAGTTCCCGACATTGGCTCAGAAACTATACTACCATTATAGAATTAACAAGAAAGCAGGAAGGACACCCAAAAATTGTCAGTTCAACATTATCAACTTTGTTAATGTAGAATACAGTAGGCGCGTAAATCCTATTCAGCTAAAATACATATCCAATCTTGCAGCAGCGAGTGAAACAGCTGAAACACTTCTTGAATCCTTGCAAAAAGGTAAAAAAGAAGGTGGTGGCGGTAGTGATCAGTTCTTTCAGACCTCTGCTGTCAACTTCTTAGCTGCTTGCATCTACTTTTTCTGCAATTACGAAAAGAGACCTTATGATGCGAATGGTAATGAAATGAACTTCGACAAGACCATTGACCCCGAGACCGGTATGATAAAGCCAACCGGAGTTGTGCGTGATACCAATGGCAACATAGCACAACCTGCCTATTGGTTAGGGAAATACTCTGATATGCCCCATATCCTTTCTTTCTTAAATGAAAGCTACGATACGATCTTTGAAGTCTTGAAAACCGATACAGAAGTAGCCCCACTTTTAGGTCCATTCCAAACAGCTTTTGAAAACAAAGCAATGGAACAGTTGGAAGGTATGATTGGTACGCTTCGCGTATTTACTTCACGTCTGGCAACCAAAGAATCATATTGGATTTTTAGCAAAGACGGTGACGATTTTGACCTCAAAGTCAGTGACCCCAAGAATCCATCCTATCTTCTGATTGCCAATGACCCTGAAATGGAAAGCATCATTGGAGCTTTGAATGCACTAATCTTAAACCGTCTTGTTACTCGTGTCAACACAGGACAAGGAAAAAACATTCCAGTAAGCATCATTGTGGATGAGTTACCTACATTATACTTCCACAAGATTGACCGTCTTATCGGCACAGCACGAAGCAATAAAGTGAGTGTAGCTCTCGGTTTTCAAGAACTACCGCAATTGGAAGCAGACTATGGCAAGACCGGTATGCAGAAAATCATCACAACCGTTGGTAATGTAGTCAGTGGTTCTGCACGAGCCAAAGAAACCTTGGAATGGTTATCCAATGACATATTTGGAAAGGTCGTCCAACTGAAAAAAGGTATAACGATTGACAGAGACAAAACCTCTATCAACTTGAATGAAAACCTCGATTCTTTGGTCCCCGGCTCCAAAATTGCAGATATGCCAACCGGTTGGATTTGTGGTCAAACCGCCCGAGATTTTGTGAAGACCAAAACAGGACGTGGTGATAGTATGGATATTCAAGAGTCTGAAGAATTTCAGACCAGTAAATTCTACTGCAAAACAAATTTCGATATGGATAACATTAGCAAAGAAGAAAAAGACTATGCCAATTATCCAATCCCTAAGTTTTATCACTTTGAATCTCCTGAAGCACGCGAAAGAATCCTATATGGAAACTTCTTGAAAATCAACAAAGAGGTCAAAGACATGATTGCTGAAATTCAAGAATTTAACAAAAAATAAAAGGGAATAAAATCGCATCAGGAGACTCCCAATATTCTGACAATGGTTTCCCTTTAAAATACAGTACTTGAATACGTTACAAATTTAAGTTTTTTATAACTTGATTCTGTTACATATTCAAGTATTTTTTGTATCTTTGCATATAATAATTAAGAAATATGGAAACTAACAAGAAAAATACTCATGGAGGCCGAAGGATAGGTGCCGGTCGAAAAGGCAAACTCGGAACGCCAACGTCTGTCATTCGTGTTCCCTCTTATCGGAAACGTAATATACAAATAGAAGTAGACATGTTCCATTCTTCTGTAAAAGAGAAGCCATACAACTACTCAGCTTCTGAAATCTACGAAGTCGTAAGCGACCTCATTTTCTTATTAAGGAGTTTTCAATATCGCATAAAAGAAGGGAAAATAAAGGGATTAGAAGAATTAACTCCTTTTCAACGGTATGAACTTCTTAATATAAATTCAAGATTCAAAGACTAAAGACACTATGGGAAAATACAAAGTAATCATAGCCGGTTGTCGTGATTTCTCCAACTACGCGCTGTTGGCCGAGAAATGCGATTACTACCTTCATGACAAGATACAGACGCATGAAGTCATCATCGTTTCAGGTCATGCCAAAGGTGCAGATACCCTGGGTGAAAAATACGCACAGGAACGAGGATTAAATATCGAGCTGCACCCTGCAGACTGGCATAGTCATGGACGAGCAGCCGGACCCATCCGGAACGCGGAAATGGCTGCTGAAGCTGATGCTCTCATTGCATTTTGGGATGGTCAAAGCCGTGGAACGGCTAACATGATCAAAATCGCCAAAGACAAAGGACTTCAAGTAGCAGTGGTTAAATATTAAATAAAAAAAACCAAGCAAGATTTAGCTCTTGCCTGGGGTTTTATTTACTTCTTAATTTCAACCAATTGAATCTCTAATCCTAATTGTTCACATAACTTATCCAAGATTTCGATACTGATATTATATGTACCTCTTTCAAGTTTTCCAATATTAGCAAAACTTATTCCTGATTTTTCAGCCAATTGTCTGGTCGATAATCCTCTATGATTTCTAACTTTTGCGATTCTGATTCCAATTCTTTCTTTTACATCCATGAAATGCTGACTGTCAATAATTTCGTCATTAACTATTTCTACATTTCCTTTCAATGAAACCTCTCCCTCTACAATAGCATTACTTTTAATCATAGTGTTTCCTTTAATCCAAGCGTTATCTCTTACCATAGCGTTCTCACCAATCTGTACATAATCTTGTACGATACTTTTCCCTTCTATTTTTGCATTCCCTGATATAACAGATTTATCGCGTACAATTGCACTTCCTTTAACGACTGCATCATCCATCACTATTGCACTACCGGAAATTTTTGCTTCTTCATTTACAAAACTCATACCTTTTATAGTTGCACGATCTTCAACTACCGAATTTCCTGCTACCAAGGCTTCGTCTTGAACCTGAGCATAATTTTGAATCACGGCATTATCTCTTACTATTGCGCGATCCATAACTGAAGCATAATCTCCTATTTTGGCATTGTTCATTATTACCGCAGAGTCTTTTACAATAGCTGATTGAGATATTTTGGCATCATCACAGACTACCGCTTCATCATATACAAAGCAGTTTCCATCGTGTGAGAGGTTGCTTTCTTTTTCAATCCACCCACCGAGCTGCCCGGTCTTCACATCCCCAAAGTCCCGAAGAGCCTTGATACGATAAACTGTACGCTCTGTTCCATCAGACAGCGCAACCATTTTTTTCTCATCAGTAATATCTATTTTTTTTCGCATATCAAACTTCTAAAATAAGCTATTTGGCATAATGTATCTAATTAAGTACAAAATTAGCATTTAAAATTCATGTATGCAAAAGCACACACTATATTTTAACAGATTGTTTAAAAATGCGCATAGATAACAGCGCAACCACCTATCGTTAAATTTCCCGTAATTCTTGCGTAACCTCTAATGATTATATCATCCGTGACTACGGCATTTCCTTGGATATAGGCTTTATCTGTTACAAGCACATTACCTTTTACGGTAGCCTTACTAATAATTCTTGCACATCCAAAGATTCTCGCTTTGTCAGAGACTAATCCTTTATCCTGAACAATAACTCGATCATTCAAAAGAGCATCATTTTCTATCACTGCTTCATTTTTTACAATAACCTTTCCAAGCAACATGACTCTATTTTTTACAATAGCATCATCACGAACCCTTGCATCCTCACAGACCACTGCATCATCATATATAAAGCAGTTTCCTTCATGAGATAAATTTTCTTCTTTTTCCACGAACCCACCGAGCTAACCAACCTTAACAGTCTCAAAGTTGCGAAGAGAACGAATACGGTAAACTTTAACCTTTACTCCATTATTCTTCATTATTATTTTTTCTTCTGTGGTAATTTCAAATTTTCGATTCATAATTTTGATGCTGAGATATATTGCACGAATAAAATCCTCTTACTCTTTCTATCAAATCTAACAAATTATTGATTTCAAACTATAGATAGCAGACTCTCTACTACTGCCATCTGGAATTGAAACTTCTAAGCTATTTAAGTTTAGACCATCTGTTCAAATCAATAATAGTTCATAATCAAATTATTTTGAGTACCATGTTAATAGCATTCTCCAAAGCTTCCTCATACTTTTTATATACAGGATAGCCTTCTTTTTTAATATCGTTTTCAATCCAATCGCTTTCTTCTGCACTCACATTCAAATCACAGAAAGAAATCGTCCACTTATGACCCACAACTGGTTCTATCCAAACATAAATTCCTTTCGTTTCTCTCAGCCAATTTTGTGCCATACAAAGAGTAGGCGCAGCGTATTCATCTACCTGCAACCAATACTTTTTTCTTTCCTCTTTGTAGAACTCCAATTTATCATTTTTGTAAAAAAGCGTTGAATAATGACTATCAAATCCTTTTTCTTTGAGAAGTTTTGCCGTTTCCAGAGATACATAAGCCTCATTCATAATCTTGTAGTGTTTAATGTTGTTTGTTTGCATTATTGATAGTGCAAAGATACAAAAATATTTCCATGTATGCAAATATGCATACTATTATTTGCACTTTTTCTATTGAAGCGTAAATGATTAAATGTGAGTATTATTGTATTCCCTCTATTTTCCGTCTTACCTCGATTACTCGGTAATATGAGAAATATAACAGATAAGGTGAGCAGTAAAAAACTCCCAATGGCAGGGTTGAATGTGCCATTGAGAGTTATGGATTACAACCAATCAGTTGGAATTTGAGCGTAGTCTGTCAGCTTATTAGAATCATAGAAACAATCCTGAAAACCTGTTGGTGCCGTGAACTGCTCCGGATAGTTTTTGCGTTCATAGAGATGCACCTTTTGGCCATCTATCATCGTATAAGGACTCTCACCGGTGAGAGCCTTGCAACTTGCGAAGGTGTAGGCGAAGTCAGTGACTTTTCGGTTGTTGTCAAAGAGAGCGGTCGGAATGGAAGTCAATGACGTGCAACCAACGAAGGTGAAATTGAAGGCAGTGGCTTTCGGATTATTCGCAAACAGGTTCTCGGGAATGGCAATCAGTGCCTTGCAACCATAGAAGGTTTCGGAGAAGGTAGTGACTGCCGAATTATTTGCGAATAAGTTCTCCGGGATAGTAGTCAATGCCGAGCAACCATGGAAGGTGAGGGAGAATTTGGTTACCTCTGGGTTGTTGGCAAACAGCTTCTCGGGAATGGCCGTCAAAGCCGAACAACCCTCGAAGGTCTGTTCAAAGTCAGTGACTTTTGGATTATGAACAAACAATCCTTTGGGGACGGCGATTAGTGCCTTGCATTTCGAGAAGGTTCCACCGAAGTTGGTGACTGCCGGGCAATTCGCAAACAAGTTCTCCGGGATGGAAGTCAATGCTGTGAAGCGAAAGGTACTTTCAAAGTCAGTAACTTTCGGATTGTTGGCAAACAGTTTTTCCGGAATTGACTCTAATGTCGAGCAAATAACAAAGGTTGCATTGAAACTGATCACTTCCGGGTTGTTTGCAAACAGTTTCTCCGGAATGGAAGTTAAAGTTCTGCAACTACTGAAGGTGTCATCAAAGTCGGTGACTTCTGGGCAATTCGCGAATAGCTTCTCCGGAATGGAAGTCAAAGCCTCGCAACCATGGAAGGTGGTGGAAAATGTTGTAACTTCCGAGCATTTGGCAAATAAGTTCTCCGGAATGGCAGTCAGAGCTGTACAACGAAGGAAGGCTCCTGAAAAACTAGTGGCATTGGGATGGTTTGCAAAGAGATTGGCAGGAACACTCGTTAACTTGGTACAGCCTAAGAATACATCCGAGAAATTCGTAATACCTTCTTTGAAGGTGATGTAAACCTTGGGGTCTTTGAGTCCCGGCACAGTGATTACTCCACTTTCATTACCGGTAATAAGTTCCTTTCCATCGGCAATGATGGATTTGCAGTACTCGGCCTTGTTAATCAGTTTGACATATGTTCCGGTTTGATAAACAATCGGTTCTTGCGTCATGTTTTGTTTCATGATTTTTCTAAAAAACATATTTAGAGAGGTTTAGGTTGATTACTAAAGAATTGTTTCTTCCTCTTTTGTACTACAAAAATACAAATTAAATCCAATCTTACATATTTACAAACAAGCATTATTATCATATTTAATGATTATTGAAAATATACCAAATAGTAATTATTTAGTATATTTGCTGAAAATTTCTATTTATGGCAAAAGTTGTACATGTTCACTTATTTCATAGCATAGACAATTCAAAACGTAAAGATTGGTATTTTAGCAGCATATCAGCAGTCTATACGACTCTTAAAGCTGAACAAGTCGGAGCTACCAAAAATTATCTCCTTCATGCAGGTCTTTCTGGGAATGGAACTATTTTTACCAAGAAAGCTATTATTAAACAATCTAAGCTCATATCATGTACAAAAAGCAAGAAACAAGTCCCTATCCTCAATGAGGAATAAGGAATTGTCATTAAACACACATTTGTAAAAAGGGAGTAATTACCATCTCCCAAAGTCAAACAAAGTCTTACAAAGAAAAAAGGTTCAGACTTCGATTAGAAATCTGAACCCACATGGAAACTTTACAAACTATTAAATTTAGAAAAATCCATTAGATTATGTGTTGTACCCTTAGTTATGAATTTCATAAAAATCAAGAAATGCTGAAAGTTGCTACCGGTATATGCTGAACAGATTCAACACCCATGAAAACAATTCCATATTCGCCTTTTTCAACACAGGAAGAAGGAATTGTCAACAAATAAGACTGCTTGCCATATTTCTCTGCATGAAACGGTATATAACCTTTGTTCTTTGCATCTTCGTCAATTACACCAGAATCTATCTGAAGCCACTGAATACGTCTTTCTTTCTTAGTGGTTGAAAATTTAACCAGACGATAAAGGCTATGTGGATCATATTCGTTATTTTCAGCCTTAATCAAAATACGAATATCTTGACCATTCTTTTTATAATTGAAAGACGAGGCCTTACCCGAGAATATAATATCCATACCTACTGCTCCTGTCAAAGCACTGGCTGCATCAGCCACATCGCTGACGCTCATAGCCGTCATGGAAGCCTTTACTCCAGACAAGACAGTTTTTGAGCTATTTGCGCTTAGTCCTACTGCAGAACCAAGTCCACCAATGGCACTGGCTGCATCAGCAATCTTACCGATTTTACCGAGCAAACTTGTAGTTTTATTCTTGTGAGGTCCGACAATACCTGTTTCTTTAGGTAGCACTGTATAAGTAGAATCGCTTGTCAATATACAATAACTATTAACAAATTCAGGTTCATCCAGGGTTAAAGAATCAGCCTCTAAAGACTGGTTTGAAATCTGATTTTGCTGTACATTCGAAGTGACTGATTCATTGTTTTCTACTATTGCTTTTACTGAGTCAGCATAAGCTGAGATTGAAGTTACTGATAAAAACAGTGCTAATAAAAGTGTTATTTTTTTCATTTGTATGATGTATTGATTTTTGATGCTGCAAAGATACAAAATTCCTATAAAATAGAACCAAATTATATTTACATTAATTGTTGTATTCTATATATTTAATACTATCAGCACAAAAAAGCGATATATATTTACAGAACAAATTACAACTTAACATCTATAGACATCTATCGAAGTAAAAGTTTAGGGGGGCAATGTGAATCCATATAAAAACAAGCCCATCCTTTTTTTCGGGGAAAGGGCTTGTCAATCAACCTGTATATAATGATCAACCATCCGTGGATTAACGATTATCAAAAAAGGAGCGACATTGCAGAAAACAAATATCGACTCCTTCTCAAAAATCAATAGTGAGTTACCGCAAAGAAGTAATGGAATACAAAATGCGGTTTAGGAGTTACTCACACCTCCTATGAGCTTCTAAGACTGTCGTTCCCTTTTTTTTCTGCCACGGCTTTTTAGGACACGAGGTCAGCTTTCCTGCGTGCGGTTTCAAGCCAAAATCCTTGATGTTGCAAGCATTAGCAACTGGTACACACTTGGCTCTCGTGCGTAAACAATTCTATAGACACACAATATTGAATCCAAAAAAACTATTTATTTTCAAATTACTCATAAAATTTACTACCATCATCGCACTGTCTTTCATAAAAGGATTTTTCTCTAAAAAAGAACATATTCAAAAACGATCCCCTTTTCTTGCGCTTTTTCTTTTTTAATTCTTTCTTAGGTTTCTCTGACCGCGCAATGGCAATCACGATGATCATAATGATGATTAATTCCATAATCAAGATTTTAAATTGTTCAACAATTCATCTGCGACAAAGTTGAGCAGCACAACAGGGTTAAAGAATTTACCTTTTTCGTTCCCCCATCTACAAGTTATATGTAAATGCGGTCCGGTAGTCCTTTTTCCAGAGTTTCCGCTTATCGCAACCATTTGTCCTGCCTGAACTCTTTGACCACGCCTTACAAGAATCTTAGATAGGTGCAAATACGAGCATACACATATTCCATGATTTACTGTTACGTAATATCCTCCATTCTTAGAAAAGGACACAGCTGTTATCACACCAGGCATCATGGCATATACCGGCTCATATTTAGCTCTCAAATCCAGTCCATTGTGCATTCTCCGTCTTTTCCTATTCATCGGATCCTTCCGTATCCCAAATGGAGAGGTAATCCAAATATCCTTCAATGGGAATGACACATTGGATATACGGCTCTTTATTACATTTGTTGGTATAGAATCCAAGCTCTGCTCTTTTGTCGCTTCCACATCTTCATCACCGTCAGTTGATATAGAATCTTCTGGCAATACATACACCTTCGGATTGTTGGCTACATATCCGACCGTATTAAATGTACCATTAACGCGATTTTGGGCAACACATACATCAAAAACGCTAACGAATATCATAGAAACGAATATCGAGCTTTTACCCAACACAAAGTTACAAATATTTTCTGATACAGCCAAATTTCTTTCCCTCATTTTAGCTACTTGCAGATGATTTTGTTTGAAATAGATGTCCGTTTTCTTCATACAGCCACTTAGCAGTTTTGGCTATTTTGGGAATATATTTAGGGTCTTCCGCATACCGTATCTGCTTCAAGAATCGAAGGTAGTTTCCTCCCTTGTATCTGCGCTGAATCATTTTTTGATAGCCGACAACAGAGTCCTCCCATTTTTCAAATCGAAAATAGTCTTTGTGCCGACTATCATATAATCCAAAGAGGTTGTTGTATTCACGACAAACCCGGCTTTTAAAATTTCCTGTTTCCAATACAGCTTGGGCCATTACAAATAGTTTGTTAGACAATCCGACTTCCGTCATGACTTGTAATAGGTTTTGTATGTTTAGGTGGTGATTTTTCCCTTCATAGAGTTTGTGGATTTGTTTAGGGAGAGTTTTCTTATGCTTGTTTTGTTTTTCCAAGGCAACCTCTAATTCCTTTATAAAAAATCGTAGTTCTTCTATACTTAAATGAGCATATTTCTCTGTAAGAGAATCGACCTTTAATGAATCTGATTTTTCAGGTTCATTTTTTAAGGAATCAATAGCTCTCGCATCAATTGTTTTGCCATCTTTTTCAATTCCTAAGACCTTCACTTTATAGTTATTTGTTCCTTGCTTGATTGTATTGAATTGCGCAAAAGAAGTCTCTGGAAAAAAGAGAAAGAAAAGGGGTAAAAATATTTTCATGCCGTGAAATTACACAATTCAGTTCAACTGGGAACAAATAGATTCTTGTAAAATTCATAAATCATTGTATTTTAGATATTTTGGTTCTACCAAGCATTGTGTTTAGAACCAAAAATTATATTTTATATCTAAATATATAGGTTTTACTCCTTCATGTTTTTCACGTCCAAATTTAAAAGTACCTTTGCTACAAAGAATATTAAAAAAAACGATTATGTCAGATATTTTATTTCATCGTGAGGACTATCCGTTTGCCATCTTGGAAGAATTTGGTTTAACGGCTCAAATGATTTTGGATTTACCGGAATCAGTTCACCTAAGACTGCAAAGAGGTGATTTTTCTCCTCTGCTTCCCATTAAGATTGAGCAACCAAATGGATATACAAGATGCTATGCAAAATTCTGTCTGATTGAAACAGATGAAGGAGTGAATTTGTTGTTCTCTCCCAAGTTAGAGCAATTAGATTTGAATCAATTTTCGGAGGAAGAAAAACAATTGCTTCTTTCAGGTAAAGCCATTGTTGCGGATATTATGGAGAGTAATGAAAATGATACTGCATCTTCTCAACGTATCAAAGTTTTCGTCCAAATAGACCCTGATACGAATAATGTAGTATATACCCCTTCCCAAATCATAGGCCGTAATCTCAGTTCTATTGGTCAGGAATTTAATCTTTCTGAAGAAGTTCTGGAATCATTTTGGAAAGGAAAAACAGCCACTATAGAAAGTGACATTTTCGATGAAGACCAACCTGTTGAATTGACTATTGGCATTGATTTGTTTTCAAAAACCGGTGTGATGGTTGTTTATGGCAATGCTGAAGATTGGGACAGAGCCGTTCGGCTTCAGATACCCGATTACTCTTTTGGCAATGACGGCTGTTGGGTAAAAAAGAACGGTCTGTTGTCTTATGTTGAAGAGAGCGACTTTACTGAAGAAATAGAAGAAGCTCTGGAGCGTATGTCACAGGAAAATCAAGAAGGAAACTTCTTGGAACAATCCGAACAAATTGAAAAATCAATGGACTTTCTATCATCTACAAGACAACAAACTCGATAATTCACAAATAAAATAAGAAGTATGAAAAATTATCCCGATTACGAAACACTATGTGAGGAATATCAAGCTGGCAATATTTCAGCCGTTGATTTTGTGACTCAGCAGTCAGACGAAATGAGTGAAGAATATTACGATTTTTGCAAGAATGAATCTCTCGACCCTCATTCTGAAACTGCTGCCAATGCCTTTATGGATTACCGTGAGGCTTTATTTGAAGAAAGTATAGGAAACTAAAGAAGTGAAATATGAGCATTCGTTCAGAAGCGATGGCCACCAGATACAGAGGCGAGTTATCGTATCAGTTGCAAGATATATTGCACAGGAATGGTATGCGTGCCCAAGTTGCTTTGGTTGAAGATAAGTATGTTCTTATCGTTCAAGGACATGACTCCCCAGTTTTGGAATATCCGATTACTGAAAGACAATTTCAGGCACTGTCTGATGGTGGCTCAAATTATTCAAATAAGAAAGCCTATAATACGTTCAACAGCATTGTAGGTAAAGATTTCGATGTACCAAGTAGCTTTGTAGCTGCACGCAATGTAAATGGCCTTGTTGCAATGGGTTTACATGGCTATCGCGAAACCTATCCGGGTAACAGCACCTTATCCCCCCCTCGTGCCATACCTCCCGGATATTTAGGAATGCGTCCTTCCATGCAACCCGGATTTCACCTGCGACGTGTAGGCGGTACCGTGATGGTGCCTGAACATTTCGATGGGCGTATTCGCCCCGGTGAGCTTAAAAGCGGTGCTTACGGTTACTATTACAAAGGATCTCAAAAACCTTCAGTACAACGTGATCCTCTGGAAGATCTGCAAGAAATCTTTCCGGAAGTTAAAGCCACTCCAAGGCCAACCGAACCGGCAAAGCCCTATAAAGAGTTTATTACTTCTCCTGTCTATTTTTCCAATGAGAAATGGCAAGAAATTTTGTCTTCGCACGGCATCATCATAGATGAATCAAAGAAGAGCATGACGGTTTTGTCAAAAGGGACTACACAGGATTTCGAATACAACTTATCTGAAGAAGATTTCAAGAAGTTGACCGACAATTCTTTGAAGTCAACACCCATAAACGAGCGTTTAGATATTATCAATAGCTATATCGGTAATGACTTCAATGAAAAAGTAACAATGGATATGCTTAACAGCAAGGAAAGCATTTCCATTACAGTTAAACCAATTCCCTCCTCTATTGAAACCCAACAGGCTGAAAGTCTATACACCAATAACGATGCAACTTTAAAGGAAGAAGTAGTAGCAGAAGCTCGTATGGCTCCAACGACAAATCCTGAAGAGGGCTATGTTAACGGACAGAATTTACAAGCTTTAAATGAGAGTAAAGGTTGGTATCGTGAAGGTAAGCATGGCCGTGAAGTTGAAGTTGGAGATATTTGGGTCGAAAAAATAAAGCCTTTGACCAATGAACAGACCGCTTTAACATCCAAGGCAAGTTCTGATGAGCAAAAAGGTAAGCAGAAGGAAAAAGATTCCGAAGTTACCTATAAGATGAGTGCCGTAATCAATGGAACTGTAGTCAGTCACGAAATTTCGAAAAGACAATACGACAAATTCATGGCCGTGGATGACTATCAGCGTCAACGCATGATGTCGAAAGTATTTAGCGAAGTTGATATGAAGACACGTCCGGAAATGCGCGAGAAATTCAATTTGGGAGCTTTCTTGGCTGCCGGTCTTACCGCATTAAGCGAAGCAACCTATTTAGGTGCAGATATAGCCCATAACATATCCCATATCAAGAATCCACATCCACGCCCTGAAATATATCATGAAACCCATAAAAGCGACTTTGTGTATTTCAAGCCGGGACTTGAAAGACCGGAAGATTTGGCAAAAAGAGCTTACGATGCAGGAGTTAATGCAACATTGAATAATTTGGATATGAATCGGGGAAGGTAGATAATAACCACAAAAAGAATCCGCAATGGAACTGACATTTGATGATTTTATAAAAAGAATTGATATTCAGGACTTACTCATGGATGCTGGCTATGTGTTTAATCGCAAAGACGGCATCCGCTATCCGGCTTATGTTCGACCGGACAGCAATGGTCATCATGTGAAAGGAGACAAATTTATTGTGTACCCTTCACGTCAAACCTGTTTCCAGCCTCCTGAAATAAAAGTGTACAACGTAATCTCATTCATTACTGAGCACCCCCATCTTTTTAAAGATTATCAAGAAGGTATGGATCCTTATCGTTTGGTTAATCTTGTCTGTAACAGATTGTTGAATAACCCTATTGACCGAACGGTTCATCCTATTATTAAATCATCCCCACAAGTAAAGGATTTCAATATAAGGGATTATGAATTATTACATTTTCAGAAATACAACTTTGACAATATCAAACAGTTTTATCCGTATTTCGTAAATCGTGGCATTAACACCAATACACAGAAAGCGTTCGGACAGCATTTTTTATTAGCAACCCTGCGAAAAGAAAATGGAACTTACTTCAAGAATCTTTCTTTCCCACTCCGAATACCGGGAAAAACTGATGCTAAATCAACTGATTTGAAAGACATCGTGGGTTTTGAAGAACGAGGACGCGCACGTCTGGATGGCAGTAGTGGTTATAAAGGTAAAGCAAGAGGAAGCAATTCAAGTGAAGGTTTATGGATTGCCAGCCCTAACAATACCGAACTTAAATCAGCAGAAAAAGTGCTATGGTTTGAAAGTGCCTACGATGCTATGGCATACTATCAGCTCAATGCACAACATGACAGTAGTCTGAATAAGGCTGTATTTGTTTCCACCGGTGGAAATCCGACTGTTATGCAATTCAGGGGTGTAATAAATGAAGCTTCGAAAGCTACACACCATCTTTGTTTTGACAATGATTTGGCAGGAAATCAGTTTGTTGAGAATTTCAAAAATGAATTGTTCTATGTCAAATCTAAAAGTACAGAATCAGGTCCTCAACTTTTTGACTACATCAAATCGCTATCAAAACCTGACAATAATTTGTCCGGAGATACAGATTTGTTGCCAGAAAATTTGCGAAGAGCATACGGATCATACGAAGCTGCAGAAGAAGAATGGCATTCTATGAAGCAATGCGGTTCTATACATCCTGATGATTTAAAGTATCAGGCAGATAAGGCGTTGGCATACTATGATGAATATAAGAATAAATTAAATACAGCTATTTCGACATTTACGGAAAAAGTTTCGTTTGTTCGGGAAATTCCGGAAGGAGGTTCTAAGGATTGGAATGACCTGCTCTTGAAAGAAAGCAACAAAGCAGACAATACCCAGGAAGAGAGCAAGTCTGAATATTCGGGAATTGACATAGACAATGATGGGAATCTATCTGCTGATGAATGTGATGAACGGAAAAAAATTACAAATTTCAAAAGGTAATGAACAAGAAAGTACAACCTATCCGATTACATCCTCATTGGAAACAATTTATCGCCACTGAAGGATTGATAATTCCGATTCCAATTGCTTTAATATTTATTGCCGGTTATGATGAATTTCCCATTCCACAATTCATTCCTTTTATATTGGTATTGAGTTGCATTTTCATTATCGGCATGATATATAAATATTTCTATATCATCAAAATGGTATATGTCATCACTGAAGAACAGATACAATCAGAACATGGACTGTTTTCTGTACAAAGGAATTATGTTGAATTATACCGAGTTATTGATTATCGCGAAGATCAGTCGTTCATACAGATGGTTTTTGGCATAAAGACCATAACCATTTACAGTGGAGACCGTTCAAATCCCCAACTAAAACTGATTGGAATAAAGAATGATATGGATTTAATCAGTATTATCCGTCAACGAGTCGAATACAATAAAAAACGGCGTAATATATATGAGTTCACGAATAACCAATAAAAATAAGGGTATGGAGGATTATCCTTCATCCCTTTTTCAGGATAAACAGAATAAGCGTCAATGGCTGATTGTTTCACTGCTGGCACTTATTCTCTTGTTCGTCATGACTACCAGAGCAAATGCTCAATCTTTTTATGGGTTCTATGGAGTAGTTTCTAATGTAGGTGAACAAACCCTTTTAGCTAAAGGTAATCAACAGATTAACGATACAGTCAGAAGCGAAATTAAGCATCAAACCAAGACAGGTGTCATACAGAATGCAATGGCTGCGGAATTTTCGAAAATGAGAAAGTGGGAACAACAATACAATAAATATTTAAAAACCGCTACGAATTTCGCCTCTTCCCTCAAAGCTGCCACTCACATCTATGACAGTGGAATGAGAATACTACTGACATTAAGCAAACTGCGTAAAGCAGCATCTAACAATCCACAAGGGATTGTTGCTACGCTAAGCATGAATAACCTTTACATGGAAACCCTATTGGAATTTGTCAGTGTAGGTAATTTGCTGAAAAACGCAATTGCTAAAGGTGGTAAGACAAATATGCTAACAGGTGCCGAACGTTCAAAATCTCTATGGGAACTGGAAGACCGTTTGTCATCACTATCTGCACGTCTTTACCAATTGTACCTAAGCATTCGTCATTATACGATGGCTGATGTCTGGTATAGAGTCACAGCAGGAATGGTAGACAGGAGAAAAGGAGAATTAGCTGAACAAAGTCTTTCACATTGGAAAAGATGCGCTAAAGAAGTTGCCATATATGCCAAATAAGATGAAACGATACTTTTATATATTATTACTGATGCTATCCTTTTGTCTTGTCAGTCAAAAATCATACGCTCAGATAGACCCGGTTTTAACCGGAATGATCATTCGTTTTACCAATACATCAACAAAGCAGTATTCCAAACAGATGGCAGCAATGTCAGCTCAAACCGAGGGACATGTATGGCTACAAAGCGAAGTTGAATCCGTAAATAATTGCTTGAAAGAATTTGATGATTATCTTAATGACTTTAGAAATATCATAGCCTACGCAGCCCAAGCATACGGCTTTTATTATGAGATTCATACGCTATGTGATAACATGGGAGACTTGACACGTCAAATAGGAGATACACCGGTTAATGCCATTGCAGTAGCTTTACACAATAAACGCAACGACATCTATGTTGATTTGGGTAACACCTGTGTTGGTGTTGTGAAGATTATTAAAGACTGCATTACACAAAAAATGGATGAAGAGGACAGACTTAAACTAGTTCTTAGCATTCGTCCGAAACTAAAGCAAGTCAATAACAAATTGTTCTTACTTATCAAACTTGTCAAATACACCAATATGGGGCTTGTTTGGAATGAGATAGTTCAAGGAACAAAACCGCATAACAGAGACAAGGCACAAATCGCAAAAGATTGTTTAAAGTCTTGGAATCTCAATGCAAAGAGTGTGAAATCAAAAAAATAACAAAAATATGGCGTGGTTATCATTATTAACTAAAGTTGTTCCCCAATTATTAAAATTAGGAGCAAAAGCTACATCCCAAATTACGAGTGTTGTAGCAGCAACTACAGCAAAGGCTATTCAAGGCGGTAAAGTGGGTGCTGAATTTATCATAAAGAACCCAAAAACCTCCGCTGTGGCAGCAGTTGCGAGCTATGCCGGGTGGAAAAATATTGGCACTGATGATTCTATAGGAACAAGTGTTGGCAAGACCTTCCGGGACGCAACGGATGGTGCCGGAGGTTTTGCCCATGATGTCGTGAATGGCTACACTGGTGAAAATACGGTAGAACAAGTTAAGGAAACTACGCAATCCGTAGTGAATGGAGTTGCAGATTCAGCCAATGCCACCAAAGATTTTTTAGGTGGAATCGGTAATATGATGTCTGGTCTTGTCAATATGATAGGAAGTGGAGTTGGTGCTATTTCAAATATGTTCAATAATGTTGGCCTTGGTAAAATATCAGGTTTAGGCATTTTTGGTTTGATTGCAGCCGGTTACATGATGTTTGGCCGAAGCGGAATCCTCGGAAAAATAGGAGGAGCGTTGATGGCTATGTTTATTCTCAACAGTACGTCAGAAGCTAAGCAAAAAGAACAAGCAACGGCTCAAACCATGCAACAAGGAAATACCCAAGAAAATCAACAACAAACAGCTATGCGCAGATAAAATTTTAAAGATTATGAAAAAAGTAATTACCCTTTTATTAGTTCTAAGCCCGACTTTGGCTTTTGCCGATGGCATTACCAATGGACTGGGTATAGCAGGAGATTCTATTTATAAGTACACCCCTGCTGTTCAATCATTAGGATATGTTATAGCTTGTATTATCGGCATTGTTGGAGCATTCTCCATCTATTATGCCATACAAAATAACGACCCTCATACCAGGAAAAAGATTCTTACCTATGCCGGTTCCTGTTTTACTATGGTAGCTATGTCAATAAGTCTTCCTCAGTTTTTCGCGTACAAAGAATCAGGACTGATAGCCGGTAATCAGGAAACTGGAGGGAATGGAGGAACCGGCAGCCAAGTCGGTGGAGACAATTATGATGATATTATTACAGATATTCCACCGATGAATCATCCAAGTTGGAAACCAAATCCTCAATTCCCAATAAAACCCGGAGGAGATGTTATTATTATTGAACCCGGAGGAGATTTGACAATAGTTACCAAGCCTGGTGATCAACCTATATTAAAACCTTCGGAAAGTAAAAAAATAGACATTTAATACATAACGAAAGAATTTCTGAATATGGATAATCAAAATATGAATCTACAAAGTCCAAGTGGTTACGCAATGCCTTTTGAACTTACAGAATCAGAACCCCTTGAAATAATCAAGGAATATGGCGGTAGTGAAAATGACTTCAATCATGGTATTGACTTTAAAGTGCGTCCAAACACATGGCTTAAAGCTCTCGCAACAGGTATAGTTTCGGGTGTTTCCAGTGATATTCAAAAAGGATTCAACATCACTATTATATACCGTAATTATCAGCCACAAAGTAAAGCTGCCTATGAAGTTACCTACTACCATATCAAAGAATCAATCTGTAAATTTGGCCAAAATGTGAAGGCCGAAGACAATGTTGCTGTCTGTGACGATTATTTACACATGGAAGTTAGATTCAATGGTAAGGAAATCAATCCCCTTGAATTTTTAACTATGGTACGCGATAACCTCGTCATGGAAAGCCAAAAACAGATGAGCGGAAATAATCCGGAGATTGCCACTCTTGATTTTGATGTGCATACGCCTTATGATAATCATGAAAAAGAATTGGACCAGATGTATAACAGATTCTTTGGGTCCTACATGAAGGATATGCTCTTCAACCGCTATCAGGTACCTAAAGCTACAGAAAATACGCTACGAGATATTATACAAGAAGGTTCACGCTTAGGTGCTTACTACGAACATATACCAAGTATGCTGAATCCATTAGGCTTAGGAGAACGCAGCTTTGGCCTGATAGGAAGGATTCAGACATTGCTTATTCAAGACTTTCTCAATTACCTGGCTCTTATGCAAGGTGTATTCCTTTCCTCCATGACAGAAGCAGAAAAAAAAAAGCTACTGACAGGGCAGTAGAAAGTCAAGGTGTAATAGACCCTCTTGCGGAATTTGACATCGACATTCAAAGTTTCGATATAGAAAGAACCGTAAGTGTATATCCTGACAAAGATGGTATTGTGTGGTGGACGAAGGCGTGGTTTAATGGCAAAGCAAAAGGTGAGAGAGCAATAGAAATCACCAGAGAACTTGCCATTAAATTCATTCAGGACAATATAAAAAAGGACGAATGGCTTGAAGAATATTATCCCCAGCAAATGCAGATTCTTCACGCAGCCCTTGCTCAAACACGAGAACAAGTTATCCAACAATTAAAACAAACCTATACTTAATCATGTCATCAAACAAAGATATATTTAACAGTGCTGTACTACCTGTTATGAAGAAAGTACAGCATGATCTGGAAGAAGCCAAGAGGCAGGAAATGATCAAACATCAGTCTTCTTGGCACGCAAATATGTTGGGAGGTATCGGACCTGACGGTGGCATGACAGCAATAGCCAGTCATAACAACTTAATATATACCATCGGAGAATGGAACAGCAAAACAGCTGACGATTATTTAAAGACCGTAAATAAGATATTATTAAGCAAGGGGATAAAGGTGACACCGGAGATTGAGCAACAAATGATTGACTATTTGGTCAAGCAAAAGATGCCCAAGTCCACAACAGATTACATCATTAAGAAAATTCAAGAAGGCAATGTATTCAGTGCAACGCTTTCTGCTACAAGAACTTCACTTGAAGGCCATATCAAGCAAGAAGCCGAAAAAGAGTATAATCCCTCATCTTTAGAAAAGTTGGCCGGTGAAGTTTCTGCTTTTGTTTCCAATGCAGTTGTAACCATGGGACAAGGAACAATCGCCTCTTTTATCGGTCAGACATTATTAAGTACAACAGCAAATTCTATGGATCATAGCCAAGCCCAACAGGAACAATATTTAGAAGAAAAAAAGAAACAGGCAAAAAAAGAAATTGCTGCTGCCAATAAAAAAGAAGTTTCCATTCCCTCATGGATGATGAAACAAATGGGTATCAGCAATATTTCTGAAGCTTCAAACGAGGAACTAATGAAGGCTCATGAATGGGCTTATCAGAATGCTCTAAGCTATAGAAATAAAATTCATGCAACTGTTTCAGAAGGGAAGAGAGCAGTAAAAGCCTCTGGTAAATCCAATTATATATCTTTGACTGAAGCAACCCTTCAAGCCAAACGATATGAATCATTTCAGAGACTATTGGAAGATGAAATAACCAATCGAATGAATCATCCTCAATGGATGATGGAAAAGATGGGATTTAAAGATATATCCCAAGCAACAGAAAAGCAACTTCACATGGCTACACAATGGGCCAGTGGTAATGCCAAGATGTATCGTGACAAAATCCAGAAAGCTGCTCTCAATGGCCAGTCTACGGTTAAGGCATCAGGCAAAGATTCACAAATGTCGATTGATGAAGCAACTGCAAGAGCTTTGCAATATGAAGCATTTGCCAAAGCAGCTAAAGCTGAAGCCAATAATAGAAAAGTCGTTTCACCGGTAGCATATGACCATATAGATGAAGCCGAAAGCGATGAAGCATATAGGACTTCAAACAGTACAAATGATGCTAATACTGCAAATAGTACAAACAACGAGAATCAGCAAAGTAATACTCCATCCGGTGATTACTCGGGTTGGAACAACATGATTAGCGAAGTAGGTTTGAAAGGTAGCGTTGATACGATGAAAAACTTAGGTTTGTCACTTGCGAACCTACCTGACATGCTTATACGTCTTTTTACCGGACAGACAAAGAATGAAGGATTAACATCAGGAACTATATTACCCTTTGCTTTGATAATGTGTGGTATCTTTTCCAAAAATCCGATGTTGAAGATACCATTACTGTTGCTCGGAGCCACCAACTTGCTGAATAAGTCGACCGAACATGTATTAGAAAAAAATGGTTTACAAAAGGAAGAAAATTCATCAGTTAACTATAAGCAGTACGCAGATGAACCTCTCAATCAAAGGTTGAAAAATCCGCAATTAGAGGGGAATGTATTACTGGTAGATATTGACAATGTTCCCAGAATAGTGACCCTCCCCCCTACCGTAGTTGATGCTTACCATAAAGGAGCCTTGCCATTGAATACTTTGGCCAATAGGATTTTGAATAGAGCAGACCAACTCGCTGTTTCTGAATCGCAATCTCTACAAGCTTCAGAAAAATATGAAAGCAATCAGGTTCGTGAGCAAAGCAAAGGTCTCAGGTAATAAAAATAAAATATAATGGAAACAGAATATATAAAAAGAACCGGGCTTGAAAGACAGAAAGAAGTCCTCATAGAAGCCTTAGAAAGAGCTGCAAAAGAAAATGGTTTGTTTCTCAACACCAATTATAAGCAGCAACCTCACTTCTATAACAAAGAGTTGCAAATTACGCCTGTAAACTCTCTCATGATGGCTATGCACAGTGACAATGGAAATTTCAAGTCAAACGCCTATACGACCTTTCAAAATCTCCAAGCCAATGATGCAGCTATTCGAAGAGGACAAAAAGGAGTTCCTTTCATTTGGAGCAATCTCAATGAATATGTTGAAATTGTGAACCCGGAAAACAAGATCACCAAGGATAGTTTCAACAAATTATCTGAAGAGGATAAAGGACGATACAGAGTCAATCCTAAAGAAAATGTATTTACACTTTTCAACCTTGACCAAACTACCCTTCCCTTTGTTCACAAGGATTCATATAAGACGCATATCAATGATACCGGGCAGACTGCACCGCATGATGAGAAAGAGCTACGCATAGACATCAATAAATACATACAAAAAATGAGGGAAAATCTCCTGCCTATACGCAGAGATGGTATAGGTGTAGCTCATTATGATGCAAACAGAGACCTGATTCATATTCCGGCTCAGAAAGAATTTGACACATACCCGGAATATGTACAGGCAGTAACTCGTGAAATTGTTCGTGCTACTGGTGTACCACAGCGTTTGAACAGAGAAGGAACAATGTCTTCTGACAAAGAGAAACAGGCGCGTGAGAGTTTGGTAGAAGATTTAGTTTCAGCACACAAACTTCTTGAATTTGGTTTGCCTTCTAAATTGAAGAAAACAACGATTGAGAATGTACCATCTATCATCAAACATATCAAAGAAACGCCCAATTATACGGAAAACCTTTTCCGCGACATCAATCGTGCTGTCGGCATGATGAAAAAAGCAGAGAAGGGAGAAAAAATCAAAGTCAATGAGCGAGAAACAGTGGAATTACTCAATGTAAATTCTCAGGAACAAGCTCAGAGAAATACGCAAGAAAATCAGGTTTCAAAAGCTGTTTCTTTTGAGCAGATTACCATTCTCAAAGATGATAATGAAAAATGGACTTTGGTTGCCCGACCAAATGAGCAAAAGCCTTTTGCCATTCATCCTTCAAAGCAGGATATAAGTATGTACTTTGATTCCTTGAAGAATCCGAACAAGGAAGAAGGAGTTAGCATTAGAACTGAACTTGCTCAAAAATATTATGGTCTTTCCCTTCAACATCCCGAATTGAAGGTGGACATATTTAATACCGGAGCTACGCAGGAAAACATTGAAAAAATTGACAGGGTTAACGTCTTTAGAACCAAAGACCAAAAAAACATGATCATCGCGTATGTTGACGGAAAAGCATTGCAGCCCATTGAGCTAAACAAATCTCTTTATCAAAGATTTTGGTTGACAGATAATCGCTCAGCTTATAAAGTAGCACTGGCAGCGAGCCTTTACGCTGAAACTCTCAACAACATTAAAAAAGAGGGAACAAAACAAGCCCAAGAAGTAGAGCAGACTGCAACAAAAGAGCAAAGTAAACAGTCAGAAGTTTCTCATGATACTGCAGAAAAGAACATTCCTCCCATTATGGAGCAATATAAGGCTTTGAAGAAGAATTATTCTGACGCGCTTCTACTGTTTCGCAAAGGGAACTATTATATAGCATATTCTGATGATGCTGTCACACTTTCAAAAAAACTTGATCTGGAAATAAAGACGGAGAAGAATCATTATGAAAACGAGAAAACTCCTCTCAGGAGTGCCAGTTTTCCTGCCAGTTCCTTAGACGGAAATTTGCCAAAACTGATAAGAAGTGGTTCAAGAGTAGCTATTTGCACCCCCAACGAGGAAGAACAAAAAATACCCAAACCATCTCGTCAAGATCCACCTAAAGAGCAGGAACAAAAAGAGTCTATTGTATCACGTCCATCAATGCACAGATAAATGGGAGTAAATTCATCAAGACAACAATATATTGAACAATATGCAGGATATGCCATGGAGCAAATGCGCAGATATGGCATTCCTGCCTCTGTAACACTTGCACAGGGAATCATAGAATCTGCATCCGGTAAAAGTACTCTGGCACAAACCGCTAATAATCATTTCGGAGTAAAAGGTACTTATAATGGCAACTATGTACTGGCTAACGATGATCGACCTAACGAAAAATTCAAGAAATATGATAATGTCGGTCAAAGTTATGAAGACCATTCTAAGGTTCTGACTGCTAATCGCTATCAAAAATATACAGCAAGTCTTTCTCCGGAAGATTATAAAGGATGGGCCAACGCCATCAAAAAAGGTGGTTATGCTACTGCTTCCAATTATGTATCAACCATTGTCAGTGTCATTGAAAGCAACGATTTGCACAAATATGACCAACAAGTGATGCAAGAAATGAAAGCCCAAGGCAAAAAGTTTGGTGTTGAATCAAATCCCTTATCTTCCGATAATTCAAACGCGAAAACCACCAACACGGCCAACACCGTAGCTATAAAAAGTACAGGTATGAACCTTCCACAAGGTCAATACAGTATGCCGGTAGCTCGCGAAGCATCTTTGTTTATCACTTCTCCTTATGGCGAAAGAGTTGACCCTATCAATAAATCACAAAAGCAGATCCATCACGGAATAGATATTAGGACACGCAAAGATGATTTATTGGCTACTGAAAATAATGGTAAAGTAATCGGTGTAGACAATAGAACTGATACCGGTGGAGGAAAAACGGTTACTGTCGAATACGTCCGTGATGACGGTAGTAAGACCCATGTGCAATATATGCACCTATCCCAAATCAACGTACAAAAGGGTGATACGGTAAATGCCGGTCAAAAATTGGGTGTATCAGGTGCAACTGGTACACGAGTTACAGGTGAACACTTACATTTGGGTGTAATCAATATATCGGCAGACAACAAAAAGACTTGGGTCAACCCTGCAGCTTATTTGGCAGAAATCAATCAAAAAGGCAACTTGAACAAAGAAGCCTTGTATAATGGCAAAAATTTACTCGGCCAATATGCAGCCGGTGGCCAAGATCCAAAATCTGTCCTTCAAAACCAGCAAGGAGAAACAAATCCTGAGAGTTGGATGCAAAAGCTGCTTTCTTCTGAGGATGCCCAATTAGACAATGCCCAGAGAGAAGGCTTGTTCGGAGGACTTTTCCAGTTTTTAATGATGCTGCTTATGTTATCCATGAAATTGGATAAAGACAAAAGCAACGAGGAAAAACTTCAGGCAGTCAGTGATGCGGTATTCAACAAGAAAGTTGACATCAGTAGCTTCACTCCCAACTTTAAAAGTGCCTCAATCAGTATCAATGCCAATGGGAAACCTATACTCACCGTCAATGACGGAAAACAGGAAATATCCCACGAGCTAACCAAGAACGAACAAAATAAAATTGCCGGTATTCTCAACAGTGACAGCGATGATACTATGAAGAAGCAGAAGATTACAAATATAGTGTATTCCATCACCTTCTCCAAACAAGCGTCCAACACATACGAACAGATAGAATCTCAGCAACAAACGCAAGAACAAACACTTCAACGCAAATAATAACCCTTTAAACTACAAGATATGATACGCGCAAAAGTAAACATCACTGGTACAATTACCAAAGAAGCCGTGGTAAGAACTGACAAAAATCACAAGTCTTACCTTTCATTCATCCTCACGGTGCGGTTGTCAGATCCCAAAATCAGCCAAAAGGAAGTGAATATATTTGTTGCCATGTACAATGGCAAACAAGAAGATCTTTCGATTCTCACTATTGGCAAACAAGTGGTTGTTTCGGGAGAAATGGATATTCACAAGAAAGAAGACTTTTCTTTCTATCTGAACGCAGAAAAATATGAAGTTCAACAACTTCAAAGCGTAGATGCTATTTCCGGTTCCCTCATTTTCAGAGGTCGTTTGAAAAACGATAATATCTATGAAGAGAAAAATGATAAGAACGGCAATCCCTATCTCATCTTCTCAGCTTATTCCTCAGAAAAGCATGGAGAGGAGTTCTTCAGTACATGGGTAAACTTTATGCGTTTCCCGGAAAAAGGTGCTTCCATCGACACCATTAAGCCGGACTTCATGAAACCCAAAGCCACATTAAGTATTATTGGAGACTTGACTATTTCCTCTTATGATGGCAATATCCGCATATCCTCTATCGTCAAGGAAATCTCAGAATATCAAAAAACCGAACAACAAAAATAAAACAAAGAAATGGCTAAGTATCAGTATAAAAACAACGGCCCATCTGCTGAAGATAGAGCATTGGATGTATTTGCCGATTTGATGATTAAAAAGATTGAAAGTGTGTCATCTAACTGGCAAAAGCCTTGGTTTACGAAAAACGCACTTCAATGGCCCAAAAATCTATCAGGCCGGGAATATAACGGTATGAATGCGCTGATTCTCATGTTTCAACAGGAAAACAAAGGTTGGAACTCCAACCGTTTTGCCACGTTTGAGAGAATTTCCAGTCTTAACTTTGATGATAATAGAAAGCCACTTGTTGACAAGGAAGGCAACAAACTCCCTTTCGTTACAGTTACCAAAGGAGAAAAAAGCACACCGGTCATGTTTACTTCCTTTACGGTAGTCCATAAAGAGACCCATGATAAGATTAAGTATGATGACTACAAAAATCTCCCGGATGACGAAAAATTGAATTATAGTGTATATCCAAAGCTTCAAGTCTACAATGTTTTCAACATAGACCAGACGAATATCAAAGAAGCACGACCCGAGTTATATGCCAAGTTCAACCAAGAATACGAAGAGGTCCAACACAACAACGAAAAGGAAACTATGGAAATTCCTGCCGTTGATACAATGATTAAGAACGATCTATATGTTTGTCCCATTAAGCCTACCCAACAGGATAGAGCTTACTACGACTCTAACAAAGATACGATTGTAGTTCCGTTGAAAGAACAATTCAAAAATGGTGAAGCTTTTTACGGAACACTGTTCCATGAAATGAGCCATGCTTCCGGAGCGCAAAACAGATTAAACCGTTTTGCCTCTGGAGATCATTTCGGTTCTCCCTCCTATGCTCGTGAAGAATTGGTAGCAGAATTGACAGCTGCCCTACTCTCTACGAGATACGGCATGGAAAAGAATTTGAAAGATGATAGCGCAAGGTATCTGAAATCATGGCTCTCCAATCTCAAACAAGATCCTTCATACATCAAAACAACACTGTTTGATGTAAAGCGTTCTGCCAACTATATTTCAACACGTGTGGAATCTATCGACAACCGATTGAAACGAGATGGCGTAAATGCTGATTTTTCAGATATAAGGGAACAAAATAAGAAGGATTCTGCATTGTTTATCGCTAACGAAAATAAAATTATAGACAAACCAAAGCAGGAAGAAAAAGAGGAAGAAAATATCAACACAAGCGAAAAAATAGAGGAAAATGCTCAGGAAACTGAGCATCAGCGATTTCGAAGATAGTAAATTTGGTTCTAATTCAGAAGTTTTATTTACTTTTGCTGAAGATAATATTGCTTATATGTACTTTGGCAATACCCCTGTACAAGTAGACTACAATACAGCTCTCTATATTTTACATCAAAAAGACTCTATGCCACAAGGGAATTCCTGGCCAGAGGATTTTCCTGCCATCATAAATCATACCAGTACTACTGCTGCAAGAAAGCACCCTGCTTTTGAAGCTGCAAAAAAAGGAGATTTTGAAGCAGCACTTAGTCTTGTGAATGACATGGTTAAGGATGAAAAGGTTTATCATATTGTGCAAACATACCCCAATGCTCACATTATATACAATCATCGCATGAAAGGTGATGGTATCAATATGATCCCTGCAGCATACGCAGCTATGTTTGAAGCAGCAGGAATGCAAGTCGAACATAATGTAGTCGGAATAACCAATGTTTCTCATACAGGAGCATCAGATATATCTCGGATTTGTAAAAGGATGCGTTACGAAGGTAATATCAACCAAGGTACTGATTATATACTTTTGGATGATTTCATTACTTCGGGTGCTGAACTTAGAGACCTGAGAGATTATGTAGAAAGTAAGGGTGGTCATGTTGTCTTGATCAGCACGTTAGGACATGGAAGTTATAGTAAGTTGTCTGACATAAGGATTGATATTAAATATAAGGAGAAACTACTGAATTTAGGTATAACCGATAAAGAACTTCAGAAATATGGAATCGCTTCAAAAGTTGATTGCCTCACGCTCGGAGAAGCTGCAAAACTCTCACGAGTGGTTGAGTGTCAAACAAAAAAACAATTTACGTCAAACCGCAGCGGAGTTCAACATCTTGACCAGAGAAAACGAGATTCGCAAACGATGGGCAGAGAAATTCCGGAATCCGGAACAGTATGCAAATCAGAATCTTCATCAAAGGTTCACGAAGAACAAAGCGTAACAGTTATGTCAAGACAAACAAATCATCACAAAATAAGAAGATAATAATGAAAAGAAATTTTTTATTAGCATCCTTGCTGTTATGCTCAATGACAGCAAGGAGAGCTGAAGCCTGTTACAAAGAATGTCATATTGATGATGACAAAGAAATGAAACGCCTGACAGCCCCATTGAAACCGACCTATCTGAATGATGTAGTTTCAACAGGAGGTTGGGCAAGTAATTGGTTTCTTGAAGTAAAAGGTGGAGCTTCTGCCTTTGTCGGTAAACCGGTTGGCTGTGGAGATCTGTTCGACAGAATTATGCCCACTTTAAATATTGGCTTCGGCAAATGGTTTACTCCGGCAGTCGGCACGAGATTAGGTTATCAAGGTCTCAAATTCAAAAATGCCAACTTGGATAAGATGAAATATTATCATATCCATGCAGATTTGATGATTAACCTTACCTCAAACCTCCAACCTAATGAGTATGGTATCTCCAAATTCGATGTAATTCCCTTTATTGGTTTTGGCTTTATCAATAACAGTTCTGCTACTCCCGGTTATTTACAAGCAGACGGAACATCAACAGATAATAAGCCCTTTGCGCTGAATTACGGCGTTGAATTACGATATAGGCTTTTTGACAGACTGCACCTTATCGGTGAAGTTAGCGGTATTTCAACCATGCGTCACTTTGACTGTGTAGGAACATCTGGAAAGATTGGTGATAATATGTTGAATGTATCAGTTGGCATTTCCTACACACTTGGTAAACGCGGTTGGAAAAGAATCATTGATGCAGAACCATATATCAACCAAAATAATTACTTGTTGGATCACTATGCTTATCAAGACCAAGCCAACAATGGTAATGGGTTGAACACAACCATTGTTTCTGATGGAAGTAATAACTATAGCGGTCTGAATGCGCTTCGTGAAAGACTTAGCAATGAATCCATGCAAGATTCAATAGCCGATAATAATCAGACCATCATTGCTGTAGGAGTACCCATCCACTTCTATTTCAAAATCAACACTGCAAACCTGGTTGATAAGACCCAACTTTCTAACTTGAAAGAAATTGCAAATATCGCCAAAGAACAGAATTTGATTGTACATATTTCTGCTGCAGCAGACAGTTATACCGGTAAGGCTGCTTACAATAAAAAGCTTGCAGCCAAACGTGGAAACTACATAGCCAAGAAATTGAAAGAATATGGGGTTTCTATGGATAACATGAGAGGTGCGAATTTGGGTGGTATCAGCACATACGCTCCTGCTGAAGCCAATAGAACTACTATTATTCTACTCACAACTCACTAATGATTAAGTTCGGAATGAAATACATGGTAATTTCTCTTGTTTCGGTCTTTTGCTGCAGTCTGATTCTTTTTTTCAGCTGCAGTGAAAGTCCGGACAAACGCGCTACAAAAGTTGCAGAAAAAGCTTTATACAGCCTTACTTCTGATTCTATCAAGATCACGAAAATCAGTAAGCCTGAGATGTTTTATGGATTGAATTTCATCACACCAAAGGAAAAAGACGAACTTTCCAAGCGTTTGTTGAAATACACCAATCAATTTTTCGAAGAAACTGACTATTTCCAAGATGTGGATGAATTTGATGCTGAGATGAGTGAAAAGGTAAATCGTCAGGTGGATGCAATGAATACGCTTCGACTTCTCTGTGCATACGGAGAAATTGATGACCTCAATAAAAAACATGAGAATGTACAAAAACCATTCAATGGATGGAAAGTAAAAATCACCTTTGAAACAAAATCACCCAAAGGTTCCCCCTACCGTTCGGAATACTGGTTCATTCTCGACAAAAAGGCTGAAATTGTTGTAAAATCATTTGAAATTCCTCTGTTATATTAAAGAAAATAGAACGACACTCACTTCATTTTACGGCACCTTTAATAATTGTAGGGCATTGACCGGAGAAAGTCTCTATACGATGATGGATGGCCAAAAGGTGCATCTGTATGAACGAGCGAATTATCCCGAGCAGTTCAGGGCACCGAAATATTTGAAAAAAGCCTTCTATTTCTGCAGCGGTCTAACAGATTATGCTCAAATGCCCATATCTTGGAAACAATTATTTTCTCCCAATGGTAATTTCTCTACCATTGGGAGTTTTACTTTAAAACCTAAATCATAGTCAAAAAAAATCTTCTCTATATTGTTCTATTCCCTTTATTATATACCTTTACACCCCAATAAATAAAGAACGAAATGAGCAAGTTAACAAGAGAAGAAGCTTTGCAAATTGCAGCAATGTACGGTTTAACAACCGAAATCAAATATGCAATTGGCTGCGGTCAATCACCCGAACAGGCGTTAAGAGACTGGGATATAATAAAAGAAGATGAAATCGAGATTATCTCCGGAAGTGAAGATGAAATACCTCCAGTAGCAACAAACCCAGATGTAAAAGACGGAGATGATGTTGAAATAATATACAGAGAAGATATATATTGATAACATTTTATATTTGCATCAAAAACAAAAATCATGGAAGTAGCAATCAAAAAACAAACTACATTCAGATTGGATAGTGACCTGCTGGATGCCTTGAAGAGTGCCGCCAAGCGTGAGCATAGAAGCCTGAATAATTTTGTGGAGTGTATTCTTCGGGAAGTGATATACACAGAACCGAACGAGGAAACAAAGAAGGCCATTGTAGAAGCTCGTGCAGACAAGAACTTGAAGAAAGTTGATATGAGCAGCTTTGAAAATTTCATTAAATCTTGTAGTGAATGAGAGAAGTTAAGAGTGGAAGCCAATTCCGAAAAGACTTGAAGCAATACAAAACAGACAATGCCATATCCGAAGAGGACAGTTTGACCACACGTATTTGCAAGGGATTGCAGCAGGTGAAGTTGATTGAAGAAGGGAAACTTCCAAGTAGAACCATAGAAGACCTTCTCGATGAGCTTTGAAATCATTCCGACACCTGACTTTGCCCGTTCAGCGCAACCACCACCTTGCACAATCCGTAGGGGACGCAGCCTTTGGGATGTTGCTGACGCTGCTGAAGTACAAGTACCGTTGGTATGGTGTAAACCTCATAAAGATGGACCGCTTTGCCCATGCGGTGGCGGACAAGACAACACCCCCTCGGAGGGGGGAGGGGGTGTGCGGTTTTTGAAGAGCTTTTCTGCGCGTGTACACAAATAAGTACACAAATATTTTGGAAGCTGATTTCGAAATGCTATATTTGCGCTGTAAACCAAATATATAGATTGTTATGCAGATAGTTACAACACGTGAATTTCGTGCCAATCAGAAGAAATACTTCGAAATGGCGGAAAAGGAAACTATTTTTGTTTCTCGCCGGAATGCTGCTCCTATCGTTGTGTATGCGGCTACGGAAGAGGACTTTCCTTCCCGAGAGGAGTTAATGGCAATCCAGAGAGGAATTGAGGATATCAAGGCCGGACGGACTTTCAAAATGGGAAATGGTGAATCATTGGATGACTTCTTGAATCGTATAGAATCGGAATGCAATGTATGAGATAGAGTTTTCAAAAGAAGCTGTAAAGCATGTGCTGGTGATGAGAAAGTCTTCTCCACATCTTTTCAAGAAGTTGGAAAAACTACTGGACGAATTGAGGGAACATCCATACACCGGAACTGGGCATCCCGAACAGTTGAAGTTTTTGCAGGGGGTATGGTCCAGGCAGCTTGACAAGAAGAACCGAATCCGGTACATCGTGAATGAAACGCCCATTGTTGTGTTCATAGTTTCCGCTTTGGGGCATTACAACGACAATAAAATTCAAGTGACAATATTCCAAAATAGAATATTCCGTAAAAATAAGTCGAATAACAAAGCTTACAACCTATTTTGAACAAAAAAAGACGCAAAGGAGTTAGTCGTCCTTTACGTCCAGAACTTCGAAAATAACGATTAAAACATTTCTACTTGACCAGGAAGAAAATACTCATAAACCTTTTTTGAAAGAGTTGTTGGGTGCATCACATAACCTTTCTCTCCTGTTCTTACTTTATATCCTGCAGACTCCCATTGGCTTGATGTTGCAAAACAAGCCCCAGTCTGACTTCTTATTGGAATATTATCATATTCACTTTTAGGTACATCTTCTAATCTCTTATGTACAAAAAGTCGAGCCTTAAAATATTTGCAATAAATAGCCTTATCCGATTTTACTGAACGTTTCCGTATTATACAATAATATTTCTTTAATCCCAAACTTAACAGTTTATGATTCACACATTGACCGCAAGAGAATCCTTTTACATCATTTTCCATACATCGTTTTGTAAAATGTCATTTTTAGTGAGCGAAATAAGCCTACAGGCATGAATATTTTGTTAAAAGAATCTTCTCTTTCCCAATTTCTCCTGCACAAGCTTTTTAAAACACGACTATTATTCACAAGAATAAAACCATACTGTGTTTGTGGTAAGGTTTGCATTGGCTGTTCCTGTTCTGTTGCAGACTCTGCTTCTACAACGTTTTTCTTTGTCTTGCTGTTGCTAACAATGGTCATCAGTTCATAGGGACAATTCACCATGGAAATGAATATCGCCCAAAGCAGGATGTTGCTTCCAACAAAAATGATTGACTCGACAAACAGACTTTGGTGAAAGTCATTGCCTACATACATCGCCACGACAAGAGAGATGGCGAGAATTGCTGTACTAACAAAAGCGTAGATGGTACAATCTGATGTTGTCTTGTTTTCTATCATTATCGTATTCGTTTTATTGTTATTCGTTCAAAAACTTCCACAAAGTTAGATACTGAATAAAGTAAAATCAGAATCCTTTAAAAAGGACAATCATCAACTTCTTCCACTTTTGAATTATGTTTTTGTGTATCAACAGATTCCAATGCTTCATGACTATCACTTTTTTCGCTTGACATTTCCCATGCTTCACCTCGATAGTGTTTCATGGCTTCTTCATCAAGCATGAAATTATCCAAATTAACCAAAGCCCATGTAATATAATCTCTATCAGCATCTATTACTTCATGTATATTATATCCTTTATATTTTCCGAAATTAAATACCTTTGTTGGGAAAAGCTGTTTCCGTGAAAATTTTAATATATAGGCACTTTCTATAGCAACGTAATCTAACAGGCTTTTTAGTTCTACATCATTGATAATGCCATCAAGGAGTTTTTTAGCCAATTCAAGTGTTCTACTAAAACCTTGTGTTCTTTTCTTCTCAAAAGATTTGTTCTCAATGATTTGTTGTATAATCTCCTGGGCAGTTGAATCCTTTTTATGAATAATGGTTCTATCTTGGACGTTTTTCCAATTTTGATAATTTGATTCATACATAGTAGCCATCTTGAAATTACTATACCTTTCTTTATATTTCACACCACAATATTTCCATCCTTCAGGCCTATTGCTGAAGTCTTCCGGATATGCGTACAGGTTGACAATTTTATCCCACTGCCAGCTACACTGTTCGGGAGAATGCGTATTTACCCAAAAGAGAGGATCATTATAAAACTCTTCAAACACCTGTTCTTCCTCATCTTGTAGAGAGTCGCAACACTCCTGACACATATAGAACTTAGAAAATGATATTCCTTTGGGCTTGTACATTTTAATATAGTTCTCAAACTCTGCACATCCGGCGGTATGTTGTGGATATTTTGTTTCGCACAAATCTTGATAATTGAAATCAGTTCGAATAAAAGAAATAAACTTCGCTTTAGAAAAACTAATTTCAAACTCTTTTCCGCACAAAGGGCAAGTAAAAACGATGAATAGCGAATGCCTCTTTTGGGGGTCGAAAGGTGGAAATTCCGACAACAATATATCCCTGTCAGCTTTTGTTACTTTGCGAAGAAATTTGTACGCATCGTAGGAAATCCTGTTATTGGGATAAAATATGGGTTTGCGGTTCTTCATTGCTTCCTGAATTTCTTCTACTGTTACCATGATTTTATGTTTGAATTTCTTCTACTTCTCAATGTCAAGCAAGTTCTCAAATCTGCTTTCAAGCTCATTTATCCTTGCTTCCATTTCATGAATTTCTCTATCCAATTTATCCTTCTTCAGCAGAAAATGGGTTACTTCTCTGACTAAATCAAGTTTGTATTCATACAATGACCGATACCTGGCTTTTGTCTCGATCGTGTTATTTCCACGTTGCAATCCCCACTTTCTGTTGACCTCCCTTTCCAGTTCAGAATGAAGTTTAGTCATGTTGAAAGATTCCTCTTTCATATTCTGTCCGAAAACTGAAGTCCATGAAATTCGATTCTTTTCTGCATCCACCGGAACCAAGGTACAATGGATATGTGGGCTCATCTGATCCAAGTGAACATAGAAGCTCATGATGTTTTCTTCACCATATTTTTTAGCCATGAAACTATATATATATCTTTAGCCCATTCTTCGATGTCTTTACAGCGTGTTATCCCGGAATTATCTGCGCCTTTGATCAAATCCACCCTTTGGCTTCCAAAGGCCAATTCGTGCATTCGTTCGCGGTTTCCACCAAAAATAAATTGTGCCAAAGTACGTCTTTTCATGACGGCTTTTGGGTTTGCATTCGGGTCCTTGATACCTCGTGCTGCCAAATTTTCTGCCATCTTTTGAGCAATACTTTTGGACTTATCAATAGGCTGCACCACCCCACCTTTGGTTACTTCAAAGTTGAGTGAAGCCCGGGTTGGATCATAGTTTGCAAAGCTGTCTTTGGCCTTGTTCTTCCATTGTTCGTCCGACCAATTTCTCTGCTGGTCATTGCTTTCCATTTGGCTGATGCCGGAGGTTGTGGATCTCATATCCATTACTTGTTTTCTTCCTGTCATATTATAATTATAATTTTTTGTTCCATACAGATAAGTAAAACTTATATACAAATTTAATAAGAAATAATAGAATAGAAAGCTAACACAAAGGATAAAAATTTCTGTCTATATTTTTAAGGATGATGCTATTCTGAATAAGTTATAGAAATAAATAATGGATTCTTATATGTAAAAATATATAAATCATTATTCCTAATACCATCATCTATTATAGTCTTCAATATGAATTAAATGCCAGTAAGCAGACCGTGTAATTATACCTCCTGCCAAAGACTATGAAAATGTAACACAATCATGTTTGCAATATAAAATTCCTCTCTCTACTTAATTCTTACGGTTCTAAATTCTTTCTATTCCATATCTTAAATACACTTATGCCCTATGTTTAATTACGCATAATTTACCCCCTGAAAAATCAATTATCCCAAACTCGATTTATATCAAATTACTGCCAATATATAAGTAATATCAGCAATACCATATATATTGTAAATAAGGTATTACTGATATTACATTTCTTGATTCAATACAATAAAAACAAGGGAATGAAATAATAAGTATTACTGAGTAATATCATATTATCTACCACGACTGCGCTTCCTTTTTGCAGGGCGTACCATTGCAGTAGCGTGAGCCAAACACTTCCTCCACCATCTATCATCATCATCATCTTTATCACGTCCCCATCCAGAAGTTGGACCTCCCCCTCCACCACCGCAAGACACTGCATAATCAGTAGCTAATTGTATATATCCTCTTGCCAACATTACAGCACAATTTAAAATCTCCGCACTTTTTTCAAAAAGCAAGGCAAAATCACTATCCTCCAATATTTCACGTTGTTCAGGTGTTAAAGTTGGCAATATAGGGCGCATTGCAGAAAGCATCATACCGTTAAACTGACCCACCATATTTCTCTGAATATCAGCTATTTTACTCTCTTCGGATTTTACCATATCTTTTTCAAGATTCGTGTGTTCCCTCTTCATCTCCTCCAATTTTTCATTGGCTTCAAGCAGGACTTTCTTAGTATTCTCCAACATTTGATGCCTTTCGGCCAATTTTTCATCAACCCTCTTCATTTCCTCTCTTAAAGCTGCCATTTTATTACCCAATTCCTCATTGTTAACACCTTCTTGACCGAACTGTTTGGCAATCAAATCAATCTGCTTTTGGATGTCTTCTTTCCTATTCTGAAGGTTTTCAATCATGGTTGAAAGTCCTTTCAACTTGATTTCGTTACGGTGAATTTGCTTTATCAATTCCTGTCTTGTCTGTTGAAGGTTGGTGACCTCTCTTACCAAGTCACGCTTGTATTCTTCAGTCGATCTGTGTCGAGCTTTAGTCTCGGCCATGTTGCTACCACGTTCCAGTCCCCACTTTCTGTTAACTTGTCTTTCCAGTTCAGAATGAAGTTTGGTCATGTTGAAAGATTCCTCTTTCATATTCTGTCCGAAAACTGAAGTCCATGAAATTCGATTCTTTTCTGCATCCACCGGAACCAAGGTACAATGGATATGTGGATTCATTTCATCCAAGTGTACATAGAAGCCAATGATGTTATCCTCACCATACTTTTTTGACATAAATTCATAAACATCCTTTGCCCATTCTTCAATATCCTTATGCCGAGTAATTCCGGAATTATCTGCGCCTTTGGTCAAATCCACCCTTTGGTCTCCAAAGGCCAATTCGTGCATTCGTTCGCGGTTTCCACCAAAAATGAACTGCGCAACAGTTCGTCTTTTCATTACGGCTTTTGGGTTTGCATTCGGGTCCTTAATACCTCGTGCTGCCAAATTTTCTGCCATCTTTTGAGCAATACTTTTGGACTTATCAATAGGCTGCACCACCCCACCTTTGGTTACTTCAAAGTTGAGTGAAGCCCGGGTTGGATCATAGTTGGCCAAGCTGTCTTTGGCCTTGTTCTTCCATTGTTCGTCCGACCAATTTCTTTGCTGCTCATTGTTTTCCATTTGGCTGATGCCGGAGGTTGTGGATCTCATATCCATCACTTGTTTTCTTCCTGCCATATTACTGATTTTTCTTCAAAATAATCCTGTTTTTCTACCAGAGCTTGCTCCACGAAGGAACTCGTTAGAGTGGTGCCTAATCGCGGTTTTGCAAAAACCTCTAATTAGGCTTAGAGATTTGGAAAACCTCCTTTTGCGACCGCTCTGCCATCACTCCAGATGGGGAGCAAGCTCTTCGCCTTGGGTGGGCTGCGCTACCGATCGAATGAGTTGGCTGCATAGCTGAAAATAAGGGGGTCATAACTATAGTACGAGGTTTGCGCATGAAGTTTTACCAACTGAAAAGATGAGGATGTTTCCTTCTTTGTGCAGTGTGATGGCTGACAGACTTACGAGTTCGTGAAGGAAGTCTCTGACAGTTGGTTTCGACCAATTCCATTCCTGTGCAAGTCGCTCCAAAGAATGTACCCTGTATTCCGGCCTTGCGTTCATGTGTCCTGACTTTTCATAAGCGAGCTGTCCTTTCTGAATATTTTCGATTATCCACAAAAAAGCATCATAGCGCGAAAGACGATGATTGCCTTTTGACTTCAAGCATTTAATCAAATCTTTACCCATAGCAATCCATGTTATCGTGGAATCTATCGAAGTTGGTGTTATTGTTTCCATAATTAGTTTGTTTCTTGAATGAGTTTATTTTTGTTCCCTTTTTTAAATTTTTGTTCTTCGTCTTCATCCAAAACTTCGCTTATTGCTTCGTCTATCAAACCTTTATTAAGCGCATTCAAATGCTCATTAGGTTTCCATTCTTTCGTTTTGAATGGAAAGAAACAGGCAAAGATTACGATAAAGGCAAGAGTTGCAGCACAAGAGAAAAAATGAGGGATAAAAGCTAAGACAATCGCCAAAGGTGACAGTAGCAGGATTGGATATTCGGATTTAGCAAGAAACATCAAGAACTTCATATTTTTCTTTGACATGAAACAAAAGAATACATACAGAGAAGATACGAGCAATCCTTTTTCCAATGGATAAATGGAGTAATAGATCATGTGAAACACACAAATTGAGACACCCAAGAGGGAAGCTACAAAAAGCCGGGCTTTTTCCGAATACATCATCCGAACAGAAAAATGACGAGATTTGGGCTTGCCATATAACTTCCTTGGGATTACGACAAGAGCTGCAAGCAGAATCAACAAAAAAATATTGCTTAGAACCATAGTCAATGAAATTAATTAGGAATGAATAATTTTCTAACCTCTCATGAATATATGCAAGTCACATACAACCTCGAAACAGGTCTAAATATAACCCATAAAAGGGACTTCACATCTACCAGGAGAGAACTTAAAAGTTGAACCATTCTATGTAAGATGGATTTTTCCCATACAAGTAATACAATATTAAAAGAGGGAATAAAAAACTTCAATGCACACGCTTTTCTAATTCTTAGTAATATGAGTAATATTAAATTCATAAAATCGGTGCTGAGTCTGAATAGGTCATCTTCAAATTTAAAATTTTAAATGTACAACGTCTGATAATACACTCTACATCGTAAACCGAGAGAGAACCTTCTTCTACCCTCTTGGAGAAGCCTTTGTCGCGTCTTGCAATCTTGCAAATTACTTTTTCTATATCTCTTTCGAAGATATACCAAACCTTATTCTTTCTCTTTTCAAAAATACATTCGATACGAAGAACCCGGTTGCTCACCTTAATGATTCGGCCATTGATTATTTCACAATATTCGCGCAAATTTTTAGGAATCCGGGCTTCATATCGTTTGCTGTTCGAGTTGATAATAATTGCAATATTTTCAAGAATATTATCCATCATAATTTAGCTTACAAAAAATAGACAACAAATCCTTTCTTTCCACTCCTGCAATAATTTCAAACTCTTCCTGATGCGCTTTTATGTCTGTTTCCAAATCTTCTTCCCAAAGTTCCATACTATCAAATAACGTAACAATAATAGTTTCTACATATTCATTTTTGTTCGTATGGAAATTGATCTTGTACATCAAATGCCCATCACGCGGATTGGAAAAATAACAAACATGATGAATCTTTACCAAGGTCGCATGATACAATAGTTTCAGATCCCAGTTATCCTCCAGCACATCCATTACATATCCTACCGGGAATGCTTCATTGAGGTCAAAGAACAATACCGCAGAATCTTCTGCAATGTCTGTTTCCATTTGCCCCTTCTCGATCAATGTCGGCCATGTAAGCGGAGCTAATGCCATGAACTTTCTAATTTCTTTGTGTAACATAATGCTAAAAATTTAAAACGATAAAATATACAATTTCAAGAACTGTTGAGGAAGCAAATAGTTAAGCGATTGCAATTCTATATCAAAAGCCTTTGCGAAGTTTTGGGACTTTGACAACTGAGAAGATATTTCGCGGAGATTGCTTTTTTCCGCTTCTGTCAAGGAAGCTATTGTGAGATTATCAATACTGATATAAGGTTGGATAATCATCCACAGATAAGCATTCCTCTGCAAAGAGTTCTGCATCGGCAAATGATTTATATTGTCGATACAGCGTAAAGAGTTCTGCAACAATCTTCTTGCTGTTCTCATAGACATAATTGCAATTGCGTCACGGGCTTTAATCTTTCGCACGGATGCTGCCAAGAAAATCTTAGCACAAACATCTTCTGTCATATAGGTAATATCAGAAAGAGAATCGTTACCCATTTCGTGAAGATGTAAAAGAAAGCTTCTAAAGCAATAGTCTTCATGCCGAATAAATTTCAGCAAATCGTCTTTATTGGAAAAACCCTGAATCTTTGCTTCATGCAGAAAGTCCCGATATTGCTTCAGAACTTTGTTCTTGTTGGAAGGCTTTACCTGTACGGTATTCAAGGAACTGAAAAAAGGTTCATATTCACGAACGGCAGCGAGCAGAGTCTCATCGTCTATAAAAGGAGAAGTCTGCTCTTTAATCTGCATAACGTCATTATAATTGTAACGCCAGGTTTCTGTCAACCGTATCATTTGATTTTTTACAGAATCCTTCATGGCTATGTACTTTCCGGCCACAACCATGTCTTTCACCAAGACAGAATCCTTTGCAAGGAATTTCTTTACCGTATCGTTTACCTCTCTCCACTTTTTCAGCATATTGCCAAAATCACTCGTGTTTGAGCTTTTCAGTTCTTTGAGTTTTGAATGAAAGGATTGATAGCACTCAATGGCATCCTCCGGCTTATCGAAGGAATACTCACCCGATTTGCCACAACCCACGAGTCCGGGCAGCACCAGAATTGCAAACGAAGCAATGCCCCCTTTGCATTTTCGAATCTTCAAAAACAATTTAATTTTCTTCATATAAGATTAGGATTATGTAAAACTGTGCGTCAAAGATAACCATAATCCCTTATTCAATTGATATTTTCCCCTATTTTTTTGGGGTTTTTGGTTTTAGTATTATCATAAATAGAACCAACAAAATATAATATTACCCATCTATTTGTTTAAGTGAACTTTAAATGTTAATTTTGCAGCAGATAAAAACACAATCATGAAACATATCGCATACGGGAATATAGCCCAACGAAATGAGGAAAAAGAAGCAATTATTGATTCTTTAAAAAAAATGAATTGTCCTGTTTTTATCGAATCTGATATTGACAACAGGAGAGAAAAATGGACGGAGTTTATCGACATCCTTCAGGAAGGTGACACAGCAATCATATATTCCTTTTCGAACACCTTTGTCAATTACCACGATATGATATTTTTTCTGAAGTATTGCTTTACGCAAGACATCAGAATTGTATCATTGGCTGACAAACTCGATACACAGGATATACTATTTCCAGAAACTCACACAAAGGATGTTCTACTGCTTGTTTGTAAAATGTTTCTTCAGAAGAAAAAGAGCATAGACAATCTTGAAGCTGATTATTCACAAAGCAAGAGTGAGGAGAAACTTAAACGCTATATGTTGGTTATCAATATGTATAGTTCCGGGTATAGTATCAAAGACATTATGACGAAGACTGGGTATAGAGGCAAGAGTAATATCTACCGGATCTTAAAGATGTACGATGTTGACGTGTATTACCCTCAGAAAATAAGAAAAACAACATCCAGTTCAACCCATTAGACTAAGTATTCTTTTAGTAAATCATCATTGATAGTAAGAAGAAGACCGTTTCAGGCAAAAGCCAAGAACGGCCTTCTTTTTTTTGATAAGTATCTGATTTTCATGTTATTAAATTTGCTAACATGATATTTTATTTGTATTTTTGCAATATTAAAACAACCATACAAACCAAAGAACAATCAAAGGGAGAAAAACAACCCTTTTTCCTAAACCTTTAAATAAAAATCAACGATGGAACTGACACAACTACAATGGGCCAAAACCGGGTACGTCTTGAATGAAGACGCAGAAGGCAAGGAACGATGGACTAATTGCTTCCATAATGCCAAAGCAGTATATTATTCTGAAAGCGAAGTACACCCCGATATAACAGGAGCAAAAGCTATTTTATCCGCTAAAAAGAAACAATATAGACTTGCTATGAAAGAACGTCAGCAAAAAATCAAAGAGATTGTAGCAAAAAACAAAGATTACGAAGAGAAACGCGATGAAGGTCTACCACTCCCCTCTGACGCACTGGAAAATGTAGAATTGCCTGTTTATGCCAGATGGCAAGAAGCATATTCCGGCAACAATGCAGTAGTTCTGATTTTTGATACCGAAACTACCGGATTAAAAGCTGACTATAATTCTCTTTTGCAACTCTCTTGGCAAGTTGTAGAGGTCGGAACATGGGAAGTGCTGAGCAGAAAGAACTTCTATTTCAAATACCCATCCAATCCTTACAGGGTGGAAAGTAAGGCTATCCTTGCAAACAACCTGACACCCCAACGCTTGAATGAGTTAGGAACCACTTCTCTTCAAACCGCCCTGTATATTTTCAATCAAGACCTAAAAGGCTGTGATTTGGTCGTAGGTCACAATGTGGCATTCGATTTATCTTTTGTCGAACATGCTTCATACACGCTATCCTGCCACCTACATCGCTATCTTCTCAGCAATCTTTCTGAATGTGCCACTTACTGTACAATGTTAGCCACAATAGACTTGTGCCGTCTGCCCAATAAGAAAAATCCGGAAGTCTTCAAACGTCCAGGTCTTATCGAACTGGCAGCATTCCTTGGAGTCGGAACCAACGACCTGAACCTACATGATTCAGCCTGTGACGTAGAACTCACGAAGCGATGCTTCAGAAAATTGGTGGAAATGAAACATGATAAAAGCATGATCAAGTTTTTCCTCGAAAAAACTCCGGACTAACATCAACAAAATACGATATGAAACACAACACAATAAATAAGCTTTTATTGGCCCTTCCTGGGCTGATTCTATCAACAAGCATATTGTCTGCATTTTCTTTGTTGGCATTTTGCATGCGGTCTATTCCTATGGCTTTTCTTTTGGTAGGCATTTCAGCATTCGGTTGGTCTGGAATACTGGCAGCTATCACTAAATTCTACGACAAGCTGATGAATATATGGCAAACAAGAAGTTATCCCTTATTCATTGGTTCATGGATGCTGCTGTCTTTCCTCGTGAGCATGAGCTTCGGATTTGAAAAAAGTAACACATGGAATATCAGCGTATTTACCCTATCCATCCTTGCATCTATTTCGATGCCCTGTCTGATTTTCAAAAAAATCATTGAAATAAGACTTGAAAACCGTGTTTCGCAAGCAAAAAACTCAGATTATGTAGTTCTCCATAAAACCTATGAACAAGAAAACGCATAAAATTGCCTATAAAATAACCAAAGACCTTAGCATGATCCGGAAGCGTAGGGGATTTACCCTACGCAATCTTTCACAAGCTTGTGGCATATCCTATTCAAATCTATGCAATATGGAGAACTGCAAGACGAGTCCTTCCTTAAACACCTTGGTAAACGTCTGTGAAGCCCTTGATGCAGAAATCCTCATTAAAGAAAAAATAAGGGAATAAAAAAATGAAAGATTTGCTTTGGAAAACTCTTGTAATCGGTCTTATAATAGGATCGTTATTCCTCCTGACCACTTATTTCATCACTTGCTCAATTATTTCCAGACAACTATGAAAAGAATTTCGTTCAATGATAAGTACGGCCTGACCAAAGCAGTACTTGAAGGCCGGAAAACCCAAGAGAGAAGAATTATCACCTGTCCTTCTTTTTACAAAGGAATAGAAGTACGCGGTTTCTATGTATATAAGAATATGGAAGGCAAAGCAGTAGATGCGACTCTGTATGACGAAGACGAAGAAGTGATAGCTCCCTGCCCACGTTACGAGATAGGAGAAGTTTTAGCTATAGCCCAAAGTTACAAAGACTTGGGATATAAGCCTCACGATTTCTTATACTTGTCTGAATCAAAGGGATGTGGCTTATCTGCCATTGAAGCTCACGAGCTAAAGGGTTGGAATAACAAGCAGTATATTCTCTCCGACTTTGAGTATTTGCTATCCAAACTTCAAATTACCAATATCCGAATAGAAAAACTACAAGACATATCAGAGGAAGACTGTATGGCCGAAGGTATTAGGAAAATAGAATCAAACAAAATAAGTAAGTCTTTCGGTTTCTACAATAGCTATGAAATACCCAATCAATTCCCTGTTTTCGACTCTCCTCGTGAAGCCTATTCCTTCCTCACTGAGCAAGTATTCGGGAAAGGCACATGGGAATCAAATCCCTGGGTGTGGGTATATGATTTTGAAATTTACAAGAAAACAATATGATAAAACAAAGTTTTGAAACAGGTCATCACGAATGGGAAAAGCAAAATATTGTAACCCGAAAATACGGAAAAAAGCTGTATGACATATATAGATGCAAGCACTGCGGTATAGAAGGGAAATCATACCAAATAGGAACCATCTCCATTCAGAACAAATTCTACAAAAAGGCACCCTGCTGCCTAGGCATACAACAGAAAAAGCCTACAAAGCTGAAAGTTTTATGCTGTACAGCTTTCTCTCCAGAGTTTGATAATATCATTAAAGGCTGTATTCTTGACATTCTCCCTCCCCCATCGGGTGAAGACAATAAACTTGGTGAATGGGTGATGGGCGTAAGCCAACCTGTTCTCCTGCTCGATGGAGAATTTGAATATATCTAAATCCATTGTTTCTAATCCTATCAACCTAAGAATCAATGAAAATACAACTCATTTTAGAAATTAACGTTCCTGATGGAATAGGAACGTATGAAGATGCTCTTGAATACCTACAATATGAAATTGGTTTTGGAGCAAATGCCTGCTCCTGCGAAAATCCATTTATGTTGTACGACAAAGAAGTTCCATACAATGTGGTATCTTATGAAGATTGTGAAATTAACGATTAAAGGGAACATAAATACATAGAAATGATATGATCACGACACTTAAAGAAGTAACCTCGAAAGCCCAAAAGGAATACAGATGTATGCTTTGTGGCTGTAAAATCGAAGTCGGCCAAGCCTATATCCGTCAAACCAATTTGTATGATGGTATTGTTGACGATTTTATCGCTCACAAAGAATGTAGGTATCTTATTCAAGAGATTGATAAAATATCTGAGATACAAGATTTTCCAATGGAATATGGTATAGATGAAGATTCATTTGTAGAATACATCCACTCCTACGTTTCAGCGAACCACTACGATTCGTCTATCCACGACATTGATTTAGACTGGCAAACCAATAACTATGAAATTGTAAAAATGATCATTGAAGAAGCACTATCCGAATAAGTCCGCAAGAATACCAAGTTTTCAATAGTTTTCAAATACAATGATTAACATGAATCCCCAATCCGAACAACTCTCCGGCCGATCAACGGCATACGTTGCCACAAACGAAAATGGCAGTTCTTTTATCTATCTGCACATGCCCATACGAGGTAAATTCATCCCTAAATGGTTCCCAATAGACACTAACTTCTTCCCTATTGATAGTGATGAGTTGAGAGAATCTATAGGAGAAGATAATATACCTTCATGGAAAGAAGAACCGAAGGAAATCAAAATAACAATAATATTCAAGCCGGTGAAAGAGTAAATACACCGAACCCACACCACACAAAACACGAATACACTATGAACTTTACATTCAATGAACCGGTTTTGGTTCGCAACCATAAAGATGAGAAGTGGAATCTTAATTATTTTGAGCGTTATGTAGAAAATGACTACTACCCCTTCAAAATGAACGATGAGACATTCTATCGGCAATGTATTCCCTACGTTGGCAATGAAGATCTATGTTACACTACGCTGGAACCTAAAACTCTCCGCTTATCTAAGAAGATTACCCATTATCGTCCGAAATTACATGAGACCTACTTTACCATTTATTTTTGCGATTATATCACAGGGTTTGGTGTTATAGCAGATGAATGGTGGAATAACCCCGGAACTGATGAAATACGATTAAAAGCCGGCCATGTATTCCGAACTGAAGCAGAGGCCCAATCCTTTTGCGAGAAAATAAACAACCTCTTAAAAGAAAGGAGACCCTAAAGAAAAATGATATAGCCCCAACCATTAAACATCTAATTGCCCCAATATATGAAAGAGCCAAAAGAACTCTCACCTATCGAAGCTGCCAGGGAAATAGAATATGAGTTACTTACTCAAAAATTAAGAAATATAGTTCAAGAACTCGGTGAACTAAATAAAAAATATCCTTTTTCCAACTTCAAGGAAAAAAATGGAAATCCAAGCTTGAACTATTTGGTTTATATCTCAGCTTTAAAAAATTCCCAAGATGAACGATTTTTAAAAATTGATAGATATATAGACGGAACTAATTACCCACACGTTGGAGAAACATTTAAAGCGTTTTCGACTATGGCATTAAGCGTCAATGAAGGTTATCTACTCCGTTCGATGGCCATCATTCACAGTTTTGCCTTAGAAATAAAGAGTTCCATCGCAAATGAAATAGATGATTTATTTACGCAACTGGGATCAGAGATTGTAGAATACTTTTCAGAAAAATAAGAAAATGAATAATATATCACAATGAGCATAAACAATAATATCAGATTTCCAATTAAATATGAAATCCCATATTAGAAATAACAAAACCATATAGGAAGTATATAATGTTTTAGTAAGTATAAGGTATGAATCCACGAGAGTTTTACGATGCAGTTGTATCAATGAGAAAAGTTCAGAAAAGGTACAAAGAAAGCAAATCACAAGTAGACTTAGATGAATGTACAAGACTTGAAAATATCATTGATACTGAAATTAAACGAGTAGAATTGATTTTGAAAGCACAGAGAATGTTTCCAACCCTGGATTTGGTACCAATGAAAACCAGAGTAAAACATGAATGAGACAAATCTTAAATTAGTAGCTTCTTGCAGGAGCCTGTATGAAGCGAAACTATTTCTTAAAAAATGCGATGATTTAGGGTATCATTGGAAAGACGGAACAAAGTTTTCCGGAAATGAGTATTGGCATTTATATAAAGAATGCACTTGTTACAACATCTTCGAAGGAACATTCGGTGATATTGAGAATTATATAGAAAAAGGCTATGATATAGTAGACTGCAAGAAATTTTTTAAGAAAATATTTCTTCAGCAATTTGCAGCAGACAAATTGCAAAAGTTTGAAGAAGTTTTAGTCCGAAAATCCCCTACCTCGAAATGGCAATATGGCATATTTGAAAAATGCGATCCCAACAACCCTAAATATCCATTTATGACTTTGGTTCCTCACCATCAGACATGGGCTGAATGTATTCCTTTTGATGGAAATGAAAACTTGTTTGACTTTTCCGTATAGGTCATATAGAGAAAAAAAAGAATGCGTGTATTTTTGTACAAGCATTCTTTTTTCATTTACTCAAACTTTAAAAGCAACTCTTGTAAGCGATTATCTTGCAATCGTTTCAAAGAAACAGGAGTAAAGTTAGGCTGCTGCCTTACTTTCAAAAAGCCTTCTCCACCAAACCTACTCAAATCAACCTGAATATCTGAGAGTTCATTGAGAGAAAAATAGCCGTATTCATCTTCTATCAAGCCAACAACTATTCCAAACAAGACCGTATCGTTGCCTTCTTTTTCACCTTCAAGAATGAACCACCGCACTCCTCCGAGTGCAAAGATGGCACGGCAAATAGCTTCCTTTCCCTTGCCGTCCTGGGAATAGAGAGGAAAACCTTTCAAGGCTTCCTCCAACTGCGATGTCATTAGTCTACACATATCAATCAAAAATTATTTCATCTTCATAAACTTCAATTTCTGCACCACTGCTGAACTGAACCACAAAGCCATGTTCAGAGAGGGCTACAATAGTTCCACGATGGTAGCCACGCCAAGGAATTTTCAACTCACATTGTCTGCCGTATTCCGGAAAATCATATTCATCCATAATTCTATCATTTAATGGTTCGGAAAATTAGGATCAAAAACAAAATCACATTCAATGAGGCGTTGATAGGCTTCTGCTGAAAAGCGAGCAGCCATTTCATTACGAGCATCATATCTACCATTTTTATAATTATAAGCCAGTTCCTTCATAAAACAGAAGAAAACTTCAAACATTTCCTGCTGCAAATAACGATGAGCTTTAGCCAGCTCTTTGCCTGTATTGTTTTTAGAAGACATTTTTCCATTAACGAAATTAACAAATGATTTTACAAAATCTGCATCACATTTTGAAATCTGACTGACGAAATTACTCATAACAAAAAGGGATTAAAGGGTTAAAACTAAGAGAGTATTTCTCCCTCTTTGGTAATACAAAGATACAAAATTATTTCCATGTATGCAAATATACATACGTTTATTTTCATATAAAAGAGGTGTTTTTTTGCCTGGAAAATTGGGCGCA